>WNFG01009249.1_pt1 | contig 12416 bp, 13 predicted proteins | sample 5400431 | NCBI WGS metagenome assembly WNFG01 (sample SAMN13153346, study PRJNA577476) | soil metagenome | isolation source: 120 cm saprolite under Douglas fir tree site 2 hole 3 replicate 2 | place: USA:California | collected 2015-04-18
AAGTCGGCGCTCGAGATCTTCAAGAAGCGGGTGCCCGAGATCGACCTCTCGATCATCGAGCCGAACATGATGATGGGGCTCGAGCTGATGAAGACCGACCGCTACGCGAAGAACGGGATCGGCTGGATGGAGGAGAAGAAGATGTGCGACTCGGTCGACCTCGTCAACACCTACATGGGCGTACCGACCAAGGTCGAGTGCAAGGCGGTGTACACGAACGAGTTCCTCACCAAGGTGGAGCTGCCCAAGTCCGCCCGCTGACCGCGCGCGTGGGCGACCTGATCCGTCTCGGCGGGGTAGGGATGACGTACGCTACCGCGTCCGGCCCCGTCGAGGCGCTGCGGGACATCGACCTCACGGTCGGCCGGGGCGAGCTGGTGGCCATCGTGGGGCCGTCGGGATGCGGGAAGTCGACGCTCTTGCGGATCATCGCGGGGCTGCGGTCGCCGAGTCGCGGCCAGGTCCTGGTCGACGGGCACCCCGTGGTGCGGCCGATTCCGTCGGTCGGCATGGTGTTCCAGGCGCCGGTGCTGCTCAAGTGGCGGACGATCGCGGACAACGTGCTGCTGCCCGCCGAGCTCTCGCGGCTCGACCCGCGGGACTACCGCGATCGGGCCGCGCAGCTGCTCCGCCTGGTGGGCCTCGCCGAGTTCGCGCAGAAGCTCCCGCGCGAGCTCTCGGGAGGCATGCAGCAGCGCGCCGCGCTCTGCCGCGCGCTGCTGCTGGATCCGCCGCTGCTGCTCATGGACGAGCCCTTCGGCGCGCTCGACGCGATGACCCGCGACGAGATGAATCTCGAGCTGCTCCGCGTGTGGGGCCAGGGGAGCGGGGAGGAGCGCAAGACCATCGTGTTCGTCACCCACTCGATCCCGGAGGCGGTGTTCCTCGCGGACCGGGTGATGGTGATGACCTCGCGCCCCGGCCGCCTCGGCCGCGTCTTCGACGTCCCGCTCCCGCGCCCCCGCACCGCGGCCTCCCGCGCCCGCCCCGACTTCGGCGCGCTCACCCTCGCCATCCACGAATCCCTCCAGCGCTGAGGCGGGGTCAGGTCTTACATTCCTACATTTCCGGCAGTGCTGGCGAGGTCCGCGGCGGGGAAAATGTCGGAATGTAAGACCTGACCCCGAGCTAGGAGGCGAGGGTGCCGCCGTCTACCGCCAGCACGTGGCCGGTGACCATGCTGGAGGCGTCGGAGGCGAGGTACAGCGCCGCGCCGATCAGCTCGTCCGGGGTGCCCATGCGCCCGATCGGCACGCGGCGCATCGCGCGCTCCGCGTAGCCGGGCTCCCGGTGGATGAGGTCGCCGATGTTGGACTCGAACCAGGAGGGGGCGATGGCGTTGACCCGCACGTTGTGCGGCGCCCACTCGACCGCCAGCGCCCGGGTCAGCATGACCACCCCACCCTTGCTGGCCGCGTAGGCCACCGTGCCGGTGAGCCCGATCTGGCCCGCGATGGAGGCGATGTTGACGATGCGTCCGCGCCGGCGCGCGAGCATGCGCCGCCCCACGACCTGGCAGCCGTTGAAGACGCCGGTGAGGTTCACCGCGATCACGCGGTGCCACTCGGCTTCGGGGAAGTCGGCGGCGGGACTGCGGTGGGTGATGCCGGCGCTGTTGACGAGCACCTCGATCGGGCCGAGCCGGTCCTCGACCTCCGCCGCCATCCGCTCGACGCTCGCCCGATCGGCGACGTCGACCGCCACCGTGAGGGCGCGGCCCCCCGCCTTCGCGATGTCCTCGGCCACGCGCCGGGCCTGGCCCGCGTTGGCGTCCGCCACCGCGACCGCGGCGCCGGCCTCCGCGAGGCCGCGGGCCATCGCGGCCCCGAGCCCGCCCGCGCCGCCCACCACCACCGCGGCCTGGCCGTCCAGCCGGAAGAGGTCGAGGCTGATCATGCCCGCGGCGCCGGCTGGATCAGCTCCAGGGTGATATCGTCCGGGTCGAAGAAGTACACGCCCTTGGCCCCCGCGTTCCGCCCGTGGGTGATCGGCACCGGCGCCGACTTGAAGCGGACGCCCCGGGCCTTCAGGTCGGCGTAGGTCGCGCCGATGTCCGTCACCATGAACGCCACGTGGCCGTTGCCGGGGTTGAAGGTGTTCGCGTCGCCGCGCGCCCCGCGCGGGCGGCGATACTCCAGCAGCTCGATGTGGTGGCCCGGCCCGCCGTCGCCGGCCGGGGGCAGCCGGAGCAGCGCGATGCGCAGCTCGGCGTCGGGATACGCGACGATGGCCCGCAGGTAGGGCTGGCTGCTGTCCCACTGGGCGATCAGCTCGAGGCCCAGGAGATCGCGGTAGAACGCGACCGAGCGGTCCAGATCGCTGACGGTGAGCCCGGTGTGCAGGATCGCGGCGACGCCCATAGGAGCGCAATCTAGCCGGGCACGGGGCGGTTGACAAGCCGCACCACTCATCGCAGAGTCTTGGCACCCAACACCCACCCGTTCGCTTCCGGAGGTGCAGGTATGGCGCGTCGAGCATTCTGGCTACCGGTCCTGACCGCGTTCGCGATGGCCGCGGCGCTCATCATCGCAGCGGGGCCCGCCGACGCGCAGAAGAAGGGTGGCGTGCTCCGGGTCGGCAACCTGGGCGAGCCGCCCTCGCTCGACGCGCACTGGACCACCGCCAGCATCACCGAGACGCTCACCAACCACATCTACGAGGGGCTGTTCAGCCTCGACCGCGACAACAAGCCGATCCCGATGCTCGCGGAGAGCTACACCGTCAGCAAGGACGGCCTCACCTATACCTTCAAGCTCCGGCAGGGCGTGAAGTTCCACAACGGCAAGGAGATGACCTCCGACGACGTGGTCGCCTCGCTCACCCGCTGGGGCAAGCAGTCGATCTACGGCAAGGCGCTCTTCGCCCAGGTCGCGGAGCTGCGCGCGGTCGATCCGGCCACCGTGCAGATGCAGCTCAAGGAGAAGTCGGCCATCGTGCTGATCTCGCTCGCGGTGCCCAACAACTTCGGCGCGATCTATCCGAAGGAGATCGCGGAGAAGTTCGCCCCCGAGGTGAAGGTCACCGAGTACGTGGGCACCGGCCCCTACAAGCTCGCGGAGTGGAAGCCCGACCAGTACATCCGCATGGTCCGCTTCGACGACTACAAGTCCCGCAACGAGAAGCCCAACGGCTACGGCGGGGGCAAGACCGCGTGGCTCGACGAGATCCGCTGGGTGCCGGTGCCGGAGGTGGCGACCCGGGTGGCCCAGGTGGAGACCGGCGAGCTCGACTTCGCGGACGACCTGAACCTCGACGCCTACGACCGGCTGAAGGGCAACGCCAACGCGCGTCCGATCATCTCCAAGCCGTACTACTGGCTCGTGGCCGTCTTCAACAAGAAGGAAGGCCTGATGACGAACCAGAAGCTGCGGCAGGCCTGGCAGGCCGCGATCGACATCGAGCCGATCATGAAGAACGTGGCGGGCGGCAAGAAGGAGTTCTACCGGATGGACTCGAGCCTGACCCCGGTCGAGATCACCGCCTGGCACACCAAGATCTCCGGGCTGCCGTGGGACGAGCACAACCGCGACAAGGCCAAGCGGCTCCTGCAGGAGGCGGGCTACAAGAAGGAGCCGATCCGCTTCATGACCACCCAGGAGTACAAGTGGATGTACGACTTCGCGCTGCTCACCAAGCAGCAGCTCGAGGACGTCGGCTTCAACATCGACCTGCAGGTGGTGGACTGGGCCACCCTCGTCAAGCGCCGCAACAACTCCAAGGAGTACGACGTCTTCACCACCGGAATGGGCGCCTTCTACGACCCGACCCACCACGTCTACCTCACCGCGAGCTGGCCCGGCTGGACCACCGACGAGAGCATCCTGAAGCTGCAGTCGGAGCTGGCCCGGGAGACCGATCCCAAGAAGCGCATGGCGCTCTGGGAGCAGCAGACCCGGCAGTTCTACGAGAAGGTGCCGGTCATCCGCTACGGCGACCTCTTCGGTCTCCGCGCGGCCCGCAACACCGTGAAGGGCTTCAATGAGTCGACGGAGCGGGTGCGCTTCTACAATGTCTGGCTGGAGAAATAGCCTGGCGAGGGCCTGACCGGCCCTCGTGTTTGCTTATCTCGTCCGTCGCATCCTCGCCGTCATCCCGGTGATGGCGGTGGTGGTGACGGTGGTGTTCCTGCTCATCCACCTGATCCCGGGCGATCCGGTGAGCGTGATGCTGGGGCCCGACGCTGCTGGGGCCCGACGCCACCCCGACCCAGATCGACGCGACCCGCAAGGCCCTCGGGCTCGACGGGCCGATCCTCGAGCAGCTGCTCGGCTTCTACGGCCGCGTCCTGCGCGGCGACCTCGGCCAGTCCTACTTCCTGGACCGGCCGGTGACCACCGCGATCCTGGAGCGGGCCGAGCCCACCCTGGTGCTGATGGCGTGCGCCCTGCTGGTCGCGGTGGCGATCGGGGTGCCTTCCGGCATCGTGGCCGCCGCCCACCGAGGCTCGATCTGGGACCGCGTGCTGATGATCGGCTCGCTCCTCGGGGTGTGCGTCCCCGGCTTCTGGCTGAGCCTCAACTTCATCTACCTCTTCGCGGTGCGCCTGGGCTGGCTGCCCGCGGCGGGCTACGCGTCGCTGTTCACCGAGCCGGGCACCGCGCTGCGCTACATGGTGCTCCCCGCGGTCTCGCTCGGCTTCAACCAATCGGCCCTGATCGCCCGCATCAGCCGCTCGTGCATGCTCGAGGCCCTGCAGCAGGACTACGTGCGCACCGCCCGGGCCAAGGGGCTGCCCCAGCGCACGGTCACCTACGTGCACGCCTTCCGCAACGCCCTGGTCCCGGTGGTGACCGTGATCGGGGTGACCACCGCGGTGCTGATCGGCGGCGCGGTGATCACCGAGATCGTCTTCAACATCCCCGGCCTCGGCCGCCTGGTGATCTCGGCGATCCTGCGCCGCGACTACCCGGTGGTGCAGGGCGTGGTGCTGGTGACCGCCGCGACCTACGTCCTGATCAACCTGGGGGTCGACCTGCTCTACGCCTTCATCGACCCGCGCATCCGCTATGACTGAGGTCCTGACCGAGCGACAGCGCTGGGTCCGCCGCCTGACCGGCAACGGGGCGGTGATGACCGGGGCCGCGATCCTGCTCGTGCTGGTGGCCGCCGCGCTGCTGGCCGACGTGGTCTCCACCCACAACCCCACGCGGCTCGTGCCGGCCAACCGGCTCCGGCCGCCGAGCGCGCAGCACTACCTGGGCACCGACGAGTTCGGCCGCGACGTCTACAGCCTGGTGCTGCACGGGAGCCGGGTGTCGCTGCTGGTCGGGCTCACCACCATGCTGCTCACCTCCGCGGGGGGCATCGTCATCGGCCTCACCGCGGGCTACGCGCGCCGGCTCGACGTGCCGGTGATGCGCTGCATGGACGGCCTCATGGCCTTCCCGGCCATCCTGCTCGCGATCGCGCTGATGGCCGCCCGGGGCCCGGGGGTGTGGAACGTGATCCTGGCCCTCTCGGTGGTCTACATGCCGCGCACCGCCATGCTCATCCGCAGCACGGTGCTGAGCCTGCGCGAGCTGGACTACATCCAGGCCGCCCGCGCGCTGGGCCGGCACGACGGCGCGATTGCCCTGCGCCACATCCTGCCGAACTGCGTGGGCCCGCTGCTGGTGCAGGGCAGCTTCGTGTTCGCCTACGCGATCCTCGCCGAGGCCATCCTGGGCTTCCTCGGCGTGGGCGTGCCGCCCTACGTGCCCTCGTGGGGCAACGTGATCGCGAGCGGCAAGAACGTCATCCGCGAGGCGTTCTGGGTGAGCCTCTTCCCCGGCCTGGCCTTGACCATCGCGGGGCTGAGCCTCAACCTGCTGGGCGACGGACTGCGAGACGTGCTGGACCCGCGGCTCCGAGTGCGCTAGAAAGGGGGGCACCGATGACGCCATACCGGGCGATAGGGATGCTGATCGGCCTCGTCATGAGCACCCTCGGTCCGTCCGCGGCCTGGGCCCACCGGCCGGGTGACCCGCCCCACCAGCTCTACCAGATGGGCGACCTCACGCTCGAGAGCGGCCAGGTCATCCGGGACTTCGCCATCTCCTACGTGACCCACGGGACGCTCAACGCCAAGAAATCCAACGCGATCCTGATGGTCACCGCGCTCAGCGGCAACCACCACCGCCTCGATTTCCTGATCGGCCCGGGCAAGGCGCTCGACCCCGCCAAGTACTTCATCGTCTGCACCGACGCGATCTCGAACGGGCTCACCACCTCGCCGAGCAACAGCACCGCGCAGCCGCGCATGCAGTTTCCCCGCTTCGTCATGCGCGACATGGTCCGCTCGCAGCACCGGCTGCTGACCGAGAAGCTCGGGATCACCCGGGTCGCCACGGTCATCGGCCCCTCGATGGGCGGGATGCAGGCGCTCCAGTGGGGGGTGAGCCACCCCGACTTCATGGACAGCCTGGTGGCCATCGTGCCGCTGGCCCGCACCCCGGCCTGGAGCACGGTGGTGGTCGACGCCTCCCGCAAGGCGATCATGCTCGACCCGGCGTGGAACGGCGGTAACTACACCGCCCCACCGGTCGAGGGCCTGCGGCTCTTCCGCGACGTGGTCGGCTTCATGGCGGCCCGGACGCCGGAGATGTACCGCCATCAGTTCGACCGGCCGCTCGACGTGCTGCCCTGGCTCAAGCAGCAGGAGGACGCGGCGATCCCGGTCTTCGACGCCAACGACTACATCTACCAGTCGTGGGCCTACGAGACCCACGACGTCTCGACCACGCCCGGCATGGGCGGGGACTACGCGAAGGCCCTCCGGGCCATCAAGGCCAAGACCCTCATCATGGTCGGGGTGAAGGACCTGCTGAATCCCGACTGGGAGGCCCTCGAGGCGGCGCGCTACATCCGCGACGTGCGCACCCTCACGATCAATCCGTCGTCCGTCACCGGCCACGCCGCCGCGGGCGGATTCTTTCCGGCCGACGTCGACTTCATGAACGTCGAGATCGGCCAGTTCCTGGACCTCGTGACTCAACGCGGCGAGAAGCTGCGGTAGGAGGTCGGATGATGGAGGCGATGGACTCGAGACAGCCCTCCCTGCTGGAAGGGCCCGCGCCCCTGCGCGCGCCGCGGATCCGGCCGGGCCGGCTGCTGCCACGCTCGCCCCGCGGCGCGGTGGAGATCGTGCGGCACGCCGACGGCCCGTTGGAGGTGAAGGTCTCCGGGCTGATCGACAGCGCGGAGCGGCGGATCCGCCGGTGGCAGGGTGTGGCGGCCATGCTCTTCATCGTCATGGTGGTGGGCGCCGCGCTCGCGGTGGTGGTGGTGGCGCTGCGCTGGGACTACGAGCGGGGCCGGGCGGTCGCGGTGCTCCAGGCCGATCTCGAGATCGCCCGCGCGCGCGAGCGCTGCTGGGAGGCGCTGGTGCGCTACACGCCGCGCGGGCCCGAGGACGTCGTCATGCCCGCCCGCCGCGACGGCTGGATCGGACGCTGCCTCGCCACCGAGCTCGGGCGCGTGAACGCCAGAAAGTGAGCCGAGACCCCATGTCGCAGGATCATCAGCCAATGGAAGCGGTGCACGCCGACGACCGGCAATGGGAGACGCTGCGCTGGCCCGGACAGGAGAGCAAGATGCTCTTCCACCCGAGCCCTGAGCGCCCCACCGCCCCCAACGCGGGGCTGGTCCGCTACGAGCCGGGCTCGCACCACCCCTTCCACAAGCACGACTTCGCCCAGGTCTGGTACATCCTCGAGGGCGAGTTCCAGATCGGGGAGGCGGTTCATGGGCCGGGCTCCATGCTCTTCTACCCGGATCCGCATTTCGAGGCGCCGCTCTCCACCCGCACCGGGGGCCTGATGCTGTTCGTGCAGTACCAGGGCCCGACGACGGGCGGCCGGCCGATCTACGACGGGCGCTTCAACATGAAAGAGCGCCGCGCGATCGTCGAGGAGAACGTGGAGCGGTAGACCCCTCACCGTCAGGGCCCCTCACCGTCAGGGCCCCTCACCCTACCCTCTCCCCAGAGGGGAGAGGGAGAGTTAGAGCGCGGCCACCTCGACGCGGCAGTCGTTGTAGCAGGCGCCGCCGCAGATGTCGGCGTGGTGTCCCGGGGCGAGCGCGGAGACGGTCTGCCCATTGTCGCTCGTCCGCATCCACGCCCCCTTCAGGCTGCAGACCACCCCGGGTCGGATCGCGTCCGACACCTTGAGCGGCAGGTGCACCTCGCCCAGCTCGTTCCACACCCGCACCGTCACCCCGTCGCGCAGGCCGCGGGCCTTCGCGTCGTCCGGGTGCATCTCGAGTGGCGGTGTCACGTCGCCCGGCTTGAGCCCGCCGAAGGTGGAGGTGATGCGCTCGTCGGAGGCGGGTGAGATGAGCAGCAGCGGGAACGGCGTCTCGTAGGCGCGGTAGGTCGGCAGCCGGCTCCCGTACTTCTGCTCGAGGTAGCCGGAGGCCAGCTCCACCTTGCCGGACGGTGTCTTGGGGAACACGTTCTTGTAGAGGATGGCGGGCTCGCCGCCCACCGTCATGGCGGTGGCGCGGCCGGTGGGCAGCCGGCTCGGCGGCACGCCGCCCAGCCGCGGGTCGGCCCCGTCCACCGCGTCGTCCATGAGCTGGGCGTCGCTGGCGGTGAACGCGGGGTCGGTGAAGCCGAAGCGCGCGGCCAGCCGCCGGAAGATCTCGGTGTTGGGCAGCGACTCGCCCTGCGGCTCGATCACCGGCTCCGCGCGCTGCAGCCAGTGCGTGCCGTAGGAGGCGTAGATGTCGTGGTACTCGAAGTGGCTCGAGGCGGGCAGCACCACGTCGGCGTAGGCCAGGCTGTCGGTCATCACCACGTCGCAGCCCACCGTGAACAGATCCTCGCGCGCGAGCGCCCGGCGCATGCGGTTCTGGTCCGGGTGCACCACCAGCGGGTTGTGGTTGTAGACGAAGAGCGCCTTGAGGGGCGGGGAGAGGTTCGGATCGAGGAGATGCTGGCCCATGTCCACGATGTTGAGCGTGCGGGTGCCGGGCGGGAGCAGGTCCGGGCGCTGCAGCCTGGCCGGCGTCTTGGGGAACACGAAGCCCGCCCCGTTGACGAGGCCGCCGCCCGGCACCCCGAACTTCCCGGCCAGCGCGGGCAGGGCGAAGATGGCCCGGATCCCGCTGCCGCCGTTCTGGTTGCGCTCGAGCCCGTTGCCCACGCTGATCGCGGCGGGCGACAGGGTGTGGTACCACTCGGCGAGCTGACGGATCTGGGCCTCGGGCACGCCGCAGATCCGCGCCGCGTCCGCCACCGAGTAGCGGCGCGCGCCGGCCATGAACTCCTCGAAGCCCTCCACGTGGGCCTCGATGAACGCGCGGTCGAGCGCCCCGCGCCGCTCCAGCTCCGCCGCGACGGCCCACGCCAGCACCACGTCGGTACCGGGCTTGAGCGCGACGTGCAGATCCGACTGCTCCGCGACCTTGATGCGCTTGGGGTCGACGACCACCACCTTGGCTCCGTCCCGGCGGGCTGCGTTGAGTAGCGGGGTCAGGTGGAGGTTCGACCAGGTGACGTTGTTGCCCCAGGCGATGATGAGCTTGGAGTGCCGCACCTGCTCGGGCGCGATGCCGGGCGTGGTTCCGAAGGTGCCGAGCCACGCCTGGGTGCGGATGCCGCCGCAGAGCGGCGAGCGATCGAGGAGCGAAGCGCCGAGCTTGTGGAAGAAGCGCAGATCCATCGACGCGTAGGCGAGCATGCCGTGCGGCCCCGCGTAGTTCAGCGGCGCCACCGCCTGCGGGCCGTGGGCCGCGATCACCGCGGTCACGCGATCGTGGATGATGTCGAGTGCCTCGTCCCACGACGCCCGCGCGAACCGGCCCTCTCCCTTGGCCCCCACGCGCCGGAGCGGGGTCTGCAGCCGGCCGGGCCCGTGCACCCAGTCCGGGTACGAGCCGGCCACCTTGGTGCAGATGACGCCGGCGGTGTAGGGATTGGCCCGGGAGCCGCGGATCTTCACGATCTTCGCGTTCTCCACGGTGACGGACAGGCTGCAGGTGTCGGGGCAGTCCAGCGGGCAAACGCTCGCGTGCTCGGTAGTGGCCATAGGCCCGTATCGTAAGGCAATCGGCGTGCTTCCGCCAGCGCGCGGGACGGGTAAACGCCAGGCGGCTTCGTGTCGTCTATTCCGGCAGAGGGGCGGCGGTCATGGCCCCTCATGAGGAGGCCCAACATGAAAAAGCTGATCGCGCTGGTTCTGGCCGTCGCGGTCTTTGCCCCAACGCTGGCCTTCGCGGGCGCGTCCACCGACGCGGCCCTCGGGCTCGGCGCTTTCGCGGTGTTCAATCAGATCCTGGGCGGTGTCGGCATCTTCCATCGCGGCCCGGTGGTGGCGCCGGCTCCGGTGGTCGTGGCCCGGCCCGCGCCGGTCTACGTGCCGGCGCCGATCGTGGTCGCGCCGCCGCGCGTGGTCGCCCGGCCCTATCCGGTCTACGTGCCTGCGCCACGCCACGTGGTGATCCGCGAGCGGCCGGTCTTCTGCCCGCCCGGTCACGCCCGCAGGGGCTGGTGCGATCCGGCTCCGGTGGTGCACCCGGGCTGGCGCTACTGATCCCGCCCTTCTGAACACGGCCGGCTGAACACCCGCCCTCTCCCCCGGAGCTCTCGGGGGAGAGGGTGCTACACTCCAAGGGCCATGCCGCCCGCGTGCTCGCTCGAGCTCGACGAGTGAGGCGCGTCTCCCTCCTCCGGCTGATCGTGGTCTTCGTCTGGACCGGCCTCTCGAGCCTGGGCGGCGGCCGCAGCGCCTACTTCCACGAGTCGCTCGTGCGGCGGCGCGGCTGGATCCGCCACGACGAGTTCGTCCAGGACTTCACGCTGAGCCAGGTGATGCCGGGACCGAACTTCAGCAACCTGGCGGTGGTGCTCGGCTATCGGCTCGCCGGCTTCGCGGGCGGCGTGTGGGGACTGCTCGCCGTCGTGCTGCCCGGCGCCCTGATCCTCCTCGCCGCGAGCGGGCTCTACGCCGAGGGAGCCTTCGGGACCGGCGCCACCCTCCTGATGCGCGGACTGAGCGCGGCGGTGGTGGGGCTCGTGGCCGTCACGTCGCTGCGTATCATGTGCGGCTCGCTGCGGGGCGCGCGCGCGGCGGCGATCGCCCTGCTCACGTTCGTCGCGGTCGGCCCGCTCCGTCTGCCCACCGTCGCGGTGGTGCTGGTGATGACCGCGCTGAGCTTCGCCCTCTACCGCTTCGCGCCCGGTCCGCATCCGGCGCTGCCGCCCACCCCGCCGCCAGCGGAGAACGCGTGATGGCGAACCTGGCGCTGCTCACGTGGACCTTCCTCTGGCTGAGCTTCCTCTGCGTGGGCGGCGGCCTCGGGGTGATCCCGGAGATGGAGCGGCAGGCGGTGACCATCCACCACTGGCTCACCGCCCGCGAGTTCGTCGACGGCTACACGCTCTCGCAGCTCACCCCCGGACCCAACATGCTGGTCGCGGTCTTCGTGGGTCACCGGGTCCACGGCCTTCTCGGCGCGGCGCTGGCCGGCCTCGCCATGTTCGTGCCCACCTCCGTCCTCGCCATCGTGATCTCGCACCACTGGCAGCAGTGGCGCGACCGCCCGTGGGCGGTGGCCGCCGAGCGGGCGCTCTTGCCGGTCGGAGTGGGACTGATGGCGGGCGGGGTCTACACGCTCGCGCGCACCGCGATCCACGACGGCGTGACCGCGGCCCTCGCGGTGGCCACCGCGATCGTGGTGGCCACCGATCGCGTCCCGCCGGTGGTCGCGATCCTGGCCGCGGGTGCGATCGGCTGGCTCCTGTGGCGCTAGCGCCGCGCACCGGGCGCGGCCGCGCTCGACACCGGGTTTCGTCCCGGCGGTGGACTCGCGCGGCAACATCTGCACCACCGAGGTGGGCAACGCCAAGCGCCTCCAGAAGCTCTGGGGAGAGGGCAGGGTGAGGGGGGCCGAGACCCACCCGCGGTAAGATGGTCCCGGCCCATGCTCTCCCCCGTCGAGCACGCTCCGCTCGCGCCCCACTGCACCCTCCGCATCGGCGGGCCCGCCCGCTACCTGGTCGAGGCCACCGACGAGGCGACCGTCGCGGCGGCCGTCGAGTGGGCGAGCGTCCGTCGCCTGCCGGTGCGCGTGCTCGGCGGCGGCTCGAACCTGGTGATCGCCGACGAAGGGGTCGACGGCCTCGTGCTCAAGATCGCGCTCCGCGGGGTGGCCACCCGTGACCTGCCGGGCGCGCCGGGTGCGATCGAGGTGACCGCGGCCGCGGGGGAGCCCTGGGACGGGCTCGTGCAGCACGTCGTCGAGCGGGGCTGGGCCGGCCTCGAGTGCCTGAGCGGCATCCCGGGTCTCGTCGGGGCCACGCCCATCCAGAACGTGGGAGCCTACGGCCAGGAGGTGAGCGACACGCTCACCGCGGTGCGCGCGCTCGACCGCGAGAGCGGCCGCGTGGTCACGCTCGGGCCGGCCGAGTGCGGGTTCGGCTACCGCGACAGCCT
>WNFG01011207.1_pt1 | contig 12413 bp, 9 predicted proteins | sample 5400431 | NCBI WGS metagenome assembly WNFG01 (sample SAMN13153346, study PRJNA577476) | soil metagenome | isolation source: 120 cm saprolite under Douglas fir tree site 2 hole 3 replicate 2 | place: USA:California | collected 2015-04-18
GAGCACATCGAGGCCCACGATATCCGCCGTTCGAAACGTCGCCGACTTCGGCCAGCCCACCGCCGGCCCCGTGCAAGCGTCCACTTCTTCCACCGTCATGCCGAGCGCGCCCATCAGGCGCAGCGCATTCAGCATGGAAAATGTTCCGATGCGGTTGGCGATGAAGTTTGGCGTATCTTTTGCCAGCACCACGCCTTTGCCCAATCGCCGGTCGCAAAACTCGCTCAACGACTCGACCACGTCACTGGATGTCTTCGGCCCGGGGATCACTTCCACTAGTTTCAAGTATCTCGGCGGATTGAAGAAGTGCGTCCCCGCCCAGTGCTGCTGAAACTCTTCGCTCATGCCCTCAGCGATCAAATGCACGGGCAGGCCGGAGGTGTTCGTGGTCACGATTGCTCCGGGCTTGCGAAACTGAGCCACCCGCGCCAGCAACTTTCGTTTTATCTCCAGATTCTCTGCAACCACCTCGATGATCCAATCCGCTTCCGCGCAGCGCGCCAAGTCATCCTCGAAGTTTCCGATGGCGATTTTTTCCGCGAGCGCCGCCGTAAAAAATGCCGCCGGCTTCGACTTCTTCGCCGCGTCCAGCCCCGCGCGCACGATTTTGTTGCGCTCTCCGGCCGATGCATCCGCGGGCAAATTCGGCGGGACAATGTCCAGCAAAATGCACGGCAGCCCGGCGTTCGCGAAATGCGCTGCGATCCGCGAGCCCATCGTTCCCGCTCCCAGCACCACTGCCTTTTCGATGCGACGTTTCATGGCACGCCTTTTAACTGGATTTATAAGGGCCCGCTAAGTTCGATGGCACAGGTTACAAAACCGGCATGCGCGGGTCAAACGGCACGCTGATAGGCAACGATAGTACTAAAATGGACTTATGGCGGACGAAATCAAAGACTCCGGCAGGCTAGGCTGGTTTCGAACGGCAAAGGACAAGTTTCGCGCCTTCGCCTACGGCGAGCAGAGCGAACCCCGGGAGCGCCCGCGCGTGGGCTTGGCTCTTGCGGGCGGCTTTGCGCGCGGTATTGCACACCTCGGCGTCCTCCGCGTTTTGCGCGAAGCAGGAATTCCCATCGATTGCGTGGCCGGCACGAGCGTCGGCGCACTGATCGCCGTGGGCTACTGCGCGGGAGCATCTCTGGAAGAAATGGCCGAGGTTGGAGCAACCACGAGCTTCGCGGATTTCGGGCGTTGGACGCCGTCCTGGCTCGGACTGGCCACCAACCAGCGCATGGAAAAATATCTCGCGCGTTTTACTCCTGTAAAAACGTTCGAGGAATTGCAGACGCCGCTGGCCATCGCCACCACGGACATCTCCGCCGGCGTTTCCGTCTACTATTCCCATGGGCCCATCGCTCCGCCGCTGCGCGCTTCCTGCGCTTATCCCGGCCTTTTTGTGCCCATTCAATTTGAGGGGCGGACGCTGGTCGACGGATTCGTCACCTCGCCGGTGCCCGTCGAGGGCGTGTTGCTTCTTGGCGCGGACGTGGTCATCGCCGTTTACCTGGAAGCGGACAACCTCGAAGAGCCTCGCACGTTCACCGACGTCCTCAGCCGTTCCTTCAACATCATCCAGCGGCATAGCGATTTCGCCTGGCGCACCCAGGCGGACGTCATTATCGAACCCGATGTAAAACCTTTTGTGTGGGACGATTTCAGCAAGACGCCGGAGATGATTGCGGCCGGCGAAGCGGCGGCGCTGGCGGCATTGCCGCAAATTCGCGCCGTGCTGCGCGGCGAGAAGCGTGATTCCGCAGCCTAGCGCCGTTCCCCGGTGTGAGCAGTTCCCATACGGAGAAGTTCCAAGAGTCTATTCGCGAGTGACTTGTACTGCCACGGGCTGACCTTCGCCTTTGCCGCGCTGCGTTAACCAGGCGGCGAGGCCTTCCGAGAAGCGTTCGGGAGTGAGACGGAAACTGGCTTCGACCTTGCCATCAGCGACGGGAAGCGTGTCGTCGAAGTCGGCGGAGTTGGTGAAGTTGCGCATGCAGAATTGATCGAGCCAATCGAGCGGACAAGCGCGGGTTTGGCCGCGAATCACCACATTGACATTGAATTTTTGTGCGTACATGAAACGCAAGATGCGCGGCTTAAGCCTGCTTCTACAGTTTACGGCAAAGCGGCCCCGGTGGCGCGCACCGGGCTACGACGCGCGCGGGCGCTTGACGGAGTGGGCCAGGCCAACCGCCTCGAGCATCCAGATGAAATACCAGCCGATGTCGGTTTGATACCAGCGAAGGCCCAGGCGCGCGGAACCGGCGTGTGTGTGATGGTTCTGGTGCCAGTTCTCGCCCCACGCCGTCAACTGGAACGGGCCGAGCCACCAGACGTTCATGCTGGAATCGCCTTCTTCGACATGGTTGAGATGCGTGAGGCTGTTCACCAGGCACTGCATGTGCAGCGAGTAGACCAGGCGGATAGCGCCCATCCAGAAGAAGCCCATCCAGCCGAAGCCGAGAATCAGGCCGATACAGATCGAGAAAACTATGACGGGCGTTTCGGCCCAGCCCCAAATCTTGTAGACGCCGCCGGTCAGTTCAGGCGCCCAGCGTTTTTTGTCCGCGGGCTGAGTTTGATAGAGCCAGCGAAGATGCGCCCACCAGAAGCCGCCCTGCTTCGGACTGGAGATGTCCTCGGGCGTGTCCGTAACCGAGTGGTGGAGGCGATGATACGCGACCCAGCTCGCCGGATGGCCGGAGCCGTTGAAGACCGCCCAGAAAATCAACATTTGCTCGATGAAGCGGTTGGTCTTGAGGGTCTTATGAGCGAGCATGCGGTGATAACAGACCGTCGTACCGAGACCGCCGAAGGCGATGCTGAGCAACGTCATGCCAACAACCTTGAGGCTTGGCACTGGGAAGAGGATCAGTCCGATGACCGCAAGAACGTGAATGAGTACGAGATAAGCGAAAACGCCTTCTTTTCCGTGGACGGGCTTCCAGAACGGCCGGTCCCAGGGGCGCTCTTGTTGCGTTACGGTCAATTCCATGTGCTCTCCGGCGATCTGCTTTGCTGAATGCGCGAGTGCCCGGTGTGCAGAACGTGATAGGCAGACATAAGAATACCATTTTCCGGCGCGGGGTGCTGCAAGACTGTGCAGAAATGAACACAAAAAGTGAACAGCCTGTAGCTCCGGCATTCAGGTCTGAGTCTTCGCTTTTCCCTGCGAATAACACCGTCCCTTCAGGGCGGCATCTCTCTTTTTCTCGTTCCCGGTGCCCTCGGAGGCTGCCCCGACCCGGTCGGGGTGGCCATGCGATAGAGTTTTCTCACATTCTCGATTCTTTCCGCCGCTCCCTTCCGGCCAAACCTTCTCCCTCCCGGCTTCCGTTCAAGTCTTATGCTAGGCTAATCAAGAGAAAAGCCATGAACCGTGGATCAGGTTTGCGCATCGGAAGAATTCTCGGAATCCCAATCTACATTCATTCGACTTGGGTCTTCATTTTTGCGGCCATCACCTATATCATCGCTTCGCAGTTCAAGCACGAACATCCACTTTGGACGGACACGCAGCATTGGACCGTCGGCGTCCTGACGAGCCTCCTCTTCTTCGCCTCCGTGCTCTTCCACGAACTCTCCCACAGCGTCGTGGCCCAGCATTACAAAATTCGGGTCGTTTCGATCACCCTCTTTCTCTTCGGGGGCCTGGCACGCATTGAGCGGGAACCTTCCAAGGCGATTCAGGAATTCAACATCGCGATTGCCGGTCCGCTGGCCAGCGGCTTGCTCGCTGGCGGTTTTTTTGGCTTAGCACTGCTCTTCCCTTACAGCCAGACGGTTGGAGCCCTGGCCACCAGGCTCTGGCAGGCCAATTTCGGGCTCGCCGTTTTCAATCTCTTACCGGGATTTCCTTTGGACGGAGGAAGAATTTTCCGCGCCATCGTTTGGGGCGCGACCAAGAATTTTGAGAAGGCGACGCGCGTCGCGGGCGCCAGCGGAAAATTGATCGCCTACGCGATGATCCTCTTCGGTGCTTATGGTGTCTTTAACGGCTTCGTTCAACAAGGGCTCTGGACCGCGTTCATCGGCTGGTTCATTTTGAACGCCGCGCAGGAGAGCGTCGCTCAAGTGGCCGTCCGGGAAACCCTTTCTGGCCTCAGCGCCGCCGACGTCATGAGCAAGGAAGTGCCCACCGTGCCAGGGCACATCACGCTGGAAGAATACAGCGCCGAAGTGCTCCGCACCGGCCGCCGCTGCCACCTTGTGGTTAGCGACGATCGTCTCGTCGGCATGATGAACGTTCACACTCTCAACTCCGTCCCACGCGACGAGTGGGCACACAACTCCGTCCAGGCCGCCATGATTCCGCGGGACAAAATCCTCTGGACGTCGCCGGAGGAGCCACTCCTGCGTTTGCTCGAGCGGCTCCTGAGCGCGGATGTCAATCAGATGCCCGTGGTGAGCGGTGCCGGCGACGGCGCGCCCCAGATCGTTGGTATCGTCACTCGCGACTCCATCCTCCGCGTGATGCAAACGCGCTCCGAACTTGGTCCACTGACGGCAGGCAGATAGGCAACTAATCAGCGACGGCAGCTTGCCTGCCTTTTGACGAGGACACTGCTTCTTTTTTCTCCCGCGACTCCAGCGTGACACGTACTCCATGCCGCGGCCGCAGCGTGATCGACGCCAGCGGCACCACCGGATGATTCGACACCAGCCGCAATCGAAACTTTCGCGCGATCGTCGCCAGAATCAGCGTTGCTTCCATCAGCGCAAACGTATTTCCGATGCACTGGCGCGGACCGCCGCCGAATGGAAAATAGGCAAACCGCGGCAATCGTTTCAATAAATCATCTTCCCATCGCTCCGGCCGGAATTCTTCCGGCGCGTCGTACCATCGCGGGTCTCGATGCACCACCCATTGCGCCATGGCCACGCCCATTCCCTTTGTCACTGGATAGCCTGCAATTTCATGATCCTCGACGGCCAGACGCGCCATTCCCCACGCCGCCGGATAGAGCCGCAGCGATTCCGTTATGACGTGTTCCGTGTAACCAAGCTTTGGCAGATCATCGAGAGTAGGAGCACGATCGCCGAGCACGGCGTCCAATTCCGCATGCAGCTTTGCTTCCACCCTGGGATTCTGCGCCAGCAGCCACCACGTCCAGGACAGCGTACTGGCCGTGGTCTCGTGCCCCGCCAGGAATAAAGTGATGGCCTCATCGCGAAGCTGCCGGTCCGTCATGCGCGAGCCGTCTTCGTCTCGCGCCGAAAGAAGCATCGAGAGAAGATCGCCGGCATCGCGGCCCGAAGCGCGGCGCTCCGCAATAATCCGGTAAAGGATCTTTTCGATCTGCGCAATTTCGCGCTTCACCCGCAGGTTCGTGGACGTCGGCAGCCAATGCGGCACAAAGATCGCACGCCGGAAATTCGCGCCGATTTCCAGCAGCAGTTCCAGGGATTTCCCCACTTCTTGCGCGTCGCGCTCGACGTCGGCATCGAACAGCGTTTTTCCCACGATCTGCAGCGTGAGCCGCATCATCTCTTGATGCGCGTCGCGCTCTTCTCCGCCGCGCCAGTCATCCAGCATCCGCCGCGTGTACTCCACCATCGTCGCCGCGTAAGAAGCGATCCGCGCACGGTGAAACGCCGGCTGTGCCAGCCGCCGCTGCCGCAGCCAGAAATCTCCTTCGCTGGTCAGCAAGCCTTCGCCGAATACGTGCCTGTTCGCCCGCAGCACCTTGCCCTTCGAGTATTTGCGCGCGTTGGTCACCAGCACTTCTTCGATCAAGTAGGGATGGTTGATGAAAATCGTCTTGAAATTCAGAACGTGCAGCCCCGCGACGTCGCCAAATTCGCGGGCGATCTTGGTGAAATATTCCAGCGGATTATTATTGAGCGGCCCGAGCGACCATCGTTTGAACCCTTCGGAGGGGCCAGCAGGAAATTTCTTGCGAGGCGCGCGCCACATCCCACGATGCTATGCCCGCGTCCGCGCTGCGTCAACGCGGCGCGCGTGTGGGAAACACTCAGATTTCTCGCGCGCGGAGCGCCCGGATTCGAAAGCCGCCGCGCCGGAAATCGACAGTCACCTTTGAAAACCCCGCGGCCGTCAATCTCGCGAACGCCGACGCTGGCGTCACAGGCACAAACGTGCTCCGGATGTGTCCCACTTTGTGCAGCCACCCATCCTGAATCTCAAACGCGAGGAACACTCCGCCCGGCCGAAGCACCCGCCAAATTTCCGCAAACGCGCGATCCTGCATCTCGTTCGAACGCAAATGATGAAGCATGAGAATCGCAATCGCTGAAGAAAATGTCCCGTCCGAAAAAGGCAGCGTCGCAGCATCCCCCTGAATCACCGTAACACTCGCGCCGCTGACGCGAGCACCGAGCTTCGCCGCAAACGCGTGGTCGTACTCAAGACTTGTCACGCGCGCCGCGAGGTGCCCTAGCTCCTCCGTCGCCGCTCCCGGCCCCGCACCCAGCTCCAGCACATGGTCGCCAAGGTCCGAGCCTTGGAGAATGAACGGCAGAAGTTGCCGCCGCGTCATCCACCGCCAGAACGGCGACCCACAAAACCACGTTTCGAATCGATTCATCGATAGCTCGGAAGATCCAATGGTTACACGACTCTACCGCAAGCGCGGCAGCTTAATGAAGTAGCATGCGGATTCGACGAAGAGAAGATGCAAACTGATCGGCGTTGTATCCCGACGGATTCTCGAGTTGCTGAAACAGTCCGTTAATCGCCGCGCGAACCTCGGCCGCGTTTGCGGGCTTTGCGTCCTTGCTATATGCGATGTACAGCGAATCCATCGCCATCGCCGCTTGTTCCGCCGCGCGTTCATCCGCCAGCGCAATATTCTCCGCGTCATCCGAAATACGCTGTAGCATGCGCAGCGTAACCGCCTGATCGTATTGCATCGTCGCCAGCCGCTCGGCAATCCGCTGCGCCAGCGGCGCCGCCGCAGAAGCCGCCGACGCCACCGCATTGCGATCCGGATTCAACCTGCTCATCTCATTCGAAACGGCAAGCAGTTGCCGGTCCAGCTCCTGCGCGTTCGCCGAATCGATTTGCTTCGCCAGCAAGCGGAACACCGCGTATCTCGAACTATTCCATGCCGGATCGCCCGGGCGGCGCCCGATGTACCCATGCTCCTGCCGCCAACTGTCTTTCGCCGGCCCCAGCGCATGATGACATGCAAAGCACGAAAACTCGGAGTACTCCGGCCACACATCCTTCTTATCAGCGCGTTCATTCTTCGCGCGCCACGCCAATCGCTCCATCGCCGCGCGCAGTTGCACCGCCTGGCCCGTGCTCCACTCGCGCACTCCAGCCCACGCGGCATCCTCAACCGGCTTGCCCGACTCCGATTCCCGCGGAACCTTCCAGTGGCGCGGCATCACCGCCGAGAACGAATCCAGCTCGAAATACAAATCCGGGTGCCCCGCCGCGATCATCTCGTGATCCACAAATTTGCTTTTCGTTCCCAGATGGCATTCCAGGCATTTCTCCGTGCGATGAATCAGATTTCGAGTGTCGTGCATCCCCAGCGCCACTGATTTCTCATGCGTCCAAGATCTTGTCGTATGCGGCCCCAGCCAGCCCGACGCCGGCCCGTGGCAATTTTCGCAGGACACACCTTCCGAAATTTCAAACGCGCGTCCGCGCTGCTCCGGCGCCGGATGCGCTTCTTCGGCCTTTGCGCCCAGTTTCAGGATCCGCGCCATCCGCTCGCCGATCTCTCCAGTCAACGCCTGGTACGCCCGGCTGTGCTTATCCTTGATGATCCATGTCGAATATTCGTTCTGCAGAATCCGGCTCCCAGCGATGGGCTTCACGCTTCCGTGACAACTCGTCGCTGCACACGAACCCGGGCCGATATATTTGCTGGGTTCATTCTGCGCCGAAAGCAACGGTGGGAGCGTCATGAACAATGCGCAAAGGACAACGCGAAGCATGCAGGAATTGGAGGCGTCGCCCATTCAATGTGCCGAGGAGTCTGTTTGCTTATATCGTTTGCGCCGCGCGGAAGTCAACGGGCCGCGTTGTCTTTTTCGCGCCGCGCCGCGAAAAGCCAAACGCGCGCTATTTACAGCGGACTTCTCTGCCAGTAGTATGCAGAAGATTCAGCACGCCATTTCGCGCCGCGCATCTCTTGGAAAACATGCCCGGCGCTTTTCGCGCGAGACGGGGCGCCTTGATCTTCGACGACCTTCGGGCCATCCAGCTTCGCTATGGCTTCCTGCCCAAAGCGGAACTTGAAGGTCTTTCACAACGCACCCAGACGCCGCTCTACCAGATTCACAGCGTCGCGAGTTTTTATCCACATTTTCATCTCGTCCCGCCGCCCAAAGCGGAGATTCGCGTCTGTGCCGATATGAGCTGCCATCTCAACGGCGCTTGCGAGTTGCGCGCCGATCTCGAGCGCCGCTTCGCCAATTCGCGCCCTGAGGATGTGCAGATTCGCGATGTCTCCTGCCTCGGCCGCTGCGACCACGCTCCCGCGATTTCCGTCAACGATCACATTTTCACGGATGTCACCGCCGCGCATGCCGAGCACATCGCCCGCAGCGCCATCCGCGGCGAAGACATTCACGAGCCGCATCCCGGGCAGGCCCGCATCGCTTGCAAAGCCGATCCCTATGGCGAGAGCGAAAAGTACGGCGTCGTGCGCAAGCTCGTTCCATCCAAGGCCTGGGACGACGTACTCGCGCAACTCAAAGCCGCCGAACTGAAAGGCATGGGCGGCGCCGGATTTCCCACCAGCATGAAGTGGGACCTGGTTCGCAAACAGACCGATCCCGTGAAATACATTGTTTGTAACGCCGATGAAAGCGAACCCGGCACCATCAAAGATCGCTTCATCATGACCAACCTGCCTCATCTCCTCATCGAGGGCATGATCATCGCCGGCCTGGTCACCGGCGCGAAGCGCGGCATCCTCTATATCCGCCACGAGTACCATCTTCAGGAAGAAATTCTCGGTGAAGAAATTCGCCGCTGTTATCGCTCCGGGCTTCTAGGAAAAAAGATCCTCGGCAGCGACCTCGATTTCGATCTGGAAGTTTTTGTCAGCCCCGGCGGCTACATCTGTGGCGAAGAAAGCGCGCTCATCGAAGCCATCGAAGGCCATCGCGCCGAGCCGCGCAACAAGCCTCCCTTTCCTGGCCAGATCGGCCTCTGGCAAAAACCCACCGTCATCAACAACGTCGAAACCTTCATCAACGTTCCGCAGATTCTCGCGGGCGGCATCGATTGGTTCGTCGCTCAAGGCGCCGGTGGCTCCCGCGGACTAAAATTTGTCGGAGTCAGCGGCCACGTTGCCCGCCCCGGCATTTTCGAAGTACCCATGGGCACGCCCATGCGCGACGTTATCTTCGATCATGCGGGCGGCCTTCGCGGCGGCCGACAACTGAAAGCCTTCGCGCCATCCGGCCCGTCTTCCGGCTATCTTCCCGCTTCCATGATCGATGTCCGTCTGGATTTCAAGGCCCTCGCCGAGGCTGGCTCCATGCTCGGCTCCGGAGCAATCGTCGTCTGCGATGACACCACCTGCATGTTGGACATGGCCCTCAATGCCGTGCGCTTCTACCGCAACGAATCCTGCGGCAAATGTGTTCCCTGCCGCGTCGGCTCGCAAAAAATGGCCGATATGCTCGTGCGCTGGACGCAAGGCGGCGTACCCGAATCGCAATATCGCGCTGATCTCGCGCTCCTCGATGAACTCTCGCAGGCCATGACCCTTACCTCCATCTGCGGTCTCGGCCAGATCGTGCCCGCGCCGATTCAATCCGTGCTGAAACATTTTCGCGCCGAAGTTGACGCTCACGTTTTGAACGGCAATTGCCCCAGCGGTATTTGTTTCACATCTGCGGCGCGCGCCGGTGAAGCCCAGCGCGTCGGGATCCGCCCGTAATATGACCACCGCCACCACACCTCCCGGGATGATCGACATCACTCTCGACGGCCAGCCCGTCCGCGTGCCCGCCGGCACCAGCGTCTTCGATGCCGCGCGCATGAACGGCATCAACATCCCCACGCTTTGCCACGTTCAAAATCAGACTCCCGTCGGCGTCTGCCGCCTCTGCGTTGTGGACACCGGCGCGCGCGTACTCGCCGCTTCCTGCGTCCGCCCGGTCGAGCCCGGCATGAAGGTCGTCACCAATTCCGAAAAAGTTTTGGGCGCGCGCAAAACCCTCCTTGAGCTCATGATGTCCGATCATCCTTCTCCTTGCGCGCGCCAGCAGAATTCCGGCGACTGCGAATTGGAGACGCTCGCGAAAGCGGCCGGCGTTTCCCAGCCGCGCTTTGCAAAACGCACCGTCGCCCGCGGCAAGGACGATTCTTCCCTTGCCATCGCCGTCGACCATGACGCCTGCATTCTCTGCGACCGCTGCATCCGCGGCTGCGACGAAGTCAAAAGCAATTTCGTCCTCGGCCGCATGGGCAAAGGCTATTCCGCCGGAATCGCCTTCGATCTCAATTCGCCCATGGGCGATTCCACGTGCGTTTCCTGCGGCGAGTGCATGGTTTCCTGCCCCACGGGCGCGCTCACCAACAAGAGCGTCGTGGGCACTGCGATCGCCGTCGGTCCCGGCGCGGAAGGATTCGAAGCCGAAGATCTCTTGCAGATCCCCGTTTTCAAGGGCGTCTCCGGAACTTTCCTCGAGCTCAATCGCGGCGCCATCGTCAAGCGCCGCTTCCGCAAAGGCGATGTCATCTGCCGCGAAGGCGAATTCGGCTCCACGGCTTTCTACATTCTCGAAGGAAAAGCCAAAGTTTCCATCTCCACTCCCATCGCCCACGTCAAAACCCAAGGCGGCGCAAAAGGTTTCTTCAAGCGGCTGACCAGCACGCTTGCTTACGGCAATCCCGTCGCCGAACTCGGGCCCGGCGATCTCTTCGGCGAGATGACCTGCATGAATTTTTATCCGCGCTCCGCCACCGTGATCGCGGAATCCGATGTCGTCGCTTTCGAAATGCTGCGCAACGTTCTCGACATAATGTTGAAGAACAAAACTTTCCGCGCGCAGCTCGACCAGACCTATCGCCGTCGCGCTCTCGAAAATCACCTTCGTGGCGTGCCCATGTTTGCGGACCTGTCTCCCGATTTTATTGAGCATCTCAAAGAGAGCGTCGAATTGCAGCGCTTTGCGCCGGGCCAGACGATTGCCCTCCAGGGCGATCCTGCCGACAGCTTCTATCTCGTGCGCATCGGCTTCGTAAAGATTTCAGAAGATTATCCCGGCGGCGAGATGGTTCTCGCGTATCTGTCCCGCGGTGATTATTTCGGTGAAATCGGACTCCTCGGCGGCGGCCTTCGAACCGCCGCTTGCACCGCTCTCGATCACGTCGAACTCGTTCGAATCTCCGGCGAAGATTTCCGCGACATGGTCGCGCGTTTCCCCAGCGTGCGAACCGGCCTCGAAGCCGTTGCCGCCGAACGCCGCGCCGCAAATCAGCAGCGCATGCAAATGGTTCGCAACGTCTCCATCGATCAATTCCTCTCGCAAGGATTGATGGAAGCGCAGAGCCTGCTGATTCTGGATTTGCAAAATTGCACGCGCTGCGACGCCTGCGTCAACGCTTGCGCTGACGCTCACGACGGCATCACGCGTCTCGTCCGCGATGGCTTGCGCTTCGATCAATATCTCGTCGCCACGAGTTGCCGCCAGTGCCGCGACCCGCTCTGCATGGTCGGCTGCCCGGTCGGCTCGATTCGACGGCGAAATTCTCTGGAAGTCATCATCGAGGATTGGTGCATCGGCTGCGGCCTCTGCGCCCTGAATTGTCCCTACGGCAACATCAATTTGCATCCATTCGAAGTGATGGTTGATGATCCGGAGCGAACCGGCAGAAAAAAAGCGGCAATCAAGCAAAAAGCTACCTCGTGCGATCTCTGCACGCACTTGAAAGAACCAAGCTGCGTCTACGCCTGTCCGCACGACGCCGCGCACCGCGTCGACCCTCGCACATTTTTCGCCGACATGCTCGGCCAGGGCCCCGCAAAATGAGAATGGACAAAACGCAACGCGGCTGGGCCCTCGTATCGCTGGCAATCCTCGCAATTTCTGCGGTCTTGTACGTCCTCTATACATTCGAATCGCCACGAGGGCCGCGCGGCGGAAGCACCATCGGCCTCGCGTTCGGAATCATCGGTTTCGGCTTCATGATTTTTGCAGCGCTTCTCGGCGCGCGTAAACGCGTCCCCACGTGGCGCGTCGGGCGCGCACAAGCCTGGATGCGCGGCCATCTCTGGCTCGGCTTCCTTGCTCTACCAATGATTTTTTTTCACGGCGGATTTCATTTCGGCGGCACGCTCACGCGCGTCCTGATGTGGCTGCTCATAATCACGGTTTTTAGTGGCGTGTTCGGCGCCGTGTTGCAGCATTACATTCCGCGCGTGATGACTTCGGACGTGCCGCTCGAAACCATTTACGACGAGATCGGCAACGTGCGTTCG
>WNFG01011853.1_pt1 | contig 12410 bp, 9 predicted proteins | sample 5400431 | NCBI WGS metagenome assembly WNFG01 (sample SAMN13153346, study PRJNA577476) | soil metagenome | isolation source: 120 cm saprolite under Douglas fir tree site 2 hole 3 replicate 2 | place: USA:California | collected 2015-04-18
AAATTCTTTTCCCGGTTGGAACCACCTGTCAAACGAGGCTGTCTGAGTATCTAAAGTGGCAGCCCGGCTCCGCAGTCACGACTGCGTCGATGAGCACTTGGGCAATTTTCGGAGCGGGATTGACATGAAATCGTTTCGGAACGAGTGCCGACCACCGGGTTCTCTGTGACTGGTCGGGAGAGCTCGGGGGAGGATTTCGTTTTGATTTGGTCAACCAGCCGCGGATATGGCTCCGCCGCTGTGGTTCTTTGTTTGCCGTACCGACGCAGAATTTATTTCTGTATCTTTACGTCGACTATGAGCTCGTACCCCGCTTGAACCGAGATGGACTGGACATCGTCCTTGTACCCCGGCAATGCGATTTGAACCGAATGCTGTCCGGGTGGAAGTTTCAAAGATTGCGGCGTAAGCCCAACACCAGTGGAGTCAATAAAGAGCGCAGCACCCGTAGGGGTCGATGTGATTGTAATTTTCGCTTCCACGCCAGTTAGCTTCACTTCTCTGGTTGTCCAGTTCGAAACGGTTTTGTCCGGAAACGACGCAAGAGTCGTAGTTGTACGGTCCGAGAGTTTCGACTGGGAACTACTCTGGACAACAATGGCGCGGTTGGAGTCCGGATGGATGCTTTTTTGCGCGTGTTCGTCAAGGCTGGTAGCGGTGGTGACACTCAGCCCCGCGCTTGGGGCAGCGGCTGACAAAATTGCCTTCAAGTTGACGTTGCTGTCTTTTAAGAGATCTATCTCTCGTGCCCAAGCGACATGATCTGGCGCTTCTACCCGTACCTTGTGAGCACCGGATGGCAGAGTCAGCGACGACGGCGTATTGCCTACAAATCGTTCATCAACGTAAATATCCGCACCTTCGGGGTTTGACGAGACCACTACGGAACCCGATCCGCTCGAAGAACCGCGCACACTAGGCTTAGCATCAAGATTTGGATAGAAACGATGGAGGATGGTAAGTAGGTCTTGTGAACTCAAGGCAAATCCAATTCCCTGAAGAGGTCGGCGATCGGACGAAAAGAACTCCTTCTGGGTGGTAATGCCAATCACCTCTCCTGACACGTTTAATAGCGGCCCACCACTGTTACCAGGATTGATCGCTGTATCGGTCTGAATCCAGGTTCCGGGTTCACTGGGCATCGAGCCAATTGCGCTTACGATCCCCTTGGTAACTGTATTTTGAAACCCATGACTCGGCGTACCTATTGCTACTACGCTACTGCCTGGTTGAACTGAGGAAAGATCGCCAACGGTCAGGTGTGAGAAGTTGCCCCCCTCTAACCTGATGAGGGCCAAGTCAAGACTCGGGTCTATGTACTCCACTCGTGCATTGAACGTCTGCCCATTTGCAGCAGTAGCCGTCAAAATCGTCTGTCCCTTTGCAATGTGCGCATTCGTTACTGCCACTCCGGTATCGGTCACGAGAAAGGCGGAGCCCGCTCCCTCGGAGCTTCGAAGCAGTAATACTGAAGGACTCGCAATCCGAACTATTTCTTCTATAGGCAGGCTTTGCATCGCAGCTAATTCTGGTCTCGCGACCGTCGCCTGCACGTTGCCCGTAAACGTGGTCGCAGCTTTTGCCAGTGTGAAATTAAAGGCCGATGTTTTTAGCAACCAATAATCGCCGTGATATGTCCCGTTGAGTGCTATCCAAGGAACCGGTCCGCGCGCCATATCAGCGTCGATGGGAAGATATCCATCCAGCAAGAGCCGCAGGTGCATTTGTTGGCGGAGCAATTTCCCGAAAACGCTCTTTGCGCCGTGGAGGTAACCTCCCGGCACTTCGAGCTCATAAGGAGTCTTGCCGACCACTATTTCGTCTATCTCGACGGTAGCGCCAGGCGGGAGCGAGGTAATTGACACGTGGTCTTTCGCGAACAAGGGTTGACTCAGAGCGAAAATGATCGAGACCGCCAGTATGACCTTGGAGTTCTTGAATCTACAAAAGGCCTCCATGGGATGATCCTCCAGGATTGCGCTGGGTTAATACTGGGCCGTGGGATCACTAAACCGAGCAACGAGGGGTCTGTCCGGAACGGCCTTAGGGGAATCAGGTCACGCCCGGCCAGTGGCAGTCTGCTGGCTTAGAAACCGCATGTCAATTCCACCAAAGTGCCACGGGATGGAGGTAGCTTGCGAATCCAACCTCACCAATTATGCTCCACAAACAAATGATAATGTACCTGTAGAGGATCACACCCGCAATTCTCAGTTGGGGTGAATGTCTGTGCGCTTAAAACTCTCATGCTCGATGGGAAAGCGCCAATTGCTTCGAGATTTTTCTGGCCCGGTTCGATTTTTTTGGCCGGAGCGACGGCTTCCCGCAAGCCCTCAGCGGCCACCAGACCTGGTCGGCCGTGCCGGGCGCAACAAGCTTCCTGGATGCCTTGCGAGCTTACACAGCCATTGCCCCGCCCGTTGTGGTGTCAGAAGACTTTGCACAGATTGGTAGCCTAAATCGCGAGGAACAAGAAAAGCACTTACGCGTTGGACCAGAGGGGACGAACGATAGCTGCCGTGTACATTGCACGAAGGCTGTACGGATACGATCTCAATCAAGCAGAGGGTTTCATCGAGGGACTCCGCTCCCGGCGGTGAACTTACGTGCTAGGCAGAACTGAGCGCAACGCAACGGGTTGCACTCCCGGGTTGACCGTATCATCTGGGCTCAGGGCTGAGCTTGGCCCTCCTGTCGTCACCTCTGTTGCAATCCGCACCCGAGGGGGAAACAAACATTGGCGAACTTGTCTGGGATTGTGAAGCAGTTGAAGAAGGAACGTGATCGAGTGGGGCGACAGTTAGCGGGATTGAATGCGGCGCTGACCGCGTTCGCTCGAGTTTACAAGAGCGGCGCTGTACTCAAACCTCGCCGAAAGATTTCAGCAAAAGGACGCGCTCGGATTGCGGCCGCCCAAAGAGCACGCTGGGCAAGGGTCAACGGGCAAGAGGTTGTTCCAATTGCGAAAGGGAGGAAGCCCGGCAAACGAACGATGTCAGCCTCGGCTCGGCGAAAGATCGCAACGGCTCAAAGGGCGAGATGGGCGAGGGTCAAGCGGGAGAAGAAAGCTGCCTGACGCAAGCCAGGCGGAACCCCGGTGCAGTAATGCACCAGTCGCAGCCGCAGCAATTGTCGATGTCGCACTGGAACCGGGCCGCTTGGGCTGGCGAAGGCATTATGCCACTCAAACGGACTGGAACGTTTCGCGCAAGGACAATTTGTTGTTTCTAGTTACTCCTGACCCGTTTTTGGACTCCACCCCTAGTTAATACCGATCCAACCGGTTATTTCCACGATTGTGTCCGGTCATCGCTGTGGAAGAACGAGAATCGCCTCTTTTGAAAAATAGCCTAGAGCCGAACTGAACATGTACTCAACTCGAATCTTTGATCCAGGCGCTCGGTTCGATAGTGCAGCCTCAAGCTCCGCAGGCCCTCCCACCGCTTTACCATCTACAGACTTGATCGTGTCCCCCACATGTAAGCCGCCGTGATCCGCCACGCTCCCATTGGCGATCTCTGAAATCTTTGCACCGGCAACGTCTGTGGTCTCGGTCTTAATCCCAAGGCTCGCACATATCGAGGGTTCCCCGCTGCGCTCTTTGGTTGTGAACTGTGCTGGACTCGGATGCCTTTCTTCTACTACGTTCTCGTCCCTCACGCCCACGATCGCTGCGGATTCAATCCTTGTGTACTCCGCGGTCTTGGCCGCAACTGGCGCTGCGGGGGCTTTAGCGTTCAGAGGCACCAGCGAGGTTCGATCAGTCTCAACTGGTCGCGGTGCAGTCGCTGGTGGCGGAACATATCCGGCAGGCATCGCTTCCAACTCGGCTACAAGTCGCGCGGCGCCTGTGGATGTTTTTACTTTTCTTTCCCATGGCTTATATCCGCTCTTGCTGATCTTCACCGTGTGTTCACCGCCGGCAAGTCCGAACGATGACGGTGTGTTCCCAATAAAACTGCCATCAACTTCTATGTCGGCATTCAGTGGTGTCGACGAAATGTCGAGAGTGGCAGTCGCCGATGCAGGAACCGAAGTGCCTACAGCCCCTGTGAGCTGAAGCGAAGGAGCACCACCCGAGAACTTCGATACGTCCACAGGAAAATTACCATTGATGTAGGCCGTGATCTCAGTGCCCTTAGGAATCGAGATGTCCTTGCCATGCATGAACAGAAACAGTGGCGCTGCTGGAAAAAATACGATGGCAGTACCCACTATTGCGCCAGTCATCGCGCCCGTATGTCCGCCCCCCTTTACCTCCTTCACTGCTCTTAAGGCAGCTTTTTCACCATCTACCAAACGGACGGAGTCAATGTTCATGTCCAGTTTGCCGCCCCGGGCCATTCGCCTTTTTGACTGTGCTTCGGTGACAGTTGCCCATGCCACTCCACCCTTGGGTATCATGAGGAAGGTGCCGAGTCTCACCTCCTCTAAGACCTCAAAGTCCACCGTTTCGCCGACATGCGCATCGGCTGAAGAGACTGTACGCGCGATCCTGAGCTTGACCGGAGTTCCATCCTCCAGCAAAGGGCCTGTGGTCGTTGAAATTGGCTGATTGACCTGTCGCACTGATTGCGAAAATCCGAGCATTCCAAGCACGAACACTGTGAGGACAACGATGCGGGCACTTCTCATAGCCCCTCCTGAAACGGACTATCGGTTGCGCAGAGGACCGTCGCGGGGAAGGGAGTTAGTCTGGCCTGAGTTGCGACGGAGAGGTGCGAAAGAGACGCTTGGAGCGTAGTCCCCATTGATACTAAATGCAATTAGATTCTTGCTTTCAGCTTAGAATCGACCTCCAGGATGGATTTCAGGTTCCCAGACCTTACCCTAAACGCGGGCGCTGGCATCGTTTTCGCTTCGATTTAGCGGGGGTTTGGGACTTAGGCCCGAACAGCAGTTTTACGTTTAACTGACAAGCATGAATCTCCAACGCCTGATTGACCAGCACCCCTCCGTCTTTGCGGTGATCTTCCCGATCTACTTTCTGTCTTTGTGGCTTCTGGTCGGTGCAATTCTCGGCTTCATTGGCGGCTGGTTCTCGCTGGCGAAGGTCTATCGCACGCGGGTGGCGTTCAATGGAGCGAAATGGAGAATGCAGAGCGGGAAGATGCGATGGCTGGCGAACTACAATAACGTGTTGACGATTGGAGTCAGTCAGCAGGGGTTGTATTTGGCGAGCATGTTCCTTTTTCGGTTTATGCACCCTCCACTGCTTGTTCCATGGGGCGAGATCAAGGTGGGAAGGAGCAAGGGCTGGGTGTTCGAGTACGTGATCTTCACGATGGGACATGAACTGGCAATCCCTTTGCGGATTCGCGGGAAGCTGGCGGCGAAGCTGCGAGAGTCGGCTGAAAACTGTTGGCCAGTTGAGGAGACCTGAGCGGCAGAACGGGGTTTGGTGGCCCATTCTGTGGTGTCCGGCCCGCCGAATCGTATGTGAGCGGAAAGTACCTTGGCTTCGAGGACGAGTGGAAGCGAAATAACCAGCTGTTTGACGAATGTAGGAATCACTCCTGTGCCCATTCAGGTATCACCCGAACACCCCATCAATCTTCCGCATGATCCGTTCCGCCCATTGAACCGCAGCGGCGACCATGGACTGGGTTCTTAGACTTGGCTTGGAATCGAAGAAATGAAGCGAGGACAGCGTGCGCATTACTTCCGATCTGTTTGAAACCTATCTTAAGTGTACAACCAAGTGTTTCCTGCGGTCTCTCGGTGAAACAGGAACCGGCAACAGTTACGCCAACTGGGTCAAGGCAGAACGCCTTTCCTACTCCTCTGAGGGAATCAAACATCTTGTGGAAGGAGTCGCAGAGGACGAGTGCGTCACCGGACCAATCGACGTAAAGGACACGTGGTCGCCCAAATGGCGCCTAGCGATACAGACCATTGCGCGCACACAGAATCTCGAATCGGGCATTCACGCTGTGGAGCGTTTGATATCAGAGAGGGAAGACAAATTGGCGCCGCTCATCCCGATTCGGTTGGTCTTCACAAACAAGGTAGATAAGCACGACAAACTCTCGTTAGGGTTCGATGCGCTTGTGTTATCCCAAATGCTGGGTCGCGAGATCGGCACGGGCAAGATTATCCACGGGAACAACTACACCACACTCAAAGTCAACACCGGTGCTCTGACGAGCCAGGTGCGGAGATTAACTGAAAAGATCGGTGTTCTCCTTTCCAGCACCTCGCCTCCGGAACTGATTCTCAACCGGCATTGCCCCGAGTGCGAGTTTCAGAACCAGTGCAGGCAGAAAGCGGTTGACAATGACGATCTCAGCCTGCTCTCAGGCCTCACCGAGACAGCACGCAACAGTCATCGGAGCAAGGGGATATTCACCGTAACCCAGCTCTCCTACACTTTCAGGTCCCGCAGAGCACCCAAGAGAGCAAAGAATCCTGCAACACCGCACTATTTTGCGTTGAGGGCGCTCGCCATTCGGGAAAACACTGTTTATATCCACGGGATTCCTCATTTGTCTAAGGCAGAGACCCAAGTATATCTGGATATCGAAGGACTTCCTGACGACGAGTCTTATTACCTCATCGGCGCTTTGGTTGTCTCTGGGGGGAAAGAGAGCTTCCACTCGTTTTGGGCCGACCACAAATCACAAGAGCTGGAGATATTCCTCCAATTTATTGAAGCGGTCTGCCAGTTGGCTGATTGGCGAGTCTTGCATCTCGGCGGATATGAAACAGCCGCACTGAAACGGATGAAGGCGAGGTTGCCAGAGTCCTGCCACGCGAAGATCGATGCGATTCTCGAACGAGCAACAAACGTGCTGTCGGTCATACATCCTCACATCTACTTCCCGATCTATTCGAATGGCCTTAAAGATATTGGGCGATTCCTTGCGTTTAAGCGGGCCCACGAAAGCGCGGCAGGACTGCAGACTATAGTTTGGCGGAAGGATTGGAACAAAACGAAAGCTCCTGACATCAAAGCTCAATTGCTTCAATACAACCAAGACGATTGCCGCGCGTTGAAGCACGTCGTTGAGTCTATCGGTAGTTTGATCTCCTCGGACGTGCCAACCCCTCCCGGTCATGAGCAAAGGTCAGCAATCAACACAGCGGACTTGAGACAGGCTGGTTCCGGGTCCCACAAGTTTCAAAAAATCGAGTTCGCCTTGCCCGACCTCGACGTTGTCAATCGAGCCGCATACTTCGATTATCAGCGGCAAAAGATTTTCGTCCGAGCCAGCACATCACTTAAGCGGATTCTCAGAAAAGCCTTGCCCAGGCGGTCGCGTCTGAAACCAAATAAAGTTATTCAACTCGAGGCCAAGAAGTGCGTTTCGTGTCGAAGCAGGAAGGTTTCTCAGTTGTGTCCAGTCAAGAGAACGGTGATCGATCTGAAGTTTTTCAGGGGCGGTGCAAAAAAGTGGGTCACAGAGTATCTATCGTGGAAGTACAAATGCCCAAAGTGCATATACAATAACTTGGTCTGTGGGCAGAACCTGCTTAGGGTCCGACGAGCACTAAGAGACATCTTTGAGCTTGACATTCCACAGCCCACTATTTTCCGTTTTAAGTCATCGCTGCGTGAAACGCTTCAACCGATTTACGACAGAATTCTTGCCCATTTACTAAAAGGATCGCTCCTTCATATTGACGAGACTGAGGTGAAGTTGAGAGGGTGCAAGGGTTATGTTTGGGTGTTTGCAAGCATGGACGCAGTCTACTTTGAGTATCGGGACTCACGAAAGGCTCAATTCCTTGGACCACTTCTTGAGGAATTCGAGGGCGTTCTCATCTCTGACTTCTTTACTGGGTACGACTCCCTAAATTGCCCCCAACAGAAGTGCCTAATACATCTTATACGAGATATGAACGAGGATTTGCTCAGCAACAGTTTTGACAGCGAATATAAGGATGTGGTGCAGAGATTCGCGCGCCTATTGCAGCAGATTGTCGAGACGGTTGACAAGTATGGGCTGAAGCGGCGACATTTTCGCAAACACAGAAATGATGTGGTCCGGTTCCTCAAATCAGTTGAGATAGCCCGATATTCGTCGCCCATCGCAACGAAGTACCAAGAACGAATGGGCAAGTATGGCTCAAGGCTCTTCACTTTTTTGAACTACGACGGAGTGCCGTGGAATAACAATAATGCCGAACATGCGATCAAGGGCTTTGCGAGAGCTCGCAGATTTGCTGACGGCCGGTTCACCGAGGACTCAATTCGAGAGTACCTGGTCATGCTGAGTGTCGTGGAAACGTGCAGGTATCAGAACATTGTTGTGCTGAAGTTCCTGCTTGCCCGAGCGGATAATTCCTCCCATTGCCGACTGCTGTTATAGTGAATCAAGAGATATCTTGCTCAAAACCCACCAATTCCGCCAACGCCTACAAGTGCCTCGGATGCGGGTGGTGTCGGCCCGCGCGGATGTCGGCTGCGCAGGGCATTGAAACATCCAGATCCACAGGATCACCCGGCCGGGGTACCTGAGCATCCGGGGCTGCGCACACGAAGACATCTCTCTCGGCGTCTGAGCGGCAGAGCTGGTGATTCCAGGGGGATGCCGCGTGGCAATTTTGTGGGTTCAAGCCACCGAAGTGGTCACAAAGGACTGGTATTCCGGGTGGCTGCCGACGTATTCCTTAACAAAAGAACAGATCGCAACGAGGGATACCTTCGGGCGCGCATTATGACCTGTCCTGTTTCATCCACGTAAGATTCCGGCCATGATCGGGCAAATCCGGTCTTGTCAGAACGGCGGAAGTTCCAGGACCACGGTTTGTGCTGAGCCTGACCAATCAGTGCCTGATTGTAGACTTCCTACCTGCAGTTAGCGGTTCCTCTTCGATCGGGCCAGTCCTTCAGTGCCTATGGCTATGACCGGTCAGACGCCCTGCGGGGGTAGCCAGTCTGAATATCGACGGTCCGGCGAGATCGAATCGGGTCCTGCTCGCGGTAGGCAGGGCGATACGCGTGGAAATCGATACGATGTCTCTCGCACTCTTAGGCCGCGAAGCGCTGGGCCGTACAATACATCTATGCCGAGGCAATCCATTGAATCCAAGCCGCTGCTGATTGATCGCGCCGCCGCGGCGGAGTTGCCTTCCGCTGATAGCGTACGCGACTGGGCGCGCGAAAGGCGTGCTTTTATTTCGAGCGTGATGGCGGAATTGGCCGAGGAGCGGCAAGCTGTCGCCGCCGGCGTTCGCAGCGTCGGACTGCGGGCCGTGATGTTCGAGGAATTCGGCGGGCGCGATGCGGATCCGGAAGACGCCTATCCGACGCACGCCGAATATCGTCATGCGGAAGAGCACGCATTGCGGATGGCGGTGTGGACACTGGATACGAACGATCGGGAGGGGCCCGAGCAGTCCTTTCTCGATGAAGTTCGGACATTTTATGTCGCTCCGAAGTTCTGCACGGTCGCTGATCTGCAGCGGCAGGTCGAGGACAGGATGCGGGCCATCGCCGCTGAAGATCTGGCGCCATGGTGCAAACTGGGAAATGTGGTTTTCCGCGCCACCGAGGTTGAAGATCGCGGCGACGCGATACAGGTGAAGGCGCGCGTAAGAGACGACGCTGTCGCGCGGGCGCTTGAGGATATGCGGGGGGATCGGTTCAATCGAGGTCTAAAGACGCAGTTCACCTGGTCCGGGCGCAGCAAATTCGTGAAAGTCGCGGGCGTTCATGTGACGACGACGTCGGGGAGATCGAAAATGTTTCGTCTGGAACTGGAAGTCGAGGAGGCTTCCCAGGATGCCTTCCGCGAAATAAGCATCGGCGGAAAGTCTCCATCTGATCTGACCGAGATTGCCCTGCGAAGTGTGCTGTTCCGCGAGCCCAACCCCTTCGCCAGTCAGCACATGGGATTCGCAACTGAAATTCCTGATCCACTGGCGCCATTGCGGGAAAATCCGGTTTCAGAGGAGATTGTGCGGCCGCTTTCCGAGTTGCTGGTGACCGACCTTCTTGTCGGTACCGGGAGGGCCAAAAGCATCATGTCGTTCAGACTCGGGGTGCCAATCGGAGCGCATCGCAGTCTGACGCTTGCCTGGGAAGCGCCAAGTCTCTATTCCAACGAGCCTGCGGCGGTTCGGTCTATCAGAGGAGAGGTAAATGTCTGACGGCTGTTACGCCGCATTTCATTGCGGCGGGAATGGAGCGGGAATTCCGGAAGGCGATCACATGGAGGCAGCGCATGGCCATTGAACGCAGAATGATGGTTGGCATCGATGACATCCAGGCGGTCACGTTCCACTGCCTGTCTTGTAAAGCCAGAACTACAATTCCGGCTGATTCACTGCGTGATGTTCCATACTAATGCAGTTCCTGCAACGCCGTGTGGTGGAGAGGAGATGAGGTCGCAACTCACGTGAGTACAAGTGCGCCGGCAGCAATAGGGTTCATCCAGTCCATCAGGACGCTCGCGGTACTGATTCGTGAGAAGAAAGATTCCTTCCGCATTCTTCTGGAGTTTGTCGAACCGAAAGCCGACTAGAAAACGGCATAGGACTGTGCAGGGCGACTTCGATCCGGTTCTGATACTCCTTCTCGGAATCCAGAGCGCTGACACGAAGACAGCCGGGAGGAGTCGGGAAGGGGATGCCTGAAGAAGCCTAGCCAGAAACTCTCCGGTTTCCCGTTTTCGCGGTCGCGTAGTAATTACCGCGGGCAGGCAGGGTGCTTTCAGGTGCAGAAGCCGAGGCCGCGCGGCAGCGTGGGTCACCGTCGACGATACGCGCCGCCCGTCGCAGTTGTCATCGATTTCTTTCCGGCGTTCTACGATCCTGAGCGCGTTCGAGTCCCGACGTGCCCACCGTCTTTTCCAGGTTTCGGAAGTTCATCCCAACAGTTTCTAGTTAGACAGTAGCAACGGTTTGGGCCGCTGTTTCTACCGGTGACAATTCGCAACGAGCTGCTTAACGTCGCCCCTGCGCCAGCCGCCCTCGGTATCGAGGACAGCGTACGTAGAGTGGCACACGAGCGGCCCGACTCCAACCCCGGTTTCCTTAGCCACGAAATACAGCAGCTGGGCGAGGCCAAGCAGGTTCCCGAGCGCCTTCTCAATGTAGTAGTGGTAGCGGTACAGCACCGTCAGCATCACACGGTCGCGAGGCAGCAGCTTGAAACTCAGGTGGCTAAGGCAAGGCTGGGAGCGCGTCCCCCACGCATCGCACTCCGCATTGTAGATCGGTAACTCGAGGTAGTCGGTGTCCTCGACCAGATTGGCTTCGTAAACGGCCCGCATGCGACCGCCGGCTAACTGTTTCTTCATTTTTTCGACGATGATCCGCAGTGGGTTGATTTCAGCCTGCCCGTTGCCTCTCCTGTACATCGACTTCCGCAATAGGCGGATCGCATAAGTACCCCACTGGCTGGGGATCCTGGGGTAAATCTGAGGGTAGGTGTACAGCTCTTCCGCCCCACCATGCAGGTACAAGTTGGCCGGGAAGATCGTGCCGGCGATGGTCGCCAGCGAGGGGCGGTCATACTCACGCAGAAAGGCGTCCACGCGGTCGTGGATGGCAAAATCCGCCGGCGTGAGCACCTCAGGACGGCGTACCGCGAGCACCAGATTGTATGCAGCATCGTGATTGCTCAGGTATTCAACTGCTCTAAGCCATGCCTGCGGGCAAGTATCTTCTTCGATTAGGTGAACCAACGGTTCCACAATCACCCTGCTGGCTGCCTTCGCTGAGTGCGTCTGTTTGTCGGGCCTAGCCACGTGCGCGCACTCTCTTCCTACTCCTGGAGGCCAACGCTCTGGTGAGGCCGTAATGTTTCGCGTACTCGATTTCGAGTCGTGAAGTGAGATCCCGCACGAATTGTTCGCGGCTGTTGTAACCGCCGCGGGGGATTGCGTTTTTCCCAAGCTCAAAGCCGAGTAGCGCTTCAAGCTGCAACATCGCGGTCACGGTTTCAATGAAGGAGATCGCCGGCTGAATGTCGAAAATAGTTCCGCCCAGCCGGCGACATTCCTCCGGCGGGCGGCGCCGGGCTGGTGCTGAACTTGTCCGCAGGTCCCACCATGCTGTCAGAGCCGACTCAACCTGCGCCCGGGGGAAGGCCGCGCGAGAATTTTTCAACCTGGGTGTCATAATTAGTCCTACTTTCCCTCAATCCAATTCAGCTAATTTCGGGAGCGGGATTATTCGGGTTGGGCGTGAGACTGTCGACGGCCTTGTATTCTAGGGACAAGCGCGTATTTGAACTGCCAACTCCCTTAGCTCCCAGGGTTTCTATTCCTCATACTCCTCGACGAAGTAGGTTTCCGGATCAAGCGTTGCGCAATTGCGAAAGCACGCTTGATCCAGTCCTAACTATGGCCGATAGCGGTTGTGGAAGCACAGGGAAGTCTGGAGTGGTCTTTTTTTGTCCCGCTCGTTTCCATTTGTCCCTAAGCGGCTGGTTGTGGCATAGAGGGCGGGACTGGCGGAAA
>WNFG01003990.1_pt1 | contig 12409 bp, 29 predicted proteins | sample 5400431 | NCBI WGS metagenome assembly WNFG01 (sample SAMN13153346, study PRJNA577476) | soil metagenome | isolation source: 120 cm saprolite under Douglas fir tree site 2 hole 3 replicate 2 | place: USA:California | collected 2015-04-18
CGGACGGCGCGCCAGGTAGGCGCGCCGAACTGTTGGGCGCTCGGGATGGGCGCTCAGCGGCGCGCGCGACCCCGACTGTGCCAACGGCGGACGCATCGCGCGCGCCGCCCCTTGCCCCGGCCGAGTTCGCCGGCAGCACCCTTGCTCGCCAGGGGGCGAGCGCGATCCGCGTCCGCGCGCCGCCGTAGCGGCCCGAGCTCGCGATCCGTCAACCTAGGAGGCAACACCCCCATGAGCCCTGAAATCGACCTGGTCCGCGATCTCATCCGCGGCCTGCGCAATCCACAAGTGGCCGCGGCCGTGGTGATCCTCGCCGATCGTGCCGGCAACGTCGAAACCTTCGGCATCGGCGACGATGGCCACAGCACCGAGCCCGATCGCGTCATCGTCGAGACGATCAAGACGGCGCTGCGTCGCCTGGCGCCGCTCGGCGGCCGTATCGCGTTCAACGGCGCAACACAACCCTATGCCGATGCGGCGCGTTACCTGGCGACAGGGCTCGCGATGGCCTGGCCGCAGCAGCCGAACGTCGAATTTCGCCGCATCGTCGCGGTCCCCGGCTTTCACGTGGCGATCGCAATCGACGTCGACGGCGTCGAAGTGGCGCGCGCATCGATCGGCGAGCCGATCGGCGAGGACCTGGCGCGCCAGGTGCAGCGCTGATGGGCCTCACCCGCGAAGTGCGCCAGCAGCGCAAGGATCACGCGCTCATCGGTCTGTTGCGTGCGCTCGCCAACGAGCCGTTGCCGGGCCGGAGCGCATTAGTGCTACCGGTAACTCTACGCGCGGCGGCCGATCGCCTCGAGGCGCTCACCGGCGGCCCGCCGGCGCCGATCGGCGCGAAGTGGGACGAGGGGAGGGGACGGTAATGGCACGTCGAAAACCCAAGACGCGCGTGACGCTGCGACCGCTGCACGCCGCCATCAAGGAGATGCAGCGGCGCGACCGCCAGGCGCTCAGCTACTTTTCGCGGCTGCTCAGCGAGTACCTCGGCTTTGAAGTCGTGGTGAGCCGGCGCCGGAAGTCGCCCGGCCGACCACCGGCCGAGCCCGAGGCACCGAAATGACCGCCTTGCATTGCGGCCGTGCGAAATGTTACGCTGCCGGCGGCGTAGCATTTCGGTCGGCCGACCGAATTGTTACACTCCCGCCGATCGGCGGCACCGTAACAATTCGGTGGGCGCCCCCATGCGCAGACACAGACCTTTCGGCGGCCACACCGGCTCCGAGCCTGGCCGCGGCCCCTACGACGTGGCGTGGAAGCACACCGGCGGGAATCCGCTCGCCGCGGCGCGCGTGCGAGCTCGTCTCACGCAACAGGAGCTCGCCGATCGGCTCGGCCTGCCACGAGCTCGCATCGCGCAATGGGAAAGCGGCGCGCGCGCCTTCCCGCACCGTGACACGGAAGAACGTCAGCGGCTCGATGCTTGGATGGCCGAAGCCGGCGACGAGCGGTTGCCCGAAGATGCAGCGCACCGTTGCAAAATTTGCGACCGCGAACTCACCGATCTGGAGAGCATCATCCGCGGCATCGGCCCGGAGTGCGCGCTGAAATGACCGTCCCCGAGTCGATGACCGCGGCGGACTGCCTGGCGATCGTGCGTCACATGATGATGGCGCAGATGGCGTTGATCAGCGACCTCGATCGCGACCGCTGCGCCAGGGAACTACAAAGCGCGCTCGACATCCTCGATGCCGCGCGCGCTCGGGAGAAGCAACGGAAATGACCGCCCGGAAAGACCTCATTGCCAAGTGGCGCAGCTACAAGCGCGATCTCGCCGTCATCAAGGACCGCCTCGGAACGGCGCTCGCGCTGCTCGAACGTGACGATCCCGCGCTCGATACGGCGGCCGTACACGCAGAGGACGCCGTGGCGCTGCTCAATGCCTTGCGCGCGCGCGAGGCTGAGCCCACACCTACCGCGGGAAAGACACCGGATTCCGATCCTCGCGGCTGACCCGGCGCTGTTCCCATAACATCCGATATGCGCGGGTTTTCAAAGGGCTCGGCAAGTCCTCGATCGAGGCGGGCGGCGCCGGCAAGCATTCCACCTCGTGAGGACTGTCTCCGCTAGCCACAGTGGAGATCGCCGCCATTTGAGAATTACTGCCGGCGCCGCCGCAACTCTAGCGTGAACGGTTTTTTAATCAAAGGCCGGCAATCTCCGCGGCCAGGTGGGGGAAACAGCGACCGGAGTCGCCTGTGGCCCGACGCCTATCCGAGATCCGCGCAGACCTGAGACTCACCCGCGCCCGGGCCATGGCCGCGTCGCTGCTCGACAAGCCGCGCCATGCCGAAACCTTCATGGACCTCACCATCGAGGCAATCGAAGCGCTCAGCGGCGACATACACCGCCTGGAGCTCGGCGCGGCCGGCGCGCGTAACGTGACGCTGTGAACCGTGTCCCGTCGATCACCCTCGGCGACGGCACGTGTCCCAACTGCGGCGCCGTCGCGATCATCAAGACGTCGAAGCGCGGCTTCCCCTACGTCAACTGCTCTCACCCGCCCGATGGCTGCGGCTGCCAGGTGCAGACACGCAGCGACGTCGCCGGCGAAAAGCTGATCGCGAGAATCACCAAATGGCGCGACGGAGCGAAAGCGAAGATCGAATCCCAGAGCGGCGCCGGCGCAGCCGACGCCGCACCAAAGCGCCGAGCTCCGACGAGCTCGTCGCGACGGGCGCCGGCGAGCGCAGCCCCCACTCGCTCGCCGGCGACGCCACGATCCTCCCCGACGGCTCGGCCTTCTTCGTCGCCGACGTCGAAACGAACCGATCTGGGGTGGATGGAAACCGAAGACTGACACCCGAGCTCGCGGCTCTTCTCGAGGAAGAGCGGACCGCGGCGGCCGCCGGCGAGGCGCAACCCTCAGCTTCGCCGGCGGCGCAAGGTCCGCAGCTCGACCGCGAGCAATTCACGCGCATCATGGGCCGCGGCATCGGCGCAGCATCGCGCGGCGTGTGCGCTTGGCTCAAACTGTCGCCGCTCGACGACGACGAAGTCGGCGACCTCGCCGGCGCGCTGTACGAGCTCGCCGCGGCGTATGACGTGCTCGGCCAGGTCGATCCGAAAACCGCCGCGCTGTTCAACGCGGGCCTGGTCATCTCAGGCATCACCATGAACCGCAAGCGCCTGGCGCCGCCGGCGCCGGCGACCTCGGCCGAGCTCGAGCGCCAGGTGCACCAGGACCCGGCGGCCGCCGCCGCGGCCGCAAGCGCCACGCCGCCGCGGCCGTCGCCGGCGACACTCTCCTCCGATCTCAACGCAGGATTCGCAAAATGATCATCACCGATCGCACCGAAGGGCTGGCGATCGTCGCCGGGCTCATCATCGGCGGCGCACTCGCCTATGTCATCCTGCACCTGGCGCGCGGCGACCTCTTCATCCTGCCGAAGAGCACGGCGTGAACGGCGACCTGATTTTCGCCGCGCCGGAGGACGCGCCGCGCGGGCCGCGGCGCCCGTCCTGGACGGTGATGTTCAACGTCACCCGCAACGATGCCGGCGGGCTCACCTGCAACGTGCTCCCGTCGCACGGCCAGCGCAGGGCGCAGGTCGTCGGCAGCGAGCGCGAGGCTTACGAAGTGGTGGCCACGTGGATGGAATCCTCGGCGCGCCAGCTTCGCCAGGCGCTCTTCGAGGGCGCCGTGCACCTGATTCACCCCTAACGTTACGTGGCACCCCCATGGGACTTTTGCAGCTTCGCATTCTGGTGCAGGACCCGCACCAACCCGTCACGCACGCAATCGACCTGTTGCAACAGCTCGAGGAAGCATGGACCGCCTGGGGCGCCGAGCTCGCGGCGCAGATGACGCGCGATCTCGGCCGCCTGCCGAACCCGCGCGAGCTCGCCGACCACGGCGCGCGCGTCATCGCCGAGCGCATCAAGTGGACCTTGCAAAGCGTCGTCTCGGCCGACCCGGCGGCGAAGTCGATCAACGACCTCATCACCGGCGCAGCCGATCGCGCGGCCGCCGCAATCTGTCGCGAGCTCGTGGACCTTCAGCGCAAATGGGGAAGCGACGCGCCGCTCGGCCTGGCCGACGAGCTCGCCGGGATCATCACGCGCCACGGCCCCCGTGCGCAGCCTCCCGCAGCCGGATAACCGCTGCTACATCGGCGTGGGTGGCAGCGGCAAGACCACGCTGGCGCTCCACCATGCCGATCAATTCGCGCGCGTCATCATCTGCGACCCCAACGCCGAGACGGCCTACGCCCGGTTCGGCCGCGTGCTCGAGGACCGCGCCGAGCTCGTGCGCGCGGCCGCGGCGCCGTCGTTTCGGCTCACCTGGCGCTTCGACCTCGGCGACCCGCTCGAGGGCTACGACTGGGCGACACGCGTGGCGTGGGCCGCCGGCGATTGCTGCGTGATTTGGGACGAGGCGGAGAACTACCACGAAGGCGGGCGCATCCTGCCGTGGGGTCGGCGCGCGTGGAACCAAGGGCGCCACCGCCGGCTGCACGTGTTCGCCGTCACGCGCTCTTGCTTTGCCATCGATCGCACCTTGACCCGCAACGTCACCCGCGCCTGCATCTTCGCGACCCAGGAGCCGCGGGATCTCGCCTGGCTCGATGGCTTCCTGCGCTCGAGCGACGCGATCGACGCCATCGCCACCCTGCCGAAGTACCACGCCTATGACTGGCGCCAGGGCAGGGGAGGGTGCGTCAAACTGTCCACTTTTGCCTGAATCTCCTACGTAACGTTACGGCCGCGCGGCCGCGGCCGCGACGTGCTCTCCTCGCCACGCTTCTTTCCCTCGAGGAGATTCACCGTGGGCTACCTCAAAGGCTTTTTGATCGCGCTCGCCGCCGTCTATGTCGGGACCCGCATCCTGCCCCGCTTCGGCATCTAAGCCGGAGCTCTCTCCCCGACACCGCGACCGATCTAGGGCAGGACCATGACCGACACCGTCACCAACAAGCACAAGCATCGCCGCCGCATCGGGCAGTTCCCCTCGACGCAAGGGCGCCAGTCGCTCCCCGTCGACCTGGTGGGGCCGATGACCAAGCTCTGCGTCCGGCTGCAATTCACCGAATCGAACGGCGCGACCGCGCCGGTCGGCGTGCTCTTCCAGCAGAACGCGCGCTTCATGCAGCGCATCGAGCTCAACGTGCAGGGCAAGGATACGATCTGGTCCATCACGCCCTCATTCTACGCGGCGCGGCGCCAGTACGAGGGGCGCGGCGTGCCGGCGCGCGGCATGGAGACCGTGATCAATGCCGCGGCCAACCAGAACACGACGGTGGACCTCACCATCCCGCTGCATTTCGACCTGGTGCGCGGCCGCCGGCGCGACGATGCCGCGATCGATCTGCGCGGCGTGACGCTGTGCCAGTGCTCGATCATCTTCGGCTCGCTCGCCGCGACCGATCTGTGGACCACGCCGGGCGCGACCGTCGCCATCTCGGCCGTCTCGTGCTCGCTCGAGGCGGAGTACATCCTCAACACCGATCCCGCGAAAGACCAGTATGTGGCGCGCGAGCTCATCGAGCTCAGCTACCCCATCACCGGCAGCAACAACAACTTCGCCTTTGACGTCGACGCGCGCACCGGGCTCGCCATCCGCTCCCTGCCGCTGTTCTTCGTCACCGGCAACATCGGCGACGATACGCTGTGCCCGACCTCGACCGGCTGGATTCAGCTACAGGCGGGCTCGCGCACCTTCCTCAACTCTGAGACCGCCTTCATCAAGGCGGAGGCGCGCGACGAGCTCGAGCTCCCCGCCGCCCAGGAGCTCGCCGGCGTCGATTACATCGACGTGCTGCAGTTCGGCCAGCTCGCCTCGAGCATCCCGACCGGCAAGCTCGACGCCAATCTCAAATTCATCGCCAACGTCACCTTCGGCGCCGGGCCGTCGCAAGTGGTCTGTCAGCGTGAGTCGACGCGACCACTGAAGATCTAGGAGCGCGCGCACATGGACAGCGTGCTCGGCGGCGATTGGTTCGACACCCTCGCCAGCACCGGCCAGGTCTATTTGCAGACCCAGGCCGACGTGAAGAAGGCGCAGGCGCAATACGCGGCCGCGCCGGCGCTCGCCGCGGCGGCGTACGCGAACCAAACCGCCGCGCTCAACAACGCGCTGGCTTGGTCGAATTTCTCGCGGCCGAGCGGGCTCGCATCCTTCACCAGCGGCAACGGGCTCTTGCTCATCATGCTCGGCCTGGTCGCCTTCTTCATCATCAACCAAGCCAATAAGTGAGCCCGGCGTGTGGTCGGTAACACTCAAGCCCTCGGCGGGAGCAATGTCGGCGCATCGGTCGCCGCCGGCGCCGCTGCCGGCTCGGCCTTCGGACCGTATGGCGCGGCCGCGGGCGCCGTCATCGGCCTCATCACTCCGTACCTCAACGAAGACCTGAGGGGCGGAGGCGAGAAAATGGGCAGCAATCTTTTCGGGCTCAGCCAACAGAACTCGCAGCACGTCACGCAGACGGTGCTCAACCCGACCGATGTTCTGTTCTCGCCGTCGGTCAATGTCGGCACCGGCACGGGCAACATCACGCCGAGCCAAAGCGGCAACCTCACCAGCACGGCGAACCCAAACATTCAGCCGGACCAAACGGTGAGCCCCGCAAGCAACCCGCTCGCCGGGCTCTATGGTCAGCCCGGCGGAGGGCTCACCACCTACCCTTACGGGCTCGGCGGCCCCGGCGCGGGCGGGCCGGGCATCGCCGCGAATCTGTCCCCGACCACGCTGCTGCTGCTCGGCGGCCTGGTGCTCTTGCTGGTCATGTCCGGCAAGGGCAAGCACCGGCGATAGGGGAGGGCGCCGTTGTGCGGTCTCAGCTCCCTCAACCCCTTCGGCGGCGGCAAGAGCACGTCGACTCAGACGAGCGCGCAATCCGCCAGCAACGCCACGACCGTCAATGTCTCGGTTCCGATCACGACGGACGTGACGCCGCTCGCCAACGCGATCGACGCGCTGCGCGGCTCGACGCAATCGACGGCCGTGGCGAGCGCGGCCGTCCTCGCCGGCGCGCTCACCACACAGTCGAAGACGCTCGCCGGCGCGCTCCAGAGCTCGAGCGGCAGCAATACCGAGATTCAAATCCTCGTCGCCATCATCGGGCTCGTCGGCGCGCTCTTCATTGCGCATGTGCTGAAGTGAGGGCACGCGCATGATCCCGCGGCCGAATTACCAGCGCTACGACATCCCCCTGACGACGGCGGGCTCGCAGGACATCCCGACTCAGTTCACGTATCTGCGCCTGGTCTCCGCCACCGACATCAACGGCAACCAGGCGCTCGGGACCATCATCAACGTGCAGCTCGGCCGGGGCTTGAGCGACAAAGTGCCGATGCAGCTCAACGGGCTGGTCAAGATCCCCGGCGGCATCGACTTCGCGCGCATCTCTTGGGCGGCGCAAGCGAACATCACCGCGACGCTCATCGTCTCCGACCAGGACAACGACAGCGGCATTCAGGTCGAGGCGCCGCCGGCGAAGCAACTGGTCACGTCGGGCGCCGGCGTGACGTTCATGACGTCGCGCGTCACGGTCGGCGCCGCGACGACGGTGATCGATCCCGGCACGACCACCACGCAAAGCCGCACCATCAAGAATCTCGACCCGATCGAAACCATCGATCTCGGCAACCTCGCCGTGGCGAGCGGCGCCGGCTTCCCGCTCGCACCCGGCGAGACCGCGACGCTGAGCGGACAGAACGCGCCGATCTATGGCATCGCCCCAAGCGGCAAGAGCGCGATCGTCGCGCTCATCGTGGAGCAGTAGCCATGACGCAATTCACCTCGGCGGGTAAGCCGATCAATCGCCAGGGCGGCAGCTTCGCCTCGATGACCGCGATCGCCGCCGCCACCGCGACGACTCACGTCGCGGCCGCGAGCAACGTCAACGGCCTCTGGCTGCGCGCGGCCGCGGTCGGGTCGGGCGGCCTCAACACCTTGATGGTGCTGTGCACCGGCGCTGCGGCGCCGACGAGCACGACGAGCAACGCCTCGCTGCTGCCATCGGTCGAAGTGTCGCACTTCGAGCAGCTCGTGAGCGAAATCTTCATCCCCGCCGGACAAGGGCTCTATTCGTTCAACACGACGGCCGGCGGCGTCGTCTTTGCAAGTTGGGATCTCGGCTGATGGCGCTCCAGACCGGCAGAAATTTCGTGCTGTTCCCGCGCGGCGGGAGCATCGACACGCTGTACTTTTCCGATGGCACCACGGCGACCACGGTGACGCCGAACGCGGACGGCTCGACGCCGCCCGGCGCGCCGGCGGCGAGCGCGATCGTCGGCGCAACCGTGACCTACGCCGCGCCGGCGCCGGCGCCGGCGGCACCGCAGACGACGCCATGATGCCGATCGCGCTCATCGTGCTCGGCCTCGCCGCGCTCGCGTATTTCCGGCCCGATCTGTTCGGCGCGATCCTCGCGCCCGACACCGGCGCCGGCAGCGGCGCGCCGTTCCCGTCGCCCTCGAGCGACACGCCGAGCACGCCGCCGACGCTCTCGCCGGCTCTGCCTGACAACATCGCGGCGATCGTCGCGCTCGTACTCGAGCTCGCCGGCGACCAGGACCCGGCGTTGTTGCTCGGCGTCATCGAAAAGGAAAGTCGCTTCGATCCCGGCGCCGTCAACATGCAGGACCCGCACGGCGGCTCGTGGGGCCTGCTCCAGATGGCGGCCGCGACCGCGGCCGACATGGGCGTCGCCGATCCGCGCGCGCTGCTCGACCCGCCCGTGGCGATCGCCACCGGCGTCCGTTATCTCGACTGGATCGATGGCTACCTGCGCTCGCATGGCGGCGGCGGCCTCAACCAGAAAATCGCCGCGTGGAACGAAGGCGCGGCCGCGGCCGTGTCCGGGCTCCCCGATTATCCCTACGTCGCCGCCGTCGCCGCCAACATGACGAAGTGGCGCGCCTGGCTCGACGGCGCGGCGGTCGCATGAGCGCGCCGGATTTCATCCCCTACGTGATCGGCGCCGGCCAGCTCGGCTTGCTGCTCGCGATCTATTTCCGCCTCGGGCGCATCGTCGCCACGCTCGAGGATCACGACCGGCGACTCAGCACGTTGGAGACACCGACACATGCCAGCCTGGCTTGAAGCACTCGCGCTCGCCGTTCAGGCGCTCCCGAGTACCGCGGTCGAGATTCAGACCGCGATCAATGATCACTGGGGCAAGGATCACGTCGCACAGATCGCCAAGGGCGCCGATCTGCTCACCACGGTCGCCTCGACCATCGGCAGAGTGTTCGCCGATCGCGGCGTCCCGCCCGGCCCCGCGCCGGTCGCCGTCGCACCCGTCGCCGCGGCGCCTGCCGGCGGCATCGATTATGATCTGCTCGCCGCGGCGATCCTGCGCGCGCAGAAGAAGCCGAGCGCGTGACGTGGCACACCGCAAACGCAAGCGCCGCGCTCGTCGCGCTCGTCATCATCGGCACCGTCGCCGCCTGCCACCCCGCACCAAGCGCGGGACGTTCCGGCGCCGGCGGCGCTGAGCTCGCGCGATGGCCGACATCACCATGCTCGGTAACGGGGTCCTAGGCGACTGGGACTCCGTGACGCGCAAGGCCGCGGACGGCGGCATCGATCCAAATTCGCTCTACGTCGGGATCGACGGCATCGTCTACGGCCAGCAAGCCGGCGTGGGCTGGGTCGACATGGGCCGCTGGGGCGGCGATCCGTCGTTCAAGACGGGCGCGCCGCCGACCGCTGCGTCCAGCGGCTCGAGCTCGAGCGGCGGCTACGGCCCCGGCGGCATCGTCGGCGGCTGGCCGTGGTGGGTGTTCGCGCTCGTGATCGTCGGCGCCGTCATCCTGATCCGCGAAGCATGACGCTCGCCGAACTGCAAATTTGGGAAGTCAAACCGATGGCCACGAATCCTTCCAACTTCGCGAACCCGACCGCCGCGATCGCCGGGCCTGGCACGACGGAAACCGCCGTGGGGCCGGCGCCGGGCAGCAACCCGACCATCACCCCGACCAACCCGGCATTGAACAATGCCGATCCGGTCGCGCTGCTCGCCACGCTCATGCCGCAGCCTGGCGATGACAACGCGGGCCAAGTGAGCACGCCGCTCGCCGCGCCGGGCGGGCTCGCCGCCATGCCGACATGGGCCTGGCTCGTGCTCGCGGCGATCGCCGGGCTCGTCGCCTGGCACCATCGCAAAAAGTTCCTGTGATCCTGATCCTGCGGCGCGCCGGCGCCGGCGACCTGGCGCTGCTCGAGCGCGAGTGCGCGCCGGATTTCTTTGCGCGATCGCCACACCTGGCGCGGCCGAACCCGGCAAAGCTGCGCGCCTGGCTCGCGGCCGTACTCGAGGCGGACGTGGTGGTGATCGCCGAGCGGGGCGGCATCTACCTCGGATCGATGGCGCTCAGCCTGGTCGCGTTCCCCTGGTCGGACGAAATCGCCGTCATCGATCGCTGGACTCACGCTCGAGCGGACCGGCCGAGCCGGGCGCTCGCCGAGCTCGTCAGATTTGGCCGCCTGTGGGCCTCGCGCCGTGGCGCGGGTTTGTACGTCGGAGATCTCGGAGCCACTCGGACGGCCGCGCGCGCGCGGCTGTGGGGCAGTCTAGGCGGGGAATGTGCCGGCGTGACCTGGCGCTTCGCTTAGGGCAGATCGGCGCTCGCCGGCACCGCGCGCACCGGCGCCGCGGCCGGCGGCGGCTGGTGGCTTACGTCGTAGGTGCACGCTACTGCGCTGACGATCATGAGCGGACCCCACAGGAGCTTGTCGGCGCAGTCGGTCATCGTGGTTGGCTTGCCGCCACAGGCAGAGAGAAGCGCCAGGAGCGCGATCGTCGTCAATTTTCCCCAGGCCACCGTGGCGGGTCCTTGTGCTGTCGCATGAAGTCCTCGCCGATGATCTCGACGGCACAAAGCGCCAGCACCACAAAGGCGATCGCGCCGAAGCCGCCGGCGATCCACCAGAAATCGGGGCTCTCGAAGATCATAGCTGAACCAGGGCCGGAAAGGACAGTGCCCCAGCGACTCGCCGGGAAAACCGGCGGAACTTCCCATAATATACATTTAGCACGCTGATCATCTCGAAAGCGGACCAATTCCGGCCCGAGTCGGGGGGTCCGCCAAGAGCAATCGAAGCTGTAACGGCGATGGCAACGCCCGCACTCCCGGCAAGTCGTCGAAGCAACCTCCGGTAAATCTCGCGCGTCGATTCGTCCGTCGCGCGCCAGATGTTGAGCAACACTAGCGCCTGTTCCTCGTCGGCGCCGGCAAGTTGAGCGAGCACGCGCATCTTAACGTCACCGGGTAAACCCTTACCCGTGCGCCACCTGGTTACTGTCATCTGTGCAATTTTCATTGCCCGGGCGAGGGCGCGGTCAGACCGGAACTGTTGCCGCTCGCACGCGGCGTCCATGTACTCGCTCAGACCCTGGAACATTGTACAGGTGCCTTTCCCTTGGATTCGCAGAGTAAGCCCGCCGATCGAGATTGACAACTACCGACGTGGCAAGCCTCAATGACACGTCGTTGGTTGTCAGATTGGGGCTTCCGATGCATGATTTCGACCGTTTCGAGCTCGGCCCGGCCGCCCAATGGTCGGAGGCGGTCGGCGCGTCGCCCTGCTGCGGTGATGCCTTCCTCGAGGTCCTCCTGGCACCGATGGAATCGGGCATCTGCGAGCCGCTCGCCGCGCGCTGCGGCGGCTGCCATCGCATGATCTTCGCCGACGACATGGACCGGCTGGCGCTTTGATCGTCCACCCGCCGGCACCCGAGCTACGGAAAGCCATCGAGGGGTGGGGAAGGGGAGACGTCTCCGATGCTGAGCTCCTGCGAGCCTACCAGCAGTACGCGCCCAACGAGATGCGCACGCCGGCGCGCCAGCGGCCGCGCAAACAGCGGCGCGGGCGCCCGGAGGAAAACGGGACGTTCGCCAAGATCAACTCGCGCGTCTATGCCGACCGCGAGATCAAGGCGGCGATCCCGCTGTGCTCGCTGCTGGCGTCGCTCGCCGCCGGCCGCGGCTGGTGTCCCGCGCGCGTTGGCTGGCTCGCCTGGAGGCTCGATGTGACGCCGCGCACGATCCAGCGCTGGACCAAGAGCCTGGTGGATGCGGAGATGATCGCGCCGCCGTCCTACGGTATCGGGCGCGGGCACCGGAATCGCTACACGCTGCTGCCGGCGGCGCTGCCGCAGCCGGGTCCGCCGGGCGGCCGGACTCGAGCGCAGCGCCGCGGCTACATGCGCGATGCGATCGCCGTCGCCGGAAAAATAAAAGGCGACAAAATTGTCGCCCTAACACCGTCGCTTACAGCGACCCCTCCCCTTACCCCTCCCCGCAAGCGGGGAGGGGATGCGGACGGCGCGCCAGGTAGGCGCGCCGAACTGTTGGGCGCTCGGGATGGGCGCTCAGCGGCGCGCGCGACCCCGACTGTGCCAACGGCGGACGCATCGCGCGCGCCGCCCCTTGCCCCGGCCGAGTTCGCCGGCAGCAC
>WNFG01006178.1_pt1 | contig 12409 bp, 6 predicted proteins | sample 5400431 | NCBI WGS metagenome assembly WNFG01 (sample SAMN13153346, study PRJNA577476) | soil metagenome | isolation source: 120 cm saprolite under Douglas fir tree site 2 hole 3 replicate 2 | place: USA:California | collected 2015-04-18
CAACGTGAGTGGACCAGACCTTGGGGCAAGCCGTATGTTCGCTGATAAGGTTCGTGGCGAACTCGCTCAGGTTCACGCACTCCGCGATCTGCAGTACGACGAACCGCTGGACTATCCAAGCGTGGACATCAACATTGATCGGGAACGCGCCGGGCAACTCGGAGTTACCGCCGCCAGCGTAGGCCGCTCTTTCCTTGCCGCAACGTCGTCAAGCCGGTTTGTCATTCCGAACTACTGGGCCGATCCAAAATCCGGTGTCGGATATCAGGTCCAGGTACAAGTTCCGCAATCGGAGATGGCCTCGATCCAAGATGTTGAGCGCATTCCCGTCACACCAGGCACTGCTTCTCATCCTTTGTTGGGCGACGTGGCTCAAGTGAACTACGGCAATGTCGTCGGGGAATACCACCGCCTAAACGGACAAAGGATCGTGACTCTTACCGCCAACGTATCCGGCCAGGACCTTGGGCGGGTATCGAAACAGTTGGATGAAGCAATCAAACGCGCGGGAGTTCCGCCTCGTGGCGTGAACGTCAACGTGCGTGGGCAGATTGGCCCGATGAAGCAAACACTGTCGAGCCTGGGAGTGGGGCTACTTCTCGCAGTCCTGGTCATCTTTCTCCTTCTGGCTGCCAATTTCCAGTCTATGAAGCTCGCATTCGTCGTCTTGTCGACCATTCCCGCCGTCGTTTGCGGCGTCATTTTCATTCTTCTGATCACGCGGACCACCCTGAACGTGCACTCCTTCATGGGAGCGATCATGGCTATCGGGGTCGCCGTCGCGAACGCCATTCTGCTGATCATTTTCGCCGAGGAGCACCGCCTCGCAGGAAACACTTCAAGTGTTGCCGCGATCCACGGAGCGCAAACTCGCATGAGGCCCATCTTGATGACCAGCATGGCTATGGTCGCGGGAATGATTCCTATGGCGCTGGGAATAGGGGAGGGGGCCCAACAGACGGCACCTCTCGGACGGGCCGTGATTGGCGGGTTGTTGTTTGCTACCGCTGCGACTCTGCTGATCCTGCCTCTGGTGTTTTCCATGGTCCAGGAGCGAGCTGGAGTGAAATCGCCGTCGCTCGATCCGGAAGATCCCCGGAGCGCTTTCGCCAGCCAGCGGGCGCAGAATCCGAATCCTCTGCAGGGAGAAGCACTATGAGTCGAATTGGGATTCTATCCAGCCTGGTCCTCGCGGGCAGCGTTTGTTTCTGCAATTCGTGTGGTTCGAAGCCGGGCTCTCCCGCCAGCACGGCGAACGCGCAAGGAACCTCGGCGCCCGCTCCCACGTTGGAAGTTGCAAAGGTCGCCTCCAGGAAGCTTGCCATCACCGTGCGCTTGCCGGGAGAACTGCAGCCGTACGAGGTCGTCGCGGTCTTTCCTAAAGTTAGCGCCTTCGTCGATTCGATCAGCGTGGACCGTGGATCGCTCGTGAAGACAGGACAACTGATGGTACGTCTTGTTGCACCTGAAATTGCCGCCCAACGCGCCGAGGCGCAATCGAAACTCCAAGGAGCACAGGCTCAGCGCGTAGAAGCAGAAGCCAAGCTGGCCTCAGACGAAAGCACATATCAAAGGCTAAACGCCGCATCCGCAACCCCCGGTGTCGTCGCCGGAAATGATTTGGAGGTCGCGCAGAGAGCCGTCGAGGGCGACCGTGCCCGCCTTGAAGCCGCACGCGAAAGCGTCGAGGCCGTAAAGGCGGCATTGCAATCAGTCACGGATATCGAGGGATACTTGCAGGTTCGAGCTCCGTTCGACGGGGTCGTGACAGAAAGAAACGTGCACCCCGGAGCTCTCGTTGGACCTGCCAGCGGCTTTGCTGGCGCGAACGTCCCGCTGGTGAAGATTGAAGAGACCGCCCGGCTGCGGCTGGTCGTTCCTGTTCCCGAGAAGTACGTAACCGGTGTGACCGAGGGCGCGAAAGTCGATTTCAATGTCCCGGCGTTCCCGAATCAGAGTTTTTCGGGAACGATCGCGCGCATCGCTCACTCTGTCGATACCAAGACGCGAACGATGCCCGTCGAATTGGACGTCCCCAACCCTGGGAGACGTCTGGCCTCCGGCATGTTTCCTGAAGTGCTTTGGCCGGTCCGCCGATCGGGACGCACGCTTTTCGTGCCCAGCTCGGCCGTTGCCCGAACTACAGAGGCTGTTTTCGTCGTTCGCATCCGGAATGGGAACGCGGAATGGGTCAATGTCCAAACGGGCGAAGTCGACGGAAAGCTAACCGAGGTTTTCGGCGACCTACGGGAGGGGGATGACGTAGCCGTTCGAGGCACTGACGAATTGCGCCCTGGAACTCATGTGATCACGCAACAAAGCTCCCAGGACCAGAAAAGCTCAGGCAAATAATCTGGAGTGGCCGGCTTGCTGTTTTTCAAAGAGCTAGGAGATTTCTTAACGAAAGAATTCTAGGAGGATCCCAATGCAAAATCATCAGTTAAAGTTTCTCGCACTTGTGATGTTCACCGGAGCCTTGGGAATTGCGGGAGAATCTCCCACTCCCACATTGAAGAAGGTTGCCGAAATCGATGCGGACGACCACTACTTGGTTTCCGCGCATCTCGCTGCTGGACAGACGTATGTGATCGACCTTCGTACAAACAAAGTGGTCGCAACCGTGACCGACACGCCGGGTGCGGAAGGTGTCGAATACGTTCCGGAGCTTAAGAAGTTTTATACGTCGAACGCCGGCGACAACACGATTGGCGTCGTGGATTTGAAGCAGATGAAAGTCATCAAGAAACTAAAGACCGAGGCAAAACCGGATGGAAGCGCCTACGCCGCCCCGTTTCACAAACTCTATGTCTCCGACGAACGAGGGAAGGCAGAAGCGGTCGTTGACGTTACCAAAGATGAAATCATCAAGACGCTGCATTTCGACAGTGAAACGGGAATGCCGCAATACGATCCTGTCGCCAGTAAGGTTTATGTGAATCTGCAGGATCAGAATGTTTTTGCCGTCATCGATCCAGCTACGGATGAGGTCGTAGGGCGTCATCCCGTGGGACGCTGCAAAGGAAATCACGGGATGACTCTTGACCCCGAGCATCATCGGGCCTTCCTCTCCTGCGAAGGAAACGAGCTTATGACCGTGTTCGATCTCGACAAGAACCAGGCCATCGCATTCCTACCGATGGCGGGCGGACCCGACGTCATCAAGTTCGATCCTGGGCTGAAGCGAATTTACGTCGCCTGTGGGAGTGGAGCCATCTCGGTATTCCAAATGGATGACGCGGACCACTACCGAAAGCTGGAAGACTTCCCGGTTCAGAAGAAAGTGCACAGCTTGGCAGTGGACCCTGAGACTCACCGTCTTTACGCGCCGGAGCAGGAGGCAGATGGCAAGGCCGTTGCGCGCATGGTTGTTTACGAGGCTGTGGTTCGTTGAAGCCAGTGTCCAGCCGGATACGATTGGCGTACAGCGCTATGGGCGTATTGCTGCTGGGCTCCCTGTCCGCTGGGACTCTTTTGGGTCAATCCGATACAACCGTAATTCCGCAGACATTTCGCGTTGCGAATGCAATGCGAGTCGATCATGCGCCAAAGCTCGACGGCAGGGTCGATGATCCGCAATGGAAACTCGCCGAGCCCATTACCAACTTCGCTCAGCGAGAGCCGTATGAAGGACAGCCCCCGACAGAGCGGACGGAAGTACGCATTCTGTACACGAGAGAGGCGGTGTTTTTCGGAATCGTTTGCTATGACTCTGAACCCGGAAAGATTGTAGCCACCCAGCTGCGTCGGGACGTAAGTCAAGAGCTCGATGACTATTTCGAAATTGTGATCGACTCTTCGCACAACCGGCGTAACGCCTACGTGTTTCAGACCAATCCTCTGGGAACTCAGCGAGACGGGCTCATCACGGATGAGCAGGGCCCGCAGAATAGCAGCAGCGACCAAGGAGACGGAGACCCTGGCTGGGATGGCGTTTGGACGTCTGAGGCCCGCATAACGTCCGAAGGCTGGACAGCGACTATCCAGATTCCATTTTCGACGCTGAACTTCATGCAATCGCATGAAGTCGTTTGGGGAATCAACTTCAAGCGCTTCATCCGTCGCAAGAATGAGCAGGATTTGTGGGCTGGCTGGAGGCGCAGTTTTGGAATCCTGAAGATCAGTCAGGGTGGCGAGTTGCGTGGAATCTCTGAAATTGGCAGTGGCCGCTTATTCATCGTGAAGCCCTACGCCCTAGGCGGCTTCAACCATTTACCGCAGGCCGCGACCTCAGCAGGTCTCACTCCTGGTACAGCTGCCCTTTACACGGGGGGCGTGGACGTGAAACTCGGCCTCCGCTCGAATTTGGTTGCCAATCTGACTGCCAACACTGATTTTGCCGACGCTGACGTGGACACCCAGCAATTTAACTTGACGCCTTACAAGCTCTTCTTTCCGGAAAAGCGGCAGTTCTTCTTGGAAAATGCGGGGATTTTCAATTTTGCGATGGGCGGCTCCGGTGATCTGTTGTTTTTCAGCCGTCAGATTGGCATTGATCCGGTCACGGGTCAGCAAGTGCCGATGAACGGAGGAGGAAAAATCACTGGTTCGCTCGCTGGTTTCGACGTGGGCATCATGGATGCCAACACTCGGTCGAGCGGTCCTAACCCCTACGCCAATTACGCTGTTTTCAGGGTGAAGCGATCACTCCCCGGAGGCTCTTACATCGGAGTCATGGGGATCGACAAGCGAGCCGGGAACACTGCTCCTCCGTTCAATGAGACTGGGGGAGTGGACACGCGGGTGGTGCTGGTGAAGAACCTCGTCTTGATGGGTTATGCCGCGCAGAGTCGCTCGCCCGGCATCCAAGGTGGTCAAACAAATCTCGGCGCCAACGCGAGTTACAAAAATAACTGGTTGGAACTCTTTGCCGAGCGACGCAAGATCGGCCCGAATTTCAACCCTGAAGTCGGGTTTCTCGAGCGCACCGATTGCCTTTGTGACTACGCCGACCTAACCTTCAAACAGCGCCCCAATCTCCGCGGCATCCGCGAGCTGCAATTTGAAGGTTTCCTCTTTCACGCGCCCGACACGCACGGCGTCTTGCAGACCCAAGAGTGGCAGGCCACCTTTCGTGCGGAGTTTCACAACGGTGCCTACACCGATGAAGATATAGTTGACGTCTTCACTCAGCGCATCACCACTCCCTTCAACATCTACAAAAATGTCGTCATCCCAAGTGGCCTGTATCATTGGACGCGCCATCAATTAACATACGGCACCCCGCAAAACAAGCGCTGGGTTCTGCGCTTCTTCGAGCGCTTCGGCACGTATTACGACGGACGCTTGAATGAGGCCCGCATTCGGGGCTCATACCGACCAAGTGAGAAACTATCGTTCGATTTCTCCCAACAGTGGGATCGCTTTCGTTTGACGGTTCCTGGAGGAGATTTCTCCGTCGTATTTGGTAGCTTTCAGACTAATTATGCTTTCTCTCGTTTTCTCACTTTATCGACGATTTTCCAGATGAACACGTCGAACACTCAGGCTGCGAGTGCCAACATCCGTCTGCGTTGGAACTACCGTCCGGACAGCGACTTGTTCGTGATCTACACTGTTGGTCAGCAATTCGCGAGCTTAGTAGCTGCCAATCCGGCGCAGTTCACCCAGAATCGCTTCGCCATCAAATATACGTATTCCTGGCGACCTTAGGGGAAACAACATTCTTCGTCACAGATCAGTTCCGCTCTCTGGGTCACTTCCACTCCGAATCTCACAGCGGCCCCTAACCAAACTCCCACAAGGCCCATTCAGCTTTCCCCAGCTCCGCCTTGTACATCGCCGCATCCGCGATGGCGTTCCAGAGTGTTGTCATGCGTGGGATGAATGAGACGCCGTCAGCGCCGTTCGAACCGACTGGTCGAATTTCGTCAGCTAGAAGTAAACGGTCGACAGTCTTCAGTCATGAGCCGATAAGTGCGGCCGCAGTACAGCGGCATCACGAAATTGCAAGCTGCGGGCTGGAGGCGATGAGCGAAAGACGGGGCTCGACGATTCGAATGGAAACCCCGTGCAGAACCCCGTTTCTGCTCTCCCAACTCTCTTCGACAAGCGGGCGATTTCGCACATCCCGGTAATCAACCGTGAGCTTGTTGCCTTGAAACGTCAGGTTGGCCGAGCCGTTGTAGCCGAGAGCGGTCCCCTCCACGACCCGGTACTCGCGATCATCGTGCAGGACCAGGGGCGCGTTCACATTCCTGACCGGCTGGCCTTGATTCACCGGAAAGCCCCCGTGACCGATGCAGCGTCCGTAAGCCTGGATACCATCCGGAATCCCAAACTTTCCATAAATTGCGAAACGGTGCTCGTGCCCCCAAAACCAGAGGACCGGGCGGTTGATGAACTTCGCCAGTTGCCTTGCCGGGAGGGGATACTCCTCGTCAAACGCGGAGAAATACTCGTGGTGCGTCAGAAGGACAATGCTGCGGTCTCCTACCGAAGGATTCACCATGCTGCCGAGCCAGTCGACCGACGCGCGGGGCAGCCTGCAGGTAGGAGCGATTCCCGGAATTCTCCGAATGACCGGGATCTGTTCAAGAATCGGAAAGCCCAGGGAATTGTAGCCGGTATCGAGGGCTATGATTCTCCAAAACTGGTTCTGCAGACAGAAGAAGCTGGCTTTCTGGCCGTACCGGCGTCCTTCTTCTGAGCCCGGAATGCCCAGTGAGGGGAGAAACAAATCAAAGTATGCGTTTCCGTTGGCATACATTTCATGATTGCCGTTCATCGCGAAGCTGCCGACGGAGCCGTGGGGCCATCGGACGGCGCGCACAGACTCGTAAGGCCCCGCTACTCCGAGGCAGTTCTCGTTGACTTCCTCCGTATCACCCACGTAATAAACGTCGCCGAGGTGAATCGTATAGTGCGGGCGAAAGTCCCGGATGTTCTCGGCGACTTGCTCGGCCTCTGCAGTTCCCGTGCCCCAGTCCCCCGCGAGGGCGACACGGATGGGAGCGTCCAAATCAGCAGAGGCTCCTGACGCGTACGCCGGTTGCAGGAGGTACACGCCCTTTTCGCCGGAGGAGTCCGTGTAGTCTAGAAGCCTGTGCTTCGGCTGGAAAAGATACTTGAGATAGTTCCAGGCCCAGATGAATAGATGCTTTGAGAGGAAAGCGCCGATTTTGTGGGGGAAAGAAGCTCCTGGGGAAGCCCCTGCTTGGGAAAGCTGCCTACGATAGTAGGAGAGAAACGGCGAGCGCGGAAGGTCAATGAGGTTGCGTGGGTCGCGTCCTGCGTTTCGCCCACCCGACTCCGGAACTGGGCCTGTGTTTGCCAAGATTCAGCGCCCTCGAATTCTCCCTACAATTCATCAATCACTTTGCTCGCAACTCGCAAGGTCAAAGCGGAAATGGTGAGGGAAGGGTTTACGCCCAAGGCCGTTGGGATGATGGAGGCATCGGCAACGTAGAGACCTTCGTAGAACGGCCGCTGGCTGCCTGCCTTTGTTGTGTCAAACACGCGGCCGAACTCGTCCACGACTCCGCCGGATGAATCCTTGGCCATGCGGCATCCGCCCAGGGGATGCGCCACGGGAATTGAGCTTGCTTTCAGTTCCCCCGTAAGCGGGTTGACAAACGGGTTTTCAAATCTTTGCTTAGGGTTAGCGGAAACAATAGGGGCCAAACGGTTCAGCGTGGCATCGATGGTCTTGTAGATTGGGTCTTGGAAAAACTCTTTGCCATCGCTTCTTTTTACACGCAGGGGGGTGTCCCGGCCGCTCGTACCCAACCGGAATTGCCCGACAGCGGCCTCGCGGCCCTGGGCGACCACGCAGAGCATATTGGCGAGGATCTCATCATCCGTTTCGAAGATGTCCTGCCGGACATCGAAGTTCTTAAAAGTGGCCATGAGGAAGTGAACCAGAGTCTTCCATCCCCAACGAATTGCCGTTCCCAAGATGAAAAACGGACCGCGTGGTGAACGCGACAATTTGCGGATAAAAGGCTCGGCCCTGCCGACAATGGAGGCCAGCGCCGGAGGGATGCCCTGGTCTTCGATATTGTGGAATTTCGACGTGTCGGCGCCAGTTTCCGCCGTCCCAGTGTTGAAATGACCGAAGGATGTAGTGACTGGGCCACGCGTGAGGCGCACTCGACTCTTTGTATTTTCGATAAACCCGATATAGTCTCCGTTGGTAGAAAATCCGAACCCGGTTTTGTCGCTGAGATTCGGGATGGTGCCGCGTTGTTTCGAACGAAGGAGCAGTTCGTTCGTGCCGAGACAACCAGCGGCGACGACCACCTTATCCGCCGTGACCGTCTGGGACGTTGTGCGCCACGGTTTTTTCTTGTCGCGCTGAAGGTAGCGAATCTCGTAGCCGCCTGTGGGCCGCGCGACGATGACATCCACTTCGGCCAAGGGTTGGATTTCCAATTCATTGTTCTGAAAGGTGGGCGGTGTGCCGTTTGGCAAAGGCAGGGGTGAACCCAAAGCAGCAGCCATCAATTGTTTGTTCAGGGTGTGCCGCGCTCCCGGCAGACATCCAACATTGCAGCGTCCTTGCCGTTCGCAATAATTCTTCGCGTCATGTTCATTGGTGGCGACGGCAGGGTCAAAGTCGTTGATGGCGAGGTCGACGGTGCCGAACTCTGGCGTGAGCTCGCGAATAGCAGTCTGAAAGACGCGCGCGCGATCAATCCAGAGGCCGTTGTTCGGGTCCAATTGGCCGGGCGGGGGATTGAGATTGATCTGTCTTAGGCCAGGGGGGTGGTTCGGGTTCCAGTGCGGATCGATTCCTGCCGTGCGGGTGACGATGTTGCTCAATCCTGTGTTTACGGGATTTGCAGAAGCGACAGGCGGAGGAGACGCAGGTGAGATGAGATCCTGACCCTGCTGGTTCAATGCCCACAACAGACCCTTCCCGATGGCTTTGCGCGCAAGGTCGAAGAAGGCGTCACGCAGTGCAGACGTCCAAGTGAGGGGCCAGAGAGTGTCCTCGAAGACAAAATCGGGCGGGCGAATCGTAATATTCGAGTAAACGAGCGAACCGCCCCCAACCCCGGCGGCCCGGATGACGCTGACTCCATCGTTCTGGCGCCCGATAAATCCGAGCAGGCCACGCCGCCCCAGACTGGAAAAATCGTAAAGGCCATCTTCATTCTTTTTTCTGCGGAAGCAACGCGTGAAAATGTCGATGAAGCCCCGGAAGTTATTCGGCGTGGACCAAAACTGGACCGGCTGCTCCTTCTTCACGAGGAAATCAAACGTTGAGACCTCTTTGTCCTGCACAGTGCCAACGGGGGTGGTCCACCACGTGCCGCGCTCCAGCATTAGGAGGGTTTCGTTCTTTTTGCGGTTGCTGAAAGCGCGGGCGACTGAGAGAGCCGCCATCGTGCCGCCAAAGCCAGTGCCAATGATCACGACCGTGTAGTGATTGCCCTTAGGCATTGCGCCACCTCCGGGCTAATACTTTCGTTCGTATGCGATGTGCTTGCTACGTTTGCGTGGGTGCAGAGCCTGCCTGGCTGCGTGCGCTCCGCTGTCGAGCGGATTCTGCCGCCGACTGGGTGTTTAGTCAAGTGCTACTTCAACTGCTAAGCAACGCGGGGTTTGATTGTCTCGCCAATTTTGCCCGCCTCTAAAGTGTAGTCTGTGGTAGTTAAGGGCGGCTGCGAAGAAGGGCGTGGACCTCGGCGAGCCGCGTCGCCTTCGAATCCTGCGGAGCTAAGGTGCAGCCGCGGAGGTTGGCGCCGCGTAATCGAATATTACCGGGCCCGCCCTGCCGCCACTGCCGCGCCCATTTTCTTCACAAACAGGTTACGAAACTGGACGCGAGACCCCGGATGATGATTCTGGAGTCCAATATGACCCTTTAGAGGTCTTCCTTGGTTGTTGGTGAGGTGGCTTACAAGCTCACCATTCAACCGAACTTTTATGTCTGGCCCTACCGCTTCGATTTCGAAGGTGTTCCATTCGCCTAGCGATTTCGACGCGAGCTTAATTGCGGGCGCCAATTGATACACGGCACCCGTCATGTGCAACGGACTTCCCGTCGTGTTCGTGTTGGGATCAAATCCCCGGTCGTCTATTTGGACTTCGTAGCCCTTGTCGACCGCCAATTTCCAATCCTCCGCTGGATTCTGATTTCCTAGCACGGGGAAGCGAAGAAATACACCCGAATTGTCGAAGACATTGATGGAGCGCCACTGAACAGTGAGCAGAAAGTCGGAGAACTCCTCTTTCGTATACCAGAGGAGACCGATGCCGCCTTCGGATTCGACCGTATTACTGCCAACCACGTTGAGCCTACCAGCCCCAGCCATCTGCCAACCGTCCAGTGTAGGGTTGAGAAGAGAAAGTGCGCCGGGGGTGGGGGCCGGGATTGCCTTCTGTGCGATCGCGCGAGCCGTTCGCCTAGCAAGTGTGAACGCTGTCAGAGAGGGATTCGCTGAGCCCAGCGCTGGAAAAACCGCTGGCCCCGCAACGTACGCGTTTTGAATACCGTGAAATTGACCATCCAAATTCAACACGGAACTGGCAGGGTCAGTTCCAATCCAGAGCGTTCCGGCCTCATGATGCGTTGTACCTAGTCCATCGCGGACCTTTCCGGGAGGTGGAGCAGCCGCATTCCACATACCGTTGTAGAAGTACTCGATGTTCGCGGGGCTGCCTGCAAGCGCCTGAGCAAGCTGCACCGCGGCTTGGTCCATCGTGTCCCATAGAGCGAGGGCCTGAGGTGTCGCGACTAGATTCACGTAGGCGCGGCGTAGGCCAAACTCATCGCGCTCGAATGGGCTCAAATCCATCCAACTAGCACTCGGATTCGTATTCGTAGCGTTCTTGTCTCCAGCCATTTCACCGATACTGCGAAACGTTATGGTGATCTTGTTGAAGTCCTGCGACGCCATGAGTTGGTCGAGCAGGTCAAGATCAGGCACTACTCGCCACATGGTTCCTTCGGAATTCGGGGAGTCAATGGCCGCGGCCGTGACCTGCAGATGGTACCGCCCTTGCGGAGTCGAGCCGCGTACCAGCATCGCCGCAGCGGCAAGTTGCTTGGGCAATGTCCCAGCACTGATCGTGTGATGCGGATGGTCGTGTTGCTGCGCAGATGAGCCATCAGATTCCGGCCCATCAGTGGAGTGGGAAAAGACTCGAGCGCCAGCCGGGTAGACTCGATGGTGCTTGCCGCCAGGACCACAGCACAGTCTGGGGAAACGGAGATGAATTTTTGCTGCCCGTTGTAATAGAGTTCGATGGCGTTGATCACGCCGTTGCTGGTGTGAAGCTTGACCACGTGGGCGCGCGGGACGAGAAAAAATCTCCGCGTGGAATCCGGGTCTCCTGCGGCCTCCCTGATGGCGTCCATGAGAATGGGTGCGCTGCTGTACTTGTCGAATGGGAAAAGGCCCACCGGCGCCGCCGCTTGGACGGCCAGGGGCGCCACTTCCACACCGTCGACCGTCGGCACTTTCTTCGCCGCCGCTTCCATCGCCTTTTTCAAAGCGTCATAGAGATCGCCGCTGATAAAGTCGGTTGCCGGGTCCACACCAGTTTCTTTTTCCGTGTCGTTGTAGTTGGCCTTCAGGTAGGTCTGCAATTCGGCAGGCCAGTTCTTGAGATCAGCGTCGGTTAGCTTGGGAGACCAGCCACCCCAGTACAGCGAGCGTCCCCCGACGCAATACGCGAGTCCGGGAAACGCTACGTTGCTGCGCCACGGCAATCCCCAAACCCGTTCGCGAGGAACGCCAGGGTCCGATGTGATAGGTCCCGCGGCATTCAGGCCGATGCGACTGAGGTTCTGGACATGTTCAGAAACCAAAAAGCTGCCCGCTTCTAAGAGCAGGACTCTAAGGTTGCCCTGGCCTTGTCGATAGATTTTTTCGGCGACATAGGAGCCGTACATTCCGGCCCCGATGACAACTGCGTCGAAGGGAAAGCCTCCGTTATTGATCGCTTCGTCGAAGGTATTGCAGATGTAGCGGCCCAATACGTCGAGAGAAAAGGCAGTCTCCTGAACTTCGACCGTGTTGGGTCCTTCCTGGAGGTTGCGAATCATGTGGTCCTCCTGCGGACAGGCTTACTGAGGGAGAGTGGGACAGAATTCTAGGCCTGCGTTACTGGAATTGCCATACCGAAGCTGCGGTCAACCTGGGCCTTCCCTTCACTCATGGTTCCACCCTTCGTCGGCGAGCAAAAAATGTACTGGTACCGAAGATTCTTTCTTACTTTTGGGCGTTTCGATGTTCCTTAAATAAATAGAGGGTCTCGACAGGGGCCGAAGTTGACCGGAGGGAAAGATGTGCCGGGACGAGCCAAAATCTTCTCTTACATTTTCCTTTTTCGAGGCCTCTGTAGTAGTAGGGGGCGATTGCATACAAGGTCAGGCCAAGGCTTGGTGATTTAACCCGACAGCGCCAGCCGCTGACGGTAGTCCGTCCACCCAAACATGCACGCCTCGACCAGGCAACTT
>WNFG01003992.1_pt1 | contig 12407 bp, 14 predicted proteins | sample 5400431 | NCBI WGS metagenome assembly WNFG01 (sample SAMN13153346, study PRJNA577476) | soil metagenome | isolation source: 120 cm saprolite under Douglas fir tree site 2 hole 3 replicate 2 | place: USA:California | collected 2015-04-18
AACCAGCCGCGCACCGGAAGACCCGTCGCGATGATGATCGGTTGCCCCGACTTAGTGGCTTTGGTCAATTTTTTGGCTGCGGTCAGCGCCAGCGGCTCGTCTTCCATCGTCACGCGCGCGCCGTCATAGAGGGTCCGGATGAGGCCGCGCGCAGACACATCGACCGTGATCATCCGGTCGACCGCCTCGCCTATGCGGTGGAGAGTTTTCTCGTCAGGCATGGCCATGGACCACCCGCCGTGATCTTAGACGCTGCTCGAGGACGGAAAGGACGTGCGCATAATCAGCTTCGCACATCTGCATGAATTCCGTGACCTGCGGCTCGGTGGGAAAGTGCGGGCCATAGAGTACGCCGCGGCGAAAATAGAAGAGGTAACGATAGTTGCGGGCGAAACGTTCGCCGAGCTGATCGGTCAGGAAGTTGGTCAGGATGTCATCGGCATCGGCGAAGTTGTAGGAATCGCGGCAATCAACCGCATTCAAGGCCTCCATCAGGTGAAAGACCGAATAGAAGGCGGCATCGATGGTGATGGGCCACTGCTTCGCGGCATGCGCGCTGCGTGCCGCCTCGTACAGCTGGTTGGCGAGCTCGCGGTGAGTCGTCATGTCGGCCATGGAATCGCCCCTAGGATGCGGGTTTTTGATTGAGGACTTTGAGCCGCGCGATCAGTGGCCGCGCAAGTCCCATATAGTGCTCGATGAATGCCTGGTCCTGAATTCCTTCTTCGGCGAACGTGTGCCGGATCGAATAGAGTTCCGTGTAGATATCCGCCATTTCCGGCTCAAGGACTTGCTTTCCGACCAGATGCTTGCGCACCTGCACGTCGCGGTCCGCATGGGGTACGCCACGCGGCTGTGCTGCTGGGTGCTTGCGCCGGACCGCCAGCGCTTCTTCAAGCGCATGCAGCACCGTGTAAAAGATGAGGTTCATGCATAGAAAGGGATCACGCTTCTCGGCGTAAAGCTGTTGAGCCAATTTCCAGCACAAGTCCGCCTTTTGGCGGTGGACCGTCGCAATGGCCATATTGTCAGCTCCTCCTCTGCGCCCGGCTTTTCTCTTGTGGGACAGAGAGCTGCCCGCGGACGATTTGGGTGAGGTCCGCGGCCGCTTCAACGACCAGCTTAGCGAGCCGCTGCGCTGTCTGTTCGTTGAGCCGCGAATGCGGTCCCCAGATGAACAGCGCGGCCTGCACATCCTCGCGGGGCCCGAACACCGGTGCGGAGACGCCGCCGGAATCTGGTAGGTATTCGCCGTACGACAAAGCATAGCCACGAGTCCGGATAAGCTCGAGTTCCTTGCGCAGTTCGGCCTTTCTCCTGATCGTGCGCGGTGTAAACTTCTCAAGCTCGTTCGAGCTGATGTAGCCCTCGATCCAAGACGGCGGCTGATACGCGAGCAGCACCTTGCGGAACGCCCCGCAGTAAAGCGGAACGGGCTGGCGCATCGCCTCGACGATTTTCAACGGATGCGGTCCCTCGACTCGATGGACGATTAGCGCGTGCGTACCCTGCAAGATGCTCAGGCCCGCGTCCTCGCCCGACTGCTGAGCCAGACGCTCAAGAACCGGGCGCGCAACTTCGCTCAATGGGCGGCTGATGATCTGCGAGCCGAGAAATAAGAGGCGGGCCCCGAGCCTGTAGCAGCGCGTCGTGTGCTCATGCTCCACGATGCCGTTCGCGACCAACGAGGAGACGATGCGCGACGTGGTACTGAGCGGCAATCTGGCCTTCGCGCTCAAGGATGTAAGCCGCGAGCCTCCGTTTTCGCGTAGGGCATCGAGAATCCTCACGGCACGATCCAGGACTTGGATTCCCATTATTTCCACAATGCGGAAGTTCTTTCACTATGCGGGATAATTGTAGCCAAGTTAAATTCTCGGAGTCAACGCACCCGTCCCGATCCGCTGGACGGGAAAACGGAACTTGTTTTACGTTGGAGGCTCTAGCCACTATGGAAACGCGACTAGAAACTCTCGTCGATGTCATGAGGGTACCCGCGGCCGGCGAGCCGCGATCGGCCTTGGTTTCCGTCGTCGAGCATAGCTATGCCGTTGACGTGCCGTGCGATGTACTTGTTGTCGGTGGCGGGACTGGCGGTGTAGCAGCGGCCCTGGCTGCGGCGCGCCGTGGATGCAGCGTGTGTCTAGTCGAGGAAACTGACTGGCTCGGAGGCCAGCTCACGTCTCAGGGGGTCGCGGCTCTCGACGAACATCCCTACATCGAAACATTCGGGGGAACCGCGAGTTACTATCACCTTCGACAAGCCCTACGAGACCATTATCGTAGCGCGGCATCGGACGCGGGGGCAGCCCCGGATTTCAACCCCGGTAATTGCTGGGTTACGAAATTGGCATTCGAACCCAGTATAGCCGCCACATACCTAAAGAATCTCATCGACAAAGCCGGCAATGTCACGGCCTATCTACGCGCTAAAGCTGCAGCCGTTACGGTAGAAAACGATTGCATAATTTCCTTGGTCGCGGTGTCACTGATCGGCCCCGAGGCTTGGCGCTTCCATCCCAAAATTGTTCTCGATGCGACCGACCTCGGCGATCTCCTCCCCCTTTCGGGCGCCGAATATCGCCGTGGTGCCGAATCCATGGACGACACTGGTGAGCCGCATGCGCAGCCTGAGACGGCAAAGCCTCAGTGTGTGCAGAGCTACACGTACACATTAGCGTTGGAACGGCGGCCTCGGCACGAACAGCATGTGATTCCGCGGCCAGAGCGATACGAATATTTCCGCGACCGCCAACCGTATAGCCTTACGATCGAGGTGCATGGCGGAGAAATATATTCGGAAGACAGCGGTCGGCTTTCGTATACGATTTTCGAAACGATGCCCGGCACCAAGGGAAGTCTGTGGACGTATCGTCGTTTGATCGCGGCCAGTCAATTCGGGGACCACTTTCCTGCTGACGTTACGATGATCAATTGGCCAGGCAATGACTATCGCGATGGGGATCTCATCGACCGACCGCCGGCCGAGGTTGCAGCGACCCTACAAGATGCCAAGCGAGTTAGCCTTGGATTTTTGTATTGGCTACAGACCCAAGCGCCAGCTAGCCGCGAACGTTTCGGCGCACCCGAGCTCATGTTGCGGCCTGATATCATGGGCAGCACCGACGGACTGTCGAAGCATCCGTATATTCGGGAAGGCCGGCGAATCCATGCGGTCAAGACGATAACCGAACAAGAGGTATCGGCAGAACATCAGCCTGGGCCCCGTTCGGCACATTTCATGGATTCTGTCGGAGTAGGCTGGTACCCTATCGACATTCATCCGGTCGCAGGCGACGTCGGGGTCAGTTGTCGAACTCACCCATTTCAGATTCCGCTCGGGGCGCTCCTGCCCGTTCGGATAACGAATCTCATTGCAGCGTCCAAGAATATCGGAACTACGCATATTACTAATGGCTGTTATCGCTTGCATCCGGTGGAATGGAACATAGGAGAATCCGCCGGCAGCCTTGCGGCCTATGCGGTCCGGCAACGGATAATGCCGAGATCTGTGCGCGAGGACAGCTTGAGCTTGAAATTCTTTCAGACAACGCTGCTCGCTGAAGGCGTTCCCTTGGCCTGGCTGGTCGATGTTCCGGTGGATGATCCGGCCTTTCTATCTGTGCAGAAGCTGTTCATGAACGGCCATGTCGAGACGGGAGCGGAATTGAAGTTCCGGCCCGAGGATCGGATCACGGCCGACGAATGGCTTGCATGGGGAGGATGGGATGGCGAACTTCCACGATCGCGGGCTGCTGCCGCACAACTCCTGCTTGGGCAAGTGATGTAGAGTCGTTTGAGATGGTGGCTCGCATCGCAGATAGAGACGCATGGGATGTAGAAGGGCGAGCCGGGGCTGAATTGCCCGAGACCCGCTGGCGGCACGACCAGGTCTCGATTAACATGCGAGCCCGGACCCCAGACCGCCAAGGCCCGGCTGCATGAACGAGCGTGGCCCGCTTAAAGGAAGGTAGAGGAGGAGAGTGCGATGCCGAAGCTCCTGTCGTCCAGCGAGATCGGGCGTTTCCAAAAGGAAGGGTATCTCTCGCCAATTTGCGTGATGTCGGAAGCCGAAGCCGCCGGTATCCGCAAGCGGCTAGAGGAGTTCGAGGCGCGCACCGGAGGTCCCCTCCGAGGCGATCTGCGGCACAAGACCCATCTGCTTTTCCCCTGGCTTGCAGACCTCGTGCACAATGAGAAGATCTTGGATGCAATCGAGGACCTTTACGGTGGTGAATTGCTGTGCTGGACGTCGAATTTCTTCATCAAGGAAGCCCGGAACCCGGCTTTCGTGTCTTGGCATCAGGATTCGACTTATTGGGGCCTGAGCGAGCCAGATATCGTGACCGCCTGGGTGGCATTGACGCCGAGCAATGAAGCCAACGGGGCGATGCAAGTGATCCCGGGCACTCACACGATGGATCAGATTCCGCACCGAGATACTTTCGACAAGCACAACCTCTTGACGCGCGGGCAGGAGATTGAGGTCGAAGTCGATCCCACACAAGCGGTAATATTGACGCTGCTGCCAGGCGAGATGTCGCTCCATCATGTTCGTTTAGTGCACGGCTCGCCGCCGAATCCGTCGAGCGACCGGCGCATCGGATTTGCCATTCGTTACATTCCGAGTCGCGTGCGTCAGACTGCAGGCGAGGACAGCGCAACATTGGTTAGAGGTGAAGACCGGTTTCATCATTTCGAGTTGGAGCCCCGGCCCACCCAGGAACTTGAGCCCGAGTTCCTCGCTCTGCACAAGAAGATCGCCGAGCGCAATGCCCGAATTCTGTATCGTGGGACCGAGGTGAAGAGCTACAACGAGCCGACCGCAATTCGTGGCTGACGCCCGTTGAACAATGGCGCACCTGGCGACGCTAAAAAGCCGACGGTGATGCCGAACGATAGAGGGAGGATCGCATGAGACGATTGATTTGGTTAGTCATCGCGGCGCTCATGGTATCGCCGGTCGCCGCCCAGAACATCGTGAAAATCGGCCAGATCGAGGCACAGACCGGGGCGAATGCGATCTATGGGTATATGTCGTCGCAGGGCTTGGCGCTTGCAGTTGATCAGGTCAACAAGGCCGGCGGCTTCCAGGTCGGGGGTAAGACTTACACAATTGAATTGATAGCATCCGACACCAGGGGCGATCCCAAGGAAGCCAGCATTCAGCTCAAACGGCTGTTGGAGACGGATGGGGTCAAGTTCGTGTTCGGACCGTTCCTTTCGAACGTATTCGTCACGATCGAACCCTATGCCAAACAATTCAATGGCAAGTTTCTGCTGATGGGCGGTGCGACGCGCATCCACGATTTCCTCGGCACGCCCGATCACGATTTCCTGCTCCGCAGCTGGAACTGGGACGCTGGCCCAAAGGGCTTCGGCAACCTCATGGTGGATAGACTTGTCAAAGAAACGGGTGCCAAGAAAATAGCCATGCTGTTTCAGAATGATCAAGGCGGCAAGGTGCTCGTTGATATCTATACTCCACTCTTCAAACAGAAGGGGATCGATGCTCAGCTCGAACTATTCGAGCCTGGCACCAAGGATTTCAGCGCGGTGCTGGCCAAGTTGGCCGCCGCGAACCCGGATTTCCTGTTCCCGAGCTACAGCGACGCGCATCTTTACGATATCGTGCGGCAGGCGACCGAGGGAAACTATTTCCGGAAGTTTTTCCTGGTGCGGGGTTCGCTTGGCCCAGGACTCAAGAACAAGGGCGAAATCGACGACTATTTCGTCTATGTCCCGAAATATTTCGAGGAGGCGGAAAAGACCGACCCGAAGGTTGCCAAGTTCGTCGCCGACTACAAGACCTTCTACAAGCGCGACTTTCCCTACGACCAGGCGCCGCTCTGTTCCTCCTCCTGCTATGATCACCTGTTCATGCTCATCGAGGCGATGAAGAAGGCAGGAAGCGTTGACGATGTGACCAAGATCCGGAAGGAGCTTTTGTCGATGACCTATGACGGCCTCTGGAAGATCCGCTTCGACGAGAGGGGTGAGGAGATCTTTAACTTCGACATCGTCCGAATGAAGCGCGCCGGTCAAATCAGCGTCACGAGCGTCGACGCACAATAACGGAGATCGTCGGCAGGTAATGGGCTCGCGCGGGCGATGCTGCAGCTGCTCGTTGGTCAGACGTTGAACGGTGTCATCGTCGGGACGCTTTATGGGATCATAGCGCTCGGGGTGACGCTGACCTTCGGGATCACCGGTATCGTGAACTTCGCGTTGGGCGAATTCATGATGATCGGCGCGTATGTCACTTGGTACCTCTTCGACATTGTGGGTCTCCCCTACCCGGTCGCAATCTTGCCAGCGGTCGCCATTGCAGCCGGATGCGGTTTTGTGGCCGACCAGCTTCTCTTCCGGTTTACTCGGAACAACCTGATCAACGGACTGCTCGTCTCGATTGGGCTGATCTCGATTGTCGAGGCGGGAGCGCTCCTGCTGTGGACCACGACACCAAAGGACATGGGCTACGTGCTTTCCGGTGCATTTCGTATGGGTGCCGTCAGCGTTCCGAGGATGAAGATCGTCGTGTTCGCGCTTTTGGCAGCCGTCATGTTCCTGACTTATGCGTCGCTCTCGCGCACCTGGATCGGCCGGGCTGCGTATGCCTTCTCTCAGAACCCCGAGGCGGCGATGTTGATGGGGGTCAAAACCGAGATCCTCCAGTCCGGAGTGGTCGTGTATTCGACCGCGCTCGCCGGCTTCGGCGGCGCGCTTTATGCCAGCCTCTACTCGCTCGAGCCGGCGATGGGCGGGCTCTATATCCTGAAGGGCGTCGAGGCGGCTATTCTCGGCGGCATCGGATCGCTCATCGGATCCCTCGCCGGGGGCATTATCCTTGGCGTAACGGAAGCGATCGGCTCGATCTATCTCCCAAGCGCGTTCCGCGACGCCTATGGCCTAGTGTTCGTAGTGGCGATTCTACTCTACCAACCCTCGGGCCTATTCGGAACTGAACGATGAAAGTCTTGCTTTGGGTGCCGTTTTTCATCTTCCCTGTTCTGGTTCAGAGCAATTTCATCCTTACGATCTTCATTTTCAGCTTCATTCTCGCAATTGCTGCGGTCAGCTTCAATCTGATCTTCGGCTTCACCGGCCAGCTTTCCATGTTCCACGCCGCTGCATTCGGAATCGCGGCGTACATCACCTCGCTCACCGTATCGATATTTCACGTACCGTTCTGGGCGGGATTACTACCGGCGATCTGCTTCACGATCGTGATTTCACTGGTCATCGGCAGCATTTGCTTCAAATTCAAGCTCAAGGCCTTCTACTTTGCTGTCGTGACTCTGGCGTTTTCCGAGCTCGCACGACTGGTCATCCTTAATTGGAACAGCGTAACGAACGGCACACTCGGGTTGATGGTGCTCGAAAAGCCGTTCGTCTGGGTGCCTGCCGCCGGCCTAGTGAAAATTGACGGACCGCTATGCTGGTATTTCTTCAGCTTGGCTGCTCTCATTTTGACGGTTGCTGTCTGCTGGTTGGTGTTGCGCTCGTGGATCGGCCGCTGCTTCGCGGCCATCCGCCTAAACGAGGATCTGGCGCAGACGCTCGGGATCGACATCTTCCGTTACAAACTGTTGTCCTTCACCCTGGCGAATGCGCTTGCCGCGATAGCTGGCGGTCTCTATGCATTCTACACGGGCTACATCGAGCCGAATTATCTCGGCATCAATCAATCGCTGGACATCATTTCGATGGTGCTGCTGGGCGGCCGGTCCTCGATCATTGGGCCCATCGCCGGCGCATTCGTGCTGACCGGGCTTCCGCATATCATCGACCTTTCCGGCGAGGCCCGAGCCATACTCTACGGCTTGGTGCTGATTCTGACCATCCTGATTCTCCCACAAGGCGTGATCGGCACGCTTGAGGGCTGGCGCCGTGCTGCTTGAGGTCATCGAGCTGACGAAGCGCTTCGGTGGGCTCACGGCCGTATCGGACGCGTCGTTCTCCATCACGTCGGGGGAGATCGTCGGCATCTTCGGCCCGAACGGGTCGGGTAAGACCACGCTGCTCAATCTGATTACCGGCGTTTTGGCTCCGAGCGCGGGTCGCATTCTGTGGAAATCGGCAGAGATCCAGGGCCTCAGTCCACATGCGATCGCGGCTGCGGGAGTAGTCAAGACGTTTCAGAATCCGCAGCTGTTCTTGGAACTCTCGATCTACGACAATGTCGCAATCGCGAGCCATCTGCGACTGCAGCGCCAATTTGGGATGCGCCGCCTCGCGGAACTCCTGCCTTGGCGCGACGCAGCCCGGCATGCCGAGGTGGTGCAACGCATCGACAACATTCTTGCGCTCTGCCGCCTCGACGGCGTGCGTGACCGGACGGCGGCGAGCCTGTCCTATGGCCAAGAGAAGATGTTGGGGCTGGCAATGGCCATGATGTGTGAGCCCGAATTGCTGCTGCTCGATGAGCCCGCATCGGGACTTGGCGAGGATGAGATTCGCACCCTAGAGGAGGTGTTGCGCGATCTGCGCGATACCGCGACCACCCTGTGCGTCATCGACCATAAGGTCGATTTCCTCGCCCGCGTTGCCGACCGGGCAATCGCGCTGCAGCAAGGTTTGCTTATCGCTGAAGGAGCGCCAGCGAAGGTTCTCCAGCATCCCCGCGTCATCGAAGCTTATCTTGGCCGTCAGCATGCTCGAGCTTAGCGGCGTCAACGTGCACTATGGCAAGATCCACGTTCTCCACGACGTGGGCTTCAGTGTCGGTCAAGGCGAGGTTGCAGCGCTCATCGGTCCGAACGCGGCAGGCAAGACGACGATGCTACGGACGCTGGTCGGTCTGAAGGACTGCACGAGCGGCGTGATCCGCTTCGAGGCCCACCCGATCCAAGAGCTCTCCACTCCCGATCGCGTTCGGCTTGGGATCGTGCTGGTTCCCGAAGGACGGCAGATTTTCGCCAAGTTCCCCGTTCTCGAGAACCTCAGGATGGGAGCGTTTCAGCGTGCCGATCGCGACCGCCTCGACGCTGATTTCCAGGCGATCTTCGAGCTTTTTCCCAAACTTGCCGAGCGGCGCAATCAGAGGGCCGGTCTAATGTCAGGGGGAGAGCAGCAGATGCTCGCAATCGGACGCGGCCTTATGGCTAAGCCACGGTTGCTGCTGCTCGACGAGCCGACATTGGGGCTTGCGCCGATCATTGTCGAAGAAATCGAGCTTGCCATCGGTAGGTTGGCTGGTCGCGGCATGACAATCCTCATCGCCGAGCAAAACGCGGCGATGGCGATGCGAGTCGCGCATCGCGTCTACGTGTTGAAATCGGGCCGCATCTCGCTCGAGGGCTCTCCGGCGGAGCTCGCCAGATCGCCGGAGATTCAACGGCTGTATCTAGGCACCTAATCTCTCCGGACCCAAAGGGTGAAATTCGCTTACCCCTCAAGCGTCATTTGGGAGAGGTCGCCAGAGCAGGAGTTCACATGAGCGGCAAAAACTCAAAGTCACCTTCGAGATCCACCCCGACAGCTTCGAAATGCTACTGCGGGTCGCAGAGCAGTATAAGATCCCCGATCCTTCAAAGGCATTACGCTGCCTGCTTGACTACGCCGCGACCGAAGGCGACTGGGACGCTATCTTCGGGAAGGTTCGGTGCCGACGCTGCGTATGATCAAGCATTCCTAGATCGCGGTGGCCCGCTCGCCCCGGCGCGCCTTGTCAGCGAGTTCTCCAGCGTCCAACACCTCTTCCTGCTGCAGCGCGAAGATCGATGTATAGCCCCCTGACCAATCGGGCGGAATTAGGCAAGGTCGCGGATCGTGGTGCGCCCATCGCGACGGCTCGCCACGGATGACTTGACCGTAATAGCGCGTTGTTAGCGGATTGTGGGTATAGGGAAAAGCGTCGGCCGAGGAGAGCGTGTTTAGGAGCAACGGCCGACCCATGTCGGACAAGTTCGGCTTGGACCCGTGAATGGTCCGGCAATTATGGATCGTGATCGAGCCAGCCGGTCCCATTAGATATTCGGCCTTATCGAGATCCACTTTGACGAGATCGCGTTCGGTCAGGCAGCCGACCCATTCGCCCCGATCATTATACTGATCGAAAAGCTGACCCTCGTGGCTGCCCGGAACCACGCCAAGCGGTCCCTGGTCTTGCCCACAATCGTAAAGATAAGTTCCGATGGTCAGCGGGCTGTAGTTGGTATGTGGCCAGAACTGAATGTCCTGGTGCCATTTTACTTCCTCACCCCCTTCGGCCCATTTGAAGTTGAGTTTCGAATGATGGAATTTGACGTGCGGTCCGACGAGGTCGGCTGCGATGTCGGCAATCGGCGATTTGACCATGAAGTCCCAGTAGACCGGGTGGTGTTCGACAGGACTGGAGAGGCGCCGCAGCCTCGGCTTTTCGGCGGTATGGCCCGGTTCGAGATCGAAGACCGCGTCCGACTTCGACCGTTCACGGCTGCGTTCCACCATCTCTGCGGTCACCGACCGAATCCGCTCGACCCACTCCTTCGGAACGGCGTTTTCGACGAGAAGGTATCCTTTGGCGAAATAGCTCTCTCTTTGCTTCTGAGACAGCACGCGTGGCGGCTGTGAGAGCACTTGCTCCGGAGTCATGGCGTCACCCTCCAGCAAAATTTTTTGTAAGGCTAGCAGCCGTCAACGGAGCGGTCAAATCGTTGTCAAGGGCAATTCGAATTCCATTGGACTTTCCATGACAGTGCTTCGGATCCCAATAGCAGGTATAGGGGCATATTTCGCCGTAGCCTGCTTAGCAGGATCAATGTGGATCGAGAGACACGTCAGCGCTCATTAGCTAATCTCGAGCATCGCGAGGGCAATCACGACCGCAAGCGCCGAAAATCCCAGCAGGGCCGCACGACCATTGACGAGGCCGTCGGGAAAAGACCGCAGAATTGGCGGTGCCGCCAAGATCGCCAATCCCCCGCCGATAATTGCGGCGTACCATGGGACCGAGTTCCAGATACTGGCCAGTCCGATCAAGAAGCAGGCGCATGCGCCCGCCATTGATCCGTATAGGATTACGGTACCGGAGGCGCTTTTGAGGGAGGCGGGCCGGTGTTCATGGGGAAAGTGTCCGCTGGCAGCCAGAACGTAGAGCGCGACACACAGCAGCAGTCCCATGAACAGCAGGAGGTCGACCCAGGCGACAATCCCCATCGCAACTCCCAATTAGCATCTTGACCCGCGAAAACAAGGCTCCCTAACATACGAGGCATATATCACCCTTACCCAGCGGGGACCATGCATGTCCGGGAGCCGGAGCCGGAGGGCCGAGGGGCGCAGCGCTAGATCTTCATCCAAGGCGAAGCCTGCAGATGTGGTGCAAGCCGAGGCAAAACGCCAAAAGCGCACGATTGCCGAAATCCGCGAATCGAAAAGGACCGGGGAAAAGATGGTCTACATGTCGGTCCCCGACTATACGGCGGCAAAATGGGCGGAAATGGCCGGTATCGACGTGGCAGTGGTAGGCGATAGCCTCGCCATGGTCGCTCACGGCCACCCCAGCACTATCCCAGCCACCATGGACATGATGGTCCTGCATTCCCAGGCGGTGCGGCGAGGCGCACCGAACACGTTTTGTCTCGGCTGTATGCCATACCAGAGCTACAACACGGTCGACCGGGCCCTGACCAACGCAACGCGCTTCATGCAGGAGGCGTTGTGCGATGCCGTGAAGCCGCAGGGCGGAAAATCACAGGCGCATATCCTCAAGTGCATGGTCGATGCCGGCATTCCGACCGCCTCCCACATTGGATTGACGCCGCATACCATCGCGATGTTCGGCGGATTCAGGATCCAGGGACGCACCGCGGAAGCCGCGATGAAGATCCTGGAGGACGCATTGGCGATTGAAGACGCCGGATGTTTCATGCTGGAATTCGAAGCAGTTCCGGCCAAGATCGCCAAACTGATCTCCGAGCAGCTCACAATCCCGACCATCGGGATCGGCGCAGGCGTCGGATGCGATGGCCAGATCTTGCTGTGCTACGACCTTCTTGGCGTGTTCACCGATTTCAAGCCGAAGTTCACCAAGCGCTATGCCAAGCTGACGGATGTGGCGGTGGCGGGAATCCGGCAATATGTGACGGAAGTGAAGCAGGGATTGTTCCCGGACGAAGAACATTCGTACGGCGTGAACGAGGCGGAATACGAGAAGTTTGCGGCGATGGTCGCCAAACGCAAGCAGATCTGAACATGCCGCGCGTTCTCGCCAGTCCCTCGCAGCGACCGATGCATGGCAGGCGCTCGGGCCACGCGGCGACGATTCGCAAACTGCGTTCTACGCGAAAGCGAGCGCCTCTTGGAGAGAGCACCTCAAGTCCCCAAACGCTAACTGAGCTTGCTTATCGTGAAATCGAGGAGCGTATCGTCACGCTGCGGCTCAAGCCCGGTGATGTTCTCTCGGAGCAGCGGCTGTCAACGAC
>WNFG01003995.1_pt1 | contig 12404 bp, 8 predicted proteins | sample 5400431 | NCBI WGS metagenome assembly WNFG01 (sample SAMN13153346, study PRJNA577476) | soil metagenome | isolation source: 120 cm saprolite under Douglas fir tree site 2 hole 3 replicate 2 | place: USA:California | collected 2015-04-18
CGGAATCCTCACGTGCCGACAAGTATTTTTGATTCACTCTTATTTCGAGCGTTTGCCCCAGGGACCAGGCGGCCGTGATTTCTAACTAGCGAAGAGTCATAACACTTCATCGGGGTTCCAGGGAAACCGTATCCAGCCACAGCGTGCCGATTGCCGGACATGGATTGTTTGCGCAAGTCTGGCGCGTGAGCGCGATCGTGATCGCTTCAGTATTCGCGTTAGTCGTAAAGTCAATGCCGAAGTCGCGCCAGACGTTCGCGTCTGAGCGCAGCGGCGGTGATTGTCCCAATACGGCTTGGTTGGGATCAGAAGCATCGGTCAGCGTAATTAACGGGTCCGCCGCCGAAACAAAGTCTTTGGTGAGCGCGGCCAGACCAAGATGATAATGAGTCAGCGGTTTGAGGAGGATTATTTGGGTGAGCAAGGGAGCTTGCGGACTTGAGTTGCCGTGAAAGTCTATGCGCAGGCTGCGAGCGCCACTCTGGTGTGCGCCTTCGTCGATCGACATCGCGACGTTAACAACGTCGGGCGCTATCTGCCAGCCAAAGCCCGATTCGCCGACCGTGACTGGGCTTTCAAATCCCCCATCACGAATGGCCCCCACCGCATCCGTCGCCGGCAGGCCATGGATCCGCGCCCAAACGCGATACGCGTCGCCGTATGCCCGCGCGGTCAAGAGCTCGGCCAGCAAAGCTTCGGCCTTCCGGTCCGGCGCGGCTCTGGCGGCAAGGAATTGATCGACGGCGGTCGAGCTCTGCTGGTGCCGGGCAAAAAAGAGCGCCAGCTCGAGACGCGCCGCGTCTGTTTGCGGCGGGACGACGGCCAGCACGGCGTTTACGTCGCCGCCGTAAATTCCCCACGCGAGGTCGATCACGTTCGGCAGCAGTTCTGGATCGCTGGCTGCCGCCGCCCGCAACTCAGCGAATGCCTGATCGGTCTGGTCCATTCGCAAAAGCAGATTGCCGAGCAGCCAGGGAGGTTGCGAGTATGCAGGCGCCAAAGCTCTCGATTGTCGGAAAGCGAGCAGCGCTCCCTCCTGATCCTGATTCTGATCACGAATAATTCCCAGCAGCAGCCAGGCCGTAAAATCGCGGGGGCGGAGCTGGACAGCGCGTTCGACTTCCAACTGAGCCTCCGCATAATTCTCCGCTTGCTGCAACAGGATAGCGCGGACCGCATGAGGTTCTGCGTCAGACGGTGACAGCCTCACCGCCTCATCCGCCGCGTTCATCTGGGCGGTGACCAGCGCGAACTCGCCGAGCGTTCGAGCGCGTCCCGATTGCGCTGATTGCCAGAGGGCCCAACAACAGGCGGCGCCGGCGACGACGGCTATTATGATTCGGTTTACGGTGATCGCTCTTGATGCCAATTTCGGAATCCGTAGCCTAAGAGTGCGGGCGCCAAAAACAAACCAGCCCTCGCAATTGAGGGCTGGTCAGGACAAAGCGGATTGCAAAAGTCTCAGCGCGACGGACTCGTGTGGCGCAAGCCAAAATAAAGCGCGGTCGCGCCGCCGGCACCGCCGGCAACAATGCCTCCGATCGCAGCGCTGCTAAGTCCACCGCCCGCCGCCGCGCTAAAGGGCTGCAAACTACCGTTTGGCAGCAGGCAGAAGCCCATGCCGCGCCGGTTCTTGTTGGTCTTTTCGGAAGCCTGATCAGTGTAAACCTCGGTGGTGGCATCCGGCAGCACGTTAGCTTTTCGCCGCACGACCACACACCCTTTCAGTTGCTTTACTCTGACATTGCCGTTGGCGTCGAAATCCAGTTGGATCTTTGAGCCCGGTTGCAACTGGATAACGCCGGCATCGCCTAAATCGATCACCGCACTGACTTGATCAGGAGTCTCGATCGTCGCGCCCGTCAGAATTGTCGCGCCGGTTCCGGCGGTGTTGCCGTTGACCGTGATAGGCGCGTTATTTTTTGTCGCCAGCTTTGCGGTGATGGCGCGCTGCGGCGCGCCGGGCGCCGGCGCGGGCAGGCCCGCCAGCACATAGACTTGGGCGAATGAAAAAGCAAGAAATACGCCGGCGGCCTTCAAAGCGTTTTTGCGTCTGCTGGTCATGGTGCTCGACTCCTGCCTGGGTTGTTCGATCTGATTAGGCGCGGGCAGTTTACTTCGGTTGCCGTGATACGTCAAATGTTTTGTTGAAGCGACGGAGGACCGTTGACCGAGGACGGCGGTCGCCCGTCAGCCGTCGCCGGTCGGGCCGCCTTCATTTCCTGACGGCGTTATAAAACTGGTCGGCGAGTTTTGGATCAAGCTTCTTAAGGATCGCAAACTCTCGGGTCACGCCGTCCTTGTCATTAAGACTGGCATAAACCAGTCCGAGACTGTAGTGCGCCTGGGGCTGCATCGGTTTGAGCCGGATGGCCTCTTTCAGCGCCACCACCGCGTCCTGATATTTTCCCATCCTGTTAAGGGCATTCCCCAAACCGTAGAACGCGTCAAAGCTCGCCGGGTTCAGAACCGTCGCCGTCCGAAACGCATCGGCCGCTTCGTTGAATTGCCCGGTGCGAAAATCCGCGGCGCCCAGATTGAGTTGTGCCTGTTCGTAGTCGGGCTTGAGCTGCGTCGCTTGCTTGAACGATTTCGCGGCCTCAGGGAATCGGCCCGCGTCGAAGTATGCCTTGCCCAAATTGTAGTGCGCCGCGACATAATCCGGCTTGAGCGACACTGCCTGCTTCAGCACGTCAATCGCCTCGGCAGGCTTGCCCGTCTTGTCGTAAACGTAACCGAGTCCATTCAACGCCTTCGCGTACTTGGGATCAAGCGCGATTGCTTTTTGGTAAGCGGCGATAGCTTCCGGCTCCTGGCCGAGCTTGTCTGCGGCGTAAGCCAGATTGTTGAAGACGGTCGCCAGATCGGGTTTCAATCGCGCCGCTCCGCGGAACGCAGCGACCGCTTCGGGAAAACGGTTCAGGTTCGTCAAAGCAATCCCGAGATTGTTTTGCGCCTCGCCGTACTCCGGCCGCAGCTTGATTGCCTGCTGATATGCGTCGGCTGATTCGGCGAACTTGGCCGACATCAGGTAAGCATTGCCGAGATTGTACGCCGCGTCGGCAAAGCCGGGCTTGAGTTTGATCGCTTCCTGAAACGCGCCGATCGCATCGCCATATTTTTCCAGCGCGTACTGGGCCGCGCCGAGATTGTTTTGCGCGTCCGCGTCGCCGGGCTTCAGACGCAGCGACTGCGTGAAGGCATCCACCGCGTCTTTGTACTTGCCGGCCTTGTAGGACGCCGCGCCCAGGTTGTTATAGGCAAACGCGTCGTTTGGGGTGAGCTGGATAAGTCTCTTGAGCGCCGCGATCGAATCGTCATAGCGCAACAGACGATCATACGCATACCCCAGGTTGCTGTACGCGCCTGAGTTGTCCGGCCGGAGTTTCACTACCGCTTCATACGCCTTCGCGGCTTCTTCGTTGCGACCCATGGTCAGGTAGGTATCGCCGAGAGCGTTGAGCGCTTCGGACCAGTCTGGCTTTAAGGCAATTGCCTTCTTCAGCGCGGCCTCTGCCAGATCATATTTTTCAGTGACGTTGTAGGCGATGCCCAGATTGAAATAGCCGTCCGCTTCGTCCTTGTTCGCATCGACAGCTTTCTGAAAGGCGTCGATCGCGTTCTGGTTCTGGCCTTGCGCGAAATACGCGGCGCCAAGATTGTTGAAGCTGAGCGCGTCGTTCGGTTTGAACGTCAGCGCCTTCTTGTATGCCTCGACGGCTTCGGCATATTTCCCTACGTCGTATAGCGTGTTGCCCTGGTTGTTATAAACCTCGGCCTTGTCGTCGTTCGAGGGCTCTGCCGGAGTCGGTTCAGGTCCGGGGACGCCGGGCTGTGGCTTCGGCGGTTTGTTGGCCGCAATCGCGGTGGGCCGAGGCGTCCGTCGCCGCGCAATCAAAAGGCTTGCGCCGCCGGCGAGATCGCGCACCCGCGGCGGACGTTTGAAGACTACCGACGCCCCGCCGATGATGTCCTGTCCGGCCAGCGAACTGGCGCCGCCGGAAATATCCTGGGGCCAGCCGAAAATATGTTGGCCTAAGAGCGCCAGCATCAGCACCAGTACCAGGCGGTGGAATCTATTTTTGCGTTTAGGCAATTAATTACCTTTCAAAACTGTGGGTCAGTTTTCGTTCAGAGTTCAACCTTTAGGTTGCTGCTTGCATGAAAGCTAAAGCTTGAACTCTCAACGGCAGCCGTCCGTACCCTGAACGCGTTCTTTTGATGCGCTTGCGCGACTTTCTGATGCGCGTTCATCGAAACTAGCCGGCGACTTTGGCTGGCCCCGCCGGCGGCGTCATCTCCTTAAGGCTCAGGATAGCGAGGAGCGCCGCAAACACCAACGCGTTGGCAGTGATGTGCAAACCAAAATCGACCATGCTGTGTACGGCGACTCCGACTAACCCGATTACGGCGCCGCTCGCCACGGCCCGCTGAAATCCGTCCGTCACGCTCAATGCCCGACGTGCCTGGCGGACAACCACAATTGCAAACCAGACAAGCAATCCCACGCCGGCGATCCCGCCGCTGGCCAGCACTTCGAGATAATCGTTGTGCGCTTGCTGGGGCGTCAACCTGCCGGAAGCTTGATGGAATTGCGAAACCTCAGCCCAGTATCCGCCAAAGCCCGCGCCCGTGATTGGATGCGCCTTGAACATCAGCCAGGTGGATCGCCAGATGTCGCGGCGGCGCGCGCCTTCATGCAACTCGCTCCGGTCGGCGCCCGCGATTTCGATCGCAGCGGTTTCCGCGCCCGTCGCCAACTGATCGCCGCCGAGCCACACGACCCCACCCGCAACTACGATTAGCAACGCCACGATGATTGCCACCCGCACCGCCACTGAGCGCGTCCAACTCTTTGCCTCGTCCGCAGCGCGCGGGCGCGAACCGAGGAAAATCGCCGGCGCGCAAACTACCTGCGCGGCCATCGCCAGCAATCCGCCGCGCGAATTCGAAAGCACCAGCGCCACCCACATCACCAGAAACGCCGCCAGATACATCAGCAGCCGCTCGCGCTTTTCGCGGCGCATGATGGCGACGCCGGCGACCAGGGCCAGGGCCATCTCGATCAAGTAAGCGAAGTGGTTCTTGTTGATAAATTGAGCGTAGCCGATGCCCGGCCTTAGCAGCGGCAAGCCAAAGCCAGGCGCATGCTGCCTCGCCTGGCGCGCGATTCCAAAAAGAGCGGTCGCGAGCGCCACGCCGATGATTGCATGAACCAGCACGCTTAATCGTCGCCGGCTGCCGGTGTAGCGAACCAACATGACGCCGGCCACAATCAGCGCGGCCAGCTTGAGCGCGAAGCGCCGTGACTCAAACGGATCAGCGCTGATCGCATACCAGACTTTATTGCCGGCCCAATTCATTTGCCAGAGAGGCAGGCTTTGAACCAACGCCAATGCCACCAGCGCGATCATGGGATAAAAGACGCGCACGTTTCCCCGGGTCCACGCGCCCGAGAACAAGCCATGGATGATCCAGAGCAGGCCGAGAATGAACACAGCGCACTCGAACGCGGCTTCCCACCGTGGTTCGACGGTGCCGTATGGAATTACGACCAGCGCGATGAGGACGACCAGACTGTAGAAGACAAACGCTTCGACAAAGGCGGGCAACTTGCCCTGCGCTTCGGATCGCGGCAGAGCGCCTGATTCATCCCGAAGCGATCGAGACTTTTGCCTGGTGTCCATCTGAGAATCGATTCAGCTTGGTGAGGAATTCACCCGGCGGTCGGCTAATGGGTCAGTTTGAGCTTAAGGGCTCAACCCATCACTGGGAGCGCGGGCGCCCTCGCCCGCATTGAGCGCGCAGCGCGAACACGATTTTCTCGAAGCCGTCGAATACGTTTTGAGGAAATTGAGCGCGGTGCGCAGGCTGTGCGGGCGAGGGCGCCCGCGCTCCCAGTTAACAACTGGCCCTCTCCGTTCAGAACGTTGAAACTGACCCACTACCGAGAATCGATTTAGCCTGGTGAGGAATTCACCTGGCGGTCGCAGCCATTTGCCGAGAGGACGCCTGGCGCGCGCAATTGGTGAAGATGCGCTCAGCCGCCTCAGTCATCGCCGGCCGAAAAATCGTGGCGAGATAGTTAGCGTCGAGCAACAATGCGTCACCGTCAAACTGGCGATAGAAGTTAACGTAGCCATCCACGCCGTTGCGGTTGCCGAGCGGCAGACGCATCGACCAGAAACGGCCTGACCCGACGATTTCGCCGGCGCTCGTGTCGGCGCGTTTCCAGGTCCAATAAATTCTTCCGTCGCGCATCGTGGCCCGCTGGGAAGCTTTGGTGCTGAGTTGGGCGAGCGCGAGATCGTTCAGCTCAGGTTGCCGCTCGCAGCTCAACTGGATCGTGGCATAAACGAATTCGCCCGGTTCAAGCAACTCCAGCACGCCGGCAAACAATTCGTTCAGCGTTCCGGCCGCCGCTACGGCGCGACAAGACCGCCGCACCTGAATGTTCCGGGCCGCACGCGCGCGCCGCTCACCGAGGTTTCGTTTGACGCTCGCCCGCAGTTCGTCAACCTCGTGATAGCGCAGTTGGCCAACCGCTACGATGACGGCGACACCTACGACAAAGAGCACCACTGCGGTCAGGCCGCTCCCGCTATTGACGAACAACATAGCCAACAATCCAAATGCCGCGCTGACTCCATAGAGCACCAAGACCACGCGGCGCTGTGACCAGCCGCGCGCCAGAAGCATGTGGTGAATATGCTCGCGGTCTCCCTTAAAGATCGGTTTGCCATTCACGAAGCGCCGCGCGATCGTGACGCCGGTGTCCACCACCGGCAGAGCGAAAGCCAGCAGCGGAATCGCCACGGCCACGGCGGTGGTGGCTTTCTGCGCTCCCTGAATCGAAAGCGCCGCCAGCACGAAACCCACAAAAAGCGAACCTGAATCTCCCAGGAAGATCGAAGCGGGATTAAAGTTGTAGCGGAGAAAACCCGCCAGCGCGCCGCACAAGACCAGCCCAACCACCGTGACGACCGGCCGGCCCTGGATCAGCGAGACAATCAGCAGCAGCAGAGATGAAAACAGCGCCGAGCCCGTCGCCAAACCGTCAACGCCGTCAATCAGATTAAATGCGTTGGTGATACCGACAACCCAAACCAGGGTTACCAGATAGCCGACCACCGGTGGAAAGCTCACGGCGCCCACAAATGGAACCGACAGGCCTTCGATCCGCCCACCCAGCACGTAGAACAAAGTTGTAATTGCGCCGAGCCCTAAGAACTTCACGGTCGCGCCGGCGCCGCGTAGGTCGTCGTACACGCCCAGACATAAGACAAGGAAGCCACAGCCGAGGAGGACCGGAATCTGGCGCCACTGTGGGCGCAGAGCCAGCGTTAAGAGATTGCGGTGAAACAGGAGCGCCGACAAAGCGATCGAGACGGACAAAAAGATTGCGACGCCGCCCAGTCTTGGCACTGGCGTCAGATGCACCCGGCGATCGTCGCGAGGTTCATCGACCAGCCTGAGCCGTTCGCAGAGACGTCGCAGCAACGGCGTCAGAACCAGCGCCACCGATACGGCAATCAGAAAAAGCGCGAAATAGGTTTTCAGTTTCTCACTCCCTTAAACGAATTCTTATCGGACCGCAGATTGTAGCTTCGTCGCGGATGGTTCGATCTTTTCTTCTGTCGCGTGCCCGCAAAGCGCCTCGACGTGCGCCAACAGTCTTGGCAGCAACACCGCTTTCGAAAACTCCTGCGCCAAAGGCGAGGGCGTTACCGAACCGCTTCCCGCGCGCCGCGTACGAAACCCTTCAGCTCGATCCACAATCAGCCGAGTGACCGAATGTACTTCCCCGAAGCGGGCATGAAAAGCGCCGCTCGAATCCGAAAGCCGCTCAATAATGTCGCCCAGGTGACTTTCCGCCGGCCCAATATAAAGGAACGGCGATCCAATGGCCAGTATGTTGTAAATTTTGCTCGGATGCACGATGCCCAGGAACCGCGCGCCCATCACCACCACGTGCAAGTCCGCCGCCGACAGCAAGGCAGAGAGTTTTTCGATTGGCTGATACGGCAAACAGAGCACGTTCGTCAGGTCATTGACCCGGGCAAACTCCCGAACTTTGTGCTGCTCGCTGCCGCCGCCGGCAAAAACAAAAACGATATCGTCGCGCGCTCTCAACTCTTGCGCCGCCTGAAGAACCGTATCCAGCGGATGACATGGACTGTGATTGCCTGCATACATCACCACGAACTTGCCTGCCAGATTGTGTGCGCGCCGAAATGCTTCCCTGCCCTCTGCGTCAAAGCGCACGGATTCGTCATGCGACCACGGCGGAATCACGTCGATCTTTTCTTCCGGAATTCCCTCGATTCCGATCCGCTGCTTCACAAACCGGTCGAGGACGACGATCTTGTCCGCGCGCCTCAGGCTGCTCTGGAGCAACGCCCGCAGCAGCTTCGCCGTTAGAGACTCCGGCTTGAGCCAACCGGCGGCGATGGCTTCGTCCGGATTCAGATCCATCACCCAGAAAATCATCCGGCCGCCCTTGAGTCGCACAAACCAGGACGCCAGCCATGAGATCAGGGGCGGCGAGGTCAACGCTACCACCGCGTCCTGTCGCGGCAGGATTGCCAGCCGAAACGCACAGGCGATCGAAAAGCTGGCAAAATTCAATGCGCGCCTGAGGCGCGATTTCTTGTGCGCGCGGATCGACCGCACGCGAATAATCCTGACCTTGTTCCAGCGCTCGCGCCGCGGAAACCGCAGTCCCTGATCGTCATAGCCGCGGTCGCTGCACACCACCGTCACGTCATGGCCGCGCTCGATCAGGCCAGCCGCCAGATCGGTAAGCTGCTGGGCCGTCGCGACCACGTCCGGCCAGAAGCATTGGTTCAGTAAGAGGACTTTCATTGACGCAAAATCAGCCACAGAGACACAGAGGAAGAAAGAGCATTGGCCACAGATAAACACAGATTTTCACGGATAGGAAATATGCAATTCCAATCTGTGTGAATCCGTGTTCATCTGTGGTTCATTCTTGCTTTTTCTCCGCGCCTCTGTGCAACCACACAATTCCCGAGATACAAACGTCCATCCGCGTCTTTACAAAACAGTCAATCGCCTCTTGCGGACTTCGCGATCGTCACCGGCGCAGACGTCGCTTTTCTTCTCGCCGCAAAATCGGCAATCGTCCGCTCCAATCCCTTGGTCAGCGTGATTGTCGGTTGCCACCCGAGCAGTTCATTCGCGCGCGTGATGTCTGGCTTGCGCTGGCGGGGGTCGTCCATGGGAAGCGGCTCGCGTTTGACGTTTGCGCTCGACCGACACAGTCGCGCGACCTCTACGGCAAGGCTTTCGATCGTGAACTCGACCGGATTGCCCAGGTTGACCGGCTCATGCAAATCCTCCGCATTCATCAAACGGACCAGGCCGTCAACCAGATCGTCAACGTAGCAGAAGGACCTGGTCTGTTTGCCGTCACCGTAAATCGTCAGAGGTTCATTGCTCAGCGCCTGGACGATGAAGTTTGAAACTACCCGGCCGTCGTTCTCGACCATTCGCGGTCCATAGGTGTTGAAGATCCGAGCGATTCGAGTATCCACTCCATTTTGTCGATGGTAATCCATCATCAAAGTTTCAGCGACACGTTTCCCTTCGTCGTAGCAACTGCGCAAACCGATTGGGTTGACGTTCCCCCAATACTCTTCTTGCTGCGGATGCTCGAGCGGATCGCCGTACACTTCCGACGTTGAAGCTTGCAGGATTCGCGCGCGCACGCGTTTGGCAAGGCCCAGCATGTTAAGCGTGCCCATCACGTTTGTCTTGACCGTCTTCACGGGATTGTATTGGTAATGGATGGGCGACGCGGGACACGCCAGGTTATAAATCTGATCTACTTCCAGCAGGACTGGCTCGATCACATCGTGACGGAAGAGTTCGAACCGATGATTCTCGAGCAGGAATAAAATATTTTCGCGGCGCCCGGTAAAGAAGTTATCGAGACAGATCACTTCGTGTTCGTCAGCGATCAGCCGATCGCACAAGTGCGAGCCAATGAAACCCGCGCCGCCAGTTACCAGTATTCGCATTATCGTTTTCTAATTAGTGTTTTCTAATTAGCCACAGAGACACAGAGACTCGGAGAAAGAATAGACCAAGGGAAGAATAAACTAATCGAGCACGAATCGCTTTATGCCATCTCGGAGCAACCGCGAATTGAAATTCATCAGTAATCCGACTTTCTTGTGAGTAACCTTTAGATAAGTTAGGACCTGGGCCTCGAAGATCGGATCGAAACGCTCCACGCTCTTAATCTCGATCACAACAAGGTTCTCAACAATCAGATCCAGCCTGTATTCGCCAATCGATTGACCCTTGTAAACAACGGGAAATATCGGCTGCCTGACAAAGTTGAGACCCGCGTTGTTAAGTTCAATGCATAATGCGGATTCATAGGTTCCTTCCAGGAGTCCGGGATCCAGTTGGCGGTGAACTTCAATCGCGCAACCTATTATTCGCTCGGTCAATTCCTTGAGCGATGGGCCGCCCTTGCCGACCCGTTCAGTATCTTTAGCCGTCGCCAATCCCAACGCGCTCTTCCAATCGTCTGCCATGCTGTTTTCTAATTCTTGCTGTTTCTTCCCTCTGTGTCTCTGTGTCTAACTCCTTCTTCGAACCACACAATTCCCGAGATACAAAACGTCCATCTTTGTCTTTACAAAACACTCAATCGCCTCTCGCGGCGTGCACACGATGGGCTCGTTTTCGTTGAATGAAGTGTTCAGCACCACGGGCACTCCGCTCAACTCATGGAAGTCGGAAATCAGTTGGTAGTAACGCGGGTTTATCTTCTTTGAGACTGTTTGCAGCCGTCCCGAGCCGTCGACGTGAGTCACGGCCGGGATTTGTGCGCGGCGCTCCGGCTTTACCTGATAGACCATCAACATCGTCGGCGCTGGATGCGTCTGCTCAAAATAATCTCCAACGTGTTCTTCCAGAATCGACGGCGCAAAGGGCCGGAACGATTCTCGCTTCTTGATGCGCGTGTTCAGAACGTCTTTCATTTCAGCGCGGCGCGGATCGACTACGATCGATCGATTGCCGAGAGCGCGCGGCCCGAACTCCATACGCCCCTGAAACCAACCGACGACCAAACCGCCGGCGATATCGCGCGCGGCGCGCCGCGTCGTTTCCTGATCAGACAAGCTCTCGTATTTCAAGCCGCTGCGATCGAGTTCAGCGCGGATCTCGCCGTCGCTAAACTCCGGCCCGGTGTACGCGGTCCCCATTACTTCAACGCGCGTCTGCCGCAGCAACTGATTCCAAATTTGATAACAGACTCCCAGCGCCGTGCCGCTGTCGCCCGCCGCAGGCTGCACAAACACGCGTTGAAAGGGCGTGTTAAGCAGAATCTTTCCATTCATCACTGAGTTGTAAGCCACGCCGCCCGACAATCCCAGATCGGTCATGCCGGTCCGCTCGTGCAAATGATTCAAGATGTGGAAAGCGACTTCCTCCAGACGCAACTGCAAACTCGCCGCGATGTCGCGATCGCGATCCGTCAGCGGCTCACCCTCTTTGCGCGGCGAACCAAACGTGCGCGCGTACTCGTCCGAGAAGATTCTTCCGATCTTCGGCGAACCGTTGTCCCAGGTCATCTCGACGCCTTCGGCGTGGTGGCGAAAGTAATCGAGATTCAAACTAAACTTCCCGTCGTTTTCCGTGCGAAGCAGGTCGCGAAACTGTTCGATGAAGCGCGGCCTTCCGTGCGGCGCCAGGCCCATCACTTTCCCTTCGTCGCCGTAATGCGGAAAGCCGAGGAACTGGGTCGTCGCCGTGTAAACAATTCCGGTTGAGTGTGGATATTCGACCTGGCCGAGTATCTCGATCGAGTTCCCTGCTCCGGCCGCCCACATGGTCGACATAAAGTCGCCGAAGCCGTCAATGGAAAGCAGCGCCGCGCGTTCAAACGGCGAGACAAAAAACGAACTGGCGAGGTGCGCGCGATGGTGTTCGATGTTATGAAATTGCGCGCGCAGGCTCGAAGGCGAAGCCCCGAGAGCCTTGACGAGTTCGTCTTTCAAATCACGAACCCGCGCGGCGTTCCGCAAACGATCCGCGACTTGTCTGAGCATCCCGCGGCCGTTGCCGTTCGCAGTTGCGCCTTCCTTGACGGTCGCGCGACTGCCCGCCGGAAACGTCGACATCCTGTCCGCATCTTCTTCCGCGATCGTAGCAATGTTGTGCTCGCTGCCTTCTGCCGTCTGCCGACTGCCGACTATCTCTTTCGCTGCCCGCGTCGCCGCAAACAAGACCTTCTTGTGCAGGTGCGCCGAAGGATCGCGCGAGATGCCGGCGTGATCGACGGCGTCGATCTCGATTCCCGCGACGCGCAGGCAATACTTCACCGACTCAGTCGGAAAGCCGGCGCAATGCTTGATGCGATTAAA
>WNFG01003996.1_pt1 | contig 12403 bp, 11 predicted proteins | sample 5400431 | NCBI WGS metagenome assembly WNFG01 (sample SAMN13153346, study PRJNA577476) | soil metagenome | isolation source: 120 cm saprolite under Douglas fir tree site 2 hole 3 replicate 2 | place: USA:California | collected 2015-04-18
TCTGGAGTGGGTGCATTGAGAGGGTGCAGGCTGAACAGATATGCAAACGCTTGATGCAGCCGGATATGCTCACTCCCTGGGGATTGCGCACGCTTTCTGAACGTGCCTACTACTATAACCCGCTCAAGTATCACTGTGGAGCTGTCTGGCCCTTTGATAATGCCATCGCCGCATCTGGTTTGCAACGCTATGGTTTCTCTTCACAGGCACACATCATTGCTGAGAGAGTCCTGCACGCCATGCTTGCTTTTGGTGAACCAGTAGAGCTTTACACAGTGCAGCCCTCACGCTGGCTGCGTTCACCGCGTATTGAGCAAGAATGGTTTCTGGCAGATTACTTCTATGCTTGCAGTGTTCAGGCGTGGACGGCGGCTGCCATACTCTACTTGACCTCCATGCTTTTAGGCAGAAATAGAGAATAGAACAGGGTGTTATAGGATGAGGATGCAAAAGCGCAGCTTTTGCATCCTCATCCTATAACACCCTGTTCTACTCTCCCACTGATTACCTGGTAATCATCTTGCGGCCAATCGCCTGAGTCACCGCATGTACCTGGGGCATGAGGTCCTGGAACTGCTGGATAGTCAAGGATTGGGCACCGTCTTTCAGGGCTTCATCCGGGTTGGGATGGACCTCGATGAGCAGGCCGTCGGTGCCTGCCGCCAGTGAGGCCAATGACATGGGGGCGACGAGGTCACGGCGACCAGTGCCCTGGCTGGGATCAGAGATAATGGGCAGGTGCGAGAGACGCTTGATAAGTGGAATGGCACTGATATCCATGGTGTTGCGCGTCACCTTCTCAAAGGTACGAATACCACGCTCGCAGAGAATTACGTTGCGATTGCCCTGCGCCAGGATGTATTCCGCCGCTAACAACCACTCTTCGATGGTAGCAGACATGCCGCGTTTGAGCACCACCGGTGTATTGGTGCGACCAACCTCGTCGAGGAGCATATAGTTTTGCATGTTGCGCGTGCCAATTTGCAGGATATCGGCATATTCACAGACCATTTGAACATCTGTGGGGGTCATCACCTCGGTAATCACCGCCATGCCGAACTCTGCACGGGCCTTGGCGAGTAGTTTCAACCCTTCTTCACCCATGCCACGGAAACCATAGGGAGAGGTTGAGGGCTTGAAGGCTCCCCCGCGCAAGATAATGGCTCCCTCGCCGCGTACAGCCTGGGCTGTGGTCATCAACTGCTTTTCGCTTTCGACGGTACATGGCCCGGCCATCATCACCACTGCACTGCTCCCAATGCTGACGACTCCCGTAGAGACACAGGGAACAGGTACATCAACAAGGGTGTCTTCTGGGTGAAACTCGCGGCTGGCAAGCTTGTAGGGTTTGGAGACGCGCAGCACTGAATCTACGCATGGCAGGCCCTCCAGGCTCTCGCCTATTGCCGGGTTGATACCACCAATACTGCCCGGTGCGCCTGAGGGACCAACTCCACCCAGGACACCTATCACCGTGCGTTCAACGCCTCGCGAGAGGTGGCCAGTTAATCCGTGTTTTTCGAGGAAGTTTAAGACGTTTTCGATGTCTTTATCATCGCAACGCGATTTCATGACGACGATCATGATGATAGCTCCTTTATGTCTGTCAAAATGGTTTGTTTCTGGCGTGTCGTTGCCAGTACTTCGGCCCATCTTGACATCATCGTCATGACTGCCTGCTAAATGTAGTTACCTTACTGGGTTACTTACTTAATGTAGGTCGCAGGTCGACAGCCCCATGGATATAGACATGCTCCATCTCCGCGGCAGTGCGCGTCGTATTAACGTGCAGTAAGATACGGATGCATTTCCTTAAACTGTTCGGTACAGGAATCTCTCGCGTACAGATCAGTGCTACATCTGTCCAGCCCAGGTGGCGTGCGGCCAGGGCCGGAAATTCCGCGTCCAGGTCATCGGTGACGGTGAAAATAGCACTAGCAACGTCTTCCGCACGCAGCTCATTGCTGCGGATAAGCAGTTGTAATAGCTCAGTAGTGGCCGCGAGTATCTCCTCCCGCTCATTTTGCTCAACGGTAGTAGCTCCCCTGATACCTCGACAATACATTTAGTGACGTACTCCCTTTTACTTGTAATCGCGATAAGGGCAAGCCCTACATCTGCATATCCTCAGTGTAGCATGGATGACATGTTCAGTCTATATTGGCAAAAACAGGAGTGGCTTGCCATCCTTACTAAACCTTTATTTTTGACGTAGGCTCTCAATGTACTTTCTTACAGCCTCCACCTGTTGGCTTTCTTCGTGTTGGTCGATGAGATTGACCAGCGCACTACCCACAACCGCTCCATCAGCATAGCTCGTCACCTCGGCGATGTGTGTGGGCGTTGAGAGTCCGAAACCCACTGCTACTGGCAGCCCGTGATTTTTCGTATAGCCATAGACTCTATCGATGAAGCTGCGTAAATGCGTAGGGAGTTCTTTGCGTGAGCCGGTAACGCCACTCAGAGAGACGCAGTAGAGAAATCCCTTAAGTCCTTTTGTCGCAATCTTGACGATTTGTGCGATACGTTCGTCGGAAGTGGTGGGCGGCACCATGAAAATCAGTGCAAGCCCATGCCGTTCTGCCGCCTCTTGCAAGGGTGCCGACTCTTCGGGAGGGAGGTCGGGGATGATCAGACCACAGACTCCACTGGCTGACGCAGCCTGGCAGAAGCGTTCAAGGCCATAGGCAATAATGGGATTGTAATAGCCCATCAAGAGTAATGGCACATCGCATTGTGCTGATACCTGGCGAGCAATCTCCATACAGCCGTGGATGGTCATGCCGTGTTCAAGTGCTACATGTCCCGCGTGTTGAATAGTCGCACCGTCGGCCAGGGGATCGCTAAAAGGCATCCCCAGCTCGATGATGTCGGCACCTCCTGCCGCCGCAGCCAGCACAAGCTCGGCGCTGCGTGCCGCCGTGGGGTAGCCACACATGAAATAAGGAATGAGTACTCCGCGCCCCTTATTCCGTGCTTGCTCAAAGGCATGGGTGATCCGTGTTGCAGGTATGACCACCGTCTCGCTTTGATCTATTACACCGCTATTTGTAAGTTCCATAGCTTTCTGCTCCCATCTTCAAAGTTATCGGTTTAAGCTTGCCGAATTATGCGCGTCAGCTTGAGATTGCCGGGTTATGCGCATCCAGGAGGCCCAGCTTGAGGGTTCCTCCCGCATACCTGGTAAGCAGCTCCTGCAGATCGTTCAGGGCTGTCTCGATAGTGCGACGACCGTTGGCGTGATGCGCTTCTATCGTGATGATCGCCTCGGTTGTATCTAGCTGGGCGGCACTCTGTTCACTTTGTCGCCAGCACCAACGGCGTGCGATCACCAGCCCGGTCTCATCAGAAAAGACCACCTCACCTATCTCCGGGTGTTCTTCTTCTATTTGACCAAGCGTTGTATAGCTCTCTGTCCCATCTGCGAAATGTACGTTAACTGCTCCTTGCAATGGGCGCGTATCAAACACTGCGACGGGGAGTGCGTAGCGGATGCTGACCAGGTTGCCGATATCGACCAGTGTGTTAATACTGGGAATATCGCCTTTTTTAGTCAAACGCCGCAGCAGGGCTTCGGCGGCACTGCGGTACTGGGTCGGATCCACATCGAACGCGCGGAAAGTGCTGCGCCATGCCGCTAATGCTTCGATCTGGCTCAAGGGGGTATTGCCAATGCGCTGCTTGACGATTTGCTGCTCTGCCTGGAACGTTTGTAACAGGCTATTGGATGTCGGGCTATTCGCCATATCCTGAGCCAGGATTACTCCTCCAACGACGTTGGGAAAGCGATCCAGGATGTCTGCATGGTACTGAAAAGTGCTCATTGCTCTATTCCTACAAGCTGACATTGAAAGCTTTCGCAACGGTCGCCATATCTTTATCACCGCGCCCTGACAGATTCAGCACGATCAGCGACTCCGCTGGAAGCTGACCCTGCTCTCCCATCTCTAACAGATAGCCAAGGGCGTGCGCTGGTTCCAATGCTGGAATGATACCTTCCACCTGGCTCAATGTCTGTAAGCCTCGTAAAGCTGTCTCGTCGTTGGCGGAGACATAGGTGGCACGGCCTGTCTCTTTCAGATAGCTGTGTTCAGGGCCTACGCCTGGATAGTCGAGTCCTGCCGAGATGCTCTGCGTATCCAATACCTGCCCATCTTCATTTTGCAGGAGGTAGCTAAGTGCTCCATGCAGCACACCTGGCCTGCCCGCTACCAAGGTCGCTGCATGTTTGCCAGCCTCCAGGCTAACGCCACCTGCTTCTACACCGATGAGCTGTACCTCTGGTGCGTCAGCGAAAGGGTAGAATATGCCGATGGCGTTGCTGCCGCCGCCGACACAGGCAATCACCAAATCGGGCAGGCGTCCCTCTTGCGCGAGTATCTGTTCCCGCGTTTCGCTGCCGATGACCGACTGGAAGTTGCGCACAATGTGTGGGTAGGGATGTGGCCCAACCGCCGAGCCGAGCAAGTAAAACGTGTTCTCGACATTGGTTACCCAATCGCGAATGGCCTCATTGATGGCATCTTTCAAGGTGCGGCTGCCACTGTGAACCGGGCGTACCTCCGCTCCCAGCAGCTTCATACGGAAGACATTGAGTGATTGACGTTGAATATCAAGCTCGCCCATATAGACAATACAGTCCAGGCCGAGCATAGCACAGACCGTGGCTGTAGCAACTCCATGCTGTCCCGCCCCGGTTTCGGCAATGATGCGTTGCTTGCCCATCTTTTTGGCTAACAATCCCTGGCCCAGGGCATTGTTAATTTTGTGGGCACCGGTGTGCGCCAGGTCTTCCCGTTTGAGATAGATTTTGATGTCTGGTGCTACCATGCGCGAGAAACGCGGCACGTAATGGAGTGTGGTTGGCCTCCCAACAAAACTGGACAGCAAGGCCTGGAGTTCGGCCTGGAACTGAGGGTCGCTGCTCGCCTGTTGGTAGGCAGATTCTAGCTCTGTCAATGCCGCCACCAGGCTTTCGGGAACGAATCTGCCCCCAAAAGGGCCAAATCGCCCGCGCTCGTCCGGGTAAAGGTGATGCTGGTACGCTTCTTTTTGCTGTATGTGCATTGGTTATGGTTCTCTTTCATTAGATTGCGACCGCATGGCTGAGGCAAGCGCAGCCACTACTATATACGCACGACGGGCACAAGCGTGTATAGTAGTGGCTGCGCTCGCGCTAGCCACCTCAGCCATGCTGCGCTTGCGGGTGCCATGTAGTAGGCTCCACTTTCCTGACATTCTCGATAAACGCTCGTATCTTTTCCACATCTTTGCTCCTATTGGTCTCGACCCCGCTGCTGACATCGACTCCCCAGGGGTGAACCTGGGGAATGGCCTCTCCGACATTCTCTGGTGTTAGGCCACCTGCCAGCAGGATGGGCGTCTGCTGTGCCACGGAACGGGCAAGCTGCCAGTCGTGTGTTACACCTGTGCCGCCCCATGTGGGAGTTGGCGTGTCGAGCAAGATACGCCAGGCGACTTCACGATAGGCTTTGACCATCTCCCTGTCTTTGTCGCTGTGTAGCTGCAGTGCTTTGATAACCGGGCGTTTGATACTCGAGCAGAACTCCGGTGCTTCATGGCTGTGTAACTGGACGAAGTGTAGCCCAACCTGCTCGGCGACCTCATTGATAAAGTCGGCATTTTCGTTGACAAAGACGCCAACGAGGTCAGGTAGAAGCTGCTGCTCATCCTTCACGGTAAAACCTGTGTGTTCTAACAGCACCTGTACCTGTTGTGGCTGTATGTAACGATGGCTTGGCGCATAAAATATGAAACCAAGCATATCTGCGCCCGCCCCTATGGCCGCTTGCAGGTGCTCATGCGTGCGCAGGCCACATATTTTTACTTGCACAGATGCGTTCGCCCCCTGGAGGAGAGAGCGCATCTGGGTGGGTATATCGTTCGAGACCACCAGGGATTCGCCTACCAGCATGGCCTGTACATCGTAACGTGCCAGCCGGCGTGCGTCCGCGGCGGAATGAATACCGCTTTCGGCTACAACTACCCTGTCGGTGGGGATGAGTTGGCGCAACTCGCGCATGAGATAGGCATTCATTTGAAAGGTCGCAAGGTCGCGACTATTCACCCCAATAATACGCGCTCCGGCGGTCACGGCTCTTTGTGCCTCATCGACACTATGCACCTCAACCAGGCAATGCATGTGCTGTTCATCGGCGACTTTAAGCAGGTGATGTAGTTGAGTATCATCGAGAATGGCGCAGATGAGCAGGATGGCATCCGCGCCCCATGCACGCGCCTCGTAAACCTGGTATTCTTCTACAATGAAATCTTTTCGCAATACCGGTATACTCACAGTCTGTTTAATGGCTGTAAGATATTCAGGTGAGCCAAGAAAAAAGTGGGGCTCAGTCAATACAGAAATGGCGGCGGCTCCATTGGCTTCATAGATGCGTGCCAGTTTCAGCGGGTCGAGTTCGGGCGCAAGCAGCCCCTTTGAAGGTGAAGCTCGCTTCACTTCTGCAATCAAGCGAACCTGTGACTTCCCTGATCGGAGTGCCGCTAATAAATTTCGTGGCTCAGGCTGTGCAGCCGCCAGTCGTTGTATTTCTTCTATCGGCTTTTCGCGTTTGCGCTGCTCTAAGTCTAGACGAGTCTGGGTTACAATGCGGTCGAGAAACATAGGTCCCCTTAATTGCTCAAAGCGCGAGAACAGGCGATCACATCGGCAAGTTTTTGCTTTGCCTTGCCCTCACGTAACGTAGTACGAGCCAGCTTGACGCCATCGCTCAGAGATGCAACCTGCTCGTTTGCCAGTAGAGCCGCACCCGCGTTCAGGCACAACATGTCGGTGGCAGGATCATCAGTGTAATCGCTGAGCATGGTGCGTAACATGATGGCATTGTAGGCAGGATCACCTCCCTGGAAGGCTTGCCGGTCGGAGACACGGGTCAGGCCAACATCCTCAGGTGTAATGGTATACTCGCGTAGTTCCTGCCCATTGCGTACCTCACAGACCCGTGTTGGCGCACTGAGCGAACACTCATCAATACCGTCTTCTCCGTGGATGATCAGAGCGTGCTGGCAGCCCAGATGGAGCAAAACTTCGCCCATTTTGCGCAGCAGTACACCATCCGCTACACCAAGTACCTGGTAACGTGTGTGGGCCGGGTTGGTCAGCGGGCCAAGGATATTGAAGACTGTGCGGATGCCAATTTCACGGCGCGTAGGGCCGACGTGTTTCATGGCAGGATGATAAGCAGGAGCGAACATAAAGCCAAAGCCCACCTCTTGCACGCAGCGTGCCACCTCTTGCGGGCCAAGATCGATACGCGCTCCAAGAGCTTCCAGCACATCGGCACTGCCACAACGGCTGGTGGCGGAACGATTGCCGTGTTTTGCCACCGATGCGCCCGCCGCGGCAGCCACGATGCCGGCGGCGGTCGAAACATTAAATGTCCCCGCGCCATCGCCCCCTGTACCACATGTATCCAGTGCGTATGCCGCAACGCGCTCATCCAGGTGAACCTGTACCGCTTTGTCTCGCATAATACGCGCCAGTCCCGCAATCTCATCGACAGTTTCGCCGCCCGCACGCAGGCGCAAAGCTGTTAGAAATGCTCCCATCTGTGCCTGGGTGGCGACGCCAGACATGATCTCCTCCATCACTGCTGCCGCCTCGTCTTCGCTGAGGGTGGCTCCGCCTGTAATATGGGCAATTGCCTCACGAATCATTGCTTATTCCTTTCTCTCTCTGATGAAACTAGCCGACAAAAATCATAGGTGTACGACATGTCGCGCCTGAGATGCCAGGAAGTTTCGTAACAGGTCTTTTCCCACCGGGGTCATGATTGACTCAGGGTGGAACTGTATACCCTCGACAGGGTAAGTACGGTGTCGTAGGCCCATTATCAGTCCTTCCGCCGTCTCGGCGGTGATCTCCAGTTCATCCGGGAGAGTGGAACGCTCGACGATGAGGCTATGATAGCGGTTTGCTTCAAAGGGCATGGGGAGGTTTTGTAACACTCCCTGTCCCTGGTGATAAATCAGGCTGGTTTTACCATGCACCGGCTCTGGTGCTCGTACCACATTTCCACCATAGACCTGCCCAATGGCCTGGTGCCCCAGGCAGACGCCCAGAGTGGGAATGTAGGGTCCAAAGGTTTCGATGATCGAGCAAGAGAGACCCGCCTCATGAGGGGTGCATGGCCCTGGGGAGATGACAATGAAATCAGGCTGCATCGCCCTAATCTCATCCAGCGTCACTTGATCGTTACGGTGTACCGTGATGGCTGCCCCCAGTTCTGCCAGGTATTGATACAGGTTGTAGGTGAAACTATCGTAATTATCAATCAATAACAACATACACGCCCTCCTGAATGGGTGGTCCCGTGTGGCCTGGCACCCGCAAGGGGTGCCACTACATTTAATGTGCGACGACAATTTGTTCAGTTGTAACGTTGTTTGCAGGTGTCGAAGTTTTCCTGTGTTCATTGGCGAGTATCTCGGCCTCGTCGAGGGCGCGTAGCAAGGCTCTGGCTTTATTCAAGCTTTCCTGGTATTCGGCGGCAGGATTGGAATCGGCGACGACGCCACAGCCAGCCTGTATGTACGCTCGACCATCCTGGATGACCATCGTGCGCAGGGCAATGGCGGTCTCCTGGTTGCCGGAGTGACTGAAGTATCCTACCGCTCCAGCGTAAACTCCTCGCTGTTCTCCCTCTAACTCGCTGATAATCTCCATCGCCCGGATTTTGGGCGCACCAGAAACCGTCCCTGCCGGGAAACCGGCCCGCAGCGCATCATAGGGAGTGACATCCGGCCGAAGCTGGCCAGTGATGTTGGAAACTAAGTGCATGACGTGAGAATAGCGTTCAATCTCCATAAATTCGCTGACCTGAATACTGCCGGGAATGCTCACCCGTCCTACATCGTTACGCGCAAGATCGACCAGCATGACATGCTCAGCCCGCTCCTTGGGGTCGTTTTTCAGTTCTTCGGCGAAAGCTTGATCGCCCTGCCTATCGACTCCACGTGGGCGTGTCCCGGCAATTGGGCGTATGGTCACTTCATTATCCTCGAAACGCACCAGCAATTCTGGCGATGCTCCAACGATGTGAAAGTCACGCATATCGAGATAGAACATATAGGGAGAAGGGTTGATGGCTCGCAGTGCGCGATAGATGGTAAAGGGAGCAGCGTTGACGTGGCGGCTGAGACGTTGGGATGGGACAACCTGAAAGACATCACCCGCCTGGATATAGGCGATTGAGCGACGTACCATCTCCTCAAATTCGCTTTGCGTGCGGTTGGAGGTCACTTGCAATGCTGCTTTATCGTAAACAGGAGTGGGTTCCTCTGGCAGACGTACCGGCTGGCGCAGGCGTTCCTGGATGTTGTTGAGAATGGCTATGCCCCGTTGGTACTCGGTGTCGAGGTCGGGTGCATCGAGGTGCAGGTGGGTCACAATCCTGACGCGATGTTTCACATGATCGAAAACCAGCACTGTTTCAGTAAAACAGAAGACGGCCAGGGGTAGCTCCAGCTCGTTCTGCTGCGGTACCGGCAGATGTTCAAAACGCGACACCACATCATAAGAGAGGTAGCCAACTGCGCCACCATGAAATTGCGGCAATTCATCCTGGGAAGTGCTGGCAGGGGCGACCAGGCGATACTGCCCAAGTTCCGCCTCGATCAAGCGCAATGGGTCATGGCACGGTACCTCCTCACTACTCGTACCCGATAATCCTGCGTAGGGACTAGTCCCGCTGTTGCCGTGACCCGCTTTATCGTGTCCCATCGTTCCCTCCCTTTTATAGAGCACTGCTTTTTCACCTCTATGGGTGATGACCAGGTAGGGATCGATACCGATAAACGAATAGCGGCCTACGCGCTCGCCGCCCGTGACGCTCTCCAGCAAAAAACTGTAAGGGCCTTGCGCAGTTTTACAATAGGCCGAGACGGGTGTCTCCAGATCGACCAGGAGATCGCGATACAGTGGCAGAAGTGGTCTCCCACGTTTTTTGACGTGGGAAACCATTTCCGCATCGCGCAACTGTCTGATCTCATCGAATGTTGGATAATACATAATCATCCCAGCCCCACGACATCTTTGACGTGCTGCAACGTTGCTGCCGCCATCGGGCGTAGCTCATCTGCCCCCTGCCTGAGAATTGCTTCCAGCGTAGGTAGATCATTCATCAGTTCGCGATAGCGCGTTTGAATTGGTTCCAGGGTGGCAACTAAGCGCTCTGTAAGAGCCGCCTTAAAGTCACCATAGCCCTTTCCCTCAAATTCCGCCTCGATCTGCTGCTCCGACTGTCCCGTCAACAACTGGTAGATGGTCAGCAGGTTGGTGATACCGGGGCGTTGCGGGTCAAAGGCGACCAGCCGCAGCGAGTCTGTCGTCGCTCGCCCAATCTTCTTTTTGATGGTTTTTGGGTCATCGAGTAGATTGATGCGAGAGTTATCGTTTGGATCGCTTTTGCTCATCTTGTTGGTCGGATCATCAAGTGACATGATACGCGCGCCAACCTTACGAATGTGTGGCTCAGGAATGGTGAACACCTGTTGTCCATACAAACTGTTAAAGCGTTGTGCCAGGTCGCGAGTAAACTCTATGTGCTGGCGTTGATCGTCACCTACGGGCACCAGGTTGGTCTGGTACAGCAGGATGTCACAGGCCATTAACGTCGGGTAGCAAAAGAGGCCGGTGCCGACCGAATCCATATGCTCGCCCGCCTTCGATTTAAATTGGTCATACGCGATAACCAACCGACCGGTGTAAAACAGTTCATGATCCAACTCATCTCGGCGTGCTGGTGTACATGTGACTGCACGAAGAGTTTGCAATAGCGCGTATCCAGTCCACATGCCACGTACAGTGCCGCCAGTTGGCGAATGCTCAGATGCAGCTCTTTCGGATCCATTGGCACTGTAATAGCGTGCAGGTCGACAATGCAGAAGATGTTGTCATACTCCGCCTGGTCTGCCACCCAGTTGCGAATAGCTCCCAGGTAATTGCCAAGGTGCAGATTACCCGACGGCTGCACACCGGAAAAGACGCGCTTTTTCACCTGTGCCTCCTTCTGAGATGTGGCTAACGTTGGTTTTACATGCAGACTCATTTCTACTGGCATGATAGCTTTTTTCCTCCCTCGATAAATGCAAATTAAATGACAATAAAAAACGCCACTCTTCCCATTAGAGGGACGAGAGGCGAACATGTTTACCTTCGTGGTACCACCCTGATTCAGATTATCTTCTCAATTCAAATCGATCAGATAATCTCTCATTGCAGGATACAATCTGTTATGTTCTATGCTGTATTAGCAGGATAGCAGATGATATCCTGTCCTCGATAACGGGGGACGTTCCGCAAAAGACTACTAGTTATTGTAGGCAGAAGCTGCTACAGAAGGTTCGTACTCTGACTCCCAGGCCCATTCTACGTCTGCACTGGTGCCGGTTTCCACCAATCCCGGCTCTCTGTTGCCTTTGCAAAGGCGTATACTTTTCCTGGTCGTGGCTTTCAAGTATTCGGTTGTATTGTGCTTGAGAAAAGTATATAGGGGATTTGTGGTTGTGTCAAGTGTTTTGAAATCCAAATCCTAATAGTGAGTTTCAGGATTGTGCAGCCCTGGCACCCACGGGTGCCAGGGCTGCACAATCCTGAAACTCACCCAGATCATCTACTCGTAACTCTCACGCGATTACAAAAATATGCTTGCATCGTTAGATATAATAATCAGTAAATCCGGTCTCTTTTAGATATCCCGGTCTATTTTCGGACCTGTACATGCATAATAGGAGCAAGCATTCATGGACTCTCCATCCGCCCACTCTAGCCAGGATCAGCAGGCGAAAGCCTCTGTTATTCAAGCTGAAGATGCAACCGAGGTTCAACCTGTCGATGAACTTTCCTCACCAATATTTGTACCAGAAACGCCTCCCTCTCCTAAAGCTGCCAGGTTGGGATGGTATGCTGCCTTCAAAAAAGTTCTGCCCACCTATATCCTTGTTCACCTGGTATTTTTTATTATTACCTGCCTTGCGGTATTATTTAGTATTAAAGATTTCTCGTCGCAGACCTTGAATATTACTACCCTGTGGCAGTCATGGCTCCGTTGGGATACGTATAACTTTCTTGCGGTGGCTATCAAAGGATATAATCCTTCGTGGTTAACCGCGTTTTTTCCCCTGTATCCTTTGCTGGTTAGATGTTTGATGGTGCTTGTCCACGATCCCTTGATTGCTGGCCTCATTATCGCAAACCTCTCTGGCCTGGGTATGCTCGTGGTACTTTATCGCCTTGTGCAAGAAGATTTTGATGATAAGCTGGCATCCCGTACCGTGTTGTATCTTTCCGTATTTCCCTCTGCCTTCTTCTTTGCAGCTGCCTATAGCGAGTCGTTATTCCTCTTTCTGGCCCTGCTCAGCTTCT
>WNFG01003999.1_pt1 | contig 12400 bp, 6 predicted proteins | sample 5400431 | NCBI WGS metagenome assembly WNFG01 (sample SAMN13153346, study PRJNA577476) | soil metagenome | isolation source: 120 cm saprolite under Douglas fir tree site 2 hole 3 replicate 2 | place: USA:California | collected 2015-04-18
GTTGTCGTCTTGAAAATGGCACAGTCGGTTCGGCGGGCCGTTGACAGCACAGGGTCGCCCTGCCGTCTTCGTCACGATGTGTCTCTTCCGTGATCCCACTAACGGACGGGTCCGGAGTCAACCTAACAGCCGCTGGCTAATGTCAAGGCACTTTCGCGGCATAAACGATGATTCCCTACGGGCTGCCCCTCATTTATTCCACGGTCACCTATGACACCGCGCCTTCAGTGCGGCTGTTCCTGTTGCCTCTCTCGCCCCCGCCGCGGGGGTCACTTCAAAGAAAGAGGCACATTATGACGACGAAGACTCTCATCGAATCCGACCTGGCGCAGTTCACCGGCAGCGACAACTGGTATCGCCATTCGATCAACCGCAATGTTCTTTACACCGACGGCGCGAAACACGTTGCCGAGTACGCCGGAGCGTATTGGCTTCTAGACGAAATCGCGATCATTCAGCCCTACAACAAGGCTGTTGCTGCCGAGGAGTTTCAAGTCTGGAAGCTCGCCGTACGTCGCGACCGAACCGCTACGCTTACGTGCGATGATGGCGATGGCAACATCGTGTTCACCAAGGAGATCGAGCACACCGATTTCCCGCTGGATGAGATCACGCTGTATTTCGTTAACAACGTGATCCATCTGCCAAGCGAATACTGACCAGCGTTAATCCCGCGCTGGCATCCTTGCTGGCGCGGTTTTTCTTCTGTGAATTCCGTGAAAGTGAAGGGGCCGATCCCCCACGATTCAGCCCCGAACCCACTTGCCATGTTTTTGGTAGCAATTTGGTAGCAAATTGCGGCGAGTATTACGGTTCTGCCGGTTCCTCCGGTTATTAACTCCTTTTGAGTCAATGGCCGGCTGCTATACTGCTATTGACACGGTAGAGGTCAGGAGTTCGAGTCTCCTCGTGCCTACCATTTTTCTCAGCGGTTTAGCGATCCTCGGTCCGTTTTCCGATGCTCCAAAACGCTCCATTAACGGCCTAAGTCCTTGCTTCTTCAGGTCAATCCCGTAACAGATTCTGCTCCCACCTCTCGACCCCATAAGTAAGGATGCGGACTACTCGGCATCGTTTCGCGCGCCTTCCAGCGAAATTTCTGGCACCGCATCATCGAAGTTCTCGGGGAGGATCATCTGGACAACCCGTTGTTGGGCGTGTCTCTTCTCTCTCTTCCGTGCCTGCGAATAGACATCAAGCGTGAACCGACTGCTGGCATGACGCATCAGTTCTTGCACAACCTTCACATTCTCGCCGTTTGCAACCAAGAGCGACGAATACGAGTGTCGAAACGTGTGCCAGCCGATTCTCTTCTTGATTCCAGCTCGCAAAGCCGCCGGTTGAATAATTTTCAGCAAAAGGACATCCGGCCAAAAAGGATATTTGCCCAGAGTGTGCGGGCTGGCGAATATCCAATCGTCGGATTTCGAATACTTACTCGCTTCCTTCCATAGCCATAGATCGGCGGCCACGTGAGCGTCGAGCGGAACAGGTTTTCGCGAGGCTTCTGTTTTACAGCTTCCGATCATTCGGAGATAGATCGAACGAACCACATTCAACTCCAGACTTGAGAAATCAACGTCTCTCCACTTCAATGCGAGCAGTTCGCTGCGACGAAGTCCGGTAGTCACGTCCAGAAGTACCATGAGGCGGAAACACGAGGTAAGCTGCATTAGCAAGTTTTGGATCTCATGTGGTTCTAGGATCTCCGGGGTCCGTTTGCGCTGAGCGCTCTGTCGGACGAGGGTTATCGGGTTCCTCCCCTGTTCGAGCCACTCATAACGAATGGCATGGTTAAACAAGACGCTCATGAGATTGCGTATTTTCGCCTTGGTGGCGTCGGCCAGGCGCTCTCCATTGACACGACACAACTGCTTGAGCCAGCGTTCCACACAGACAGTTCGGACATCCCGGATGCCCATGTCGGCCCAGTGCGGTCGTATCCATCTCTTGAGAAACTCGCTGTACACAATCCGCGTCGCGTTAGAGTGCCAATCTGCTTCATCTGAAAGCTCGGTTAGGATGTAGTGGTCGACCAAATCTGCAACCGCAATCGACTGTTCGCGTTGGCGATTTCGATCCTGGTTTATGGACATTCGCAAGCCGTTTACAGCGGCTTGGGCCAGGTCTCTTGTCGGGAACTCTTCCACCGTTCCGATCACCGCTGTTCGTCGGGTGCGATTTCCGTCCGAGTCATTTTCGCGCCAAAGAAACTCCCAACACGACGGTCCGGTCTTGCGCTGCGTGCACCTTAAACAACCACGTTGATTGCGAAGACGCATGAGTGTGCTCTCCTTCTCCAGATTCATTCTGCAAAATGTGCGAATCCTCCAGAAGGGTACATGGCCGCGTCGGCGAGCTAAGCCCAACCTCGATAATTTCTGGGTTGCCCCTAATCCGCCCAGAATCGATGCCAAGCGCGGAGATCACTTCCTACAAGCCCGACTTCTCGGTAGCGATCCGCATATCCCCAATCCGGATCAATTTCGAATGTCGACGTGTATACGCGGATCTTCGAAACTGCGACCGCTACCAAGCTTTTTTTGCCGTCTGCTCTAAGGCAACTTTTGTCTCGAGTGAGAGAGATTTTCACCGACGCGCCTTGCGTCCGCAACAAAACAAGTCTCGAATTTCCTCGTTTCATCCACGGATATCATTTTCGCGAGCACAGATGTATACTCGGCGCCAAGAAGGCGACCCAACAGCTTGCTGCGTCACCAGGCGTTCAGCTGGTAGACAGATCAAATGGACCAAGGGTCATGCGCGTCTCGTCACCAGTCGACGATCTGTACGCTATCCGACGAGACTCTGGTGTTGCGCACGATGGGTTCGGAAAATGCCGGTCGATCAGGCACTTGCTATGCGTGACCTTCATTCTGATTGGGGAAGTTACGGTGCCTCGTTGCAGCTATGCCCAATCTGCATCCGCAGCAATCAACGGAACAATCACGGATCAGAGCGCCGCTCAAATCCCGGATGTACGGATCGTTCTTCGTAACGTCGACACGGGTACTCAGCGGGTCACAAGTTCAGGATCAGCGGGTACCTATTCCATCACAGGGCTAATTCCGGGAAACTATTCCTTGCAAGTTCTGAAGGATAGCTTTGCGACAAGGGAGACGACCGGGATTCTCCTTCAGGTCAATCAGACAGCCACGCTCGATTTTAGACTCGCCATTGGATCTTCGCGGCAAACGCTGACAGTGACCGCAAACCTGTCGGCCGTGGACTCTACCACGTCGGAACTAGGAACGGTCATCACGGCAAAGGTGGTGAACGATCTGCCGTTGAATGGTCGAAACTTCACTCAGCTGCTGACATTGACGCCGGGAGTCAGCCCGATCAGCGTAGCGCAGAATTCAGCAGGAGGCAGTGGCTGGGGAGGTCTTGCAGTGGGTGCCTTCACTTTTCCTGCCGTGAATGGACAGAGAAACAGAAGCAACATGTTCCTGCTGGATGGCGTCAACGACCTCGCGTTTCTCGGAAACTACAACTACTCTCCGATTGTCGACGACATCCAGGAATTCAAAGTCCAGTCTCACAATGATCTCGCGGAATTCGGCGGCGTCGCCGGTGGGATCATCAACGTTGTCACCAAGGCCGGAACAAATACCTTCCACGGTTCCGCGTGGGAGTTTTTGCGAAACGAGCAAATGGATGCTCGAAACTTTTTCCTGCCGACCCGCAACCCGCTTCGTCAGAACCAGTTTGGTGCAGCCGCCGGTGGTCCCGTCCTCCTTCCACATCTTTATAATGGCAGAAATCAGACGTTTTTCTTTTTCGCCTATGAAGGATTTCGCCAAAGCCAATCGGCTCAGAGCATTGTCCGCGTACCCACTGCGGCACAACTCACCGGAGATTTTAGCTCTCTACTCAACCAAGGAATCCAGTTGTACAATCCGTTCTCGACGAGACCCGACCCATTGCATCCTGGTGAGTTCAAAAGAGATTCTTTCGAGGGCAACATCATCCCACAAAATCTTCTGTCCCCCGCCGCGGAGCTTTACGCAACCCTGTTCCCTGCGGCCGGTCCACCCGTGCCGGGAGGTAACCTTTACGATGCGACGAAGACCCTACTCGACCAAGACAGCTACACTGGCCGTATCGACCAAAACTTTGGATCGCACGATGCGTTGCTTGGACGGATCTCGTACTTTAACGAATCGTCCTCCGGTTCCGCTGGTTACCCCGGTGCGCTCAAACAAGTCTCGATCTACGGCTGGAACGCAGGCGTGCGCGAATCCCACGTGTTTGGACCGGCTACTATCCTGGATGTCCACTTTGGGCGCAATCTCGGCAACGCTACAGTCACCACGGTGTTTCCCAATGCTGCCGCCGGTTTCCCCGCAGCTCTGATCAACGCTGGCTTTTCGCCACAATTTATTTCTAATTTCATTGCCTTCCGAGGTTCCGTCATTCCGGTTATCGCGATCAATGGTTACGCGTCTACAAGTTCCTACAACGGTCAGACCGAGCAACTTGCCAATACATATGAATTTGGCGGAGACCTCACGAAAGTTCTGAATCGCCATACGATCAAGGTGGGATATAGCTATTCGATACAGAATTTTGTCGGTCCGGTCTACGCTGCTGGGGAAAGCTTTAGCGCATTTCAGACCTCGGATCTCCAGAATCCGCAGGGGACCAGCGGAGCGGGAACCGGCGACGCATTCGCCTCGTTTCTCCTAGGCGTTCCCACCGGTTCTTTCTGGCGAGATGCCCTCGTAACAGAACACGGCGGATCGATTCAGGGAGGGTATGTTCAAGACCAGTACAAGATGACGCCGCGCCTATCCCTGAATGTTGGAGTCCGCTACGACCTCTCGAAGTGGCCAGTTTACGGCTCTCTTTCGAACGGCACCGGCTATGTTGGAAATCTGGATCTTTCCAATGGCACTTACATCGTGAGCGCAGTGCCACCTGCCTGCTCTCCTTCAAGGGGAGCTCCATGCATTCCAAACGGCGTCCTTCCCGCAAATGTATCGGTCACAAAAGACGGAAACCGCAACCTGCACTATACAGATTACGGGAACTGGCAGGGACGCCTTGGCATAGCGTACCGTCTTCGTGATTCGACATCCGTCCGAACTGGCTACGGCCGGTTTTACGACGAGTGGAATGGCGTTGCGCAAACCGCTCAAAACATCGGAGGAACTTGGCCTTCGGTGGCGGCGTTGAACATTAACTTACAGAATCAGAACATTCCCACCGCCACTATCGGAGACCCTCTCGGGCTCGGAGCAGGTGGATTGCTCTATCCGCCCAGCACTCCTTTCGGAAGCCCCAGCTACTATTACGATCCTCGCCTCAAAACGCCTTACGTTGACAACTGGAACCTGGAAGTCGACCAACAGATTGGTTCATATACGACACTGTCGATCGCTTATGTCGGTTCGCATAGCGCACGGTTAGATTTGGGAGGCCTACACAATACAGCACAATTCCCAGGGCCCGGGGATGCCGAAACGGTTGCCAGTCGTCAACCTTTTCCATACATCGCGGCAACGAACTACGACACCAGTACAGGCAATAGCAACTATAACGCTCTGCAAGTCAGGCTGAATCGAATTACCGCCAAGGGCCTAACCTACTTGCTCTCGTACACATGGTCGAAGTCCATCGATTTGGCATGTTCAGGAAACTACGGCGCAGAGGGGTGCGAACTGCAGGACGCTTATAATCCTCAAGCAGATCGAAGTGTGTCCGGGTTCGACCTTACACACGCCTTCTCAGGAAGTTTCACCTACGAGCTTCCCTTCGGAAAGGGCAAGTCGTTCAATCCATCGAACAAAGTGCTTAGTTACTTAGCTGGCGGCTGGCAGTTGAACGCCATTGTTATCCTTCATTCCGGAACGCCATACGACGTCATTTACCAGGGCGACTTGGCAAACACCGGCAATACGTTTGTCCGGGCGAATCTCGTCGGCGATCCTACTCCGGAACATCGCACCGCAGCGGAATGGATCAACACGAGCGCGTTCGCCGCGCCGGCACCCTACACGTTTGGTAACTTGGGACGCAATTCTTTGCGGTCAGATTGGTACAGAAATCTCGACTTTTCCGTCTTCAGGCGATTTCCAATCAGAGAACGACTCCAGCTAGAGTTCAGGGCCGAGGTGTTCAACGCCACGAACAGTGTTGTTTTCGCCGTTCCCGCACACGTTGTAAATGCTGCCGGGTTTGGGGTGGTGACATCCACCGCGAACGCGCCGAGACAGGTGCAAGTAGCGCTCAAGTTGGTCTTCTAGGTTATGCCTCTAACGGCCCAGAATCACGATTCTTCAAGAAGAATCCTGCAGAAGGAGCCCCGCCGTGCGTCTTCTATACGAGGCTCGCTATTCATCTCGGCTGCATTCTCCTTAGCAATCCTGCTCAGCGCTATGGCTAGAGCCCAAGGCGACCTTTCTTCAAACAGTTCCGGCGCTGTGGCGCAAGTGAGCGTCAATCACCGCACGATAAGAGTGCCGTTGATCGACGGCAATGACATCCGGTTTTCGCGACTCTCCACCGCGGCAGGGTTATCACAGACGAGAGTGTCGGATATTGTTCATGACGATCAGGGTTTTCTGTGGTTTGGGACGCAGTATGGGTTAAATCGCTACGATGGCCACAAGTTCAGAGTGTTTACTCCCAATCCCGCGAGCGCGAATAGCCTAAGCGGAGGATACATTTACTCGCTGTTCAAAGACCAGTCGGGCATGCTTTGGATCGGATGTGATCTTTTCCTGGACCGATTCGACCCGGCCACAGAGACATTTAGCCATTACTCGCTCGGAAGCGTGAACTCGAGTAGTCACGTAGTCGTGTTCCACATTAGCCAGGACCGCGCTGGAGTGTTATCGCTGGCGACCGGCAGTGGATTGTACGGATTAGATCCCGGTACGGGGCGTATCACTCACCGCTACGGCCATGATCCTCTGAATCCTTCGACCCTGAGCAGCAATGATGTCAAGGCAACGGTCGAAGACCGGAGCGGCAGGTTCTGGGTTGCCAACGGCAACTATTTGGAACAGTTCGATCGCAACACAGGCAAAGTCATACTGCGGGTTTCGCTGGAAGAACCGGTGCGCGACTTCTCATTTTATGAAGACCGCTTTGGAGTGATCTGGTTTGGCTACACTGCAAGCGGTGGTGGTGGTGGTTTTGCGTCCCTGGATCGAAAGACGAACCAGATCACCCGTTATTTGCTTTACGACAAGCAATCCGGCAAGACTGTGCCAACTGCCGTACACGCGATGCTGGGAGACGAAAACGGAACTCTTTGGCTCGGAACCATGGGCGCGGGCTTGCTCAAATTGGAGGAAGGACACGAAAGGGCGATCCGTTATCGCAATCATCCTGGCGAACTCGAGAGCCTACCCGACGACCGGGTGATTGCCTTAGCCGAGGATGCCGAAGGAAACATCTGGGCAGGACTGCAAGCGACAGAGCCGACCTTTTTCACCACCAGGAGGGGATCGTTCCGCCCACTGCGACTGGAAGGCCACAGGTCTAAAAACCTGGGCGAGAAGATGGTCAATGCGATCTACGAAGATCATGAAGGATTCCTCTGGATCGGCGCCGCAGGATTTCTTACGCGTATCGATCGCACGAGCGGAAGGGACATCTCTTATAGGCCTCCGGAGGCAGGATCAAATAACGATCTCGTCGCAATCACGGAAGATCGTTCGGGCCGTATCTGGGTTGGCTCAAACGGCCAAGGACTGTACCGTTTCGACCGCCGGACCGGGCAATTCAAGTCGTTCCGTCACAATCCCGCCGATCCATCCAGCTTAAGCGACAACACCATCATACGGATATTTTTCGACCGCGCTGGGACGATGTGGCTTGCAACGTGGAATGGTCTAAATCGCTTTGACGCCATTACCGAGCGCTTCGTCGTATATAAACGCGATCCGCAGAGCCGAATGGAACAATATTATGACATCGCGGAAGATAAGAACGGGGTATTGTGGCTGGGCGGCAACTCGGGTCTGCAGCGCTTCGATCCAGCTACGGGTAAGTTCACAGGCTACGAGCATCGGATCGCTGATCCGAGCTCTCTGAGTGACAACCGGGTAACCTCCGTCCAGATCGATCATTCAGGCGCGGTTTGGGCTGCTACGCACAGCGGACTCGACAAACTCAACCTCGAAAGCGGGACGTTCACCACTTACTACACCAAGGATGGACTGCCTACCAATAGAGTGCACTGTATTCTCGAAGATCAGCGGGGCGATCTCTGGATGAGCACGAGCCGAGGCATATCCAGGTTCGATTCCGTTGCGAAGACATTCAAGAACTACTCCGTGGCCGACGGTCTTCCGGGCATGGATTTGACGGGATGGCGGACGTGCTTCAAGAGTCCAAGCGGGGAGATGTTTTTCGGAGGATTCAGCGGGGCAACGTCTTTCTACCCCGACAGAGTAGTCGACAGCGCATACGTTCCTCCAATCGTCTTCACTGATTTTCGATTGTTCGGCCAACCGGTGGAAGTAGGCATTGGCTCGCCGCTTAAGAAGTCAATCAGCTATGCGGACAACATCACGCTCTCTCACCAGCAAAGCACTTTTTCCGTGGAGTTCGCAGCACTCAGCTTCTCCGATACCACGATAAATCGATATCGCTACAAGCTTGACGGATTGGATCTGCAATGGACTGAAACCGGCAGTGACCAACGGACGGTGAATTACACAGCTTTGCCCGATGGAGACTACACGTTTCATGTACAAACAGCAACCGGGCAAAGCATTTGGGGGCTCCCTGGAGCGACACTGCACATCCGGGTCCTTCCCCCGTGGTGGCTTACCTGGTGGTTTCGGGCAATCGTTGCCGTGGGGTTACTGTCCCTGGTCTGGGGCTTGTACCACATTCGCGTCCGGAGCATCAAGCAGCACTACCTTGAACGCAGGCAAGCTGAAGAGGAGCTACGTCAAGCTCAGGCGGATCTCGCGCACGCCAGCCGGGTGAGCAGCATGGGGGAGTTGACTGCCTCGTTAGCGCATGAAGTGAATCAGCCGATTGCCGCAACAGTCACCGACGCCAAGACTTGCCTGCGCTGGCTTGCGCGCGATCAACCCGATTTGGACGAGGCCCGGATGGCTGCGTCAAGAGCTGTCAAAGACGCAACCCGTGCGGCGGAAATCATCAAGCGGGTCCGCCTGCTCTTCAAGAAGGGCGCTCTGCAACGGGAGTTGGTGGATCTCAACGAGGTTATTCGCGAGATGATGCTTCTCCTGCATAGCGAGGCAACTCAATACGCCATCTTAGCCCGGACGGAGCTCACTGCAGACCTTCCTCATGTCATGGGAGATCGCGTGCAACTGCAACAGGTGCTAATGAACCTCATGATGAACAGCATCGACGCGATGAAAAGCGTGGACGGGACGCGCGAGCTGACCATCCAGTCGCAGCGCGATGAGGATGGTCAGGTGCTGATATCGGTCAGCGATACCGGCATTGGTCTGCCGCCGCAGAAGGCAGAGCAGATTTTTGATGCCTTCTTTACCACCAAACCTCACGGGACGGGCATGGGACTGCGGATCAGCCGCTCCATTGTTGAATCGAACGGCGGCCGCTTGTGGGCTACCGACAATTCTCCGCACGGCGCAAGATTTTGTTTCACATTACCCAGCGCGCGCGCGGCGCCGCAGGTTGCGTAGCGCTGATACTGGGCTGCGATGCGGCCATGTGGCCAACTCACCGAGGCTTTCGACCCATGGCTGGCCTAGCTGCAGCAACAAGTAGGGTAGTCAACACTTTTGAGTCTATAGCGCGATCCGATCAGTTCAAGGAGATACTCAACCGGGTCTGCGAACGTCGGGATCGCCCACGAAATGCTGCATCGCGGTGAACGCCGCACGCGGCCATAGCGGATTCAGCCGGCTTAGCGGAAAACATTGACCCTCGCCAGATCCACGATTTCGTCGCCCCGTCCGCTGAGAACTGCTCTAAGCATGAATAGGCCAAAGCCTTTCGCCTGGTCGACAGTAATCGTTGGTGGCATGGAGAGTTCCTGCCGGCTCACCAGGACCTCGACCAAGGCAGGCCCGTCATGCTTGAGAGCTTGCTCAATCATGGGCACAACCTGTTCTGGTGTTTCGGCCTTGAGCCCGAGGAGGCCCGCGGCCTCCGCCATTTTTGCAAAGTTTGGGTTGCGCAAGTCGGTTCCGAAGTCAACGATGCCTGCGGCCTTCATTTCTAATTCGACGAAAGCCAGCGAGCTGTTGTTAAGTACGATGATCTTGACCGGCAACTGCAACTGCTGAAGCGAGAGCAAATCGCCCATGAGCATCGCGAGACCGCCGTCACCGGACAACGCGATCACCTGACGGCCAGGATGGCTAACCTGCGCCCCAATCGCTTGCGGAAGCGCGTTCGCCATGGAGCCGTGAGTAAAGGAGCCAAGTAGCCGCCGTTTGCCGTTCATCGTCAGGTACCGGGCCGCCCAGATCGTCGGAGTGCCAACATCGCAGCTAAAAATGGCGTCCTTGGCGGCAAGCTCGTCGAGCATTTTGGCAACATATTGCGGATGGATCGGTTTTCGTCCGGGTTCTCCGGTGGCCAAATCGTCCAAACCCTTGCGGGCCTCGCGGTAATGCGTGAGGGAATCATTCAAGTGGGCCGAATTGTTCTTCATCTGGAGTTTGGGGATGAGCGCGGTCAACGTGGTTTTCACGTCCCCGATCAGACCCAAATCAACTTTGGTGCGTCGGCCAATCTGTTCTCCCCGAATGTCGACTTGGATGATGGTCGCGTCTTCCGGGTAAAACTGCTGATAGGGGAAGTCGGTTCCAAGCATCAAGAGTGTGTCGCAATTCATCATCGCGTGATAGCCGGAGGAAAAACCAAGAAGTCCGGTCATGCCGACATCAAAAGGGTTGTCGTACTCAACAAACTCCTTGCCGCGTAAGGCATGCACGACCGGCGCTTTCAGCGTGCCCGCGAGTGCGATCAACTCCTCATGAGCTCCGGCGCAACCGGCTCCGGCAAGAATCGTGGTTTTCTTCGAGTCGTTCAGAATTCTTGCCAACTCCGAGATTTCGTTGTCGGAAGGACGCACCGTCGGCTTCGGTTCTGCAAAGTGCAGACGCGGCCCTCGTTCGACCGCATCTCGGAACCCGATGTCACCGGGCAAGGTTACGACGGCAACGCCGCGCCGCGAGATCGCGGTTTGTATGGCAATCTCAAGCACGCGAGGCATCTGCTCGGGTTGAGAAACAAGTTCGCAGTAGTGGCTGCATTGCGCGAAAAGATGTTCTGGGTGGGTCTCCTGAAAATATCCGCTCCCGATTTCATTGCTTGGAATTTGCGCCGCAATGGCGAGAACCGGAACACGGCTGCGATGGCAGTCATAGAGCCCATTGATCAAATGCAGGTTACCGGGACCGCAACTGCCAGCGCAGACCGCCAAACGCCCTGTGAGATGTGCTTCCGCTCCAGCAGCAAACGCTGCCGTCTCTTCATGCCTTACGTGAATCCACTGAATTCGTTTGCTTGTGCGAATCGAATCCGTGATCCCGTTAAGCGAGTCGCCGGAAACGCCGTAAATTCGCTGAACTCCTGTTTCCGCCAGTACATCGACCAACAGGTCTGCTACGTTTTTCCTGGCCATGGTGACATCCTCTCTGAGGGAATGAAGGAAGAAATCACTTCTGCCGTTGGCGTGGTTTCTCTTTGTAGCCTCGCCCCCTCATAAAATTTCTTTCCAATTCCTTAGACAGTAGCGCCATGGCGGCGAGATGCACGTCACCTTCCAATCAACGTACCAGTTCGGCAAGCTGCGTTTTACCTCTGAAAACTGGTCAGAGTCTCTCTTGAAAAGTGAACCCTCGCTCTGCTTTGACTCTTTTTTGGTCGGATGAAGGTTCACTCTTTTCTGGAAATCAAAGACCGCCGTTCGCGCCTTAAGTGAGGCTGCAGCTTGTTGGAGTCCCTCCTTTGACACGAGAGTCCGCAGCTTGACGCCTATCTGACTGGCAATGGGCCGATGGTTCGAAAGCGATTCGACCATCTTTAAATGGCGGATGAGTGCCTAGTCTTGCCGGAACACTTTGTGGAACGGCAATTGCACTGACGGATTTGGTTTTCTCAGCGGACGCGGGGATGAACTCATCGATCTGGCACGAGTCAATCTCCTCCGCTAACGAATCCTAAATCGGTCAGCTGGATCGAAGGATGATGACTGCCGACAAGGAGAAGAGAGGAGTTGAAGCATGAGTCTAGCTCGATCATGTGACGTCGTCGTCATCGGGGGCGGTGCGGCAGGGACAGCGGCAGCCGTAGGCGCGGCGAACGCTGGCGCCCAGACATTACTCGTCGAGTCCGGCCCGTTTCTGGGGGGAGCGGCCACGCTGAAAAATGTTCTTACCTATTGTGGTCTCTTTACGAACAACCAGAAGAAACAGGCCGTTTTTGGGAT
>WNFG01004001.1_pt1 | contig 12399 bp, 15 predicted proteins | sample 5400431 | NCBI WGS metagenome assembly WNFG01 (sample SAMN13153346, study PRJNA577476) | soil metagenome | isolation source: 120 cm saprolite under Douglas fir tree site 2 hole 3 replicate 2 | place: USA:California | collected 2015-04-18
CGGCGGGATCAACGGTGCCGGTATCACCATTGAGGATCGCCGATCCGGGTTCAAGGCGACCCCCGCTTTGCCGGGCAACCTTGGCCAGCCGATTTCCATGCAAGTACCAGGCGGCCCGGTGCCGCGGCAGGTCACCATCGACTTCGAGCAGGGAGCGGTGTTCTACGGCATGTCTTGCAACGAGCCGCAGATGATCGACACCACTTTCGAGTTTTCTTGGGACCAATTGCCGAAGGCAGTGTGATGTATGTTGTTGTTTTAGATAATTCATACGTGCATCAGCTAGTGCCGTTGGCGAAGCACGATTTTGCTGAATTGTCTGGCAGGACGTTGACAGGAGTGCCGGTTTATTTTTATGAGTCAGCTTCTGGCAGAGTTAGTGTCTGGCCTTTGCCGGAAGCCAGTATGCGAATTTGTCGTCTTGAACCGCAAATCATTCACGGATACGAATCATGAAGAAGCATTTGATTCTCGGCGCCGCCGGTTTCCTTGGCAGCCACCTCGAACATCGCCTTCGCGCCGAAGGCCAGTATGTCGTTAGTGTTGCCCGCCATCATCCCGCTTATCGAAAGTCCGTCGCCAATGAATTTAATATCTTGGATCTTTGCAACACTCCTGACTATCACGCTCATTTTTACCGTCACGATTTCGATTGCGTTTGGCAATTGGCTGGCTCTGTTGGCGGACTTGGGTGGATCGGTGTCGGTGATAACGACGCTGGCATTCTCACCGAATCAACCAAAATAAATTTGTACACGCTGGAAGCGATCAAGCGGACCGGCGGTGTCGGCAAGATATTTTTTGCATCCAGCCAGTGCGTTTACCCCGACACCTTCAGCATTGATCCGTTCGCCAATGAACGCATTGCCGCGCCTGAGCATCTGGTCGCATCTCCCTGCCGCGAGTCCGATGCCAGTTTCAACACTTTCGTATTCGGCCAGGAGAAGCTGTTCGCCGAGAAATTATATGACGCTTACGCGCGTAATCACGGTTTCAAGATCGCGATTGGTCGTCTCGGCAACACCTACGGACCGTATTGCGAGTGGAAGGAGCCACGGTCGAAAGTTGTCGCTGCGATCTGTCGCAAGGTTGCCACCGCACCCTATGGTGCACCGATCGAGCTCTGGGGAGATGGGCAGCAGTCGCGCTCGTTCACCTATGTTGATGACACGATCGACGGCATGATTCGGTTGATGGCGGACGATTACGATAAGCCGGTCAATATCGCCCACGCCGAGGCGGTGACGATCCAGGAGCTGTTCGAGACCATCTGCAGCGTGGCTGGCAAGGTGATGGCGTGGAAGCCGACGGAGGGACCAACCGGCGTTCAGGCGCGTACTAGCGACAACACGCTGTGTCTCGAGCGGTTTGGCTGGGAGCCTATGACTTCGTTGTGGCGAGGGCTGGAGCAGACTTACCCATGGATTAAACAACAAACGGAGCGAGTGCATGCCAATAGCAACGCAGAATGATATCGAAAGTTGGTTTACGATTTTGCGCAACATGTCCAGCGAGATCGCCGGTGCTGATATGCCGCCGGCCGAACGGGAGAAGGTCAAGGTGTTGGCGGAAGTTGGCCTACGGATTGCCGAGTCGATGGTAACCGATTTGAATTTGATCGGATATTATTTGGGAGAATTGCTTGAACTTGAAAATATACGTCGTGGCCGGAGTTGACAGATAACCGCTTATGTAGTCATATTTGACTACATTTAACGGGAGGCTAAAATGATACTAGGATACCGCAGAGCGAGTACGGCGGATCAATGCAAAGATGATAGATCCTCCCTTGATGTTCAGACCGACGTGATTGAGGGCTTCGCCCGCACTCGCGGCGTCGACAAGTGGGGCGTGCAGATTTTCACCGACGCTGGAGTTTCCGGCGCTACCAAGCTGGCCAAGCGGGAAGGTGGCGAAGACCTGCTGAAAACAATGCAACCCGGCGACACCGTGATCGCATCGAAGCTCGATCGCATGTTCCGGTCCGCTTCTGATGCCATCGACATGTTCGAGGTGTTCAAGGCCAGGGGTGTTGAGCTCGTGCTGTTTGACATTTCCAACGAGCCGATTTCGACTGGTGTCGGCAAGCTGATCATGACGATCCTGGCGGCGGTCGCCGACATGGAACGAATCAGGATCAAGGAGCGAACGGCGGACGGACGAAGGGCCAACAAGAAGGCTGGACGTCCGGTAGGCAACGTACCGTTCGGATACCGCAAGGTTGGTCAAGGCCGGGCCTCGACGATCGAGATCAATCAGGACGAGGCCGAGATCGTCAACCGGATGCATGATTTGTATCATTCTCGCAAGCATCCGAGTTACGATTCGATGGTGAAGCAGTTGGCCAAGGAAGGCATGTTATCGAGAGCTGGCAAGCCGTTCACGCCGATGGCGATTATTCGGTTGATGACTCAGGAGATCCCGGCCTGACCGAGCATACTTTCCGGCAGGGGAAGTGTACGGTATGCGGACTGACTTATTTTGACCTGTGGTCGTGCAAGGATGCGGAGATGGATCGACTAAAGGAGAAGCTGACGATGGCGGCCGGGGTGGCCGTTCGGGTGACGGCGGCTATTGAGAAAGAGGCCGATTATTTGATTGCGCGAGAGGGAGAGCTCGCGATGCGAAGTCAGAGCGCCTTCGCTCCACATCACGTCGCGCTTGATCAGCGCAAACGTGAGTTGAACCAGTTGGAAGACGCCTTGAAGATCATGGAGAATGCCGACCCTTTGGCCGATTCCGACGATTTATTGGAGAAAAAGGAAAACGATACAATGACCGCTGACGAGTTCGATGCGAAGTGCAAGGAGCTTTGCCAGTACTGCCGCGACGGAATGGCAATGCGGCAGCGCGAGGATACGCGGGAATATGTCCATGAAGGCGTAGTCGCAATTCCTGGCACACTCGGCAAGCGGATGTCGCATACCGTTTGCCTGGCGTCGGATTTCAGGAATGATAATAAGGATCACGTAGTTGGGTAATCGTGAGGATGCGCATAAACTATTGATAAAGGGCGAAGAAGCAGCTCGTGATAAATCACAGCCCACTAATGCTGATCATGGATATCAATTATTATCGAGTGCTAGTTACGCCGATCCGACTTACGGCCATGCTTTTTATGTCAACGGCTGTACCGCTTCCGATCTGATTCGTCCCCACGCTTCGGTCGCGTTGTTTCGTCGCGCGTTGGAATGCGAGCTTGATCCTGACGAACGGCCGAAGGCGTTGACCAATTTGGCGTGGGAATTGATGAAGGTCGGCGGTCAGCGGGAAGCGGTGGGGCATCTCCACGCCGCGCTCGACATCAATTCGAAATTGTCGCTTCCTTATATGCACTTGTCGATGTGTCATCAGATATTCGGTGAGACCACTACTGCTGTCGGGTACGCTATGAAGTGTTTCGATCTCGCCGATAAGAACGATACTGCGGGCATGGCGATTGCCAAATTTCAGTTGGCGTTTGCTTTGTTGTTCGATCGCCAGTACGCCGCTGGTTTGAAGGCGTTCGAGGCTCGCTTCCCCGCGCGCCTGCCGAATTTTCTTTTGTATCCATATCCGAAGTGGAAGGGCGAGCATGGAAAGACGTTGTTCCTTGTGGCCGATCAAGGTCTCGGCGATACGCTGTCCTATTCACGATTCGTTGCAGAAGCATCTGACCGGTGCCGTTTCATTCACATGTGTGTACAGAGTGAATTACGGCGTGTGTTTGAGCACGCCTTCCGCCACTTATCTAATATTAATTTCATGCCTTCGCCTTCGAATTTTCCTGGCGATGCTGACGCGTGGTCAACTTTCGTGTCCCTGCCGTTCGCCCTCGGCCTGACTGACGACGAGATTATCAATGCCCCTAACATCGATATGCCGCGTCCACCGATGCGCAAGGACTGGATGGTGCCGGATCGCAAGTTTCACATCGGCATTGCGTGGGCGGGCTCGCCGCGGAACGACATCGACAAGCACCGGAATATTCCGGTCCATCACTTCATGGAGCTCTATCGCGTACCGGGGATACAGCTATATTCCTTGCAGTGCGATGCGAAGAAAGCTGATATGAATTTGTGGGGTTTTGCTCCTCTGATTCGGGATTTGTCGGGGTATCTTAGAGATGTCGCAGACACAGCTTCAATCCTCCAGGAACTCGATTTGGTCATTTCAGTTGAATCCGCCCTCGGGCACATCTGTTCTATGGTTGATAGAGAATGTTGGATTCCGTACAGCCACCTCGGACGAGACTATCGAATCGGCTGTGACGGGACTGATCGCCTCTGGACTCCTCAGCACCGCATCTTTCAGCAATCCGACGACATGCGATGGGAGCCCGTGTTCGAACGAATCGTTGAAGCGTTGAGGGAGAAGGTTGATGGTTCTTGATTTGACTAAGATTCCTTTCCTGCAGCAGGAAGATAATGGACCGTTCACTGACGAGATGGTTCGTCGGATGATTGATATCAACAACACGCAGCACGGGATCATCAAGTATATGGAGGCAATGGCGCAGGTGATGGCTGAGGCGGCGATTGCTTCGCAGAAGGCGATTGGTGATTCGCCTGCCTTCGCAGTTTCGAAGTGGACGGAGGTCGTTAAAAAGAGAGCATTGGAATTGATTAAGGAAAAACAATCGGATAAACGCTGATGTCCGGCTGGATGAAATCGGTTTTTTCCGAGATGGTGTCCGATGTCGGTTGGGATCCGGAGACCGAGGAAGTGCTCGTGCGCTTCAAGAAGAAGGGCCGGACCGCCGCCTACAAGGGTTTTGATGAAGGCATTGCCGAGCGGCTGTCGCATGCGGCATCGGTCGGCGGGATGTTTCTGGACGAGATCAAGCCGTTTGCCGACTCATGGAGGTATGTGTGAGCAAGGAATTGATAGACCTCTTGCTGGAATCTAAAGCATTCATGGATGCGATGACGCCAGAAGCAAAATCTAAAATGTTACGCATGCAGGCTGAAGGTTGGGCGAAAGCGGAAGCCCAATGGGCCAAGGATTTCCGGGAAGGAAAATGCGAGCGTGACTGACGACCAACCCGATCCCAGCGAAGCACGTGCTCTTTTGTTCGAGCAGATGGCCGCCCAGATCCGGCTGAACAAGACTGCGACATTCGGAGGGGCCTTTCTGATGGTGCCGCCTGGTGGCGACCCTTTCAGCTCCCTCATGCTTAACCAGGATGAGCCATCTATTTTCTGGGCCGCCGTCAAGACGCTGGCCGACGTTGCCATGCAGGCGCTGGATCCCCGTAACCGGCAGGGGTTTGGACGCTAGTGTTTGTTTAGATTGTATGCAATGCTTCATCGCACATATATGATGAGGTATCCCAGTGCGCAAGCAAATGGGTGAGATCGTAATCGACCATAGGGCCTCCCCGGGACTTCCAGAAGACATCGCACGTCAGGCTGGTTATGACCCTCGCCTTTGCCGTGAAGGGAAGATGTACGAAGCCGCAACAATGGCCTGTGGTCACTGCCTTAACGTGATAATCAAAAACCCCTTTCGCACCCGAGACCGTCACTACTGTTCCAAATGTGGAGGTCATTTCATTTGTGATCCTTGCGCCTATCTCGTTACCCTACCTGATTACATCCACAATCCCCGGGCTAAGTTCTATGATGATTTCAAAGACGGCAAGATCGTCAATGGAACCCCAACTACCTTACTCACTCCAGAGGAGACTAAGTAAATGTCCAAGCGCCTCTTCCAACAGTCTACATTTACTCCGACGCAGCAGGCCGATGGTGTCCTGACCGGCTCATGGATGGCTCTCAAGGCCGGCTCTGCCACAGACATTCTGAAAATTGGAAAGATCGTCGAGGCAGGCCAAGCTTCGACCTCATCCATTAATGCCATGTGCCTTGCACGATCCTCAACCCTCGGAATCACCCCAACCGCTCTCGCGTTGCCCAATAGTGACGCTCCAGTAAACATCGCCGCTACTGCCGTCACTACCGTCCCTGTAGCCTTCGTCGCTGCTGCAACTGCTCCGAACCGATCTCCCGCAGTCACAGTGGCTCGCTTGAATTTGGTCTTCAATGCTTTCGGCGGCATTATGACTTGGCAGACCAACCCTGGCTCGGAAGAAGAATGGGTCTCGGTTGGCGTGGCTACTACTTCTAATTCTGAAAGCGTACTCTCTGCCTACAATGTCGGCGCACCGGGCGCTATGAGCGGTGAGTTCTTCTACGAAGTTTTGTAAGAATGAAATGCCGATATCGATTCGATCGGGTTTGCTATCGGTACCAGTTTTGGCGTTTCCTGGTCAGGCCGGAAATCCTGTTGGATTTGCAGCAGCACCGGGATACCCGGGTAGTTTAACAGCATCAAGTGGACCGTTTACCAGTGGTTCGGTAAATAACCCCACTATTATTGCGTTTAAGGATTTCGATGCTGGTGTTAGCAGTACTAATATTGATGCTAATTGGGTAACATTTATTGGTTGTCGGTTTCAAAGCAATAATGTGAATGGTAATTGTGTTTCGTCTGGAAGTACTGGCGCGCAGAATGTAAATTTCTCCTATTGTAGTTTTGTTCCTAGAGTAGCATTGGTAGGCACTGCACCGCCCGGAATTAATACATGGCCCTCTTCGGGAGCTGGCACAGGGGCATTTGCTCAAGCAGGATGGATTACCGGAACAAATTGTATTGATGGGAACAATGGCTATCAGTTTAGTTTTGATTGTCACAATTTAACGGATGGTCCCCTTACATGGGATCACTGCGATTTTTGGGGTTTTGGTAATTCAATTAATTTCATTGGGCATACCGCTCAGATGATAGTTCGTGATTGTTGGATTCATGATGCCCGTAATGGCGCTAGTCCACCTCTGAGTGATCATACGGATGGCCCCGGTTACTTGAACGGGGGTCTTCCCCCACAAAATATTTGGCTTGATCATAATACGATTGCATCAATTGGGTCACAAAACGGTATTGCTTGGCAAGGTGGTACTTCTGCTTATAGTGGCATGAAAGTGACGAGGAATTTTATAAGTGGTTTCAATACTGCTGTAACTCTTTATCAAGGAAGTGGTACGAATTCGAATCTTGAATTTACAGATAATGTTTTAGGTACCGATCTTCCTTGGGTAAACTTTCCAATTACTGAGGTGTTTGCTGATTGGACTAGCCCTAATGGGATCTGGCGCAGGAACATTTTAAGGGTGTTGGCAGGTACCTCGCCTGCTGCTGGAAATCAATGGGGGATTAACTGGACATCGGTTGATAATGGGAAATTTTTACTTCCTAATGTGAACACGACTGTTACGTTAAGTACTATTGATTATACGGGGTAACCGATGGCTGTCGCAGTTGATGCCAAAAGTACAGCCGAATCGAATACTGCTTCCGTAACAACGGCGACGCATACAAATTTGACTGTTGGCACAAGTCTGTCCAATGGAGCATTGCTATTCTTCGGGGTGTGGGATCGTACCGTTGGCGTTCCAACATCTATCAGTATGCATTGGGATTCGACGGGCACCAATCAGGCGATGACCTTGTTGGGGACGCTGCAAAGCGCAACCAATTCACTGATCGCGATTTTTGGTCTTCGGAATCCCACCAGTGGCAATAAGACACTTTCCTGTTCGTGGACCACGACTTCGACGGTCACCCTGTATGGCCGAAGTTATACCGGTGTTGATCAAGCCAGTGATGCAGCCGCCTTCAAGAATTTCAATACCAATACTGGAACCTCAACCACAGCCTCGGTTGCCATTACCAGTGCGGTCAATGATTTCACTGCAGCGTTGTTTACGGCTGAGAATGATCTAAGTGCAAATACCCAAACATTGCTTTGGAATGATAGCGGACTTCACTCAGTTGTTGGTGCGGCTAGCGAAGCGACTGGTGCAGCTAGTGTAACGCATCAGTTTACAGTTGCTACGGCTGTTGTCTGGCGAGCGTCAGGTATTGATCTCGGGGCCTCTGGTACTACTGTTGCGCTTCCGTTTAATACTTATGACTATCCTAAGGTCTGGGACATACATCAAGCTCCATTTGATTTTTCAGTTCAGATCAATCCAAATCTATTTAAAAATCTTGTTCCATTTAATCAAATTGATTGGGCCAAATCTTTCCGAACGCGGCGTTCGGAATATGACAAATCTGTTTCGTTAAATCCCAACTTATTCACTAATACGTTCCCTAAAAACGAATACCAATGGTGGTTGAAGCCTTTTGGCATTCGGGTTTCGCCTTATGATAAATCAGTTGGACTCAATCCAAATATATTTACCAATTTCTATCCGTTTTTAAATCAATTAGGGCCGCCATTCTGGGAACCTCGACTTCCAGTTCCTCAACAGCCGTACAACCAAGCCCTTTACACTATCATAGTTGTATCTAATCCCTTCAACCAAACCGATTGGTCTGTATCTCGGCGTCCATTTCTGAGTGAGACCATCGATCAAGCACTCAATATCAATCTCTACACTAATCCTATTCCATTCTTTAATGCGGGACCAACCTCATTTGCTATTTCTTACTTTCCAATAGCCCAACAAATCTACAATCCTAATCTCTATCAAGTCAGCGTCTCAGCGCAGCCCTTTAACCAAACCTTTTTTCCGCCCGTACAGTGTGTTCCTTCTGCCCCAGTCGATTTCTACAATCTGGTATTATTCCAGCAATCAGAAGCGTTGCCGTTCAACGTTACAGACTGGTCAGTTCCATACCGGCTTCGTTCCGTTGAATCGCCTGACCAAGTCTATAATCCAAACCTTTACGCCATTACAGTCACCGCGCTTCCGTTCAATCAAACCGATTGGACCAAACCTAGCCGCATTAGTTCGATATCAGTTCCCGACTTTGTCCTCAATCCAAATCTATCCACGAACCCATATCCATTATTCAACCAATTTATGACTTCATTTGGGGTCGCAGGCATCCCTGCATTTCAACAACCGTACAACCCTAATCTTTATTCTGCTGTAGTAGTTGTAGCGCTGCCTTTTAATCAAACCGATTGGGCTGTATCGGTTCGGCAAAAGGCCTTACCGCAGCCTGATCAGCCTATTAATATAAATCTTCTAACCAACCCCTATCCGGTTCAAAATATTAGTCTTGCGCTTACCTCAACTCGCTCATTCCCGCTCCTTGACGCGTCATACAATCAAGCTTTCTACGTCATTCCAGTCGCGCCGCTTCCGTTCAATCAAACAGATTGGTCCGCCCCATCTCGTATTCATCAGATTCCGGTTCCTGATTTTAGTCTCAACCTGAATTTATTTGCAAACCCATATCCCGTTCAAAACCTATTCGGGCCAGTCTCCGAGGCTGTAATCGTTTCAACTCCGTCTCAGTCCTACAACCTAAATTTTTACGCCCCCGCCAATCCCTACCCATTCCAAAATATCAATCTTGTTCTCGTCCCAACCCGTTCTTTCCCACTCCTTGGTGCGCCATACAACCAAGTTCTTTATGCCATTCCAGCCGCGTCGTTTCCGTTCAATACTTATGACTATCCGAAAACGATCCGGGTCAAAGTTTCTCCATACGATCTATCACAGTCTTCCGCTTCTGCTGCTAATGGATCGGGGAGTACACCTTCAGGACAGCAAACTTATTCACAAAATATGCTGGCTTACGGACAAAACCTGCAGGTGCCAACTATTCGGGTAGGTGATATAACCGATTGCGATCGCGCGTTGATGCAAAATCCTGAAGCGTGGAAAGGGGCGATGTCTCATAATGAGTTTATTCTTTGCAAGAATCCGGACGGAAGCCAATCTTATTACCGGATCGATGCCGAGCGGTCGATACCGGGGGTATTAACGTTTTTGATCAAGGTGTAGGCTATTAGAATGTCGTATGCTGTCCTAGCGCGTGTAACAGCGGCACTAGCACGTAGAATACGACCACGAGCGCCAGGATCACGACCAGCAGCACATTGACGATTTGGGCGATAAAATAACTTGACAAAACGCCTCCGTAGCTCAATTGGTAGAGCAGCGGCTTCTAAATCCGAGGGTTATGGGTTCGAGTCCCATCGGTGGCGCCACTAACCAGGAGAAATGAACATGAATTAGATTGCTAAAGACCAACCCGTTGCCTATGCGATTCTACGACAAGACCTCGAAATGACGTCAGGCAAAGCGGCTTCCCAAGCCGGCCACGCATTTCTCGATTCTTTTATCACAGCTCCACTTGAAAATACTGAAGCATACCTTGCTGACGGCGGCACTAAGATAGTGCTGATGGTTCCGGGCGAGAGGGAGCTTTGTGATCTTTTCCATAAAGCCAAATTGGCGAAGTTGCCCTGCGCCATGGTGATCGAGCAAGACCATATTATGCCGCCGCATTTTGATGGATCCCCCGTTCCGACTGCGATCGGCATCGGTCCGCTTTCGCGATCTGAAGCGCGGCAGCTTACGAAGGGATTGCCGCTGATGAAGTGAGTGTATTCCTCCGTAGCTCAGTGGTAGAGCACTTGGCTAGTAATAGCCAAGAGGTCGGCGGTTCAATTCCCTCCGGGGGAGCCAATTGCGTTTTAGAACGCTGTATGCTGTCCTATCGCACGCAACAGCGGTATTAGCACGTAGAACACCACAACCAGTGCGAAGATAACCACCAGCAACACGTTGATGATCTGGGCGATGGGGCCGGGGAGCGGGACTAGGGGCAGAAGGGCGGTTATGGCCCACCAGATCACGCCAATGATAATCAGCACGATAACGAGGTTGATCAGAACGCCAATCATGACACAATCCTCCTAGACCTTTAAGCGGGTAGGAGGTATAAAGTTCCATGGCAGGTTGGTCTCACCAAAAGCGGGTTGCGTTTGAGGAAGCATTTTACGCCTTTTTGTCCCAGTGCCGAATTAACTCAAAGAATTTGGGATTCGTATCTCTCGGAGACAATCTCTATTGGGGACAGCGTCATTTTATCACGAAAACGCTTGACGGTCTTGAGGAAGACAAGCACGACATTTATTGTCTCAAGTCCCGACAGCTCGGCATCACCACTATCGCTCGCGCGTTATCCACTTTCTACCTCGGGATTCACAAGGGTCTTTCTGGCGCCCTAGTATTTGATTCCAATGAAAACAAAAACTTAGCGCGCGATGAGCTCGTGACCATGGTTACGGATCTGCCAGAGCGGTTAAAATTTCCGGCTATCAGAAAAGACAATCGTGATGGGCTTACACTAGCCAATAGCTCAAAGATTTTGTTCAAGTCTGCTGGCGTTAAAAAGACCAAGACGTCGGGCACTCTCGGCCGATCGGCTGGTTTGTCAATGTCACACCTATCCGAAATTTGTTCCTACGATAACGAAGAAGGTCTTATTTCATTTCGGCGTTCGTTGTCGGATTCAAATCCAGACCGGCTTTATATTTATGAGTCGACCGCGCGCGGCTATAATAGCTGGGAGGTGATGTGGCGTCACGCGCGTGAGGATACCGCGCATTGCGTTTGTATTTTCATCGGTTGGTGGGCGCATGACGGACAGTTAATCGAGCGCGGTACACCCGACTGGATCTTGTATGGCGAGCAGCCGCCGACCAAGGATGAACAGTACAAGATTGACGAGGTAAAGCGTCTCTACGACTTCGATGTCAGTCAGGAGCAACTGGCGTGGTACCGCCGGCTGGTCGATCCTGCGGCGCGCGATGACGGTGACGTCGATGCAGGTTTCGAAGGCAATTCCCTGCAGAAGCAGGAAGACCCGTGGACCGAGGACGAAGCGTTTCAGCAGACCGGTAGTGTGTTTTTCGCTGGGGAAAAGCTGAAGGAGCAGACCGATAAGTGGGTCAGCCGAAAATTCGTACCGTACATGTTTCTGCCGGGTACCGAGTTCTCGGACATGAAAGTGTACAAGGCTGAGAATACTAGAAATATCGAGCTGAAGGTGTGGGAGCAGCCGTCCCCTGAGGCAGTCTACGTACTAAGTGCGGACCCAGCCTTCGGCGAGAATGAACATAACGACCGGTCCTCCTTGCAGGTACTGCGCTGCTACGCTGACGGTGTCGACCAGGTCGCCGAGTACGCTTATTCGATGATTTCGACCAAGCATCTGGCGTGGGTAATGGCTGGTATCATGGCGTGGTACGGCAACGAGCCGATGTCCGAGGTTTTTTATATCCTCGAGATCAACGGCCCTGGCGGGGCTGTCCTGCAGGAATTGAAATCGTTGAAATTCCAGATCGAAAATGGCTACGCGCCGCTCGAGGAACAGGGCATCAAGAATATTTTCCGGAACGTCAAGCAGTTCATATATGCCCGTCCGGACTCGCTGAACGGCGGCGGATCGGCATGGCACTGGAAGATGTCGACGCAGACCAAAGTGATGATTCTCGAGGAATTGCGCGGCGTCGTCAGCAATGCCCAGTTGCGGGTGCGGTCGCATGACCTGATCGAGGAAATGAAGACGATTGCCAGGGATGGTGATTCGATCGCGGCCGAGGGTAAC
>WNFG01008235.1_pt1 | contig 12390 bp, 14 predicted proteins | sample 5400431 | NCBI WGS metagenome assembly WNFG01 (sample SAMN13153346, study PRJNA577476) | soil metagenome | isolation source: 120 cm saprolite under Douglas fir tree site 2 hole 3 replicate 2 | place: USA:California | collected 2015-04-18
GGAAGAAGAACATGCCGAACATCGCGGTGCCGACGAACAGCATGATCAGGTTGGCCGCGGACCGGTCCCGGTTGCGGAAGATCCGCAGCGGCATCAGCGCGTGCTCGCTGCGCGCCTCGATCATGACGAAGCTGGCGAGCAGCACTACCGCGGCGGTCAGCGAGACGATGACCTTGGTGTCGCCCCAGTGCGAGACGCCGTTCTGGCCGGTCGCCGCGCTGGTCAGGCCGTAGACCAGCGCGGCCAGGCCCGCCGTGCTAGTGATCGCGCCGGGGAAGTCGAACCTGCCGCGGCGGCCCGGCGAGTCGGCCAGTGCCCGCGGCGCGATGAGCGCGACGATCGCGCCGATGGGCACGTTGACGAACATCACCCAGCGCCAGGACAGGTAGGTGGTCAGCAGGCCGCCTGCCATCAGGCCGACCGCGGCGCCGCCGATGCTCATCGCGGAGTAGACGCCCATCGCCCGGTTGCGCGGCGGTCCCTCCGGGAAGGTGGTGGTGATCAGGGCCAGCGCGGTCGGGGCGATGACCGCGGCGCCGACGCCCTGCGCGGCACGGGCCGCGAGCAGCCAGACCTGCGTGGTGGCGAACCCGCCGAGCAGCGAGGCCAGCGAGAACAGGACGATGCCGGCGATGAACATCCGCCGCCGGCCCAGGATGTCGCCGGCCCGGCCGCCAAGCAACAGCAGGCCGCCGAAGGTGAGAGCGTAGGCGTTGACCACCCACTCCAGGCCGGTGCCGGAGAAACCGAGCGCCTTCTGGACGTGGGGCAGCGCAACGTTCACGATCGTGGCGTCGAGTACCACCATGAGCTGTGCGGTGGCGATGACGACCAGGGCGAGGCCGAGATGACGCCGGACGGGGCCGGCGTCCGCGCCGCCTCCGGCGGCGCGCCCGGTCGCGAGCTGTGTAGTGCTCATGGGGTCTCCTTGTCAGGGCATACGGATCCACGCCCGGGGCGGTGATGCCACGCGCGGACGATCAGGGAAGGGGAGAAGCGCCGCGACCCGGCCGATCGCACGCCGGCCGCCGCTTCGCGGCCGGGGAGCCGGCCGGCCGCCCGGCCGCCCGGGCTCGTCGCCGGAGGCTGCCCGGGCTCGGCGCCGGGGCGCCAGATGTTGACGGACGGCGCGTCGTAGTAGTCGTAGTCGGTGTCATCGTCCTCGCCGGACTGCGCCCGGGCTAGGCCAGGGCCGCTAGCGCCAGGATCGCCGTGGCGCTGTGTCTCGGTTGGATGGCTGGCTGGCGGTACCCACTGGCCAGCGTCGGCGTCCCAATGCATCTCGGGGTAGTCGCTCATGACTCGCCCCGTCCCGGTGGGGGCAAACTTTCCGTTTCAGTGCTCATGACCGCTCCGATCTGGCTGATACGCTGCCTCGATTTAGATACACTGTATCACAACTGGACGGTGTATCATAGATCCCGTGACACCCACTTCACCTGGCCAGCATCCCGGCACGTCAGCCCCCGCCCAGGGGCCGGCGCCCGCCGGGCTGATCTGGACCCGGCCCCCGAAGGAAAAGCGCGAGCGCCCGACCAGGGAGGCGATCGTCGCGGCCGCGACCGACCTGGCCGACACCCACGGACTCGACGCCGTCCCGATCCGGGGTATGTCACGCGAGTCGATCTGCGCAACGAGCCTGTTCTAGGCGAAACTGAGGCGGGTGAGGAGTTGCGCGGCGGCCGCGGACGGGCTGGCGACAGCCCCCTGGCGGCCTCCCAGCCCGCTCCGAGTCCGCGGCCGCGCTGACCTCAGAGACGACCCGCCTGTGGCTGGCCATGAAGCGGCTGGCGCCTCGCTTATGACGAGACCGTCGGCGAAACGGGAGGCGCACAAGCTGATCCCGGAGGCCGCTGGCCGCCGTCCCCGGCCGGCGCGGGGGCGGGGGTCGCCGTCAGGCGCGGAAGAGGATGTCCGGCCATGGGAAGAACACCAGGTGGAACATCAGCACGACCAGGCCCGCCACGATGACCATGGCGGCCGGGCGCCAGCGGCGCTCAAGGTCGGCGACCGTGCGGTACAGCGTTGGAAACGGCACCTCCTTGGCGAACCAGAACGCCAGCGCGTTCGGAATGATCACCAGGAAGATCGCTATCAGGCCGTAGACGATATATCCGAGGACGAACATGTCGCTGCCCGCGATCGCAGCGATGACGCTGCCGCCGGCGACCACGCCGACCGCCAGCGGGAAATACGCAAGGACCGGCACGGCGCAGGCGGCGCCGGTGCCGCGCCTGGCGACCCGGCCGCCCGGTGTGCGCGCTCGCTTCGGCTCGCCTTCTCGCGCGGGGAACTCGCCGGTCTGACCGGGCGGGTAGCTGAGGGCGTGGAAAGCCATGAACACGATCAGGGCGACGGCGATGACCCTGACGGGGTGCCACAGCGCCTCAAGGTGGCCGACCGTGTCTGACAGCGCTGGCCACGGCGGGTTCGTGATCCCTGCCCAGCTCTCGGGCACGCCGAACATCAGGCCCACGAACAGCCAGACCCCATAACCCCACCGCTCCCGCGCGCCGACGCCGCGGAAACGGGCCCGCAGGCGGTGTGCGGGCCGCAGCGCTCCGGCTCGCGCGGATGGTCCGGCCTGCTCGATGACGGCTGCGGCGGCCTGGGATTCGGCGGCGGGTTTGGTGATCGATTGTGTGGTCATGACCGTGCTCCCAGGCCGGTGCGCCGGCTTGTCAGGTGCGGGTGGTCTTGCAACTGGTAGCGGCGCCGTTGCTGCGCCATCTGGCGGAGGTCCTGCTGGCGGGCGTTGGCGAGCGCGCCCGAGGCACTAGCGGCCATCACTTGCTGGCCACCTTCTGACGGGGATTGCCGGTCCGGGCGAGCGCCTTGGCCCGGACCACATCTGGGTCTCGCGGGTCAGGCGGAAGGACCACACGCCAGGGCCGATCGTGCCGGACCCTCGGCCTGTCGATGCGGATGCGTTTCACTGTCATCTCCTCGATCAGTCGCCATGTGCCGGGCCTGGTTAAGGGAGGAGCCCGGTCGTCCGTTGTGCCTGGTTATGCGAGCGACGGTACGAGCCCTCCGATCTGGCTGATACGCTGCCTCGATTTAGATACACTGTATCACAACTGGACGGTGTATCATAGATCCCGTGACACCCACTTCACCTGGCCAGCATCCCGGCACGTCAGCCCCCGCCCAGGGGCCAGCGCCCGCCGGGCTGATCTGGACCCGGCCCCCGAAGGAAAAGCGCGAGCGCCCGACCAGGGAGGCGATCGTCGCGGCCGCGACCGACCTGGCCGACACCCACGGACTCGACGCCGTGTCGATCCGCCGGGTAGCCGCGGCACTGCAGACCCGGCCGATGGACCTCTACGGCTACTTCGCCCGCAAGGACGAGCTGATCGACCTGATGGCGGACGAGGCCGCCGCCGGAGCAGTGCTCGACGAGATCCCCGATGACTGGCGCGACGCGCTCACTGCCATCGCCCACGCCCTGCGCGCGGTGTGCCTGGCCCACCCGTGGGTGGTCACCGCGGCCGGGCGGCAGCCCCTGATCGGGCCGAACGTCATCCGCCACGTCGAGCAGTCACTCGAAGCGACCGCCGCCCTCGGCATCGACTGGACGAAAAGACTAGCCATCTGGCGCGCCGTGGACAGCTACACCATGGGCCACGCCCACCTCAGCCCGCCTTCGGCGCCGCGGGCCTGCTGCACAGCAAATACGACGAGCTCACTTTCGAGACCGGGCTCGGCTGGCTCCTCACCGGCATCGCCGCAGACACCTAAGCAATCGCCCCACGCAGCAGCCCCTGCACGCCGAAATTCCCCGGCGTCAGCTGAAGCCCCTGTTCGCCGGGGAATATGCGAGGTCCCATCACTACGCGCACGCCTGCATGCTCCGCTCCGGTCACGGACTCCGGTTCCCTCTGTCCCCTGGAGTCGAGGAACGCCAGGAAGCATCGCCGTGATCGACGAGCAGCTGTGACCGACGTCAGGAACAGGCCCTAGTCAAAGGGGCAGCTCACGTCGCTACCTCTGGCCGCCTGCAGGAGCAGGTTGTAGAGCACCTCGCGCTGGCGCTCATCGAGCGCTCCGAGCACCTCGTTCTCAACCGCCGCGAGCGCGCACTCGGCCTCCGCGAGTCGCTTCGCACCGGCTTCGGTGAGCGCGACGACGTGGCGGCGGCGATCCTCGGGCGAGCGCCGTCGCTCGATTAGATCCTCGGCCTCGAGTCCGTTGAGCAGTCCGACGATGTTCGTCCCGTCCATCTCCAGCGTGACCGAGAGCGCCTGCTGAGTGATGCCGCCGCGACCCCGTAGCACCGTGAGGGCGACGAGGTGGCGAGGTCGCAGGCGGAGCGGCGCCAGCACCGACTCGGCACGCAGACGCATACGGCGCGCGAGATGGTCGAGCAGCGCGCCGGACCGATGCACCGGCTGGCTGACCACGGGCTGGGAGGTCACGAGCCGAGTCTAGCCGATTTGACGTACTATCCATATGAGACTAATGATTTATGCAGCACGAACCACCTATGGAAGGTCAGTTAAGTGACTCACCTGCTGCACATCGACTCAAGCATCCGGGGAGACGCCTCGGTCAGCCGCAAGCTCAGCGCCCGCGCCGCCGCCGTCTGGCGCGCCGCGCATCCCGACGGCGCCGTCACCTACCGGGACCTCGGCCGTGATCCGCTGCCGCACCTTGATGCGGCCGGCGGGCTGGCCCGGATACTGCCGCGCGACCAGCACACAGCGGCCCAAGCCGAGTCCTGGGCGCTGACCGAAGAGCTGGTCAACGAGATCAAGGAAGCGGACACGATCGTGCTGGGACTTCCGCTGTACAACTTCGGCGCACCCAGCAGCGTCAAGGCCTGGGTCGACCACCTCATCGCCCCCGGACTGTCGATCGATCCCGAGACCCACGCCCCCCTGCTCGGCGGCCGCGAGTTCGTCGTACTCGCCAGCCGCGGCGGCGGCTACGCCGAAGGCACGCCACGCGAAGGCTGGGACCACGCCGAGCCGTGGCTACCGCACGCCATCTTGTCCACGGGCCTGGAGCCGCGCTTCATCGCGGCCGAGCTAACACTCGCCGAGGTAACGCCGGCCATGGCCGAGCTGATCCCGCTGGCCGCCAAGAGCCTCGCGGCGGCCGAGCAAGCGATCGACGGTCTTTGGGCCCCGGCATCCGCACTGGCTTAGGACCCGGTGTACTTCTTACACACGACGGATCAGCGATCCCGAGCTGCTCAACTCGTTCTCAAGCGTGCTGGCCAGGATCAGCGCTGGACCTCCCGCGCCACGGCGGGCAAGACCCCTGCCCAAGTCTCATCCCTGCAGGCCAGCAGGACTGTTGCCGGAGCGGTTGATACCCTCGTCCCATGGACCAGCAACACCTGGCCAACCTTGCGCACCTGCGCCGGGCGCGGGATCTGGTCGATCGGGAGTATGCGCGTCCGCTCGACGTGCCGGCCATGGCTCGCCACGCGCTGATGTCGCCGGGGCACTTCTCACGGGCGTTCCGGACGGCCTACGGCGAGACGCCGTACAGCTACCTCATGACCCGGCGGGTCGAGCGGGCGATGGCGCTGCTGCGCGCGGGCATGAGCGTGACCGACGCGTGCATGGAGGTCGGCTGCACCTCCCTCGGCTCGTTCAGCTCGCGATTCACCGAGCTCGTGGGGATGACGCCGAGCGCGTACCGGGCCCGGGAGCACCGCGCCGTGCTGGCGATGCCCGCGTGCGTGGCCAAGGCGCGCACCCGGCCGACCAGGGACCAGCCGACCAGGGACCAGCCGATCAGGATCAGAGAAGCGACCCGGGTAGCCGTCGTCTAGCGTTGACTCCATGACCATTTCACTCCAGTACTGCCACATCACCGTCAACGACGTGGACGAGTCGCTCGCCTTCTACCGCGACGCGCTCGGCCTTGAGGTGCGCAACGACGTCGCCTCGGACGGGTTCCGCTGGGTCACCCTCGGCAGCGCGGCCCAGCCGGGCCTGGAGATCGTGCTCTCCGAGCCGCACGCCGGCCGGTCCCAGGCCGACGGCGACGCCCTGCAGGAGCTGCTGACCAAGGGAGTCCTGCCGGTGAGCGTGTTCCGCACCGATGATCTCGACGCGGCCTTCGAGAGGGTGCGGGCCTCCGGCGCCGAGGTGCTGCAGGAGCCCATCGACCAGCCCTGGGGCCCGCGCGACTGCGCGTTCCGGGACCCCTCGGGCACCACGGTGCGCATCTCGCAGGCGCCCAAAGCGTAGCCGCCGCGAGCAATCGGCTCCTGCGCCTAGCCGACACCGGGCAGGGCGATCCCGGGATCAACGCGTCCGTCAGTTCAATAAGGAAGGGCCATTGCTCCAGGATCCCAATCCTATGTTTCTGTGAGCGCCCAGCCCGCGTGCCATAAGATTGACTTCGGCGAAGTATTTTGGACGCGATTTGACGGGGGACAAATCATGGCATACGGGGTTGTGCATTTCTTTCCGGATGGCACCAAAGAGCAATATGAGGCATCGATCGCGGCGGTGCACCCGGGCGAGGGACAGTTGCCCGCCGGTCAGATCTTCCACGCCGCTGGCTCCTCACCCGGTGGATGGACGATCATGGCCGTCCACGAGTCGAAGGAGAGCTGGGAGCGGTTCCGTGACAGCACCCTCATGCCCCGGATGCAGCAGGGTATCGAGGGCGGGTTCCCGGCACCGCCCCAGGAAACACCCGTCGACGTCTACAAAGTCATGCCGTAGCCGCACCGACATCCCGCATCGGTCCGCATCAACCGTAAACGGGTCAGATGAGGACGCTTTGTACGTCGTGGACCTGCCACGGCGAGTATCAGCGACCGTGACCGGGCGAGCCGTCACCGGCCGAGGACGTTCCCTGTCCTAGCAGATAAAGCAGTCCGACCAGCGATCCACCGGTCCAGATCTGCTCCGACGCGATCAAGCTGGGCACCGACGCCAGCGGTACCCACTCGATCCGCGCGCTCTCGCTGGTATCGGTCGGCTCGCCTACCCGCTCGGGGTTCCGGCCGGTGAACACCACGCGCAGAGCCAAGGGACCCGGGCGGGCAACTGAGCTCGGGTTTCCTCACGCTGGCAGCGGAATCGCCCGGCGGCTGCGGTTCGATCACTTATGGTCCAGGCATGCGCGTCGCAGTTCTCTCCGATATCCACGGCAACCTCCCGGCGCTTGAGGCGGTGCTGGGCGAGGGGGACGTCGTCGGCGCCGATATGATCGTGCTGCCCGGGGACATGACCGTGGGGCCGCTGCAAAGCGAGACGCTCGACCTGCTGGCGTCGCTGGGCGAGCGGGCCGTGTGGGTGCGGGGCAACTGTGAGCGCAACGTCGTCGAGGCGTTCGACGGCACCTACCAGACCACCGGCGCGGCCCATGAGGCGGGCACCATCTGGGCTGGCCAGCAGCTCAGCCAGAAGTGGCGTGACCGGCTCGCCGGGCTGCCGCTGACGGTCAGCCTCGATGTGGACGGCCTCGGGCCGGTGCTGTTCTGCCACGCGACCGCCCGCGACGACGAGGAGATCGTCCTGGTCGACAGCCCCATCGACTGGTTCGCAGGGGGGTTCGCCGGGATCACCGAGCAGACCGTGGTCTGCGGTCACACTCATATGCCATTTGACCGCCTCGCCAGCGGGCGGCGCTTCGTCAACCCCGGTAGCGTCGGCATGCCCTACGGCCCGCCCGGCTCGGCCGCCTACTGGGCGCTGCTCGGACCCGATATCACGCTGCGCCGTACTCCCTTCGATGCGCACGCCGCCGCCGAGCGAATGCGGCCGAGCGCCTGGCCCGGCAACGAGGCGTTCATCGAAGAGAATGTCCGGCATGGCCCGCCCGGCGACGCCGAAGCCCTGGCCGTCTTCTCGCAGGCAGCCAGCCGGCGCCGCGGACTCTGACCAGAGACCTCAACCTCTCAGCGGGTGAGGGCACTGTCCGCGGCGCCGCCGTAGAGTTCGGCGGCCCGCCAGCAGTACCAGGCCACGACCGAGCGGTATGGCCGGTACGGGTCGCCGAGCGGCTCGAGTTCTTTCGCCGTCGGCGTCGGGATCCCCCACGCCAGCCCGAACCCTTTCCGGACACCGAGATCGCCCGTCGGCCACACATCCAGCCGCCGCAGCTGGAACATGAGGAACATCTCCGCCGTCCATTTCCCGATCCCGCGGACCGCCGAGAGCCGGGCGACTACCTCGGCGTCGCTCTCGGCCCGCAGCCTGGCCGGGTCGAGCACGACCGTCCCGTCCAGCACCTTGGCCGCCAGATCCTGCAGGGACGCTGTCTTGTTGGCGGACAGCCCGGCGGAACGGAGTGTGGCGGCAGGCAACGACAGCAGCCGTTCCGGGGTGACCTTACCGCCGAGCGCGGCGATCAGGCGACCGTGGATGGCGGCCGCCGCGGCGCCGGCCAGTTGCTGGTAGGTGACCGAACGGACCAGAGCCGCGAAATGGGTCTCCGCGGGCGGCCGGACCTGGGGAGGGCCGGCCTCAGCGACCAGGCGGCGCAGGACAGGGTCCCGCTCGGACAGTATGGCGGCGGCCGCCGGGTAGCTGCGGGCCGGGCGGGTGGACACGGGCTTATCGGACATGCGCCAAGTCTTCCACTACCTGCAAGGACGGCACTGGTGTAGGAATACCCGGGGAATTGGACCTGATTTCTGTCATCGGATCGGACCTTATCGCGGTGCCGATTCCCGGCCAGGCTCGTAGGCATGACGACAAGAGCGATGAACGGCACACGTGACCGGCTCGACGGGCAACAGCTCCGGCCGGGCGACGCGGGGTACGACGACGCACGCACGGTCTGGAACGCGATGGTCGACCGGCGGCCGCGGATGATCATCCGCTGCGCAAGCGCCAGCGACGTGGTGACCGCGGTGCGCACCGCACGCGAACTCGACCTGGAGATCGGCGTGCGCTGCGGAGGGCACAGCGTCCTCGGCCTGGCCGTCCCCGACGACGGCCTCATGATCGACCTCACCCCGATGGGCGGGGTCCGGGTCGACCCGGCGCGGCGCCGGGCGTGGGTACAAGGCGGCGCGCTCCTCGGCGCCCTGGACGGCGCGGCGCAGCGGCACGGCCTCGCGACGACCGCAGGCAACGTCTCGCACACCGGCGTCGGCGGGCTCACCCTCGGCGGCGGAATGGGCTGGCTCGCCCGACAGTGCGGACTGGCCTGCGACAACGTCGTCTCGTTCGAAATGGTTACTGCGGATGGGAACCTGATCCGGGCGAGCCGGACCGAGAACCCGGACCTGTACTGGGGCCTTCGCGGCGGTGGCGGGAACTTCGGCGTGGTCACCGAGTTCGAGTTCCGGCTCCACCCGGTGGGGACCCAGGCACTGGTGGCCGAGTACGCGTTCCCGCTCGAGCAGGCGCTGCCGGTGCTCCGCGGGTGGCGGGACATGAACGCGGAGGCGCCCCGGCAGGCTACCTTCACCGCGGACGTCGGCGGTGATGGTCTCGCCACCGTCGGGTTCGTGTGGGTCGGCGATCCGCAGCGCGGGCGGCGGCTGCTCCCGGAGATCCGCGCCCTCGGGCGCCCGGTAGCCGAACGGGTGTCCGAGCCGTCATACGTCGAGCTCCAGCGCAGGGACGACACCGTCGGACGGCACACGCTGCGGAGGTACTCCAAGGGGCACTACCTGCGGAGCTTCCCCGACGAAGCGATCGAGGCCTTCATCCTGCGGGGGACCGCAGACGGGAGCGGCGAGAACCTCCCGAACGCCGGGCTCCAGGCGTATGGCGGGGCGATCGCCGACGTACCCGACACGGACACGGCGTTCAGCCACCGCGACGCACTGTTCGAATACGGAGCCGGGATGAGCTGGATCGATCCCGCCGAGGACCAGGCCCGGATGGCCGCCGCCCGGCGCGCGTCCGCGGCCATCGAGCCGTTCGCCAGCGGGGCGTACGTCAACGCGCTCAGTGACGAGGGAGCCGAGGGCGTCCGCCGCGCCTACCCGGCCGAGAAGCTCGCCCGGCTGACGGCGCTCAAGAACACCTACGACCCGGGCAACGTATTCCACCTGAACCAGAACATCCGGCCCGTGGCCTAGGCGGACGGCTTGCGGCCCCAGGCCAGGACGTACAGGTGCGGGATGACCAGCGTGCGGGGGTCATCCAGGTGGGCGCGGACGCCGGTGTCCAGTTCGTCGAGCTCGCGCTCGCCGAGCAGGCCACGCTGCAGGATCTTGGGTCGCAGAGATTCCACCAGATCCGGGTGGATCGTGTGACGAGAATGGCCGACCGGGTAGGCATCTGCTCTCTCCAGGTCTGAGCAGCGCTTTCTGAGCGGGCGCGACTGAACGGATCGCCGCGGGTGACACCTGCGGCGATCCGCTCAGCCAGACCGCCGGTTAACTGATCCGGCTGACGACTTGTCCGGTCGCGGGGTCGAGCAGGATCCGGTTGTCGTTCGGGCGGCCGTGGAAGTTCAGCACGCCACCCCGGGCGTACAGGCTCCCGGCCACCGCGTCGAAGGATCCGGCGCCGGTCCGCTTACCTTCCAGCCAGTTGTCCTCGATGAACTTGGTGATGGAGGACTGGTCGCTGACGTTGTGGCTGACGTAGTTGCTGCGTGTGTACGGGGAGATCACCACGAGCGGCAGGCGCGAGCTGTAGCCGCACCGGTCCGGGAAGCTGCCCAGCTTCACCGGGACGCTGGTGCACACCGCCGCGTCAATGGCGGTGTTCGAGCCGTTGACTATCGGCGCGGGCTGGTGATCATACCAGCCGTCGGAGTCGTCGTAGGTGATGACGATCGCGGTTGACTTCCAGAACTTGGACTGCTCGATCTGGTTGACCGTGTTGACGATGAAGTGCTGCTCGTCGATCGGGTCGGAGTAGCCGGGATGCCCGTCCTGGTATTCGGACGCCTTGAGGAAGCTCACCGCCGGCATGTTGCCGTCCTTGAGCGTCTGGTAGAACGCGGACAGGTCGTACTGGTGGTTGGCCTGGTCGGTGTGGCCGATGGCGGCCTCAGAGGTCGGCGGCAGGTGCTGGGGGTTGGCGGTGGACTTGTAGTACTCGAACGGGTTGTGGTGCGGTGAGTAGTCGGCTGACAGGCCGCCGCCGATGTTTGCGTGGGCCGAGCCGCACACCGCGAAGCCCGCGGCGTTGGTCCCGGTCGGGGCGAACCCGCCCTGGAACCAGCCCCAGGTGACGCGCCGGGCGTTGAGCATGTCACCGATGTTCTGCCCGGTCACCACCGCGACCGGGTTGGTCCTGGTGTGGCTGGCGTTGGAGCAGCTGTCGTAGGCCGGGTCGGGGTCGCCGTAGATGGTGCCGAGACCCTGGCTGTTGAGCGCGCTCACCGCGCCCGGGTCAGGGACGGTGGCGCCGGTGGTGGGGTCGACCGCGTAGGCACCGCCGCTGTTGCCGGAGATGAGGTTGAGCGCGCCCGGCGTGGAGGGCCCGAAGACCGTGTCGTAGTTGTTGTCGCTCATCGCGTAGTTCTGCGCGTAGTTCCATAGCCCGGTCACCGTGTTGCCGTCGTAATAGTCCATGACGAGGCCGGGGGCACCGAACAGGACGGGCTGCCCGGTGCAGGTGGCGGTCTGGGTGTTCTGGACGAACAGGTCCATCTTCCCGCTGTCGAACGCCTTCTGCTCGGCCGTATAGCCATGGTTCTGGTCGCAGGTGAGCGCCTGTGACGAGGTCAGCCGCTGCGGGTTGAAGCTGTTCGGGTTGGCCGTGAGCAGCGCAGGGGTGAGGCCGTTCACCGCTGGCGTGCCGGTGGCCGCGTGGAACGGTGATCCGTCCGTGTTGGCCGCGGTGGGATAGGTGCCGAAGTAGTGGTCGAACGAGACGTTCTCGTTGAACAGCACCACCACGTGCTTGATCGGCGTCTCGGTCGGCGCCAGCACCCGGTACTCACGCGCCGGCGCGGTGACGGCAGCCGCGCCGGCGGTCGCCTTCCCCGACGAGGCGGCCAGTGACACGGTGCTGATGGCCAGCGAGGCACCGACAACGGTGACGGCGGCCAGGATCCCAGAGGTCCGGATCGGCAGGATCCGCCTTCCTCTGTTCTTACTCGGGCCAGCCTGCGGGCCAGCGGACATGTCACCCTCCTGGGTCTGTGGACGTGACGAGCGACGGATTCGTGCCCGCCGCAATGGCGCGCTGCCGCGCACCCCAGGAAGGACCGTCGCGCACCAGAAAGGCGGAACGGGAAAGGCACTATTGCGGGCAGGCGAACATGCGGCCAAGAGGCGGCGATTCGATGACCTCAGGACCCGGTGGGCCTCACGCCATCGGAACTCGGGCGACGTAGTCGCGGCTATGTGCGCCCGGGTGTACGCAGCCATTCCCGAGACCTAAGCTTGCGATTTAAGTTTCAGTGGTCACTCTTCGTGTTTGCTGGTGGTCGGTTCGCTCTTGCGGTAGGGCGGTCGCCTGGGTTTCGGGCGGTTCTTCGAGCCTTTCGGGCGGCCGGGGC
>WNFG01009415.1_pt1 | contig 12389 bp, 10 predicted proteins | sample 5400431 | NCBI WGS metagenome assembly WNFG01 (sample SAMN13153346, study PRJNA577476) | soil metagenome | isolation source: 120 cm saprolite under Douglas fir tree site 2 hole 3 replicate 2 | place: USA:California | collected 2015-04-18
CCCCACATGCCAACGTGGTCCTCGGTACCGCCATCACCGCCGGCTGCCGCATGATCAAGGACGCCCACGAGATCGAGCTGATGCAGTTGGCGAACACCGCCACGCTCGAGGTCTACAACGCCGTCTACCAAGCCATCCAGCCCGGCATGACGCAGCATGATGTCTCCAACCTGATCTCGCAGGCCTACCGCCGCGTCGGTTTCCCGGGCGAGGCGAGCGTGCAGACCGGCCAGCACACCGCGCTTCCGCACGGCTCATCGACGCCGCAGACCATCAAGGAAGGCACCATCATCATGATCGACGATGGCTGCACCGTCGAAGGCTACCAGTCCGACATCACGCGAACCTTCGTGCTCGGCAAAGCAACAGACAAGATGAACAAGGTCTTCGAGATCGTCCGGCGGGCCCAGAACGCGGCACTCAAAGCCGCGAAACCCGGCGCACCGCTCGAATCGATCGACGCCGCGGCCCGCGGTGTCATCGTCGACGCCGGGTACGGTCCCGGCTTCAAATACTTCTCCCACCGCCTCGGACACGGCATCGGCATGGACGGACATGAGTGGCCATACCTGGTGAAGAACAACATGTTCGGATGGGCGCGATCCCTGCGCGCGCAACCGGGGATGGCCTTCAGCAACGAGCCGGGCATCTATATCCGCGGCGAGTTTGGCGTGCGGCTCGAGGACGACATGCACATCACTCCCGACGGCGCGAAGCTGTTCACACCGCAGTCCGAGTCGCTCGAAAAGCCGTTCTGAGACGAGATCACACAGCGCACCGTCACCTGCAGGAGACATTGAAGCGCCTTTCGAGAAGTATCTGAGTCCATTGCAATCAACTCGGAGTCTCTTGCGAGAGACCCTGAGTCCCTTGCGAGAGACCCTGAGTCCCTTGCGAGAGACCCTGAGTCTCTTGCGAAAGACCCTGAGTCTCTTGCGAAAGACCCTGAGTCTCTTGCGAGAGAACCCTGAGTCTCTTACGAGAGACTTCGAGTCCCTTGCGAGAGACCCTTAGTCTCCTACGAGAGACTTCGAGTCCCTTGCGAGAGACCCTGAGTCTCCTACGAGAGACTTCGAGTCCCTTGCGAAAGACACTGAGTCTCTTACGAGAGACTTCGAGTCTCCTGCGAGAGACCCCGTGTCCCTTGCATGCGACTCAAAGTCTCTCGAAGGAGGAGGCTCGCTGTAAAGTGCGCGCATGGCCACCATCCGCGAGATGCTCGAGAACATCGAGCGCGACACCATGGTCGCGCGGGCGGCGCGGAGCGCGGAGACGCGCGGCCGGGACCGTGAGGAGGCGGAAGACGACCTTCGTCCCTCCTACCAGCGCGACCGTGACCGCATCATCCACTGCAAGGCCTTCCGGCGGCTGAAGCACAAGACGCAGGTCTTTCTCGCCCCCGAGGGAGACCACTACCGGACGCGGCTCACCCATGTGCTCGAAGTCACGCAGATCGCCCGCACGATCGCGAAATCGCTGCGGCTGAACGAAGTCCTCACCGAGGCCATCGGACTCGGACACGACCTCGGCCACTCCGCATTCGGCCACGCCGGCGAGGCGGCGCTGAACAAGCTCGTCAAAGGGGGCTTCGACCACTACCGGCAATCGGTTCGCGTCGTCGAGTTGCTGGAGAACGACGGCCGCGGGCTGAACCTGACCATCGAAGTGCGCGATGGGATCCTCAAACATTCGAAAGGCGAGAAAGGGGAGTTGCTGCGGCGACGTCCGAAGTCGCGCGCCCTCACGCTGGAAGGCGACATCGTCCGCATCTCCGACATCATCGCCTATGTAAATCACGACATCGACGACGGCATCCGCGCTGGGGTGCTGACCGAGAACGACATCCCGAGCGAGATTCGCAAGACACTCGGGAACAAGGCGGGACAGCGCATCGACCGGATGGTTCGCGACGTCATCGAGGCGACGCTGGTGTGCGATTACGAATCGATCTCGATGTCCGCCGAGGTGCTCGAGGCGCTCGAAGAGCTGCGGACGTACATGTTCCAGAACATGTACCTGACACCGGCCGTGCGCGACGAGTTCGTGAAGGCGCAGCGGACTCTGACGGCGCTATTTGAGCACGTCGTGGCGCATCCGGAAACGTTTCTCAATATGGGAACCGAGGATCCGGTGGAGAGGCTGGCCATCGACTTCATCGCCGGCATGACCGACCGTTACGCCATCAACCTGTACGAGCGGCTCTTCGTCCCGAAGGCGTGGGTTTGAAGCCGGGCGCCGTCATCTTCGATATGGACGGCCTGCTGCTCGACAGCGAGCCGCTCTACCGCGTGACGTGGCAGACCGCGGCCGCGGAACTGGGCTGCCCGATCGACGACGCGTTCTACACGCACTTCGTCGGCCGCGGCAACGACGAATCGGAGCGTCTGCTGATCGAGCGCTTCGGTGATGACTTCCCGCTCGATGAGTTTCGTGTTCGTTGGCGCCGCGACTGGGACGAGCGCCTGGCTCGTGCGGCGCTCCCACGCAAGCCGGGAGCGATCGAGTTGCTCGACTTTCTCGATGCTCTGGCAATTCCGAAAGCGCTGGCAACGTCGACTCCGCGCACGATCGCCCTTCGCTGTCTCGGCGAGCTCGCCGCGCGATTTGACGCCATCGCTTGCGGCGATGAAGTCGAGCACTCGAAGCCGGCGCCCGACCTCTTCCTGCTGACGACGCAACGCCTCGGCATCGCGCCGGAGCAGTGCCTGGTGCTCGAAGACTCCGAAGCCGGCGTCCGCGCCGCGCGCGCGGCGGGGATGGAGGTGATCATCGTCCCCGATCTGATCGAGCCAGCGGAGGAAATTGCGGCGATGGCGCTGCGCGTGTGCCGGTCGCTGCATGATTTTCACGCGCTACTGATCGCCGCAAAATGAAAACGCCCCGCCGCGGCGGGGCGCTTCGACCGATACGCGGTTTGCGATTAGCGCTTCTTGGCGCGCTTCGTGTTCACCGCTTCGCGCAGGTCTTTGCCTGCCTTGAAGCGGACGTTCTTCGATGCCGGAATCGTGATCTTTTCGTTCGTGCGGGGATTGCGGCCTTCGCGCGCTTTCCGCTGCGATACGGCGAAGCTGCCGAGCCCCGGAATAGCGCAGCGCTCACCGCTCTGACACGTGCTCGAAATGTAGCCTACGAACGCGTCGAACGCAGCCGCGGCTTCCTTCTTCGAAATGCCCGCCTGTTCGGCGATTTCATTGATGACGTCACCCTTGCCTGCCATAGACCATCTCCTCTTACCGATGCACAAAACCGGGACGTTTCCTAGGTTTTTCGCAATCTATGAGAACGAAGATGGTTTGTCAACGGAGTTACCGGCGACGTTTTTCACTTGCGCGCGCGACCCATTTTCAGCGCCATTTCGGCGTAGAAAATGAAGCCTGTCGAGATATCCGCGGACGACCGAAACGACCTGCGCGTGGCTCCACGAAAACGGGGAAACCGACAGCGCCGCACCGGTATGTGGATGAACCTGCTCGGGAAGCACGAGCGACGGACGCGCCTTCGCGCGGACCCAGCGCAGAAGGTCGAGCGCCGACTGCAGTTCGGCGATCGACGTGGCCCGGGCCACGGCGTGTTCGGCAAGCCAGAGCGTGCAGATCAACCACGGATTTCCCGGCACCGGATCGTCGTCCGCTACTTTGCTCTGGTAGCGGTCGTTTGCGTAGCGCGCAACGCCGCCGATCTCGGTCTGCACCCAAAGCGTCTCGCGAATGGCGCGCATCGTCCCTTCGACCATGGCCGTGTCGGGTGCGAACACGCCGAGAAAAAAGGTGGCGAAGGTCGAGGCATCGACGGTACGGTCGAGCTCCAGCGAATCGCCGTGCAACGTCAATCCACGCGCGAAACGCCCCTCATCCTCCAGCCAGAGATACCGTACCATTGCCTCGCGGATCTCCGCGGCGACCTGCAGATAGTGCGTGCGGCGATCCTGCTCGTTGAACAGATTCGCCAGATCGGCCGCCGCCTGCAGCGCGGCGCAAACCGCTGACGACGTAAAGGTGAAGACGCCCTGCCGCTCCTCCCACATGTCGAACGACGGCAAGGGAAGGCGCGTCTCCGGATCGCGGAACCGCGCCATGAAGTCGGCCGGCTGCACGACCAGCCGCCGGTAGACGCCGCGGATGAATTCGAGGTCGCGCGTCCTTTCCCAGTGCCGCGCCAGAAGCCAGACCACCAGCGCGGTCCCGTCCTCCTGAATCGGCAACTGTTTCTTCCCATCGCGTACCCACGGATTCCACGACGACGCCACCGAACCGTCCGGGGCGTACTTGTGGAGAAAGTAACCATCGTTACTGATCGTGTCGTGCGCGAACTGCAGGAATCGGCGCGCGATCTGATGAAATCCGGCCCGGTCCATGGCGTCGGCGACGAAGGATCCGTCGCGCGGCCAAACGTAGGCGTAGTGGTCGTTGTGGCCGACCTCGATGTCGGAATCGGCCGCGGCGACGATCCCTCCCCCGTGGTCGCAATGCGTCTGCACCACCAGCAGCGATCGCCGATACAGATCCAGAATCTCCTCGGGGAGGTCGCTGAGATCCTCGCTCGATTTGTTGACCCACGTGTACCAGAGCGAGGCGGTGCGGGCGATGATCCGCGCCGGCGTCTCCTGGCGCACGTATTGATCGAGCTTCCGCACCTCGCCGTAGCGCGCGCCGGCGCAGATCCAGTAGAACGCCGTCTGGCTGCCGAGCGGCTCGAGGTCGACCGGCAGAGCGATCGTCGAATCGACGGCTCCCTGCTGGATTGCGTTCATCGATAGCACGCCGTCTTCGGCGTCGCGCCAGGTCCCTTCGCTGTCATCGATGCCGGCGCGCCCGCACGAATACTCGCTGACACCGGAACCGGCATCGGTCGCGCCGCTGACGAGAAAGTACCGCTTGGCTTTGTAGTGGATGATGCTGGCCGAATCGGGATCGAACATCGCCGTATCGGCGTTCGGGCTGCCGTACAGCTCGAAGCCGTGGTGAAAGAAAAGCTTCACCCGCCGCGGCTCGCTCCGCAGATTGCGGACGACGATTTTCCGCACGTAGACATTGGTCTCGGAGTCGACCACGTCGTAACAGCGAAGGCGAATGCCGAGGTCTTCGTTCACGCAACTCACGTCGGTGACGTTGGTCTCGCGCAGATAGATGAGAGTCCGCAGCCATTGATCGCTCTCGACCCAGGAAAACGCACCGTCCGCGGAGACGCCGAACCGGAAGCGCTCGCCGGCATGATTCTCGAGGCCGACATGCGGAAAGTAGACGTCAGCGATCCGGTAAGCGGCGTCGAAGCCGATGACGAGTGAGCCGTTGCCGATGAGTAAGTCGCGAGCCAATGGGAGTTGAAGTTTATCCTGACAGTGAGCGCAGCGAACCCGTCAGGATCTCTGCGATACCGCGCGGCCGTAGTTCCAATCATCGCGGACCAACCGGAGATCCTTACGGGTTCGCTGCGCTCACCGTCAGGATAACTTCACTAACACATGTGCTGTAAACCCATCCGTCCCCGCCTCTGGCGTCAGACGAAGCACGCCGTCCTCCACCCACCTCGCTACGTTGGCGTTCGCAAACTTCGCCACATCGCCGCGGCCGAAATCGCTTCGCGCGCGAAGGACGTCGTCGACGACCGCATCGTTCTCTTCCGGTTCCAGCGAGCAGGTCGAATAGATGACCGTCTCCGAGGCCAGATCGAGCGCTGACGTCAGCAGCTCACGTTGGAGGGCCGCGAACGACGCAAGATCAGCCTCCGCGAGCCGCCACTTGAGCTCGGGATTCTTGCGGATCGTGCCTGTGGCGCTACACGGGGCGTCGAGCAGGACGAGACGGAACTGCCGCGCAAACGGCGGACGCCGGCCATCGCTGACCACGAGCGCTTCCGACCGGCCGATGAGCGGCCGCAGTCGGGCGATAGAGATGTCGTTGCTGACGACGCGCGCGCCACGAGCGCGCATCACCAGCGACTTGCCTCCGGGCGCGGCGGCAAGGTCGAGAACATCATCGCCAGCCGCAGCGGCGATGTCGGCGATAACAGCGCTTCCCTCGTCGAGCACGATCCCATCGAGGTTCGCACTCGAGCCGGTCAGTTTCCACATCCGAGGCACGAGCTCCGACGCTATCGCTCCGGGCGGCTGCCAATCAGTCATCACATCGGGGAATGACAGCTCCTGATCCGCTTCTGCGATCTTCTCCGCGCGCGCGGCACCGTACATCCTCGTCCAGCGATCGATGAGCCACCGCGGGTGCGCCATGCGCGTAGCGAGGTCCTCGGGCTGCGGAACATTCTTCGAGATCGCCCGCAGAATGGCATTGACGACTCCTCGCGCACGATGCGTTGTGAGCTGCACCGTCTCGCCGACGGCGGCGTAAGGCGCAACGTTCATGAACATCAGTTGCATCGCGCCGAGTCGAAGGACATCACGGACCTCGGGATCGATGACGACTTTCGCGTACCGATCGATCACGAAATCGAGCCGCGAGCGCCAACGGAGCACACCGAGGACGAGCGTGCGAACGAAGCCTGTGTCATTGGTCAGAAGGAGGGACGCGAAGGCGGACTCGCGCTCGATGCGGCGGAGGAGTTCCAAAGCTCGCTTTCGTTCGTTCATAGATGGCTAAGCCCGCGCAACAGATCAGTCGCCGCGACCTTTGGTTTCCCCGGTCTCTGCACGGTAGTCAACCGCAACGCACCATCACCCGTCGCGACGATCACTCCGTCGCTGGCTGTCGCGAGAATCGTTCCGGGATCACCGTGACCGGGAGCCGGCGCGATGTCGATCAGCTTCAGATCCCCGGCAGACACGCCCGGCCAGGGATCGAAGGCGCGGAACTTGTTGTAGATCGCTGCGGTCGTCTCGGCCCAGCGGATCGCTCCTTCGCTCTTTTCGATCTTCGGCGCGTAGGTTGCGGCGGCGTGATCCTGTGGCGTTTCGGACGGCGGCGACGCGAGCACGCGCGCCAGCGCCTCCGCGCCAAGGCGCGAGAGGCGCCCGGCAAGCGACGGCGTTCGTTCGTCGGGACCAACCTCCGTCGTCTCGACCGCCAGCATCGGACCGTGATCGAGCGCTTCGTCGACGCGCATGATCGTCACGCCGGTGGTGGTCTCGCCATGTTCGATGGCGCGCTGGATCGGCGCCGCACCTCGATACTTCGGCAGGATCGAGGCGTGCACGTTCAGGAAACCTCGGGGCGGAATCGCCAGAAGACTCGCCGGCAGGATCTTTCCGTAGGCGACGACGATGCCGGCGTCGGCCTGCAGCGCGGCGATCGACTCGAGAAACTCAGGGTTGCGGATCTTCGCCGGTTGCGCCAGCGGCAATCCAAGCTGCCGCGCCTTCACCGCCACCGCCGGCGCCTGCATCTTCATCCCGCGGCCGGCAGGTTTGTCCGGTTGCGCCACGACCAGGGCGATGTCGTGGCCGCGCGCCAGCGCTTCGAGTGTGGGAACGGCGAACTGGGGAGTGCCAAAGAAGATCAGTCGCAAGGTGGCGGGATTGTAAGGGCGAAGCTACGTGTGCGTCGCTGTCGCTGCCGTCGTCGTTACCGGTGCCTGATTCCCAAGCGTCTCCGTCGGAGCGGTTGCCGATGTTGGCTGACGCGTGACGTTAATCCCCTCGGCGCCTTTGCTCGGCTGCGGGGAGGGGCCACGCATTCCGTGTGCGGTTGGCGTCTGGGATGACGACATCGGAGGGTGTCTCATTGCGGGCGGCGCGTTCTGGTAGTCGCGAGGGACCTTTTCGCCGCGGCAGGCGCAGAGGAAAAACAGGGTGGCGGCAACGATGGTCATGCGCATTGCTACGGATGAGGTTCAAGTGATGTGCCATAGAATCGGAACATGCGCAAAACACTGCTCCTCGCTTCCGTAATCACGGCAATCGCTGTGTCCGCTTCGGCTCAGTTGAGCGAAGGCGACCAGCATTGGAATGCACGCGCCGAGGGTCACCAGGGTGGCCGGGCAAAACCGGCGCAGATCGACGCCGCCATCAGCGCGTATCAAAAGGCGGCCGCGAAGGAACCAAACAATCTCGAGGCGCGCTGGAAGCTGCTTCGCGCCATCCGCTTCAAGGGCGCCTACGTCGCCTCGACGAGCGATGAGAAGAAGCGAACTTACGCGGCCGGCAAGACGGAAGGCGGCGCGGCGATCGCCATCGTCAATCGCGCGCTGTCAGCAAAAAGCATCAAGGCCAACGCGCCGGAAAAAGATGTCGCCAATGCCGCCCGCGCGATCGCCGGCGCGGGCCAAGTGTTTTTCTGGGATTCGGTGAACTGGGGCGAATGGGCGCTCGCCTACGGCAAGATGGCCGCGGTACGGGAAAGACGCCGCACGTCCCATTCTTGACCGGCTGGGCTTCGAGTAAGGAAGCGGTGCGTTTTCTCAGGGAGTCGTACAGGATCGATCCGGCCAACAAGATCACACGGGTCTTTCTCGCCGACGCGATGGTCTCGGAAGATAGCAAGAACAGACCGGAAGCCATCCGCATCCTGCGTGAGGTGATCAACTCGCCCAACGACCCAAACTACGAGGTCGAGGACGCGAAGGCGCAGGAGGATGCGAAGGCGCTGCTGCAGGAGTGGAGCGGGTGATGCGGTTGCGCGGTCTCGGGGTTGCGCGGTCTCGCGGTGTGCGGTTTCAAGAGCGCCGTTGACGGCCAACACCGCGAGACCGTGTAACCGCGCTACCTCGCAACCGCGTTCGCGACCGCTGCAAGGAACTGTGAGTCCCCGTTCGCGTCGACGATGCTCGCGTACGCGACGCCGGTGCCCGCGATCATGGTGATGTGGATGGCGGTCGTTTCGTCGAGCGGCACACCGAGGGTCTTGTCGATGTCCGCAATCATCCTCGACGCATCCTCGGCCAGCCCTTCCTCGAACGTCTTTCCGATCTGCTGGCCGGTGCGCGTGCGGATGGTGATGCGGAAGGTGGCCGGGATCTTTCCGACGTTTACGACGCCGATGTTGACGCGCCGCTGCGTGCCACCCGGGATGCCGACGATGGTCAAGTCTGCGTTGTCTCCCGCGGAGGCTGAATCGCGCATCGAAAGCGGCGGATCGACCGAGCCTTGCGCGTTATGCGCCGAGTCGTACGTCTTGAGCCGCGCCACCGGCGGGTGCTGTCCCCGGTATTCAATCCACAGCGTGCCGCTCCCCTCGGGAGCGTCGAAGAGCGAGCGGACGACGTCTTCCCATCGCAGGCTTTGCCCGCCGAGGATCGTGACGGCGCGGTCGATGCGAACGTCGCCGGAGACATAGCGTAGTCCGAGCGGCATCCGGTCCTTGAACGGGTTATGCAACGTCAGATCGCTGCGCCAGTAGGTCGCGTTCGCGCCCGGAAGACTGCCGACCGAAGGGAAGACCAACCGTGAGCGCTCGCCGATCATCCCGAGCTCTTCGAGCGAAGGGATACGGATACGGCGCAGATAGCCGTTGAGATCGACCGGCGTCCCATCGGCACGGCGGCGCCAGATCTCGACGCCGCGCGTCGAGCGTGCGTAGGTGTAGTGGTCGTCGATGTAGGCGGCCACCGCTTGCGCGCGGATGGAGTTGTCGATGCCATCGAAGACGTCGAACTCCTGCGGCGAGTGGCGGATGACGAGCGGCGGTCTGGCGCGCTCCAGTGCGCGGATCGTCTCGATCTGATATTCGCTCGGCGAGAGGATCGGCACCTGATAGAAGCGTGTCGGGTTAGGGCGGTCGCAGAAAAAGTAGAGCGCCGGCTGGTTGGAAAAGTCGAAGATCGGCTGTCCCGGCTTGCTGAGCTCGTCGACGACGGCCTTCACCCCCTCGATCCGGCCCCGGATCTCCTCCGCCGCGGGATCGATCCAGCCGATGCGGCTGACGCGGCCGAGGTAGTGCGTCATGTCGTCGAGCCGCGTGTTGGCGATATCGGGAACCCAGAGAATCACCGCCAGCATGGGCACGATCGTCGCCATCGCCAGGATGATGAAGGCCTGCACGGCGCGATCGCGTACCTGCCAGAGGTTGATCGTCGCGCGGCCGAGGAGAACGAGCAGGATCAGGATCATCGGCCCGATCAGGAAGGCCGAGAAGTATTGATGCGGAAAATCGGCGCGGCCGAGGGCGCTCCGTTGCGTGAGGATTGCGAACGCGGTGAGCACGGCCAGCGAAAGATCGAGCGAGTCGGTACGGCGCGTAATCCGGCGCTGCACGAGCACGATGAGCGCAATGCCGATCACCAGAATGTTGAGGATGAAGCGGAACTGATCGAAGAGTACAAAGTCGGCCAGCGTGTGCAGGTTGAGGTTCCGGCGAAACGTGGTCGTCAGATCGGGGAACGGCAACGACCAGACCGCGTCGATGAAGCGCGGGATGGCAACGAACGATGTAGCGGAGAAGGCGCCGATCGCACCACGCATGCCGAGGTAGATGAGAAACGGCGTCATGCCGAGGCCGACACCCACCAGGAAAGTCAGTAAGGGCCGGACGCGTTCGGCCAAACTGCGGCTGAGAGTCACCGCCAGAATCGCCAGCACCCCACCGCCAACGGTGTAGAGCCCGATATCGAGGCTGTAGAAGATCGTGACCCCCGCGGCGACGCCACTGAAGCAAGCCAGCCATGGCGACTTTCGCCGCAACGAGCCGATGAGCAACGCGATGGCGAGGATTTCGAACAGCGCCCGCTCGTTGTCGACGGTCGTCACCGCTCCGAGCAGGATCGAGAACATCGCCAGCGGGATCGAGTCGAAGATCACCATGCCGAGGTACCAGAGCATGGCCACGGCGGCCGAGCCGAGGATCACGGGGCGGAGGAGGACGACGTTCACGCTCCGTCCGAAGAGCTCCATGAGCCAGGTATCGAGTTGTCCGTCTTCGAGCAGCCCATGCAACACGAAGACGTCGCGGAACGGCACTTTGCCGCGAAGGAGATCCGATGCCGGGCCGAGCGATTCTCCGCGGTGGAAGAGGTCGATCCACTGCGTCAGCGATGCCGTCGACGCGTAGCTGATGCAGAACAGCAGAAAGGGGAGGATGGCGAAGGCGACGAGATTCCGGACGGCGCGGCCATCGATCGGCGTGCGCGTTCGCAGAGTCAGCGGCAGTGCCACCAGCACCATGGCCAGAACGATCGAGATGGCTCTGTTTCCCGGGATGAAGAGCAGCGCCAGCGCCGGGAGGATGACCAGCGGCAGCGCGGCGATGCCGATTCGCTGCAATGCCGCTTCCGTCGTCAGATCGAACGTGAACGCGGCGATCCGGGCCACGAGCAGAAAGACCAGCCAGAAAAGAGCGATAAAGAAGGCGATGAAGGCGATCTCGAGAAAGAGCGTCGGGATATGCGCGATCCGTTTTCCTACGGCGATGTAGCGGAAAAGGATCCAGGCCAGCGCCTCGACCGAGATGAGCGCGTGATGCGGGGCCATCTCATTTTCGAAAAGCCGCCGCACCCACCGCCGGCGCTGCCAGACGATGACGGCGCGTGGCAGGAGCTGGGAAACGGCGACCGGGATGAGGACCGGCCAGGCAGGCTTGAACGTCGTCAGGTAGAGAAACGGCGCGAGGAAGAATGGGACGATGAACAGGATGGAGACGAGGTTGCGCATCCCGTCGCCGGGCATCGCCGCGCGGAGCCGCTCATTCTCACGCGCCCCGAGCCGGTAGAGCGGGATGGTGGCGGCCGGCGCGACGAGAAGGAACAGCAGCGCCGTCAAGTAGTCGCGCAGTTTCGACGCATTCTCGACCGTGACCCGCCCCACGGCCACATGGGAGGTCGGCGGAACGCCGCGTAGCAGGAGCGTGGCCGAGAGAAAGATCCCCGCCGCAAAACAGAAGGCCGCCAGCCAGAGAAGCGACCGGATGACGCCAGCCGCGAGGTCGCTTCGCTCCTGTTCGATCACGCGGGGGGAGTATAGGGGAGGGCGTTGTCGGCTGCCGGTTGGTCGGTTGTCGGTTGTCGGGTTGTCGGTTATCGGTTATCGGTTATCGGTTTTCAATTGATTGCGGCCTTCGCGCCGCCTTAGGCCCTGACAACCGACAACTGACAACCGATAACCGACAACGTTCCTAGTCCCGCCGACTCCGGTCATCACGGCACGCCTCGTGAACCCTGACCGCTCGTGCCAGAGAGCCTGTTCCCACGCGCACAGAGCCGGCATCGGATCTTCGGCGGTCTCAATGAACGGCAGGAGCTTGTCTTCACATGGATCGCCGTCGGCGGCGTACTGCTGTTCATCACCGGCTGGATCGGTGCGATTCATACGGCGCTCGAGCAGCAGCGCGAGGTGGTACGCGAGGCGAAGGCCGCCGGCGTGAAGACACCGCCACCTCCACCGCCGATGCCGTCGCAGCAGATCGTCGCGCAGATCATCCAGCCAGATGCACCGACCACCGCTTACATCGATGACGCTATGCTCGGTTTCCTGAATCCGCTGCGCGGCAGCAGCGGAAAGGTGTTCTTCA
>WNFG01004006.1_pt1 | contig 12388 bp, 13 predicted proteins | sample 5400431 | NCBI WGS metagenome assembly WNFG01 (sample SAMN13153346, study PRJNA577476) | soil metagenome | isolation source: 120 cm saprolite under Douglas fir tree site 2 hole 3 replicate 2 | place: USA:California | collected 2015-04-18
CGCGGACCAATGCGGCAATGATTCTAACTTGTTATGCTCCCGGCAGCTGTGATTTCCTGAGCTTCCTTGGCGTCCTTCGCGCCCTTTGCGGTAGATGCTTTTGCTCTTTGGGATTGTGGCAAAAAGTCGTGAATCCCGATACTGTCGCCGGGAATCCATTTGGATATCAGGAGGAATCCGAATGCCGCTCGTACGAATTTCCTTGTTGGAAGGCCGGTCAAAATCCGCCATCGAGAAGATTTCCAATGTCGTCCATCAGGCCATGGTAGAGACCATTTCCGTGCCGCCGCAGGACCGCTTCCAGGTGGTCACCGAACATCCCAAAGGATACCTGGCCTACGACCCGGACTATCTGAACATCCGGCGCTCGGATGAAGTCGTATTCATTCAGATCACCCTGAATCAGGGACGCTCGCTGGAACTCAAGAAGGCCCTCTATGCGAGAGTCGCCGAACTGCTGCATCAGGAAGTCGGCCTGCGCAAAGAAGATGTATTGATCAATCTGATCGAGGTACCAAAGGAAAACTGGTCTTTCGGGAACGGCGTGGCCCAGTACGCGACGTAGCAGCGTTGTGGAGCAGACTTGGTAATTGTGCAATTTGGTGATTTCGTAATTGATTACCCCGCAGCTCTTCAATCACCCAATTACCAAATTGCCCAATTACTAAATCCGCCAATTCGCGGCTAAATCGCCTTCGCCAGTTCACCGGAGCGTATCATTTCAGCGACACGCTCAAAGTCTCCCGCCAGCACGCGGTCATGTTCGACTTTAGCCGAGACCCTGCGAATCGCCGCGAGGGCCTGTTGCAGCGCCGGACTGGTCTTCAGCGGAGCGCGCAGATCGATCGCCTGGGCCGCGGCGCAGGCTTCAATGGCGAGGACGTAGGTGGTATTGGCGACCACTTTCTTCAGCTTGATGGCCGCGCCCATGCCCATGGAGACGTAATCTTCTTTATTGCCCGAAGTGGTAATGGAATCCACTGAGGCGGGATGGGCGAGCACTTTATTCTCGCTGGCCAGTGCGGCGGCCGTGACCTGGGGCATCATGAAGCCGGAGTTCATGCCCGCCTGGGCCGCGAGAAACGGCGGCAGTCCTTCGCTGAGCGCGGGGTTCACCAGTCGCTCGATGCGCCGTTCCGAGATGCCCGCCAGGGCGCTCAGCACGATTGCCAGATAGTCGAGAGCGAAGGCGAGAGGCTCGCCGTGAAAATTTCCGCCTGAAATGATGTCGCCTTCCGCGCCGTCTTTGACGAATACCAGAGGGTTATCCACCGCGGAGTTCATCTCGATGGTAAACGTCCGGCGGCAGAACTCCAGGGTGTCGCGCACTGCCCCGTGGACCTGGGGAATGCAGCGCATGGAGTATGCGTCCTGCACCCGACCGCAATCCTTGTGGGACTCGCGGATCTCGCTGCCCGCTATCAGGCGGCGCAGTCTGGCCGCCACCTTCATCTGCCCCGCATGAGGACGGGCGCTGTGGATACGCTCATCGAAAGCCACGTCGGTGCCGCGCAGGGCATCCACGCACATCGCTCCCAGAACGTCGGCGGTTTCCGCCAGAGTCTCGCAGACGAGCAGTGACAGTGTTCCCACGGCCAGCATCGCCTGCGTGCCGTTGATCAGGGAGATGGTCTCCTTGGCCTCCAGCACCAGCGGCTGCAAGCCGGCCTGCTGAAGGGCCTCGGCTCCGATCATGCGCCGGCCCTGGAAAACAGCCTCGCCTTCGCCGATCAGCGTGAGCGCCAGATGGGCAAGAGGAGCAAGGTCTCCGCTGGCGCCCACGCTCCCCTGCGACGGAATCACCGGATGGACGCCTTGATTGAGCATTTCGCAAAGCATGTCGATGATCGCCGCGCGCACGCCCGACAGTCCCTTGGCCAGGGAATTGGCGCGCAGCAGCATCATGGCCCGTGTTTCCCGTTCGGAAAGAGGCTCTCCGACGCCCACGGCATGAGAGCGCACCAGGTTTACCTGAAGCTCGCGGTTCTGAGTGGCGTCGATGCGCACGTCGCTGAGCTGGCCCACGCCGGTGGTCACCGCGTACGCCAGCCGGTTTTCCTTCACCAGCCTGTCAACCACGGCGCGGGCGGCATTCACTTTGACGCGCGCGGGTTCGTCCAGAGCCACGCCCGCTTGCTGATCGACAATCCGCGCCAGTTGTTCGAGAGTAAGATCGTTGCCGTTGATGAGAATCTGTGTCATGGAAGTCTTTCAGTTCGCGGGTACGCCGGTGAAGGCCGCGACATATTTCGGCGGCAGGGTGCAGCGCTTGAAGTTCTGGTCGACAATGAAGTGGGTGGTCTCGCCTTCCGCCAGCAGGACTCCGTCTTCCTGGCGCACGACTTCATAATGGAAGACCAGCAGCGACTTGCGATAGTTCTTCAATCGGGTGCGCACGATCACCTCATCATCATAATAGGCGGGCATCTTGTAGCGCACGCGCAGGTCGACGACCGGAATGTGGCAGTTGTCGTGCTGCTCCATATCGCGGTAGCGGAAGCCGAACTGCCGCAGCAGCTCCACCCGCCCCACTTCGAACCACACCACGAAGTTCGAGTGATAGACCACGCCCATCTGGTCGGTATCCGCGTAGCGGACGCGGATGGTTGTTTCATTCTGTGTCGGATTCAGCATCGTCCCCTAAATGGCCTCTGCCTTTTATGTGTTCCGGTTTTCTGTTTTGTTTTTGATTTTAATTCGCGTTCATTCGCGTAAATTCGCGGCCCGGCTTTTGTTTTCAGCTCTTCCACTTCGGCTTTCGTTTTTCCAGAAAAGCCGCGATGCCTTCCCTGAAATCCTCGGTCTGCCGGATGGCCGCATTGGCCCTGACCGCCTCGTGCAACTGTATGTCGAGCCGGGCGCGAGCGTAGCCGGTGATCAGGCCCTTGGTGGCCCGCAGCGACGCCGGGCTCATTTCCATCAGCTGGGCGGCCAGTTCCTGGGCCCGCGCCATGAGCCTGCCCCCTTCGACGATTTCGTTGACCAGTCCAAGGCCCAGAGCTTCCTGGGCGGAGAAGATGCGTCCCGTGAGCAGGAGATCGCGGGCGCGCTTTTCGCCCACGTTGGCGATCAGATAGGTCGAGACCAGAGCGGGCATGAAGCCGATCCTGACTTCCGTGTAACCGAACTTGGCTTCGGGAATGGCGAGGGTGAAGTCGCATAACGTGGCCAGCCCCGTTCCCCCGGCGATGGCGGGGCCGTTGACGGCGGCGATGGTCGGTTTGGGGAATTCATGGATCGATCGAAACAGCCGCGCCATGGTTTCCGAATCCTGCAGGTTCTGTTCGTGCGTGCGGCCGGCGAGCTGTTTGAGGTTTTCGAGGTCCATGCCCGAGCAGAAAGCCTGGCCCGCGCCGGTCACGATCACCACATGGGCCGGCGATTCGGAAGCCCGTGCCATTCCGGCCAGCAGGTCGTCGATCAGTTCGTAGCTGATGGCGTTGCGCTTGTCGGGGCGGTTCAGGGTAATGGTGACAACGCCCTGCGCTTCGGTGTAGAGAATGGTTTTGAATTCCAATGGAGTTCGCCTTTATCGATGGAGCCTGAGCAAAGATTATAGAAGTCTTTTGCGGGCTTTGGGGGCTATTGGTTCCGAACGGACTCAGTGATTCGGCGAAACCGCTTTTGCGTCCCTTAAAAAGTTATTCAGGTCGGCTGCGTTCCGGGTCGGCCCGCGAAAGGTAATGCGGAGATCGCTGCCGAACAGACACTGGATCTGCATCTCCTGTTCTCCGGAGACCGTGATCCCGTCGATCCCGATGGTCTTTTTGCAAAGACCCTGGCGGCCTGCGATGGCAGCGGCGAACTCGCTAACCGGTTTCCTGCCCATTTTTTGCAGGAGGAACGCCTCACGCTGAGGGTCCAACTGGACATGGCTGATCATTGCCGGCCGCGTTTCAACGTCAATCGAGGTGCTAAAGAGAGGTGCGGGCACGAAATGCTGGCGCACGATACCCTGGAAACTCTCCATGCCAAAGGCATTCCGCTGAAAACCGGAATCCACGTAGTAGAGCCTGGGAACCTTGAAGCGTATGCCCTGTATTTCCACGTGTGATCCGTGGAACAGATGCCAGAAGGCCGATCCGATTTCAGGCGCAAACAGCGCGTAATTCGCCATAATCAACAGGATGACCCCGAGGACAAGCAGCGGTCTGCCTTTTAGTGTTACCGCGGGAAATTTATTTTCCGTCACATCACCACCGAATGCTTCCTCGCGATGTCCGCCGAGATGGCGATCACCGAATCCAGAGGCTTCGCAAGGGGAATCTGCGCGCCCTGGGCCGCGAGAGCGGTAATCAGCGTTTCCGTGGCGATATTGCCGACCATCTCATCCTGAGCAAAAGGACAGCCACCCAGCCCGCCGATGGCCGAGTCGAACCGCCGGCAACCGGCCTGATAAGCGGCTACAACTTTTTCCGCCGCCGCCGCGGGTGTGCTGTGCAGATGCACTCCGATTTCCAGATGATCGTGGGCCGCGCGAACGGCCGAGACCAGTTCGTGAATTTCATCGGGGCCGGCCACGCCCACCGTATCCGCCAGCGAAACCTGGCGGACGTTCATGTTGGCCACCAGCCCCACGGCTTCGACGACCTCATCCACATTCCACAAATCGTTGTAAGGATTGCCGAAGGCCATGGATATATAGACGACCATGTTGAGGCCCGCTTCGTCGGCCTGGGTCTTGATGGACTCCATAATCTCCAGCGCCTGTTCCGGCGTCTGGCGCTGGTTACGCTCCAGAAAAGTGGGCGAGATCGAGTAAGGAAAGCCCAGGGTCTGAACGGCGCTGGTGGCGATGGCGCGGCCAGCGCCCTTTTCGTTGACCACGATGCCGATAATCTCAACGTCATCCGGCGGATCGAGCTGATGGAGCACATCTTCGGAGTCCGCCATTTGCGGGACCGCCTGCGGCGAGACAAACGACACGGCGTCGATATGCTTGAACCCCGCCCCGATCAAAGCGCGCAGATACTGCGCCTTGATGGCCGCGGGAATCTTTACCTTCAAACCCTGCCAGGCATCGCGGGGACATTCGATGATGGTGATGGACATAGAGAGCTGCTGGCTTCTGGCTATTAGCTACTGGCGTGAACCTGGTAGTCGGTAGCCTTCGATTTCGCGAATTCCGCGTTTCCGTTCGAACGACCAAAATTCCGAAAAGAAAATAAAATCAATAATTTCGAAATAATAAAAACTGTCACGAACACGGAACAATAAAGTGCCGCAAAGCCCATGCCCCGAAAAATCCGACCCCCGAAGAGTCAGCTCGCACAAACTGGTTTAGCTACCAGCCAGAAGCCAGTAGCCAGCAGCTCCTCAAGTCTGCAATACCCCCACCTTGAACTCCCGCACTTCGGGGTTCAACGATGCGGCTTCCAGCGCCATGATCAGTGCCTCGCGGGTTTCGGCGGGGTCGATGATCTTATCGAGCCACAGCCGGGCCGCTCCGTAGCGCGGATCGGTCTGGTGATCGTAGGTGGCCTTGACCGTGTCGAACAACTCCTTTTTTTCTTCCTCGGAGAGCTTCTTGCCTCCCCGTTCCAGCTGCTTGATCTTGATCTCGACCAGGGTGCCGGCGGCCGCGGCGCCGCTCATGACGGCGTAGCGGGCGCTGGGCCACGCGAAGACAAACCGGGGATCATAGGCCTTGCCGCACATGGCGTAGTGGCCCGCGCCGAACGATCCGCCGACGATGACCGTGATCTTCGGGACCACCGAGTTGGCGACGGCGTTCACCATCTTCGCTCCGGCCTTGATGATGCCGCTTTGTTCCGCGTCGCGGCCCACCATGAACCCGTTCACGTCATGCAGAAAGATGAGCGGAATCAGGTTCTGGTTGCAATCCATGATAAAGCGCGCGGCCTTTTCGGCGCTTTCGGTATAGATGACCCGTCCGAAATCGATGCGTTTTTCGCCGGGCTTCTGGCCCGCCTGGGGTTTGTGGAGCGCCTGGTTGGCCACGATTCCGACGGCGAATCCGCCGATGCGGGCGGTGCCGCAGACCAGCGTTTGCCCGTAGTCGGCCTTGTATTCGTCAAAGAGGCTGCCATCGACGATACGGGCGATAATTTCCTTCATGTCATACGTGCGGCCTTCGCTCTCGAAGATGCCGTAGAGCTCTTCCTCCGCATAGGCGGGCTTTTCGGCCCTGGCCCGATGGAAGGGCGCTCCGGGTTTACGGCCCATCCTGCTCACCAGCGACCGGATGCGCTCGATGCAGATGTGATCGTTGGCTTCATGGTAGTCGACGGTGCCGGCGATCTCCGCGTGCATGGCCGCGCCGCCCAGCTCTTCGGCGGTGTATTTCGCGCCGATGGCGGCCTGCACCAGCGCCGGGCCGGCGAGAAAAAGTCCGCTGCCTTCGGTCATCAGAATGGAGTCGCACATCACCGGCAGATACGCGCCGCCCGCAACACACATGCCCATGATGGCGGTGAGCTGCGGGATTCCCATGGCCGACATGACGGCGTTGTTGCGGAAGACCCGTCCGAAGTCATCGGTGTCGGGGAAAACGTCTTCCTGCAGAGGCAGAAATACTCCGGCGGAATCGACCAGGTAGATGGTGGGAATGTGGTTCTCGATCGCGATATTCTGCGCGCGGATGACTTTCTTGGCGGTCATCGGGAAGAACGCGCCCGCTTTGACCGTGGCGTCATTCACGATCAGCATGAACAATCGTCCCTGGATTCTTGCCAGGCCCGTCACGACTCCGGCCCCGGGCGCGCCTCCCCACTCTTCGTACATCTCGAAGGCGGCGTAGATGCCGATTTCGAAGAATTCCGAACCCTGGTCGATCAGCAGTGCAATGCGCTCGCGGGCGGTCAGGCGCTTCTTGGCGTGCTGCGACTCGATCGCCTTTTCGCCTCCGCCCCTGCGGATGACCTCTTCTTCATTGCGTATGGCTGACACCAGGTCGGCCATGCGCCGCATGTTCTGCTCATATTTCCGGGAGGTTGCGTCGGCGGTGGATTCGAGTTTGTTGGCGAGCTTGCTTTCCTGATTGGCCATAAGCGGCAATCAACAGCTTAAATGGATTGTGCCGCCGCTGCCAAATCAAAAAGGCCCTTAATAAAAATCACTGCAACTCAGAAAGAACCCACAGGTCTTGCACAGCATTTTGCAGCGCGACTCGCGCATCTTCGAGCCACAGTTGGGGCAGTAGCCTGAAGGATCGGGGGCCGCTTCGGGGCGGGCGGTTTCAGCCGAACGAACCGTGGAATTCTCGTCTTGTTGATGGTCGCTCTGGTCTGCCATAAAGTTACATTCCGAGATTCTTCTGGCGTGTTTTTCGTTTGCGCCCTCTTGCAGTGCTAATCATGAAAGTCTTCGCGGCTTGCGACGATTTTTTGCCGCGAAAATCTAATCCCTGCCTTTGCTTTTCCTGCGTATCTCTGCGCCCTCTGCGATCTCTGCGGTGAGGGGTTTTGATTGCGGCTTCGTCGCGTTGGATCTTTTGTCCTGTTTACATCGACGACCGCAAAATTTCCCGAAGCTGGCGGTTGAGCCTGATCGCATCACGGCTGGCCTGGTCGATCATCTGCGCCCATCGCCGGGCGCTGTCGTCAATCTGCATGTTGGCGAGCAGATATGACGCCTGGGTGATGGTCTCAAGAGAATTGGCGAGATCGTGGGCCACGGCCCGTAGCTGGGTGCTGATTTCCGGCGGTATGCGCGCGCTGCTGCTCTCCATGGATGTGTCGCCCGAGGGGCATCTCCTCACTCATAGTAATGACAATGAGGCGAGTTGGCCAGGAAATCTTCTCGCCCGAAAGTTCAAACTAAAGAGGGATTCGACCCGGCCGGCCCTTTCCCCGACAGGCGATGTCCATCCGGCCATGGTGCTTTAGGAGATCGTTCAGCATCACGAATGAGCCCCGAAGTAAGCCTAAGTGACTACTTTTTCCCGGTCTTCTTTTTCGCCGGAAGCTTCGCGGCCCGGGCCTTCTTTCGACCGGCGCGCGCCCGGGCAAAGCTGAACTCGTGCTCGCTCATTCGCACCCTGCTTCCGCTGAATTGAACGCCCTCGGCCTGGAGGCGAAACCGCTGTTCCATGCCCGACTCACCCGGCAGGGCGATCCGGCCTCCGGAGGCCACAACCCTGTGCCAGGGAAGGCCCCGCGCGCTTCGCAGCGCCCATACCACCTGGCGGGCGGCCCCGGGGAATCCCGCGGCTTTGGCGATTGCGCCGTAGGTCGAAACCTGGCCGCGGGGAATTTTCATAATCACAGCTCGTATGCGCGGAAACATGTGTCGTTAGTTTTTGCGTCCGATTAGGCGACGGGGGCCGAGCCACTTCCCGCCTGCAATGCGGCTCTCAGGCGTGCAAGCTCCAGTTCGATGGGCCACGTTGAAAAGGCGAACCAGAAGAGCAGGCACAAATTCAACATGGGAACCAGCATGGCGATTCCCAGCCAGGGAGAAATTCCGGCCTTGCGGAAAATCCTGAACCAGGCGACCACGCCCAAAATAAATATTGGAAGCACGAGCAAAAAGATAACCAGCAGAATCAGCAATTCCGGGAGTCCGATTTTTCCGCCAAACATAGGAGCGTCCTTTCACTCAGCGTTTTCCAGGCTTCACCCAGCAATCCACCATGTGGTCATCCACCATGCCGATGCCCTGCATGAACGCATAACAAATGGTGGTGCCCGTAAATTTGAAGCCACGCTGTTTCAAATCTTTGCTCATGGCGTCGCTTTCGACGGTCGAAACCGGGATCTGCCCCATGCTCTTCCACCGATTGCGGATGGGTCTGCCCTCGGTAAACTTCCACAGATAGCGATTGAAGCTGCCTTCCCGCTCGCGAAGATCCAGATAGGCGCGGGCGTTGGTCACAAAGGCCGCGACCTTAAGCCGATTGCGGACGATCCCCGGATCGGCCAGCAGCTTCCGTATCTTGTCCGCTTTATAGCGGACCATTTTTTCGGCGTCAAAGTGGTCGAAGGCCCTGCGGTAAGATTCCCGCTTGTTCAGGATGGTCGACCAGCTCAGCCCGGCCTGCGCTCCTTCGAGGCACAGCATCTCAAACAAGCGGCCGTCATCATGCAGCGGACGTCCCCATTCTTTGTCGTGATAGCGCCGCATCAAAAGATCGTCGCCGGCCCACAGGCAGCGCCGGCGTCCGTCGTCGTAAAGAATCGTCGATTTGGTCTTCCAGTTCGGATCGCGAGCCATAGAGCAAAGATTTTAAATTTAAAATTTGAAATTTCAAATTCTAAATCTGTTTACCTCGGTCCCTCCGGCGGTTTCAACTCATACCCCTGGGGCGGCTCCGCGCCCATCAGGTAGCGCACGAAATAGTCCCAGCGTCGCCGGGTCATATAAGGCTCGTTGGCGAAGCCGTGATGGCGGTTGGGCAGCAAAAGCAGGTCGAAATCCTTGTTGGCTTTGATCAGCTCGTTCACCACCAGCAGGGTGTTGTAAGGCGGCACGTTGTCGTCCATGGTGCCGTGGGCCAGCAGCAGCCGGCCTTTCAGGTTCTTGGCCAGGCTCTGGTTGGCCTGATCGTCGTAGTTCGAGGTTCCGTCAGGCTTGCGCTCCAGCAACCCGACGTATCGCTCGGCCCAGTCGTCTTCGTACTCGCGGTTGTCGTGATTGCCGGCCTCGGAGATTCCGACCTTGAAGAAATCAGGGTAGCGGAACATGGCGTCCGCCGTGGCGTATCCGCCGCCGGAGTGGCCCCAGATTCCGACCTTGTCGATGTCGATCCATGGATGCTGCGCCGCCAGCTGCTTCATGCCCGCGATCTGGTCGGGCAGGGTGTTGTCGCCCATGTTGTTGTAATAGAAGTCATGAAATTTCTTCGAGCGCAGGGGATTGCCCATGCCTTCGATCTCCACCACGATGAATCCCAGCTCCGCCAGCGCCTGAGCGTCGCCGTGCGCCGCCGCAAATCCCCAGTTGCTGACGCTGCCGCCCTGCGGGCCGGGGTAGATCTGATTGATGATCGGATATTTTTTATTTTGATCCAGGTTCGTCGGCTGGAACATCAGTCCATAAAGATCGGTGACACCGTCGCGGGCATGCACGGTGATCGGCACGGGCGGCTTCCATCCCGTGGCCGTCAGGCGTGAGATGTCGGTTTTTGCCACGGTCGCCACCAGCTTTCCGCCGGCATCGCGCAGAACGGTTACGGGGGCCACGTCGGGTTTGGAATAAGTGTCAGTGAAGAATTTGCCCGAGGGTGAGAGTTCAATGCTGTGATTGCCTTCTTCCGGGGTAAGCAGCGCGAGGTTCTTTCCATCGAGGCCCACGCGGTAGAAATACGAGAAATAAGGATTGCCCTTTTCACGCCCCGCGGCGATGAAGTAAACGGTCCGTTCGGCCTCGTCCACGCGCGCAATCTGCAGCACGCCCCACTCGCCGCTGGTGATGCGGTTCTTCAGTTTGCCGCTGGTGAAGTCGTATAGATAGAGGTGGCCCCAGTTGTCGCGCTCTGAAAACCAGATCAGTTCGTTCGTGCCCGCGAGATACTGCCAGTTGGCCTTTCCCTGGCCCGATTCATATTGGGTGGCGACTTTTTCTTCCAGCACATCGCGCACCGAGCCGGTCGCGGCATCGGCCACGCGCACATTCGCCTGCTTGTGATCGCGCGTGCTTGAGACAAACACCAGGCTGCCGGAATCCGGCGCCCACTGGACATCCGTCCAGTCGGTGCCCCGGCAGACGATGTGGTCGCATAAGGTGGACCGGTGCTGGTCGGGCGGCATCTTGAACCGCGTGACCTTCGGACCGCCCGCGGCGTCGACGTCGATGATCACCCGCTCGATCATGGTGACCTCGGCATCGCCCGGCAGGGGATACTTCCAGGCTTTCAGCGTCGGATGTCCGACTTTGGTTTCCACCAGATACATCTCGCCGACTTTGCGCTGGTCCTGCTGAAAGGTGGCGATCTTCTTCGAATCGGGCGACCACAGCAGCACAGGATTGTCGCTCTGAATCCAGCCCGCATTGTCGGTCGCGTAGCCGTAGTCTTTCACTCCGTCGGTGGTAAGCTGCGTTTCCTTACCGGATGCCACATCCCGCGCCCACAGGTTGTTGTCGCGGATAAACGCCGCCCTCTTGCCGTCAGGAGAAAGGGAAGCTTCGTCCCGGGCGCCGCGCCCGCGCAGGCCGGTTGCCGCACCCGCACCGCCGGCCGGCGGAGCTTTGCTTTCCGTGCAGGAATTGCCGCTGACGTCGCAGGTCCAGCGTTTGGCGGCCGCGCCGAACTGGATCGACTGGCCGTCCGGCGAATACTGGAACGTCATGAACGGAAGATGGTTTTTGTCATACGTTTTGCCTGCCGCGGCGGAGAGCGCGGCGGCCACTTTTGTATGATCGAACGCCGGTTCCCCTTTGCCCCTGGCCGGATCGAACACCACAAACTCGCTGCCCTTATCCGAGGTGTCGCGATACCAGAACCTGCCATCGGGCAGCCACGCCGGCCGTATGTTGTGTGAAACCAGCGGATTGGTGTTATAGCCCATCCATTTCTCGGCCCTGGCGTAATCGGCGGCAGTCAGGGCGCGCTGCTGAGCGGCCGCGAGGACCGGGAGCACGAGCGCAAGAGCGATCAAGAGTGGCAGAGGTCTTTTCAATAGCATCCTTGAATCCTTTGGGGTTACGAGTAACACGCGAGTTTCCGGCGGAGTGATTATATAGGGTGCGGCGAGACGGCGGCGAGGGGGCTCGGGTCGGGGAAAGCGATGGGAAAGCGCCGGTGCTTCCTGCGCCGGGCTCATTTGCGTGATGATTTTCGCAGGGCTGATTTCGATGCAGTCGCCTTGGTAGTGACGCCGATTTTCCAGTTCATCAGGGTCTGCCGCGACACCCCGATGAGGTCCGCTGCCTTCTGGTCGCTGTTGGTCCGGCCTGCGGCCCACAAGACGATGAAACGGTGCAGCTCTCTTTCCAGATCGTCCGGATTCAGATTTTCATCGGTGAGCCGTACGACAAAATCCGAAGATCGGTTTTCCATCGCAGCCTGCGCCCTGCGCTCCAGACGGCACAGGTAGGCATTGGAGACGCTGGCCCGAATCTGTTGCCATGTATCGAAGTAATGAGAAGCTTTTTTTGAATTGTTGTTCCGCGCGTAAAGTTCGGCCAGCCGCAATAAACATATCGCGCGGGTTCGGAGCGTTCCCTGGGAAAGGGCGGCTGCTTCACGAAAATCCGAGAGGGCCGATTCCAGCTTGTCCATGCGCACTTCGGCCTCCGCTCGTGCAATGAGCGCGGCGACGCAAATATGCGGATAGTCCTTTCCGGCTCTTGCAAGCACCTCGCTCGCGCTCTTTTCCGCCGTGGTCAGGTTGTTTCTCTTCCGTTCGATGCGGCTCAGGCAGAGCATCGAGTAGAATTCGGCGCGTGAATCGCCATGAGCCAGGCCATAGTCGGCAAGTTTTTGAGC
>WNFG01009447.1_pt1 | contig 12386 bp, 10 predicted proteins | sample 5400431 | NCBI WGS metagenome assembly WNFG01 (sample SAMN13153346, study PRJNA577476) | soil metagenome | isolation source: 120 cm saprolite under Douglas fir tree site 2 hole 3 replicate 2 | place: USA:California | collected 2015-04-18
GAACGTCCCAGGCTGAAACCCGGAAGCGTGGCGAGCAAATCGGGAAGCGATGTCGCCACGCGCTGATCGATCTGTTTCCGCGTAAGGATGGTTACAGGCGCGGGAGTGGATTCGGCATCAAGAGGCAACGTCTGCGCGGTGACGACCACTTTTGAGGAAAGCGGCTCGAGCTTCATGCCGAAGTGCAAGTCACGTGTTTCTCCCGCTGCGATCGTGATTTCCTGTTCGATTCGCGCGAAAGAATCTCGCGAAATCGTTACGCGATAGCGGCCTGGTGCGAGTGAGAGCGAAAAGCGGCCCTCGCCCCCGGAAACCGTGCGCACAGGCTCACCTGCGGATGGAATTTGTTCCACGTTGATTTGCGCACCGGCGATGGACGCGCCGCGCGGATCGGTGATTGTTCCGGTCAGCGTGGCGACGTTTTGCGTTTGTGCAACCGTTGATGGCGCCAGGAAAAATGCGGTCAGAGAAACGACGGAGAAAAGAAAATGCAAAACACGAACGGAAGTCTTCATGAGGATCCCCCTCTCCCGTCTCGCGCGGGAGCTAAAGGTTGTCCGCGTGTCCGGGATCGTTTCCGGCTTCGCGGCTGCGGGCTCCGTCGGTCTCCTGGCTCGGCGGCACTACGCCGCGCGGCCTTCCCGCCCCAGCGTTCGGAGCAGTGGCTCGCGCGGAATTACTCCGCCTTACAGTCGCGCGTCGGCGACGGGTTTGCACCGTCTTCCCGGCACGGAGTCTGCGATGAATGTGGCGGGGGACTTCAGCATCCGGACCTGGCCGGGACGCTGCATCCTCCGGGTGAACGATCTTGCGGAGCCCGCTAGCTTCGGCACTCCGCGGTACAAATTTTTGACCGGCTGCGAGAAAATATAGTCCCGGGCTTCAGGGGTTAAAACCCCCGAAGAATACGCAGCCCTTATGTCGTGCCTGAAGGCACGACCCACAAACCTTGCTACTTTCTCTGCCCACAAACCCTGCTACTTTCTCCGCCCACAAAACTTGCGATTCCCTCCGCCATCCGCAAAGCTGCAAATTCATGACGCAATTCCAATATGCAACTTTAATGTTGTAAGCCGAGGTGCACTTTACGTCGCGTCCTCGCTGCGTCGCGCGCGCAAATACACCCGTGGCCGCCCCGCGGGGCCCAACTCAACATCGAGAGGCGCTTCGAAAACCTGCTCGAGCAACTCCCGTTGGTACACCACGGCAGGCGGGCCAACGCGCAAGCACGTGCCATGGTGCAGCAACACGACATGGTCGGCGAATTCCGCCGCAAGCGCGAGTTCGTGCGTCACGACCACGACGGCGTACTTATTTTCTTCGGCCAGTTGCCGCAGGCGTTCAAGCAATTCCACCTGCGCGCCGATATCGAGATGCAGCGTGGGCTCATCGAGCAGAACCAGCCTCGGTTGCTGCGCCAGAGCCCGCGCCAGAATGACGCGCTGCTTTTCGCCGCCGGAAAGATCCCCGATCGTCCTGCTGGCGAGATGCTCCGCGCCCACTTGGGCGAGCGCGTTGCGCGCGATCGCGACATCTTCCGCGCTCGCCAGGCGCAACGCCCGGCCGTACGGGTAGCGTCCCTGCAAAACAAAATCACCTGCCCGCGCCGCGTAGAGGATCGGGCTTTCTTGGTGCACCATGGCGATGCGTTGCGCGCGAGTTCGCGAGTCGAGCCGGCTCGTTTCCTGGCCATCGAGCTCGACGCGCCCGGAAAGCGGCGCAATCGTTCCTGAAATCAGCCGCAGGAGTGTCGACTTGCCACCCGCGTTCGGGCCAAGGATGGCGACAAGTTCGCGCTCGCGCGCCTGAAAACTTGTCGCGCCGAGCGTGAATGTTGGCGCGGACTCCGCGCTCGCGGCATACGCGAAGCTGGCCTGCTCGACGTTGAGGCGCACGGTCTGGGCGCCCTTCGCCGCTTCCTCTCTGCTGCGTGGCGATTGCGTCGAAGTTTCGGACGCGCTCACCGGATCCTCGTTTCCAGGGCGCTCACCGCATCCCCCGTCGCAGTAAATAAATGAATACAGGCGCACCGGCCATCGCCGTCATGGCGCCGACCGGTAATTCCGTGGGCGCGGCAACGGTGCGCGCTAGCGTGTCGGCCAGGACGATCGCGATTGCGCCACACAGAGCGGAAGCGGGAATCAGCAGCCGGTAATCCGATCCGAACAACAATCTCACTGCGTGCGGCACCAGCAGGCCGACGTAGCCGATGGCTCCGCTAGCGGAGACGGCCAGCGCCGTCAACAGCGAGGCGGAAACATACACGACCAGTTTCACGCGTGTCACTTCAACGCCGAGGTGAATGGCCTCGCGCTCGCCGGTAAGCAGCAGGTTCAAGTCGGCGGCGGTCGTATAAATCGCCCCAAATCCAGCAAGCAATCCAACTGTGAAGATCCAGCGGAGGCCGGTGGGCACCGGCGTCGAGAGATCGCCCATGAGCCAGAAGACGATGCCTCGCAGATCGCGTCCGGAGAGCGTCGTCACTAGGAACATAATCATCGCCGAAAGAAACGACGCGGAAATGATGCCACCGAGCAGCAACGTCGTGCTGTCCAGTTGTCCTTCGCGGCGGCCCAGGAAGTAAACCGCGGTAATGGTCGCGAGGGCCCCAAGAAATGCGCCCAGCGGGGTGACCAGCGGGAGTTCCGGCGCGATGGCAAGCGCAAGGAGAGATCCCAACGCCGCGCCACTCGAGACCCCTAGAACAAACGGATCAGCCAGCGGGTTGCGAAGCAGAGCCTGGAAGCTGGCGCCCGAGACGGAAAGCGCCGCACCCACGAGAACTCCCAGCAAGATGCGTGGCAGGCGAAGTTCGAAAATAATGAGGCGGTAATCCGTGGGAAGCCGGTCGCTCTGTCCGATGGCGATCCGGCCGAGATTCAATACCAGGTCTGTCACGGAAATCGGCACGGCGCCCAACTTGAGCGCGAGGACCACGCAGGCGAGCAACACAACTGCCAGCGCGCCGCATGTCCAGAGCAATCTCTTGAGCGTCAGAGGGCGCACGTGCAGGCCTCCTCGGCGATTTGCGCGGGCTTTGGCGATGGGCGGTCATGCGACGCGAACGATTCCGAATGGAACGCGCGCGCCAATTCTTCGACGGCGTCCACCATGCGCGGCGCCGGGCGATTGATGGCGTCGCTGATGATAACGACGTTTCCGCGGCGCAGCGCGTCCAGGTCCCGCCAGCCCGGCCGGGTGCGAAGCGAATCGATGTCATGCTGGGTGTCTGCGGCGTGCGCGCCTGCAAAAATAAGGAATTCTGGCTGCAGGCGGACGATCTCTTCGAAACTGATGCGAGGCCATTCGGCGGCTGCGTCCACCACCGAGCGTGCTCCGGCGCGGCGCAGCGCGTCAGCGATAAACGTGCCGCGGCCAATCGAGATCAGCGGATCAGTCCAAACCACAAAGAGCACGCGGCGCGGCACGGTGCCGGCGATGCGCCGGTCGAGATTGGAAAGCCGTTCGCGAAGGTCTTCCGCCAGCGGCGCGGCAGTTTTTTCGGCATGAAGAACATTACCGATGTGTTCGATGGAGGCGATCATGCCGTCCACCGAGTGGGGATCAGTGACGTAAACGGGCACCCCGATTCTCGCTAGCCCATCCACGGTTTCACGCCGATTGATGGCCTTCGTCGCGAGGACCAGGTCCGGCATCAGCGCTACAACTTGCTCAAGATTTGGATTCACGGGTCCGCCCACGCGGGGTTTCCGGGTTGCTTCTGCTGGATAGTCACAAAAATCCGTGTCGCCAGCCAGATGGTCGCCTTCGCCTAAGGCAAAAACGATTTCTGTAAGATTCGGAGCGAGCGAAACAATACGCTTCACGGCGGCTGGAACTTCCACACGCCGGCCGATCTCATCAATGAACGAATGAGAAAGAGGAGCGGCATCCTGCGACCCGGACGCGGCTCTTACGATTTGTGTTTGCGCACGCGCCGGCATGACGAACAGGAGGAGAGAGAACATCGTCAACCAGGGGCGTAGCGCGGCGGAACGCGTCTTCACGAAGTTCAATGCGCGCCGCCTTGCTTTGAATTCCATGGGTTCGCTTTCCGCCAATAAAAAAGCCCCACGAGAAAATGGGGCGCGACGCGACACCCTTTCTCGCGAGGAGTGTCAGCACAAACGGCCTGGGAGGGTGTCCTGACTTACGGCGTTTCGCCGATCACAGTGGCGGGACCGTGGCCGATTCGCACGGCCTTCCCCCGTTTCCCATGCCTGCTCATTGTCGGGAGGCAGTCTATGTCGCGCGGTACGCGGTGTCAACTCGGCCTCACCCCAGCGCGTTACGTTCGAACGGTGTTCTGCTCGTCGGCTTCTTCCGACCAGTGGACGTCATCGATCCACCAGCGGCCTGCGAGGCGAATCAGCGTAAATCGCGCGCGGTATTCTCTTTCATCGGAGCCGCGGAGGTGGATCTCAAGCGTTACGCCGGGACCCGTTTGCGACGGCTCTCCCGTCCGCAACACCTCCGCATGAAACATCCGCCAATGGGTGACGATCAATTCGTGCCATACGTCGAAAGAAACCTGCTGGCGGTACCGCACGGAGAACATGTCGTAAGCCGGACGGAGTTGGCCGCGATCGAGCGCCCGGAGCTGCGCTCGCACGATTTCCTGCGGGCCGTTCATGAAGCTGCCGAGGGGCGAATCGACGCGAACCAGGATCCACGTCGTCACTACAAAGGCGGCCAGAGTCAGAGAAAGCAGCAGCAGCAGGTTGTGCCGCAAGCTCCGTTTGCGCGACGCCTCTTCCACGCCAGGCGCGCCCGGTTGCGGCGGCATCCATTGCGGCGCAACGGCGGAAATAAATTCCGGAGATGACTGGAGAGAGGGCTCTGCGTCGTCGCCAGGCGCGGATTCCTGCTCCTTTTCCTGAGGTTCTTTCTGTGGGTCCTCGAATGGTCCGGGACGAATATGCAGTGGGTCGTCCATGGAAATCGTCCGCGCGGCGGGGGTAGCGCGAGTAGCCTCTTAGCGATTCTTCCACTCTGGCTTGCGTTTTTCAATAAGAGCGCGCAAGCCCTCTTGTGAATCCTCCAGACGGTACAGCTCGTTCAAGAAAATGCTCATGGAATTGCGCAGGGCATCGCGTAGCGAAAGTCCCATCCCCGCAATGACGGCTTTCTTCGCCATGCCCAGGACGGCGCCGGACTGAGCCGTGATCTTGGCGACCAGATCGTTGACCGCGGTTTGCAACTGCGCCTCGGGGACGAGGCGGTTCACCAGGCCCAGGTCGCGCGCCCGCTCGGCCGTGATGGCTTCGCCGGTCAGCACAAGCTCGAGCGCGCGTTTCGGGCCGATGATGTGAGGAAACATCGTGGATGCCAGCGGAGGAAACATCCCGATGGTGATTTCCGGCAGCGCGAAGCGTGCGCGCGGCGAGGCCACAACCAAGTCGCCGTAGGCGATCAACTCCGCACCTCCACCGATTGCCGGGCCGTCCACGACCACCAGGACGGGCTGCGTCGCTTCAACCATCGCGATACACGCGGCGTGAAATGCGTCAAGCATCGAGAACGCGCGCTCCGCCGTGTACTCCCCGATATCTACGCCCCCCGAAAACACCTTTCCATTCGCATCGAGCACGATCAGCTTCACGGAAGACTTCTCCGTCAGCGCCCCGATGCTGTCCGCGAGTTCCCGCAGCATCGGCTCATTCAATAGGTTGTGTTCGGGACGGTTAAGCGTGAGCCGCGCGACCGGGCCATCGATGCGATAGCGGACGAATTCGAACTGTTCCGGGCTCCGCCGCGGGGGCCTGCCGTAAAGTTCCTGGGGTTGGACCGTGTCTGGCATCGTCAGCTCTGTTAGATGCTAGCACACCCCGCGCCGTGCGAACGCCTGGGCCGGCGGAAGACGTCTCCAACCAGTAGCTCCCCGGGGCGGAAGTTAAGAGTCGACAGTCAAGAGTTGAAAGTTAAAATCCGTACCAGACTGTCTCGGGGGTCCGGTTTGCCACCTGCCACCCGTCACCTAACACCTGCCACCTTTCAACTGTCGACTATCAACTGTTAACGGTCAACTCTCAACCCAGCACACGAATCACAACTCACGAGTCACGAATCACTTCTCTTAAGGTATTCTCTCCGCATGCATGACCTGGGATATTTTCGCGAACACTTGAAAGAATTCGAGCAGATGGCGGCCAATCGCGGCGTCACTATTGATTTCGATGGCTTCAGGACGCTCGACCATGAGCGCCGCGAGCGCATCACCGCGGCCGAGCGGCTGAAAGCCGAGCGAAACAAAGCCAGCGAGGAAATCGCGCGGCGCAAGAAGGCGGGCGAGGATGCGTCGGCGTTGCTGGCGGAGATGAAACGCGTCTCGGACGAAATCAAGATGGCCAGTGAGCGCGCCGCTGTGTTGGACGCGCGCCTTGCGGATTTCATGCTGACCGTACCCAACCGGCCGCACAGCTCCGTACCCGTGGGCCATGACGTCAGCGCAAATATCGAAGTGCGGCGATGGGGCGTGCCGCCCAAATTCGATTTTACGCCGAGGCCGCATTGGGAAATCGCGGAAGGCTCGGGCATTCTGGACTTTCACCGCGCCACGAAGATGGCGAGCACTCGGTTCGCGCTTTACCGGGGTCTAGGCGCGCGGATGGAGCGCGGGCTGGCATCTTTTTTCCTTGATACGCACGCCGCGCACGGATACACGGAAATTCTGCCGCCCTTTGTCGTGAATACAGCGGCGCTCACGGGCGTGGGTCAATTGCCGAAATTCGCGGCGGACATGTTTCATCTGGAGGGCACCGACTTGTGGCTGACGCCGACGGCGGAGGTTGAGCTCACCAGTCTCTATCGTGAGGAAACACTCGACGCCGACGCGCTGCCCATCAAGCTCTGCGCCTGGACAGCGTGCTTTCGCTCCGAGGCCGGGGCAGCCGGAAAGGACACGCGCGGCCTGAAGCGCCAGCATCAATTCCAGAAGGTCGAAATGTTCAAGTTCACGCGGCCAGACAAAAGTTATGAAGAACTGGAGTCTCTGGTTGCCGACGCCGAGCGCGTCTTGCAAACTCTGGGCCTTCATTACCGCGTCGTGCGGTTGTGTACGGGCGACATGGGATTCGCGTCGTCGAAGACATACGATATTGAAGTGTGGCTGCCCTCCGCCAACGAGTTCATGGAAATCTCTTCATGCTCGAATACCGAGGCGTTTCAGGCGCGACGTTCCGGCATACGCTTCAAGCCGAAAGGCGGCAAGAGCGAATTCGTGCACACGCTCAATGGTTCCGGGCTGGCCGTGGGGCGCACGTGGCTTGCCATCGTGGAGAACTATCAGCAAATGGATGGTTCGGTGACGATCCCGGAGGCTCTGCGGCCTTATGTGGGCGCGGATCGAATTCCCGCGAAGCTCTAAGCCAAGCGAATCTTGGCTGTCAAAAAAAGGGCCGCGGCATGACAGTGCGCGGCCCTTCCTTATGTTTGGCGTGCGAACCGAAATTACATTTTCCCCATCACGACCTTGTCTAGATGCAGCTTGCCATCCTCCATCACGTGCCCCGTCACCTCAACCGTCATTCCGAGGTCCTTATCGGTGTTCACGATATCCTGATTGTCGATTTTCAGAACCTTCTTCGACTTGACATCCACGAAGACCCATGATGCGCCCTTTTCCTTGACGCATTGCAGGGCGCATTGTTTCCCGCCGGCGGTATTGGCGTTCTTGACGCCGCAGGCGCTGTCGCTGATGTAACCCGTCCACGTCATCGTCTTCTCATCTTTTGCGGCTGTCGTGATGCTCGCCATCGTGAACGCCATCGCCAGCAAACCGATAAGGCTGATTGCTTTTCGCATTTATGTCTCCCTCCGATTGAACTAGGCCAAGACCGACCCCGCGGAAATTGTACACCCCCGAGCGGTCCTTTCGGGCCCCTGAAACATTCATCGTCTCGCAAAAGGAAACAGATGAGGTTTACAGACCCTCACGGTCTATTACGAATCTAAGTGGCAATCGGACGAGGTTAAGCGGCGAAATTATCTTCGGAACGGCCTTGGCCAGGTCATACAGTCAAAAAGACGCTATAAACTACTAACGCTATTAGAATGAGCACTTTACATACAAAAAGACTCCGTGTGAGCTCAGTTTTCAGTGATTTCCGGGCCAACCTTCGAACATTCGGGACGTTCTTTGGTTGACACCGCTTTTCCCGGTTGACTACACTCGGTCCATTGCGCGAGCGGCAGCCGCGCATCAATCAGTCGATCGTTCAGGTGGCGACGGCCAGCCTGGTTCCTCGACGCGGGAAAATTCAGGCGTCCTGCGAACATGAGGCCGCCTCCAACGGGCGCGAGCTCGACGTGGAGCCCGCACAATAATGGAGCCCGCACCCGGCCACGTTCGGACATGACCCGGTCCGCGATTCCTTTGCATCGCGATCCGTGGTGCGGCACTCATGTCTCACCTGAGATTTCATTTCCCCTGGAGCAAGCGGGCCAAGTCATGCACTTTTGTTCGGCCGAATGCCGGACGCGGTACCAGCAATCATCGCAGCGCGCCGCAAGCGCCTAGTCGCGCCACTCAAGGAGAGAAACAGCAATGGCCACGGTGGTAAAACCGATTCCTCAACCTGTCGTTCCGCGGATGGCGCCGCGTGAAGATTTGAATCCGTTCCGCATCGCGCAAATCCAGTTCGATATGGCGGCGGAATACCTGAAGCTGGACGCGGGCCTGCGGCAGATTCTGCGCACGCCGAAGCGTGTGATGGAAGTTTCGATCCCGGTGAAATTGGACAACGGGCAGGTGAAAGTGTTTACCGGTTTCCGCGTGCAGCACAACGTGGCGCGCGGCCCGGCCAAGGGCGGCCTCCGCTATCATCCCAACGTTACGCTCGACGAAGTGAAGGCGCTCGCCGCGTGGATGACGTGGAAAACCGCGACGGTGAATCTACCCTATGGCGGCGCCAAAGGGGGTGTTGTGTGCGACCCCAAGCGCATGTCGAAGGGCGAGCTCGAACGCATGACGCGCCGCTACGCAACTGAAATTCAGCCGATCATCGGCCCCGAAGTCGATATCCCGGCGCCCGACGTGTACACCGACGCGCAAACCATGGCGTGGATCATGGACACTTACGCAATGAGCGTGGGCCACGCGTCACCGGGCGTCGTGACGGGGAAACCCGTATCGATCGGCGGCTCCGAAGGGCGGTCCGACGCCACCGGGCGCGGGTGCCTTTACGTGGTTGAGGAAGCGTGCAAGGTTAAGAAAATTTCGCTGCGCGGCGCAACGGTCGCCATTCAGGGCTTCGGGAACGTCGGCTCGGCCGTGGCGCGCCTTTTCGCCGAGAAGAAAGCGAAGATCGTTGCGATCAGCGATTCGCGCGGCGGCGTGCACAACCCGCGCGGAATCGATCCGCTGCGCGCCATCCGCTACAAAGAGCGCTCCGGCACGGTGGTCGGGATGCCCGGCGCGTCTCGCATCTCCAATGACGAACTGCTCGCCCTCAAGTGCGACATTCTGATTCCGGCGGCCCTGGAAAACATCATCACGCTGCACAACGCCGACCAAATCAAGGCGAAGATCCTGGCGGAAGCTGCCAACGGCCCCACCACTCCGCACGCCGACGAAGTGCTCTCCCGCAAGGGCGTTTTTGTCGTGCCGGATATTCTCGCCAATGCCGGCGGCGTCACCGTCAGCTATTTCGAGTGGGCGCAGGACCTGCAGGGTTTCTTCTGGCAGGTTCAGGAAGTCAACTCGAAGCTCGAGTACGTGATGAAGCGCGCGTTTAGTGATGTCTACGAGACGATGCGCAAGTTCCACGTCTATCCCCGCGCCGCGGCGTACATCCTTGCCGTCGGGCGCGTCGCCGAAGCCATGACGGTTCGAGGACTCTTCCCGTAGGCCGAGCCGCGGGGTTCTGCCGCTTCCATTCTCTTTCGTTCACAGCGTGACCGGACGAGATTCCACAGGCCGGCAACATTGACAATAAAAATTTCTTGCGTGCAGCGTGTCACGCGCGTACATTTCGACTTGCCGGCTCGCGCGCGCATTCGGCGCAGCCGGCCCAGTTTTCTTCGGAGCCTTTGGCGCGGAGGGCACCATCGCTTTGTTGAACCATCACAACCCGGCGCCGCCGATCGTATTGACGATCGCCGGATTTGATCCTTCCGCCGGAGCAGGAATCGCCGCGGACCTCAAAACTTTTTCCGCACATAATTGTTACGGGGTCGCGGCAGTCACCGCGCTGACGGTGCAGTCGACGCAGGGCGTGAAATCCGTCCATGTGACTCCGGCCGCGGAGTTGCGCGCGCAACTGGATGCGTTACTCGAAGACGTGAAAATTGCCGCGATCAAGATCGGCATGCTGGGTCATCGCGGCAACGCCGTGGTGGTGGCCGAGTTTTTGGACCGGGCAGGTGTCGCGAACGTGGTTCTCGATCCGGTCATGAAGTCGACGTCTGGCGTGGCGGACTTGCTCGATGCTGCCGGCGTGAAATATTTGGCGGAAGAGTTGCCGAAGCGCGCGACGGTCGTCACGCCGAATATTGAGGAAGCCGAAGTTCTTTCCGGAATCACCATTAAGGACCACGCCACGATGGAAGCGGCCGCATTAAGGATTGTCGAGCGCGGCGCGCGCGCTGTGGTCATCAAGGGCGGACACATGGAGAAAGCGATCGACGTCCTCTTTGACGGCGTGGAAATACTCACTCTCGGTGGCGAACATGTAAAGACCGAAAACACGCATGGCTCGGGCTGCACCTTTGCGTCCGCGATTGCGGCGCAGCTCGCGTGTGGGCGCCCGCTGCGAGATTCCGTTCTGCTCGCGAAGGCCTACGTGACGAAAGCCATCGAGAAGGGATTCTCGATCGGCAAGGGTCCTGGCCCGCTCGACCATTTCTACCGCATACATCAGGAGCCGCCGCCGCGCGGCATCCACGAAGTTCCTCAACACGGCATGCACCCCGCCGCCGAACCCACATCGCGCTAGGAAAAGATCGCCACAGAGGCACGGAGACACAGAGCAGGAAAACCAGATTTCACTTCCCTGAAGCACGCGCTGTGTTCAAACACAGCTCGGCCCTGTCGACATCCCCCCCAATGCTGTGGTTGCTGTAGCCCGCGTCTTTAGACGCGGGGATTCCCCTTACGCTTGGCAAGCAAACCCTCGCCTCTAAAGAGGCGAGCTACAATGCCGCATAGCTTCTGGTTCCTGCCCAGTATTTCTCTGTGCCTCTGCGTCTCCGTGACGAATCTATCTTCGAAAGACGATACGCCCCGCTACGATGGTTGCCATTGGAGCGCCCCGAAAGGTTCGCCCGTCGAAGGGTGAATTCCGCGATTTGCTGGCGGATTCTTGCGCAAGGAATGTCCAGTTGTGATCGGTGGAAAAGATTGTGAGGTCGCCCGGTTCGTTTTCCGCGATGCACCGTTTCATCCCGAGCACGCGCGCGGGCCCCGAGGTGAACAGTTCGGCGAGGCGCATCAGCGAAAACCTTCCTGCGTGCACGAGCTCGAGTCCGAGAGCAAGCGCGGTTTCAAATCCAGTAACGCCAAAGGGCGCGCGGTCGAATTCGACGTCCTTTAACGCGGGCTCGTGCGGCGCATGGTCGGTGGCGATGGCGTCCACGGTTCCGTCGGCGAGTCCCGCGATGAGGGCGTCGCGGTCTTCGCGCGAGGCCAGCGGCGGATTCATTTTGTAGCGCGTGTCATATTGGACGTCTTCATCGGTCAGCGTGAAGTGATGCGGAGTGATTTCGCAGGTGACCGGGAGCCCCTTCGCCTTGGCGGCGCGAACCAATTCCAGCGAAGCGCGCGCAGACAGATGCGCGATGTGCAGGCGGCAGTTCGTCAGCTCGCCGACCTGGACGTCCCGCGCGACGGCGAGCGATTCCGTGGCCGCAGGCATGCCGCGCAGGCCGAGCCGCACGGATTGTTTTCCTTCGCGCATCACCGCGCCGGCGAATAATGAGCTGTCTTCGCAGTGGTCGATCACCGGCAAGTCGAGCGCGCGGCAATAGTCCATCACCTGCCGCAATAATTTCGCGCTCGCGATGGGCCGGCCGTCATCGGAAACCGCGACGATTCCCGCCTGCTTCATCGCCGCGATCTCGGAAAGCGCTTCCCCTTGGCTGCCGATTGATGCCGCGCCAATCGGCCACACGCGCACGCTGGAAACGGCGGCGGCGCGTTCGAGGATCGAGCGCGTTACAGATGCGTTGTCGTTTACCGGGCGCGTGTTGGGCATCGGGCACACGGCCGTGAATCCCCCGCGCGCGGCTGCGCGTGTGCCGGTGTCGATCGTTTCCGAAGACTCGCTGCCCGGCTCGCGGAGGTGGCAGTGCAAATCGATGAAGCCCGGCGCCACGATGAAATTCGCAGCATCGAAAATCTCCGCATCCTTCGCTCGCGCGGCCAGCTGGCCCTGCGGCGCAACCGCGGC
>WNFG01016395.1_pt1 | contig 12385 bp, 9 predicted proteins | sample 5400431 | NCBI WGS metagenome assembly WNFG01 (sample SAMN13153346, study PRJNA577476) | soil metagenome | isolation source: 120 cm saprolite under Douglas fir tree site 2 hole 3 replicate 2 | place: USA:California | collected 2015-04-18
GAATTCCTGCAGGTCGTTCGCCGGCATGGTCGGCCTTGCGACGATCAGCAGGGGATCGCTCGAAACGAGACCAACCGGATCGAAATCCCGGATCAGGTCGTAGCGGAGCGCGAACATGGCGCCGTTCAAGACGTGGGTGGCCCAGTTCCCCAGCACGGTCGTGTAGCCGTCCGCCGCCGCGCCGGCGACGCGGCCGACCCCGATCGTGCCGGAAGCGCCGACCACGTTCTCGACGATGACGGGTTGGCCGAGCGGCCCGCGCATGCCCTCCGCCACGATGCGACCGATCGTATCCGCCGGTCCGCCCGCTCCGAACGGGACGACCATCGTTATGGCGCGCGATGGGTAGATTTGTGCCGATGCGATCCCGATCGATCCGAGCCCGAGAGCGAGTGCGACGGCGAACCGCTTGCTCATGCCGGGATTTCCTGCCGGGCCTGCGCGGAGCGCATCGGCCGATCACGCACGACCACAGATTCGCAAAAATCGGTCGTCTCGCGTCGACCGGCGTCACACCAGGCTCTGGTAGGCGTCGATGATCTCGCCTCCAGTCGCGAACCACACGCCCTGCCGCTCTTTCATGTGGGCGATGGCGCGCTCCAGGTACTTGATGCGCAAGGGCTGGCCGGAGATCATCGGATGCAGCGGAACGCCCATGACCCGCGGCTGCTTGCCGCTGTCGGCGTGGAGCGCGTCGAACTGATCGATCACCGACCTCAGATATTGCTCGCCGGTATAGCCCTTGCGGATGTAGAGCGGGATGTCGTTGATCTCGTTGCAGTAGGGAATCGAGAACATCTTCCCCGACTTGACCTTCATCGCATAGGGCTGGTCGTCGTTGTTCCAGTCCCCGCAATAGCTCACGCCCTCTTCGGCAAGAATGTCGAGGGTGTTGTACGTCTCGATCAGCCCGGCGCCGAGCCAGCCGCGCGGCCGCTTCCCGGTCGCCTGCTCGATCGTCTTCAGGATGCCGCGGATCGTGTCGCGCTCCTGCTCCGGAGGAAGGCCGGCGAGCGTGATCGAGTTGGTGGTGCCGTGCCCCATGAATTCCCAGCCGCGTTTCTTCATTTCCTCGATCGCCTTGGGAAAGACCTCGCAGACCTGCGAGTTCAAGGCGACGGTCGCCTTGATGCCCGCCGCGTCGAACAGCTCCGCGATCCGCCAGAGGCCGACGCGCATCCCGTATTCCCGCCAGGCATAGTTGAAGACGTCCGGCACGTAGTTCGTGGGATTGGGGGTGATGCCGACGCCGAAGGCGGAATCGTACTGCCAGACCTCCACGTTGGGCGCGAACCAGACCGCGAGCGTGTTGTTGCCCGGCCACTTGAAGGGCTTGCGTTCGGTGATGAACGAGTCGTCATAGCGCTCCGACCGGCGGATCGGCCGCGGCGCGGTCTGCGCCTGCGCGGCCACGGGCCGCAGCCCGAAAGCAGCCAAGCCCCCGGCAATGCAGAAACTCTTCGCAATGAACTCGCGGCGGTCATGACCGATGCTCTGCATGGCGATTTGCTCCCTTCAGTGCTCTTTTCACGGTCCTGCGATCAGGTTACCACGGCTTCCACGCCGAAGTAACGGCGATTGCCCCTCCGCCCTTCGGCGGATGCACACCCGCAAGCCGTAACCTCAGCCCAGCAGATTCATCTGATAGCCGGCACGGCGCAGCACGGCGTCGCGCGCCTCAGCGACCAGTCGCAGCACGCGCGCGACGTCGACGCCGACCAGGTTGCCGCGCCACTTCTTCGCCTTGCCGGCGATGAAGACGGTGTCGACATGGCTGGGATTCATCATATTGACGACCGCCATGGGCGCATTGTTGAGCGGCCAGACGTCGAGCCGATCGGTGCGCAGCATGACGATGTCGGCCTCCTTGCCGGGGGTGAGGGAGCCGACCTTGCCGTCGAGATTGGGCGCAGCGCGCGCCCGCGATCGTGGCGAATTCGAGCAGGTCCCGGCAGCCGAGCAGCGCCGGCAGGTTCTGCTCCCCCTTGCGCGCGCGCTGCAGAACGAGCAGCCGCTGCAGGGTGTAGGTCGATCGCATCACGGTGAAGAAATCCTGCGCGATCGCCACGCCATGGTCCGAGCTCAGGCTCGGCCGCAAGCCATGGTCAAGCGCCTCCTGGATCGCCGGCAGCCCGTGGCCCATCGCCATGTCGATCGGGGCGCAGATCGAGACCTGCCCGCCGCTGTCCTTGATCAATCGCCACGCCGCGTCGTTGATCCCGAGGCAGTGGATATATTCGTCGCCCGGCCGTAGCAGCCCGGCGCGGCCGAGCTCCATGAGTTGTGGGCTGAGATCGTTGCCGACGAGATGCTGGACGACCGGCACGCCGACCTCGCGCGCCAGCGCGAACACGTTGGCGTTGAGATTGGCAGTGAGCGCGAGCGTCAACAATTGATCCTTCGAGCTGAAATAGGTTCGCTGCAGCCGCTTGATGTCCTGCGGGTACTGCGCCGCGGGTCCGGCGCCGCGGTGGTAGGCATAGACCGCACGAATGCCGGATTCCTGCAGCGCCCGGATGCAGGCATCGCTGTGCTCGGGTGAATGGGAGACCTGGGAGATGTCGACCATCGCGGTCGTGCCCATGTCGATCATGCCGAGCGCGGTCACCAATATCCCGGCATAGGCATCCGCGGCCTGATAGGCCGGCGTTAAGGTGGTTTGAATGTCGCGGTTATAGTCGGGATTGAGCAGGCCGCTGACCAGGATGTTCCGCAACAGCCCCTGATAGGAGTGGCTGTGGGTGTCGACGAATCCGGGAATGACGACCCGGTTCGCGGCATCGATCACGGCGACGGCGTCTTCCGACACGGCGATGTTCGGGCGGATCTCGCGAATCTTGCCGTCCTCGATCAGCACGTCCGCCTGCGCGAAGTCGCCGACCCGCGGGTCGAGCGTCAGCACCACGCCGCCCTTGAGCAGAATCCGCCGCTGGCCCTGCACGCGGCCGAGCTCGGGATCGGAACTCGCCGTCCCGGTGCCCTGGGCCAGAGCCGTCCCGGTCAGCAACATCTGCGCCGCGCCGCCGCCGGCTGCGATGCCGGCGCCCGATTTGAGGAATTGCCGGCGCGAAGTGCCGCCGGTGCGCCAAATGTCGTCGCAGGCGAACGAGGCGGGTCTTGTCGGGTTGCATCGGTCGCACATCGTGGGCTCCTCCATGCTCGAGGACGGCACGCCGGGACAGGCTCGCGAGCACGCCGCGCACGTGCTCCGTTTCATCTTCTTGTGATCACGCTGCCCAGCCGACGCGGGTCGGCTTCACGGCGAAAGCGGATGCTACTCCAGCGGCTGAATGCGCACGATCCAACCCTCGTGATCCACGTACCAGACGGTCACGGGATCGGTGGAATTGTCGATCCAGGTTTCCCGGTCGATCATCTCGTAGCAGCACGTATTCGGTCCACTGCCCGGTTTTTGGATTGAAGCGAGCGTAGCGGCCGGCGTGCATCTCACCGGCCCAGACCTCGCCGTTCTTGTCGACCTGCGCGCTATAGAGCGAGGCATAGGGCGTCGGCAGGCGGTATTCGAAAATCCGCTTCTCGCCGGTGTCGAACTTCACCAGCATGCCGCCGCGCCCCCCGGCCCAGTAGTTGCCCTGCGGATCGAACTCCCCGCGCGCCGGCCCGGAATTGGGGCTGGTGTCGGGCTCGAACACTTCCGCGGTCTTGCTGTCCACCACCACCAGGCCGTCGCGCGGCCACGCGCCGCCGCCGAAATATCGTCCATCCTTGCTCATGGCGCTGCCGTAGGTGCCGGCGAATTTCTTGAGGACGAAGCTCGTCACCGGATTTCCGGTGAGCGCATCGACCTTGGCGACCTTCTTGTCGCGGGCCCGCCAGAGGAACCCGTCCGGATCGAAGGCGACGTTGCCGACCGCCGGCGAATTCACCGGCTCCGATACCTTCCACGGGATGCGCTTGAAGTCCCCGGTCTTCGGATCGAGGCGATAGATGTTGTGACCCCAGTTTTCCGTGCCCCACACGACGTCGTCGCGATCGACCTGGATCCAATGCGTTCCCGGAAGCACGTCGGCGCTCTCCCGCGGAATCTGGAATTCGCGGACTGCGCCGGTGCGCGGATCGAGGCGGCCGATATAGGAGCTGCGATGGGGGCTGTACCAAATGTTGCCCTTCGAATCGCCGGCGACGTCGTGGGTGGCGAGCTCGAGCCGGGGCAACTCGTATTCGGTGACGACCACGCGGGTCTGGCGGCCTTGCGGCCGCGGCAGCGTGACGAACGGCGGGTCCTTTGCGTCCGGCCCGCGCACGGTCGCCAGCCACTTCACCAGCCGCGCGGTGTCGGCGTCGTTGAAACGCCCGGACGGCCGCATGTTGATCAGCGGCGACCCCGCGCCCTTGGTCATGCGGTCGACGATCTTGCCCCAGCCGTCCTCGTCATAGCGGTTGCGGAAGATCTGCTGATATGAATGACACCAGTTGCAATTGGTGGTCAGCAGCTTCCTTTCATCTCCCGTGCCGGACAGGCTCGCAAGCCATTCCGATCCGGTCATTTGCGCCGCGATCTCCGGCAGATGCGGCAGGAGCTCGCCGCCGGTCAGCCGCGACAGCATTATGTCCGGCAGCGGCGTCGCGCCGTCGATGGTGACATTCTCCTTGACGTAGGGATGAAATTCGCGCGGCTGCGCGATCCGCAGCGTATAGGTTCCGGGCTCGAGCTTCGGAAATTCATAGCGGCCGTCGGCGTTGCTGTAGACGGTGGTGCGGATCGCGGTCTTCTGCGCGATCAGCTGCACCATCATCCCTTCGAGCAGATCGCCCTTGGCGGACTTCACCACGCCCTTCGGGCCGCCGAGCAGCGGGCCCTGGGCTTGCCCGGGCGGCGCGGCGAGGCAAAGCGCGCAGGCGAGCGCGCCGATCAGCGCCGCGGTCCTTCCGCCATGTCCGATGCGAAGCGTCATCGTTGCCTCCGGTCAGCGCGCGCGATAGCGGGGATTGGGCGGGGGACTGTCCGAATCCCAGCAGCATTTCTCGCGCAGATAGCTCACGAGGTCGCTCAGATCCGATTCGCTCAAGGCGAATTTGTAGGCGGCCATTTCCGGCCCGCCGTTTCGGATCTTCTCCTTCACCGTGTCGTCGTTGACGGGCTCGCCGGAAATCAACGCCGCGCGTTTGTAGAGGCCGGTGAGCTTCGGAATGTCCTTCCTTCGCCTTGGACTCGGTTGCGCCGCCTTGCTGCGAGGACGAGGCTTCCTGCGCGGACGCGCACCGACCGATCGGGCCCGCTGCCGTCAGCAGCACCGCCGCCCCGACGGCGACCCATATCGCTGTGCATGGATTCATGAAGTGGAGCGCATCTCGTATCAATGGGCGGCGCCGCCGCGCCGGAACGATGCTAGGCCTTTTCCAGCGCCGCCTTGACGCGCTCGGGCGTGAACGGCACCCGGCGCAGCCGCACGCCGGTGGCGTCGAACACGGCGTTGCCGATGGCCGCCGGCACCAGCCCGAGTGCCATCTCGGCGGCGCCCGACGGCGCCTCCTCGGGGCGGTCGACCAGCACGATGTCGATCCGCGGCAGCGGGAAGTCGGCATAAAGCACCGGATAGGTCTGCCAATCGACGCTCGTGACCATGTTCGCGTCGAACCTGAGCTCCTCGAGCATCGCGCGGCTGGTACCGTAGACGAGTTGCCGGTCGATGACGTGCCGCAACGTATCGGGGTTGACGATCAGCCCGACGTCGTGCGCGCAGACATAGCGGACGGGCTCGATCACGCCGGTCTTGCGATCGACCCGCACCTCGGCGACGAGCGCGATGAACGTGGTGAAATGCCGGCGATAGGCAATGCCGCGTCCGACCGCCATATCGGCATCCCTCTGGTCGTTGCGCGGCGACGGCCGCCGGTCCCAGCCGTAATGCTCGGCGGCGATGCGCACCGCCTCGCGGTCGCGCGGATGCGTGAGATAGCGCAACCGGAACTCGACCGGATCGGTATCGGTCGCCGCCGCCAGCTCGTCCATGAACGACTCGCTGCCGAACAGGATCGGCGGGCCGTAGGGATCGCGCAGATGCGTCGTGCGCATCGGCGAGGCGCGGTCCATGAGCGGCGGGATGGTCTCCCAGCCGAGCCGCTTGTGGTCGAAGGTGTAGGAGGCGACCGGTATCTCGAAGCTCGGGCTCGGCTTGAGCGGGAAGCCGAGCAGATGGCCGGCGAGCACGTCGGCGGCGCGGCCCTCGTTGGTGCCCACGTCGAGGCGCGAGAACGCCTTGCTGATGTTCTCGTAGGCGATGACCCGGCCCGCGGCGTCGAGCCCGGCCTTGCTGCGATTGACCGAGGCCGTGCCCTTGGGGTCCCAGGCGATGCCCTCGTGCCGCATGTACTGCACCCGCACCGGCCTGCCGAGATGCTGCGACAGCACGGCGGCATCCGCGGTGGCGTCGCCCTGGTCGTTACGGCCGTAGCTGCCGGTGCCGTACATCCAGATCGCCCGCACCTTCTCGCGCGGCAGGCCGAGCAATTCGGCGACGCCTTCCGCCGCGTAGTGCGGCTTCTGCGTCGAGGTGTAGAGCGTGCATTCGCCGTCGCGGACGTCCGCGACCGCGCAGGCCGGGCCGGTCGACGAATGCGACTGCGTGGGGAACTCATATTCCCCTTCGACGATCCGCGCGGCTTGCTTGACGCCCTCGTCGAAATTGCCGTTCTCCAGCTGGATGTGGCGCTTGACGACGGACGCCTTACGGATGTGCTCGTGCAGCTTGTCGTGGCCGGGGAAGCCGGGCTTGGAGTCCGACCACGTCACCTCGAGCTTGCGCGCGGCGCGCACCGCGTTCCATTCCTTCTCGGCGACGACCGCGAGCAGGTCCTTGATCCAAACCGCTTTTGCGCCGGGAATATCCTTGATCGATTCTTCGTCGACCTTGACCGGAACGGCGCCGGCGACCTTCGGCCGGATCATGCGTGCATGCAGCATGCCCGGCAGCCTGACGTCCGGCGCCATCTCCAGGGTGCCGAAGACCTTTGCGGGCAGATCGCGGCGCGGCGGCGATCGGCCGATGACCTTGAAGTCCTTCGGGTCCTTGATCGCGGCCTGTCCCGTTACCGCAAGGCCGAGTCCGAGCTGGCCGTTCCACGTCACCGGCGTGTCGAAACGGCGACCGCCGATCAGATCCGCGTAGGAGACGCGCTTGCTCGCGCCGGCCGTATCGTGGATGACGCCGTCGCTGACGATCAGCCGCTCGGCCGGAACGCCGAGCGCCGCGGCGGCCATGTCGACCATGAGGCGTCGCGCTTCCGCCGCCATCTTGCGCAGGTTCATGCCGGCGCGCGAGACGCCGGTCGCGGCGCTGGCGCCGCCCATGTTGACCGTGCGTCCGGTGTCGCCCATGACGACATGCACGCGTTCCAGCGAAACATCGAGCTCCTCGGCGACCATTTGGGCGATCGAGGTGTCGAGCCCCTGTCCGCCGTCGATCTTGCCGTAGTAGGCCGTGATCGTCCCATCCTTCTCGATCGCGACGTAGGAATCGAGGCGATCGGGCTGGAGCGGCGGTGTTGTCGCCGCGTCGCTTGTCGCCGCGTCGGCCCAATCGGCGGTCGCGAGCGCGACGACGAAAGCGCCGGTCGAGGAGATGAAGGCGCGGCGGCTGAGCTTTCCGGTCATGGCGCTTCCCCCCTCATACCGCTTGCGCCGCGCGCTTGACCGCGCGTATCGCCGCGCCGTGGGTGCCGCAACGGCAGATCAAGGTTGACAGCGCGTCCTTGATCTCCTCGTCGGTCGGATGCGGCTTCTCGGCGAGCAGCGCCGCGGCCGTCATGATCCAGCCGTTGATGCAATAGGCGCATTGCGACACCTGCTCCTCGAGCCAGGCCTTCTGGATCGGATGCGGCTGTTGCGGCGTGCCGAGCCCGGCCAACGTCGTGATCTTGCCGTCGCCGATCGCGGATACCGGCGTGATGCAGGAACGCACCGGCCGCCCGTCGATATGCACCGTGCAGGCGCCGCATTGGCCGAGGCCGCAGCCGAAGCGCGGGTTGCTCAGCCCGAGGTCGTCGCGCAGCGCATAGAGCAACGGCATGTCGGGGTCGTCGACCTCGATGGCGTGCACCTTGTCATTGACGGTGAGGGTGAAGTGTCGAGCCATTTGGTCCTCCCCGGAAATCGAGGCGCATGCGTCGAGCGCAGCGTCTTCCCGAATGCTGCGTGCCAGGATGCGCTTTTTGGGTCCGCTCCACAAGAATGGTCGAGCCCTTGCCGAATAGTGTCGCGGTCGGTGCAGATTGAGGGCGATCCCGGCTGATGTTAGTATGAAGGAAACGGCGGCGAGCGCTTGCGGAGGAGGATCGCGACATGGTGGCTTTCAGCGTCAACGGCGCGCGCAAGGAGCTCGAAGTCGGCCCCGACACCCCGCTGCTTTGGGTCTTGCGCGAGCATCTCGGCATGACCGGCACCAAATTCGGCTGCGGCGTTGCTGCTTGCGGCGCCTGCACCGTGCACGTCGACGGCAACCCGATTCGCTCCTGCATCACGCCGGTCTCGTTGGTCGAGGGGCGCGCCGTCACCACCATCGAGGGACTCTCGCCGGACGGCAGCCATCCGCTGCAGAAGGCATGGATCGCCGAGCAGGTGCCGCAGTGCGGCTATTGTCAGTCCGGCCAGATCATGCAGGCGGCGGCGCTGCTGGCGCGGAACAGGAATCCCTCCCGCGCAGAGATCGTCGGGCACATGAACGGCAATCTCTGCCGCTGCGGGACCTATCTCAGGATCATCGCCGCAATCGAGCGCGCGGCGCGGGAGGGCTGAGCCATGAACGAATCAGGGAGCGCGGCCCGCCTCGCCGTCACGCGGCGCGACTTCGTTGCCGGCACGGCCGGTCTCACCTTCGCGTTCGGCCTCGGCGGCCTCGGGCTCGCCCCTGCTGCGGAGGCCGCCGACGCTCCGCTGTGGCCGAACTGGTGGCTCAGCATCGCGACCGACGGTACCATCACCGTCATGTCGCCGGCGGCCGAGATGGGGCAGGGCAGCTTCACGGCGCTCCCCGCCATCATCGCCGAGGAGCTCGACGCCGATTGGGCGCGGGTCCAAATCGCGCAGTCGCCGATGGACGCGCAGAAATACGGCAATCCCTGGTACAACGGGTCGCTGTCCTACAGCTCGAGCGCGACGGTGCGCGCCTACTATAAGCCGCTCCGCATCGCCGGCGCACAGGCCCGCCGCGTGCTGCTCGATGCCGTCGCCGCGAAATGGGACGTGCCGGTCGCTGAGCTTTCGACCGAGCCGAGCGTCGTCGTTCATGCGCCGTCCGGGCGGCGCATCTCCTATGGCGAGGTCGCTGCTTTCGCTCGCGCCCCCGCCGAGCTGCCGAAGGTCGAGGAGAAGGACCTCAAGCCGCTCGACCGGTTCCGGCTCATCGGCGCCGACCTGGCGCGCGACGAGGTGCCGCTCAAGGTGCGCGGCGCCGCCAAATACGCGATCGACGCGCGCGTGCCGGGCATGATCTACGGCGCATTGCTGCAGTCCCCCTACGAAGCCGGTGCGCCCGACAAGATCGACGATGCCAAGGCGCGGCAGGTGCCGGGTATTCTCGACGTGGTGAAGCTCCCCAATGGCGTCGGCGTGCTGGGCACCAGCGTCGAGGCGACGCAGGCGGCCAAGCTCGCCCTCTCGGTCACCTGGACCGACGCGCCGGGCGCCTCGTTCGACAGCGAGAAATTCCTCGAGGAGTTCGCCGCGGTCGCCCGCGACAAGGGCAAACGCGGCGTCGATTACTTCAAGGCCGGCGACGTCGAGCAGGCGATGCCGGCCGCGAAGACCGTGATGCACGCCGAGTATCGCACGCGGCACGTCTATCACGCCCAGATGGAGCCGCTCAACGCCACCGCCAGTATCGCGCCCGACGGCAAGTCGGCGGAGATCTGGATCGGGACGCAAAGCCCGAGCGCCGTGATGAACTCGATCGCGCAACTGCTCGAGACCACGCCCGACCGCATCACCGTGCATCAGCATTGGCTCGGCGGCGGCTATGGCCGCCGCTCGCCCGCCGACGTCGGCATCGACGCGGTGCGGCTCGCCAAGGCGGCGGGAAAGCCGGTGAAGCTGATCTGGAGCCGCGAGGACGACATCAAGGCGGGCAAGTTCCGTCCGATGACTGCCCACTACATCGAGGCCGGCCTCGATGGCGAGGGCAGGATCGTCGCCTGGCATCACCGGGTGATCGCCGAATCGGTGGTCGCCTACATGGCCCCGGCCAACTTCGAGCGCATCGGCGGCAAGGACCATATCCTGATGAAGGGCTCGGTGCTCGAGCATTACGGCATCCCGAACCGCCGTGCCGAATTCGTGCGCCAGATCCGCGGCGCGCGGCTGGCGCCGTGGCGCGGGGTGGGCGTCGGCCACAATCTCCTCGCCATCGAAGGCTTCATCGACGAGATCGCGGCCTCGCAGGGCAAGGAACCGCTCGCTTATCGTTTGGCGCACACCCGCAACAGCCCGCGCGCGACGCACCTCCTCGAGACCGTCGCCGAGATGGCCGATTGGGGCCGCAAACGCGAGGGTCGCGCGCTCGGCCTCGCCATCGAGGAGAAGGACGAGACGCTCGTTGCCGGAATCGCCGAGATTTCCCTCGACCGCGAGAGCGGCAAGATCAAGGTCCACAATTTCTGGGCGGCAATCGATTGCGGCGTCGCCGTGCAGCCGCGCAACATCGCGGCCCAGATCGAGGGCGGCATCATCTACGGCCTCGGCCACGTGCTGCGCGAGGAGATCACCATCAAGGACGGCCGCGTGCAGCAGTCGAACTTCACCGACTACGAAATATTGCGGATGGAGGATGTCCCCGACATCAAGGTCGCCGTGGTGTCGACCGACAATATGCCGACCGGCGTCGGCGAGGACGGCGTGCCGCTCACCGGCGCCTGCGTCGGCAACGCGTTCGCGGCGCTGACCGGCACGCGGCTGCGCGAGCTGCCGATGTCGGCGCCGCGCGTCAAGGCCGCACTCGGGGGCAAGGCGTAGGCGGCTCCGCCGCCGATGACCGTTGCTTCATGGGTGTCGTCGTTGCCCCCGTTCAACCCCATCCTTGCAGCTTGACCTTCCTGTCGCCTGTCGAGCGACGGTAAGAGGCCCGCATGCCGATCGACGTCCACGCCCATTACGTCCCGCCGCAACTGATCGAGGCGATCGACGCCCGCGGCAAGGACATCGGCGTGCGGCTCGCGCGAACCGCCGGCGCGCCGCCGGCGCTGCAATTCGACTACGGGTTCAAGGTGCGCCCGTTCTTCCCGCCCTTGATCGAGCCGGTCACGCAACGGGTGGCCTGGCTCGACGAGCAGGCGGCCTCCCGCTCGACGCCTGCGTCGCCTGGCACCGGATGTTGAACGATACGCTGGCGGAGTGGTCCGCCGATAACGCCGACCGATTCGCCTTTATCGGCTCGGTGCCGTTGATTGAGGCGCAAGCCGCCGCGCAGGAGCTCGAGCGCGTCGCCGGCCTCGGGGCGTGCGGCGTGATCATCTCCTCCAATATCGAGAACATCAATATCGGCGAGATCCCCCTCGAGGCGTTCTGGCGCACGGCGGAATTGCTCGCCATGCCGGTGCTGATCCATCCGGTGCTGGTCGGGCCCGCCCCGCGCGCCGCCAAGTTCAGTCTCGCGCAGGTTGCGCAGTATACCTTCGACACGACGCTCGGGGTCGGCTCGCTGCTGATGTCGGGAGTGCTCGACCGCTTTCCCGCGCTCAAGCTGGTGCTGTCCCACGGCGGGGGCGCCTATCCCTATCTCGCCGGTCGCTTCGACATCATGCATCGGCGGATGGATCGGGCGGCGCAAGGCGACGTCGCCGCCAAGCCGCCGTCCGCCTATGCCTCGCAGATGAGCTATGACAGCATCGTCCACGCGCCGAAGGCATTGCGCTTCCTCATCGACCTGGTCGGGCTTGATAATGTCGTCCTGGGTACCGATTATTCGTTTCCGCCGGCCGACATGGAGCCGCTCGCGCTGTTGCGGTCGGCCGGCTTGTCGGCGGCGCAGACCGACGCGATCGCGGACGGCAATCCGCGCCGGGTGTTCGCGCGCCTGCGCTGATCGAGAGTCACGACGACACGGGTCCGGCGCGCTGGAAGTCGAGATCGGGGAGGGATGATGACCTTCGCACACAGCCTTGGCGCGCTTGCTGCATTGCTGCTGCTCTCGGGCGCCGGCGAGGCGCAGGAGCTCAGGACGGTCAAGATCGGCGTCGTCAACCTGAGCACCGACATCGCCTTCTACCTCGCGGAGAAGCGCGGTTATTTCAAGGAGGAAGGCCTCAAGGCCGAATTTGCCTATTTCGATTCCGGGGCCAAGATGATCTTGCCGCTCGGCACCGGCGACCTCGCCGCCGGCGGCGGTGCCGCCTCGGCGGGCCTATACAATGCGGTCGACCGCGGCATCGAGCT
>WNFG01008518.1_pt1 | contig 12375 bp, 10 predicted proteins | sample 5400431 | NCBI WGS metagenome assembly WNFG01 (sample SAMN13153346, study PRJNA577476) | soil metagenome | isolation source: 120 cm saprolite under Douglas fir tree site 2 hole 3 replicate 2 | place: USA:California | collected 2015-04-18
CGAACCCAAAAGCCCCCCTGAAACCCCCCGAGCAAGCCCTGCTGGCTCCAGGGGGGACGACCCCCCTGAAACCCCCCGGACAAGCCCAACGACGCAGCGGTACAGCCGCTGATCGCCGAAGTTCGCGAAGATGAACCCGTCCGGCAGTGGCAGGTACGACTTGCCGCCGTACTCGTGCACCCGGGTCCTGGCGTTCCACGGCATCGGGAGCAGGTCACGGCTGATCCCATCCGGCCCCTGGCAGACCACGGCCAGCCGCCCGCCCTCCTCGGGCCGCGACTCCTGCCACCACACTCCGGCGGCGTCGAGGGTCGGGAACGCGAGGCCGACCTGCTTGCGCGCCACATCGGGGCCGTCGATGGGAGAGGGCCATTCGCCGTAAGATGCCGTTTCTGTAGCCATTCGCATACAGATATCATGCCGGATCCGGTCAGGAAGATCACTGGGCCCTCCTGTCCGCGTCCGCCTCTATCCTGGTCCTGTGGCAGCAGGCGGCAGGACCTACCAGATTCGCACCTACGGGTGCCAGATGAACGCGCACGATTCCGAGCGCCTGGCCGGCCTGCTCGACGAGGCGGGCTACCAGCGCGCCGGTGACGGCGAGACCCCGGACGTGGTGGTGTTCAACACCTGCGCGGTCAGGGAGAACGCGGCCGACCGGCTGTACGGCAACCTCGGTCATCTGCTGCCGCAGAAGAAGCAGGGAATGCAGATCGCGGTGGGCGGCTGCCTGGCTCAGATGGAGCGCACCCGGATCACCGAACGCGCGCCCTGGGTCGACGTGGTCTACGGCACGCACAACATGGGCTCGCTGCCCGCGCTGCTCGAGCGGGCGAGGGTCAGGAACGAAGCGCAGGCCGAGTTCGCCGAGACGCTGGAGACGTTCCCCTCGCTGCTGCCAGCCCGGCGCCAGTCCGTCTATTCGGCCTGGGTCGCGATCTCGGTGGGCTGCAACAACACCTGCACGTTCTGCATCGTGCCGAGCCTGAGGGGCAAGGAGAAGGACCGCCGTCCCGGCGACATCCTGGGCGAGATCCACGCGCTGGTCGCCGACGGAGTGCTCGAGGTCACGCTGCTCGGCCAGAATGTGAACTCTTACGGGGCGGAGTTCGGAGACCGGAACGCGTTCGGCAAACTCCTCCGCGGCTGCGGTGAGATCGACGGCCTGGAGCGCGTCCGCTTCACCTCCCCGCACCCCAGGGACTTCACCGACGACGTCATCGACGCCATGGCCGAGACGCCGAACGTCATGCCCAGCCTGCACATGCCGCTGCAGTCCGGTTCCGACCGCATCCTGAAGGCCATGCGCCGCGCCTACCGCCGGGATCGCTACCTGGCCATCCTGGACCGCGTCCGGGCCAGCATCCCCGACGCCGCCATCACCACCGACATTATCGTCGGCTTCCCCGGCGAGACCGAGCGCGACTTCGAGGACACCCTGGACCTGGTGCGCCAGGCCAGGTTCGCCGGCGCGTTCACCTTCCGCTACTCCATCCGCCGGGGCACCCCGGCCGCCACCATGGACGCCCAGGTGCCGGCGGATATCGTGCAGGAGCGCTACGAGCGGCTCACCGCCCTGGTCGAGGAGACCACCTACGCGGAGAACCAGAAGCTGGCCGGAACCACCGTCGAGGTCCTGGTGGCCGAGGGCGAGGGCCGCAAGGACGCCGCCACCCACCGCATGTCCGGCCGCGCCCGCGACAACCGCCTGGTGCACTTCACCCCGGACCAGACCGCGCCGCGCCCCGGCGACGTCGTCACCGTGACCGTCACCCGCGGCGCCCCGCACTACCTGCTGGCCGACGCCGCCCCCCTGTCCGTCCGCCGCACCCGGGCCGGCGACGCCTGGGAAGCCGCCGCCGCGGTGCCCCCCGCCCCCGCCCCCGCCCCCGCACCCGCACCGGCTCCGTTGGCCGGAGTTCCCGTCCTCCTCGGCATGCCCGCGTCGCGCACGCCAGCGGTCTAGGCGGCTACATCTCGAAGCTGTAGACATATCCGTCCTAGGTGTTGGCTTCATCCCGTGCAAGTTCGCCACCATCGGAGTGAGAAACGATGGAGGTCTTCATGCCTGACCAACGGGCCAGATCCGCGACGCGCCCGACGATTCCTGCCGAGTGGGCGGGTCAGATGATCGACGCGGCGGTGACGCGAGCCCAGTCGATGTCCGTCAGCGTGACGGTCGTGGTGGTCGACGAGTCTGGCGTCCTGAAGGGCATGCTCCGGATGGACGGCGCACCGCTGGTGAGCGTGCAGACGGCGATCAACAAGGCGTACGCCGCCGCCGCCATCAGGATGCCGCCCGATGACTTCTACTCGGCGATTGAGGCGGACGGCGCCGCGGTCGCCGCGTTCGCGACTCGTCCGGGTCTGGCCCTGATCGCCGGCGGCCTGCCAGTGATCGTCGGCGGCCAGGTAGCCGGAGGGGTGGGCATTGCCGGGGCCATGACCGGCGCCGAGGACCGCACCATCGCCGAGGCCGCCGTCGCCGCCATGTCGGGCTAGCTCCAGGGAACCGGCCCAGACGCCTTAGCCTACTGAGGTATAGCTTACTGAAGTGTAGTTCAGTAGACTATACTGTATCATCATGGCTGACGTATTCGAGAAGCCCTCCCATGTCTTCGACCGGGACCGGGAGTGGAACGCGCTGGCTGACTTCACTGCTGACCCTCGCCCGGAGGCGACTCTCGGCCTTGTTAGCGGGCGGCGGCGCCAGGGCAAGACTTACCTGCTCCGGTCGCTTGCCGCTGCCGCGGGCGGCTTCTTCTTCGAGGCGGCCGAGGCCACCCAGGCCGAGTCGCTGCGGATGTTCGGTGCCGCGCTGGCCAGGCAGTCGGGCTCAGCAGCGGAATTCTCGTTCCCGGGCTGGGAAGACGCGCTCCGGTACTTCCTTGCCCTGGCCGACCGCAGGCCGGTTCCGCTGGTCATTGACGAGTTTCCGTACTTGATGAAGGCGAGTCCGGCGCTGCCCTCGCTGCTCCGGCGCGAGATCGACAGCCGCGGACCGTCCCAGGGCAGCGAAAGCCATGCACGGGTCCTGCTCTGCGGGTCAGCGATGTCGGTGATGGGCGGCCTGCTGGCGGGCAACGCTCCGTTGCGCGGGCGGGCCGGCCTGGAGATGGTCGTCAAGCCATTCGCCTACCGCGACGCCGCGCGGTTCTGGGGGGCGACGGATCCGGGGCTCGCGATGCAGCTGCACGCGATTGTCGGCGGCACGCCCGCCTACCGTCGGCAGTTCGTCCGTGACGATGCGCCGGCCGGCCCGGCCGATTTCGATGCCTGGGTGGTGCGCTCGGTGCTCAACCCGGACCGTCCGCTGCTTCGCGAGGCACGGTACCTGCTCGCCGAGGAGACCGATATCCGTGATCCGGCGCTCTACCACTCGGTGCTGGCGGCGATAGCGGCGAGGAACGAGACGTGGGGCGGGATAGCGAACTACATCGGCCGCAAGGCGGCCGACATCGCGCATCCCCTTAACGTGCTCGAAGACTCCGGCTTGGTGGCCAAGGAAATCGACATCTTCCGGACCGGCCGGACGCGTTATCGCATCACCGAGCCGCTCATCACGTTCTATGAGGCGATCATGCGGCCCAGGTGGGCCGACCTGGAGCTCGGCCTGGGCGCCGAGGTCTGGGCCGACGCTAAGCCGACGTTCGGCTCCCAGGTCGTGGGACCGCATTTTGAGGCCGTATGCCGGGACTTCGCTCGCGCGGAAGGGCGCCTGATCTTCGGGGCGCCGCTCGGGGAGGTGGCCTCGGGCGAGATCGACGTGGCCGTCCTCGGTCCGGCCAGGCCAGGTGAGTCGCGGCGGGTTGTCTCCCTCGGCGAGGCGAAGTGGGGCAAGGTCATGGGCATGCGGCATGTCGAGCGCCTCCGCCGTGCCCGCGCGCTGCTGACCATCAAGGGGTACGACACAACCGATGCCACGCTGGCGTGCTACTCCGGGGTAGGCTTCGAGCCCGCGCTCCAGGCGGCCGCCGGGAGCAGCGACCTGCTCCTGGTCGGCTTGGACCGGCTTTACGAGCCGTAACCTTCCCGACCCTGTGCTATCTGGACAGAGCGCCCGCTACCGACTCGCGAGGCCGTGCAGGAAGCCGCGCTGGACCGGATCGGGCCAGTCCGCGACCGGCTCGATGTTCCATCGGGCCGGCTACAGCCGGCTCGATGTTCCATCCTGCCTGGCAGGCCGGGTGATTCCGCGGCCGGTGGTGGTACCTCAGGCCGGGCTGGTGGGCCGGGCGCAGGCACCCACGACGCCGGGCCAGGCGGATGACCGCCTGGCCCGGCGATTGTGCGACGGGCCGCTGTTACCTGGCGCCAGTTTCCACCAGATCGCCCGCACCCTGCGGCCCCGCGATCTCCCCCGCGACCGGACCCGCCACCGGACCCGCCACCGGACCGGCCGGAGCCGGGATCCGGAGCAGCCGGGCCAGCGAGGACGGCAGCCACCAGTTGGCCCGGCCGAATAGGGCGACCAGCGCCGGGACGAGCAGGCAGCGGACGACCACCGCGTCGATGAGGATGCCCGCGCCGAGCCCGGTGGCCAGGATCTTCAGATCGGTCTGCGGCCCGGTGGACATGGATAGAAAGCTCAGCATCAAGATCGCGGCGGCGCTGGTGACCAGGCGCCCGGTCCGGCCCAGCCCCTCGGTGACCGCGTGGCGGGCGTCGCCGCTGGTGTCGTAGGCCTCCCGGATGCGGGTGAGGATGAACACCTCGTAGTCCATCGACAGGCCGAACAGGAAGGCGAAGACCATCAGCGGCACCCACATCGTGATCGCCCCGGTGGCCGGGATGCCCCACAGCGCGTGGGAGCCGTGCCCGTCCTGCCACACCCAGGTCAGCACGCCGTACGCGGCGGCCAGCGAGATCAGGTTGAACACCACGGCCTTGGCCGCGAGCAGCACCGACCGGAAGGCCCGGGTCAGCAGCAGGAAGGTGGCGACGCCGATGATGGCGAGCATGAGCGGGAAGTCGCCGTAAACCGCGTGGTCGAAGTCGATCAGCGATGCGCCGGCGCCGCCGATGCCGATCACGTGCGGGCTGGCCAGCAGGGTGTGCTCCAGCTCGCTGATGGTCGTCTGACCCGTCGGCACGCTGCTCTCCGCCACGGGGATGACGGTGACGATCGCCGTGCCGTCCCGCTGGTAGTCCGGCGTGGCCGGTGCCACCGCGGCGTACACCCCAGGCACCCGCGCGGCCTGCGCGGCAACCGTGGCCGGAGCCCCATAAGCCGAGGAGGTCAGCACCTCAGCCGGGGTGAGCACGCCGGACGGGACGCCGCCGTCGGTCAGGGTGACGAGCGCGTTGTGCGCGGGTCCGCTGGTGGCCTGCGCGGAGCTGCCAGGCTCGCCCAGGTGCAGGGACAGCGCGGGCAGCATCAGCGCCGTCAGGATGCCGAACCCGGCCAGCGCGGCCAGCCAGCGGTGCCGGTAGACGCCGCGGGCCCAGGCCGAGAACACCCGGCTGGCCCGGCGCTCGGTCCGCAGCCGCGGCCAGTCAAGGCGCGGGCCGACGGTAGCCAGGATCACCGGGAGCAGGGTGATGGCGACAGCCACCGAGACCAGCGGCACGAGCACGCCGCCGTAGCCGACGCTGCGCAGCATGGGCACCGGCAAGACGATCATCGACAGCAGCCCGATGGCCACGGTGAGGCCGGAGAACACCACGGCCCGGCCCGCGTGGTTCATCGCTTCGACCACGGCGGTCGTGTTGTCCCGGCCCGCCGCCCGCTCCTCGCGCCAGCGGCTGACCACGAGCAGCGAGTAGTCGATGGCCACGCCCAGACCGATCAGCGCGATCAGGAACTCGACGATCTGGCTGATCCCGGTCACCTCGGTGAGCCCGCCGACGACCAGGAAGGTGGCGAACACCGAGATGCCGCCGATGAGCAGCGGCAGCAGCGCCAGGAAGCTGGCGAACACCAGCGCCAGGATGACCAGCGCGCCAACGGATCCGATCATCGCCTCGACCATGATCCCGGTGCCCTTAGACTGCGGCTGGCCGTTGGCCAGCAGCTGCGAGCCGGTGACCCCGACGTGCCACCCGGCCGGCGCGGCCGCCGTGACCACGTGCCCGATCTCCGGGCCGAGGTTGGTGCCGCCGAAGCCCGTCGCCGCGGCCGTGTACACCAACGCGAAGGTGGACCGGCCGTCGCTGGTGACGAACGTCGGGTTGTGCGTGGTCGCATAGTCCGCGATCCGCACGTTGGGGACCGCCCGGACCAGGGCGGCGAACGCCCGTCCGGTGGCGGCGGCGGTAGCCGGGTCGGTGATCTTCTGCCCGGCCGGCACGGTAATCACCGGCACGTAGGGGGTCTGGGAGCCGCCGTTGCCGTACTGGCTGGCGATCTGGTTGTCGACCTTGAACGCCTGCCCCGGCATGGCGAAGCTGTTCGTCATCCGGTGGGTGGTGCCGCTGATGGTCATCACGCCGACGGCGGCCACGACGACCCAGAACAGGGCCACGAGCGCCTTATGGCGGAGCACGAAGCGGGTGAGCGCGGGCATCGCGACCTCCGAGTTTCTGTGGCCGGCGGCCGTTCCGCCAGCCACTGGCAAGCCTGCCGTTCCGCCCCCCGGCCCGTCGTCCCGCGACAGTTGGCACTTGGCCCTACCACCGCGGGATTAACCGCGCCCGGCGTACTCCTGGGGGAGTAAGCAGATGATCAACCGGGGGAGGGCGACTCCGGCCCCCAGACATGCCTACGCTTACGTGCATGGAAAGTGTCGCGGCGGCCCTGGAAGGTGTCGCGGCGGTCTGGCGGCGATGGCTCACCTCGCCCGTCAGGGACATGGTGCTTGCCCTGGTGGTGACCGTCGTCCTGGTGTTCGGCAGCCTCGGCGAAGGTGATCCTAAAAATCCCAGCGACCTGGTCCAGTTCCGCGGCCACGCGGCGCCGCATCCGGGGGCCGCACTGCTGCTCGTCGCGGTCGCCTGCCTGGCGCTGGCCTGGCGCCGTCGCGTGCCGGTGGCCACGCTCGCCGTCTCGACCGCCGCGGTGACCGTCTACTCGTTGCTCGGCTACGTCAACGGCGCCTCCTTGATCGCCCCTGTCCTGGCCCTGTACGCGGTGGCTACGCAGGTGAGCGTCCGCCGGGCGGTCATAGCAGCCGTAGCCACGCTCGCCGTCCTCCTGACGGCCACGGCCGTGAACAACCCGTTCGGGCACATCAGCGGTGGCGGATTCGACCTCATCCCCGGCATGGTCGCCGCGGCCCTGTTCGCCGGTATCGCGGTGGCGAACCGGCGCGCCTACGCGGCGTCGATGCTTGACCGGGCCGAACAGGACGCCCGCAGGCGCATTGACGAGGAACGGCTGCGCATCGCCCGCGAACTGCACGACGTCGTCGCCCACACCATGGCCACCATCAACGTGCAGGCCGGGGTGGCCGCCCACGTCCTGTCCAGCCGCCCGGAGGCGGCTGCCGAATCCCTGCAGGCGATCAAGACCGCGAGCAAGGAGGGGCTCAGGGAGCTGCGCGCCATCCTGAACGTGCTGCGCCAGGCGGACGACGCCGACCCCACCCAGCCGGCACCGGGCATCGCCCAGCTCGAAGCCCTCATCGCCGGGGCCCGCCGGGCTGGCCTGGCGACGACGTTCACGGTGACCGGCGAGCCGGTCCCGCTGCCGGCCGCCGTGGACCTGGCCGCGTACCGGATCGTCCAGGAGTCGCTGACCAACGCCATCCGCCACGCCGGCCCGGCGACGGCCGCGGTCTCGCTCACCTACCACCACGACGAACTGCGAATCGACGTGACCGACACCGGGCGAGGCCAGCCCCCAGCCGCCGCGGGCAAGAGCGCGGGACATGGGCTAGCCGGAATGCGCGAGCGGGCCGCCGCCGTCGGCGGCACGGTCGAGACCGGCCCCGGCCCCGTCGGCGGCTACCGCGTCGCGGCCCGGCTCCCCTTCGGGGGTCAGCTCACCGACCCCGCCCCCGATGCGGCCCGCACCCGGGCCGGCGAAGGCACCCGGGCCACCCAGGCCGCGGAAGCCACCCAGGCCGCCCAGGCTGCGGAAGGCGCCCGGCCGTGATCCGGGTCCTGCTCGCCGATGACCAGGCGCTGATCCGCGCCGGGTTCCACGTCCTGATCGACGCCGCCGACGACCTTCAGGTGGTGGGCGAGGCCACCGACGGGGCGCAGGCGGTCGATCTGGCCCGCCGCGCGTGCGCCGACGTGGTGCTGATGGACATCCGGATGCCCGGGGTGGACGGCCTGGAAGCCACCAGGCGCATCTCCGCCGACGACGACCTCGCCGGGGTCAAGGTCATCATCTTGACCACCTTCGAGTCCGACGAGTACGTCTACCAGGCGATCCGGGCCGGGGCCAGCGGATTCCTGGTCAAGGACACCGAACCGGCCGACCTCCTCCAGGCGGTACGGATCGTCGCCAGGGGCGATGCGTTGCTGTCGCCGAGCGTGACCCGGCGGCTCATCACCGACATCGCCAGCCGACCCGAACGGCCGCCGCCCAGCAATCGTGCCCTAGTCGGCCTGACCGACCGGGAACGTGAGGTGATGGCGCTGGTCGCCGAGGGCCTGTCCAACGACGAGATCGCCGCCCGCTTGTTCCTCAGCCCGCTGACATCCAAGACTCACGTCAGCCGCATCATGACCAAACTGAACGCACGCGATCGCGCCCAGCTCGTCGTCATGGCCTACGAGAGCGGCCTGGTGACCCCGGGCGGCCGCGACCGGCAATAGCCCGCACCGGACCAGGGCCCGCCCTCTCAGGCCCCGGGACGCGGCGCATGACAGCAACGACGTGACATCGGTGCGTACGTAGACCGCAGCCCACCGACTCCTGCAGCGGTCCGGGCCATGAGAAGCCCGGCCGTAGCGAAGTGAAGTAGCGGTCTATGCCGAACTCAGCTGGTGGCGGCCTCCGCCGTCTCCGGCTGCTCGACGAGCTCGCCTTCAATGTTGATCTGGATTTCCTCGCTGACCACCATCCTGCCGTCCAGGATCATGCTGAAGTTCAGGCCGAAGTCCTTCCTGTTGATCTTGCCTGTGGCGCTGTAGGCGATCCGGTGTCCCATCATCTCCGGGTCGTTGAACTCCCCGTACTTCACCACGTCGAATGTCACTGGGCGGGTGTTGCCCTTGATGGTCAGGTCACCGGTCAGCTTGAAGTGGTCGGCGTCGATCTGCTCGACCCTGGTGCTCTTGAACTTGATCTCCGGATACTTTTCCACCTCCAGGAAGTTGGACGAGCGGAGGTCGTTGTCCCTGGCTCCGTTGTTGGTGCGGATGCTGGCCGTCGAGATGGTCACCTCGACCGACGCATTCTCCGGGTGGTCGGGGTCGATATCAGCAACCGCGCTGATCTCGTCAAAGTGACCCCGCACCGTCATCATCCCCAGGTGCTTGGCGGAGAACTCGACCTGCGTGTGATAGGGGTCAAGCTGCCATTTGCCCATGGAGGGCCTCCTTGCCTCATGTCACAGTCTGGGCGCGGCGCCGAACGTGCTACCGCCAGTTGTGATCGTAGTCCGCGTCCAGCTGGGCCCCCCCTGCGGGAGCGCCCCAGCAGGAGGGAGCGCCCCAGCAGGAGGGAGCGCCCCAGCGGGAGGGTCAGCGCAGCGGGAGGGTCAGCGCAGCTTCCGGAAGAATTCGCGCACGTCGCCGACCAGCAGGTCGGGCACTTCCATGGCCGCGAAGTGGCCGCCGCGGTCGAACTCGGCCCAGTGCACGATGTTGTTGGACAGCTCGGCGAAGCGCCGGATCGGTTTTGCGATCTCCCGCGGGAAGACCGCCACGCCGGTGGGCACGGTGGAGGTGGCCGGGGGACCCCAGGCGCGCGACCGCGCGGCCTCGTAGTAGAGCCGCGCCGAGGATCCGGCCGTTGCGGTCAGCCAGTACACGCTGACGTTGGTGAGGAGCTGGTCACGGTCGACCGCCTCGTCCGGCAGCCCGTCGTCGGTCCACTCGCCGAACTTCTCCGTGATCCACGCCAGCTGACCCGCCGGTGAGTCGGTGAGCCCGTAGGCCAGCGTCTGGGGCCGGGTGGACTGGATCGCGCCGTAGCCGCTCCCCGTGGTGCGGAAGTTGCGCAACGCCTCAAGGCGGGTCCTTTCCTCGACGGTCAGGTCCGCCGGCTCATCCGCCACGTAGGGGGAAAGCATGTTCAGGTGCACGCCGATGAGGTGCTCGGGAGCGATGATGCCGAGCTCCCGCGAGATCCCCGAGCCCCAGTCGCCGCCCTGCGCGCCGTAGCGCTCATAGCCGAGCCGCCCCATCAGCGAGGCCCAGGCCCGCGCGATCCGGCGCACGTCCCAGCCCCGGTCCCGGGTGGGACCGGAGAACCCGTAGCCCGGAATGGCAGGAACGACCAGGTGGAACGCGTCGGCCGGATCGCCGCCGTGCGCCGCGGGGTCGGTCAGCGGGCCGATGACGTTCATGAACTCCACGATCGACCCGGGCCAGCCGTGAGTGATGATCAGCGGCAGGGCCCCTGGCTCGGCCGAACGGACGTGCAGGAAATGCACATTCTGCCCGTCGATCGTGGTGGTGAACTGGTCAAACGCGTTCAGCCGTGCCTCGTAAACCCGCCAGTCGTAGCCGGTGCGCCAGTACTCGGCGAGCCCCCGCACGTACTCCAGCGGGATGCCGTAGTCCCAGCCCACCCCGGGCAGCTGGTCGGGCCACCGGGTCCGGGCCAGCCGGTCCCGCAGGTCATCCAGGTCGGCCTGCGGGATGTCGATCCGGAATGGCCGGACCTCGTCTGCTTCAGTGTGGTTGTTCATGAGCGGCCGGCCTCGCTCGCCAGGGCAGCGTTCATGGCCCGGAACTGCGGCAGGGTGTCACTATGTAGCCGCTGTTCGTAGAACGGGATGGCCACGCCGGTGAAGTCCTCGCGCTGGGTGAAGAGCACCACCCCCGGCCTGATCTGCTGGATGGTGAAGGTGTGCTCGCCGTCGAAGATGCCGCCCGGCCCGACCCTGCCGATCCAGCGCAGCTCGCGGCCGGGCTCGACGACCAGCACCGTGGGGGTGAAGGTGGTGTTACCGGTGGCGTCGTGCATGACGTTAGTCAGGGTAGCCCCGACCTGGACCCGGCCGCTCGAGGAGATGATGAAAGGGTTCCAGCTCGGGTAGGCGGCCTGGTCGGTGAGGACCGCCCAGACCCGCTGGGGCGTGGCGTTGATCTGGATCGAGGCCTGCAGCGTGTAGGGCTGGGTGTTGGTCAAGACGGCGTAGACGGCCAGGATCGCCACCACGGCGGCGAGGACGGCCAGCAGGACCCGGCGGCGGCGCCGGACGCGGCCGCCGCGGGACGGCGGGGCGGCGGTGGTTTCTGTCATGGTCATATCCCTTGCTCCTTCGGGGTGATGGCGTTCGGTGTGATGGCGTTCGGTGTGATGGCACCGTCGAGCGCGGCGTCAACGAGGCGCTCGGCGTAGCTCCGGTCGACGGGCGCTCCGCTGATCAGGATCCGGTAGTAGATCGGCCCGACGATCTGCTCGATCAGGACGGCCTGGTCGATGTCCTGGCGAAGCTCCTCGCCTTCGACGGCCCGCTGCAGCCGGGCCCGGGCCATGGCGTGCCGCTCCGCGAACCCGGCGCGGACCGCGTCGCCGATGTCGGGATGGCGAGCGACTGCCGCGACTATCTCGGCGGCCAGCCCAGCCGATGCGCCGCCGCCGTAATGGCCCGCCATGCGCAGCCGGTTGAGGCTGGCGGCCAGGGCCGCGGCGAACTCGGTCAGGTCGCCGCGCAGGTCGCCGGTATCGGGAATCGGCACCTCGCCCAGGATCTGGGCGGCCACCGCGACGGCCAGGTGGTCCTTGGTCGGCCACCGCCGGTAGAGCGTCGTCTTCGCCACCTCGGCGCGCTCGGCCACCTCATCCATGTTCAGTGCCGCGTAGCCGCCCGCGTGCAGCAGACCCCACGCGGCGCTCAGCACCCGCCGGTCAACCGAGCCGTCACGCGGGCGGCCGCGGCGGGCCACGGTGGTCTGGCTCATCACAGCCCTCCAATTCCGCTATCTTCGTAGCGAAATTGAGGTTACCGCAGGACCAGCAAATTACGCAACTCAGGTTTCGTATTCCATAGCCGACTGGGCCCTACCATCGGGGCATGGCCTACGACGAGGCGCTGGCCGCGCGGGTCCGTACCTGCCTGCGCGATGTCGCCGGGATCACCGAGAAGAAGATGTTCGGCGGGCTGGCCTTCATGACCCACGGCCATCTCACCGCGGGGGTCTACGGCGACGGGCTGATCGCGCGGATCGGCGCCGAACACATGGACGCGGCCGTGGCCGAGCCCGGCGTGCGCCCGTTCGACATGACCGGCCGCCCCATGCGCGGAATCGTCGTCGTGGCCGCCGAAGCGCTCGACGACACCGCGCTGGACCACTGGATCGCCCGGGCCC
>WNFG01007554.1_pt1 | contig 12373 bp, 10 predicted proteins | sample 5400431 | NCBI WGS metagenome assembly WNFG01 (sample SAMN13153346, study PRJNA577476) | soil metagenome | isolation source: 120 cm saprolite under Douglas fir tree site 2 hole 3 replicate 2 | place: USA:California | collected 2015-04-18
ATCCCGCCGGCTATCGCAAACCGAAACATTGTCGGGCTTCGAGGTGCAGCAGGCAAGGCCCGCCTACGTCTGGGGTGCACGACGTAGAAGTGGGAACGGCGCGAGAATAGGGTTGTATAGTAGTGCTCTTACGGCTAATATAGCCGTAAGGAGGCAACCATGCCCAATTTTCAGGAGGTCCCTGCTCGGGTTCGTGATCTTGCCACGCAGATCGCCCAGCCAAAGCCGATGCGCCGAGGCTCGGTTTCGGAGCGCTACGTCAAGTGCAGTAAACCCAGCTGTGCGTGTGCCGACGACCCAAAGGCACGCCACGGCCCCTACTTCAGCCTCACGCGGGGGGTCGCAGGCCGCACGCAGTCCCGCTTTATCTCTGCTGGGCAAGCCGAACTGGTGCGCCGCCAGGTGGAGGCCGGGCAACACTTCCGACGCCAAGTGGAGGCCTTCTGGGAGGCCTGCGAGCAATGGGCCGATGCCCAACTCGCAGGTCCGGCGGCGGCCTCCGAAGCCGCCCAAAAAGGGGGCTCCAGACGGCGTTGGAAGCCGAAGTCGTCCAGGAGGTCGAAGCACTCCTAGGTCGGGAGGCGGTCGCGGAGTTGGATTTCGAGGCCTGGGAAGTCGCCCTGCGCCATCGCACGCTGCGGCTCGCGGCCCGAGCGATTGAGCAACGGCTCAACGCCGACACCTCCGATGAGCAGGGCCCACGAGTCCCTTGCCGCTGCGGCGGTGAAGCTCGCTTTGCCGGGCGCCGGGCCAAGCAGTTCCAGAGTGTGCTCGGCGCGTTGCGACTCGAGCGCGCCTATTATCACTGTCCCTCGTGCGGGCACGGCTTCTGTCCTCGCGATCGGCATCTGGGAATAGAGAACACCTCCCTCTCTCCTGCTCTCACGCGCATGACCGGCACCGTCGGCGCGATGGTCAGCTTCCTGGAGGGCAGCGAGTTATTGCAGGAACTCGCGGGTGTGGTAGTCGATGCGAAGCAAGTGGAACGAACTGCAGAAGCCCTGGGGAAGGAAATCGCTGAACACGAACGAGATCACAGCGAACCTTCCGACACTCTGGCTCTGCCCAAGACTCTCTATCTCGGCATCGATGGAACGGGCATCCCCCTGCGTGCGGAGGAGCTGGCGGGCTCGACCGGCAAGCAACCAAATGGTTCGGCGAAAACGCGCGAAGTAAAACTGTGCACCATCTGGAGTGCGGAATCACTCGATGAGCACGGCATTCCCATCCGCGATGAAGGATCCGTTACCTATTCCGCGGCCATCGAGAGTGCCGCCACACCGGACACCGCCCAGGAACGTTCCGCCTTCACCCAGCGCATCTGGCGCGAAGCCCAGCGCCGCCGCTTCAGCCAGACCGAGCGTACGGCGGCGCTCGGGGATGGGGCTCCCTGGATCTGGAACCAGGTGCAAGAGCTGTTCCCCGGAACGACCGAGATCGTCGACCGCTTTCACGCCAAGCAGCACTTGAGTGACCTCAGCAAAGCTCTTTATGGCCCGACCCACCCGCGAGCTTCCCAGTGGGCGAAACGACGGCAGGAGGAACTCGACGCCGGACGGTTCCAAGCACTCCTCGCCGCGATTCGCCGCCATGTGGCTCACTCCGAAGAAGCCCGCCGTGGCCTGCACTATTTCGAGACCAACCGACACCGCATGCGCTACCCGGAGTTCCACGCCCAAGGCTTGTGTACTTCCACTGGCGTTGTGGAGGCCGGATGCAAAGTGGCCATCGGAACCCGGCTCAAACGGGCCGGGATGCATTGGACCGTTCGCGGTGCCAACGCCATCATCGCTCTGCGCTGCTGCAAACTGAGTGGACGTTTTCAGGACTTTTGGGAACGCAGATCCGAACGGGTGGCGGCGTGACCTACGACTTTCTTGGCGTGCACCCGTTGACTTGTGTCAAAGCTCGTTAGAAATGTCCCCTTTCTTACCTCATTAAGAGTGTCCCCTTTTCGCGTTCTGCTTTTGTCTGGGTCGTTGGCCTTGCCCGGAGCGTAGCCCTGCGGAGCCCAAAGGGCGGAGCGTTTAGGGCGAAGCGGAGGGCAAGGCCAACGACGGCGGCGCGACCGTGGCCTCGCGCGACGCTCGCCTTTCTCGCCTCTCCATCCCTCGGCGGGCGGCCTCTCGCCACGGGTGATCCGCTGGCGGCACCCACGGGCGCTTGACCGCAGACACGCCCCCGCCTTGCTTCGCATCGCGTGCGGTTGCCGTCTGCCCACTCGGGCGCGCGGGCGGCGAGATCTCTTCCCAGCGTAACTCGCGACCTCGATACTCGATCGCGATGCTGCCATGCCGCCCCTCACAGATCACCACCTTGCCCTGGGCGGGCGCATATCGCCGGCTCTGCGGCTGCAGCTGAAAGAACCGGCTCTGATACCGCACCACCCAGTCGTTGCTGATCGTGCGTTCCGTTTCCAGCCGGAAAATGCGGTGGAGTGCGGCGGCCGACGGCGCTCGACGGTGGTAGTCCTCCGGCCGGGCCGCCGCGCGCGCAAAGCGCCGGTTGTGTTCCGGCAGATACTCGGTCTCCAGGTACACGTTGGCTTGCGCATGACTCGTGATTTGCTTCCGTCGCAGTTTTTTCACCAGCCGATCCTGATGCGTCCCGTGCTGGCGTTCCACACGTCCCTTGGCCTGCGGCGAGTTCGCCGCGATCACCTCGATCCCCAACTTCGCGCACATCCGGCCCAATTGCGTGATCGGCTCTTCCCCACGCAAGCGTTCGCCTGGCGTGGCCGGCCGCCGATATAGATTCTTCCCATCCACGTACAGCGCCAGCGGTACGCCGTAGCGTTCGATCCAAGCGCGCAGCGCATCCGCGACCGCCCAGATCGTCTCTTGCTCGCCCACGTGCGCCCGGGTTGTGCTGGTAGCGTCATCGACGAGATCGATCAAGCAGCCCTCCGGGCCGCGCTCCTCCAGCCAGTGGTGAAAACTGCCGTCCATCTGCACCATCTCCCCAAAGTGCTCCTTGCGCTCGCGCCGTCGTCGGTGCCGCCGCCGCTTCCGCTCGCGACTCCACAACCCTTCCGCCAGCATCCAGCGTCGCAGCGTTTCGGCATCCACCGGCAGCCCATCCTCCGCTGCCAAGTGCTCCGCCGCCAGCGTCGGCCCGAAGCGCTCACCGACCGGCCCACCGTACTTCTCGCGCACCCGCCGCAGCACCTTCTGCCGAAACTTCTCCTCGTAAGCACGATTCGATGGCTGTCCCGCGCTGCGGTGCTGCAGACCCGCGGCGCCTTCCTCCCCATACCGCTTCCACAGCCGCTTGGCCTGCCGGTAGCTCACGCGCATCAGCCGCGCCGCATCCACCACCCGCAGCTGCTTGCTCCGCACTCGTGCCAGCACTTCTACTCTTCCCAACTCCCTCTTGCTCATCTCCATCCGCCCCAATCTGACCTCCTCTCGGAGGTCCTATTAGGGGGACATTTCTATCGAGGACAAAAGGGGACATTATCATCGAGGCGCAACACTGATTTTTTCCTCCGGTGTGGTTCACTCCCCGTGAATCCGCAGACCGGCTTCCCGGCAAGACCGCCTGCGATCTGAGGCTCGCAGCGCGCCCCTTATGAACGCCGACTCCTTGCTCCCGCCCTCCCGCCCTATTCCTCTAGCGGGAAAATTAAGTTTGAGTTAATCTTGCCGCCGCGAAGGGAGTCGCTTTCCTCGTTCGATGCTTTTCAAGAGCCTGAGCGCCGCGGTGTTCGGCATTGACGCCTACCTCGTCGAAGTTGAGGTGGACGTTGGCTCGGGCAACCTGCACGATTTCAACGTGGTTGGCCTGCCCGATGTGGCCGTCAAGGAGAGCCGCGAGCGCATAAAAGCCGCGCTCAAGAACTGCGGCTACGATTTCCCCGCCCCGCAGAGCGTCACCATCAACTTGGCCCCGGCCGACATCCGCAAGGAAGGCTCGGCGTTCGATTTGCCCATGGCGCTGGGCATCCTGGGCTGCGTCGGCACGTTTTTCGGCAAGGCCCTCAATGGTTTCGTGTTTCTCGGCGAACTCTCGCTCGACGGCGGCGTGCGCGCGGTGCGCGGCGTGCTCTCGGCGGCACTTGCGGCGCGCGAGCGCGGCATCCGCTCGCTGGCCGTGCCGGAGGCCAACGCGCGCGAGGCCGCTGTGGTGGAGGGCATCGACGTCTATGCCCTTCGCTCGCTGCCGCAGGCGGTGGACCTGATCAACGCCCCGGAATCCTTCGCTCCGTTGCGCTTGGACGCCCGCGCCCTGCTCGCAGAGGCCGCCCAGTATTTGGTGGACCTGCGCGACGTCCGCGGCCAGCAAGCTGCCAAGCGCGCCCTGGAGGTGGCCTGTGCCGGTGGCCACAACATCATCTTCATCGGGCCGCCCGGCGCTGGCAAGACCATGCTCGCCAAGCGCATCCCCACTATCCTCCCGCCGATGTCTCTCGAAGAGGCCATCGAAACCACGCGCATTCACAGCGTCGCCGGCTTGCTGGAAAACTCGCGCGGCCTGGTGGGCACGCGGCCCTTTCGCTCTCCGCACCACACCATCAGCGACGCAGGATTGATCGGCGGCGGCGCGGTGCCGCGGCCCGGCGAAGTCTCGCTCGGGCATCACGGCGTGCTGTTCCTGGACGAGCTGCCCGAATTTGAGCGCAACGTCCTCGAGGTGATGCGCCAGCCGCTCGAGGAAGGCTCGGTGACCATTGCGCGCGCCGCCACTTCGGTCACCTTTCCCGCGCGCTTTATGCTCGCCGCGGCGATGAACCCCTGCCCTTGCGGTTTCTTTGGCGACTCCACGCGCGAATGCCATTGCTCGCCGCCGCAGATCCAGCGCTACGTCTCGAGAATCTCGGGACCCCTGCTCGACCGCATCGATATCCACATTGAGGTCCCCGCGGTGAAGTACAGGGAGCTCCGCGGCGAGCACGCCATCGAGGAATCGGCCACCGTGCGCGAGCGCGTGCTGCGCGCCCGCACCCGGCAACTGGAGCGCTTCGCCGAGGAGAAGAAGATTTACGCCAACGCTCAGATGCCGCCAAAGCTCCTCCGGAAGCATTGCCAAATTTCCGAAGAGAGCGAGAAGTTGCTGGAGAACGCCATCACGCGGCTGGGACTTTCCGCGCGCGCCCACGATCGCATCCTAAAAGTGGCGCGGACGATCGCGGATCTGGACAGCGCGGCCCACGTCCAGCCCCACCACCTCAGCGAAGCCATCCAGTACCGCACCCTCGACCGCACCTACTGGGCCTAGCGCGTAGGACAGGCATTCCTGCCTGTCCGCCACTCTCTCCTCCCTCGCCGCGCTCCCCGAAACCCTCTCCATTGACTTCCATTAAGCCGCTGTGCTAGGCATACTTCGCTTTGACCTCAGGCGCCAACCGTCGGATGCCTGCAGAGACCAAGCGGATTGAAGTGACACTGGAGACGCTGCTCGATAGCGTCAGTCTGGCCGAGGACATTTGTCTGCGAATCGCCGCGTCGGCGGGCTTCGACGAAGACGACTGTCACAAGATCGGCATGTCGGTCCGCGAGGGCGTGATCAACGCCTATCGGTACGGCCACGACAGCCAGCGCGGCAAAAAGATTCATCTGGTCTTTGAGCTTGCGCCGGACAAGATGGTGATTCGTGTGATCGACCACGGTCCCGGCTTTAACCTAGCCGATGTCCCCGATCCCCTAGCCGAGGAGAATCTGCTCAAGACCTCGGGTCGCGGGATTTTCCTGATGCGCTCGTTTATGGATGAATTTGAGGTGCTTCGCCGCCGTCAGGGCGGGGCCGAGGTGGTCATGGCCAAGCAATATCCCGCGTCACGCGGCGCCGGCCCCGGGAGACGGTCCGCGAACACGAAGGAGGAATAACCTGTGAACCTCAGAGCCACCGCGCGCGAGTCGGGCAGCGTGATTGTGATCGACCTCAGCGGGCGCATCACCCTCGGCGAGGGTAGCGCCCTGTTGCGCCAAATGATCCGCGAAAATCTTGGCAAGGGTCATAAGAAAATTATCTTGAACCTGGGCGAAGTGAACTACATCGATAGCTCGGGCATCGGCGAGTTGGTGAGCGGCTATACCACGGTCACAAGCCAAGGCGGGGAGCTGAAGCTGCTCAACCTCACTAAAAGAGTGCACGACTTGCTTCAGATCACCAAATTGTTCACCGTATTTGACGTTTACTCCGATGAACGCACCGCCGTGCGCAGCTTTCAGTAGCCCCACAACTGTGGGCGCTTCGCACGACCTGTATTGCAGCGCCATCTTACTGCCTGTTAGTCACGCCTCGAAAGGTGTAGTTAGGTCGCTCGAAGCCAGCCACGGTTGCAACACCACGACACTCTGGACAGCATTGCACTTTTGTGCCAGCATACCGCCGCGTTTGTGGGTCACGTAATACCGTAGGTGTACGGGGCTCGTCGCGGCGGGTTTTTTGTGGCACCGACTGGCGTTACACCCGGCAAATAGCGATATTTTTAGAAACAGGAGTTACGAAGTTGAGTAGAGAACAAGGTGTGGTGAAGTGGTTCAACGCTTCCAAGGGGTACGGTTTCATCCAGCGCCAGTCGGGCGAGGATGTGTTCGTTCACTTCTCGGCCATCCAGATGGACGGTTACAAGACCTTGACCGAAGGCCAGACGGTCGAGTTCGAAGTCCGTCAGGGACCCAAGGGTTATCAGGCCGAGAACGTCACCCGCGTCTAAGGCCTCAATATCTCGAGGCCCTGTCCTCTCCGCCGGCCCTGAGCTTGCGCTCACGGCGCCGGCGCGGAGGGTGGGGCCTTCCTGTTTTCGCCACTTCCCGCCATCGCCGGAGAATGGGCAGGCGCGCTTTGTGATACGATGGCTCGTTTGATAGATGGCGGAGGAGAGCTTGTCGCAGCACATCTCGCGCAAGGAATTAAAGAAAGACGAAATCCGAGAAACTTTGGCGCACGGCGCCGAAGCGGTCTTCTCTCACCAGAAGATGGCAGGGCTCATTCTGGGCGCGGCGCTGGTCGTGGCCCTGGCCATCCTCGGCTGGCGGTTCTACGCCGAGCGGCAGACGGGGAAGGCCTCGGCAGCGGTCGAAGAGGCAATGAAGATTTTCCAGGCGCGCATCCGCGAGCCGGGCGAGCCGGGCGAAGTCACCTACGTCGAAGAGAAGAACAAGTATGAAGACGCGTCGAAGAAATTCTACGAGATCGCCGGCAAGTATTGGCGGACGCGCCCCGGGCAGGTGGCCCGCTACTATGCGGCGCTGAGCGAGATCCAACTCGGCCGCTTCGGCGAAGCCCAGAAGTTGCTGAAAGAGTTCGAGGGCAGTGGCGACGAGGAATTCGTTGCGCTCGCGCGCTACCAACTGGCCGTGGTGTACGACAAGACCGGCAAAGGCGAGGACGCCGCGAAACTCTTCCGGCAGCTCGCCGAAAAACCCACCGTCTTCGTGCCCAAGCCGATGGCCCTGCTCGCGCTCGGCGATCAGTTGCGCAAGAGCAATCCGCAGGAAGCGACCAAGGTGTACAACCAGATCAGGCAAGATTTTCCTGATTCCCCGGTCGCCGAAGAAGCCGAAAAACGCCTGGAGACCTTCGGTCCGAAGAGCTAGCCCCTCGCGTTTTTTTCTCTGCTTGGCGCAGGCTGCGATAGGATGACGGCGATGGCGCTAGCCCCCTACGCGATGGACGTGAGCCATTCGCGCGGCCGCCGCTATTTCGAGCCGCCCCACCCCTACCGCAACGACTACGCGCGCGACCGTGACCGGGTGATTCACTCGCGCGCCTTCCGGCGTCTGGAAGCGAAGACGCAGGTTTTCACCACACGCTACTCCGACCACTTCCGGAATCGCCTGACGCATACGCTCGAGGTCGCGCAGATTGCCCGCACTGTCGCGGGCGCGCTGGGCCTCCAGACGGATCTTGCCGAGGCCCTGGCCCTGGTGCACGACATCGGCCACCCGCCCTTTGGACACGCCGGCGAGCACCGCCTGCACGATCTGATGCGCCGGCACGGTGACCTCTTCGACCACAACCTCCACGCCCTGCGCATCATCGAGCAGTTCGAGCAGCGCTACCTCGACTTCCCAGGCCTCAACTTAACTTTCGAGGTGCGCGAAGGCATCATCAAGCATTCCCGCGATTACCGACCGGCTGAATTTCCGGAGCTCGCGGAGTACCTGCTGGACCAGCGGCCACCCCTCGAGGCCCAATTGATCGACTGCGTAGACGAGATCGCGTACAACACCGCCGACCTCGACGACGGTTATGAGGCGCGGCTGCTCGACCTGCAGACGATCCTCGAGGGCGTGCCGGTATTCGCCGAAACCTTTGCGCAGGTGGATCGGCACTATCCCGCCCCCGGGCGGGACCGCACAAAGCTCAAGTTCAACGAGGCACTCAAGCGCGTGCTCGATCGTCTCGCCACGGATCTGATCGAAAACACTCGCGAGCAAATCCTCGCGAGCGGCGTGGCGAGTGTAGAGGACGTGCGGCGCGCGCCCATGCGCCTCGCCGGCTTCAGTCCGGCGGGTGCGTGGCAGAATGCGGAGTTGAAGAAGTTTCTCTACTCCCGGCTCTACGACAGCCCGACGCTCGTCGAGGAGCGCGAGCGCTCGGTGGATGCCTTGGAAAACCTCTTCCGCTATTACCTGGAACACCCGGAGGCCATGCCGAAATATTACTTCGAGCAGGCACAGCGCGAGCCGCGCCAGCGCGTCGTGTGCGACTACATTGCCGGCATGACCGATCACTTCCTGTTGCGCCAGCACCGCGAGCTGCTGGGCGCCCCTGCCGGGCACCGGTAGTCAGCCGTCGTGCTGCGCCAATGTGTCAGGGCAGAAAAAGAGCCGCCGAGACGCCAGCGGTACACAACCACGCTTGGTGCAAGGGCCAGACTCGGGAAACTAGACGGCCTCGGATTGAGAGGTAAAGTGGAACTGCTTCACCTTGAGCGCGGGCAGCAGCGCTGAGGCGGACCCTTGTGATTCCGAAGCGCTAACGCGCTCGGGCGCGCCGATCAGTTCGACATTGCCCCCAGCCAGCATTTCGAGCAGGCTCTGGTTAAACCGGAAATTGCGCACGGGGTACTGAATTTTTCCCTTCTCGACGTACCAGACGCCGTCGCGCGTCAATCCGGTGATCGCCATTGTGCGGATGTCCACTGGCCGCAGGTACCAGAAATGGCTGACCAGCAGGCCACGCTCGGTCGAGCGCACCATCTCCTCCACGCTCGCCGGCGGCGACACTGAGGCGCTCGTCGACGATTTTCTCGCCGATCTTCGTTTTGCCGCCAGGGGCGGAGAAGGGGCTGCGACCCTCCTCGGCAAGGCGGGCGTCGAAGAGGAAGCTGATAAAGCCGAGCAGGTCAGCCACCGCCTGCGGCTCGAGCACCACGGTATAGGTGCCGGCATCGAGCGTGCGCGCCTCGCGCGAGCGCAGGGCCTTCCCGATGGCTTCGCGAGCGATGCGCGCGGTGTCGAGCTTGGCGACATCGAAGTGGTTGCGCAGGAAGTAGCCCGAGCCATCGCCTTGCTGAGTGCGGGCTGTGAGTGAGAGGCTAACCAGGCTTGCGCGCCCATAGGAGAAGTTGCCGTTCTTGCTGGCGTGTGCGGCGACGACGCCATGGGCCTGGTGGAAGCCGGCCCCGGTGACATTCTCTTTCTCGCAGGCAGCGATCACGGCGTCGATGGCTTTAGCGCGTTCGGTCGCTGAAATGTTGGCCGTAGATTCGATGTAGCCCTGCGTGGGTTTGTACTGTTGCGGGCCGAGTGTGGGCAGGTACTCGCGGTCCACCGGCGAGAGGCGCGCTAGCTGTTCCGCCTGCCGCACCGCGGCTTCCAGCGAAGCGTCGTCCATTTCATTGGTCTGGGCTGCGCCTTTCTTGTCTTTGAGCCACAGGGTCACGCTGGCCTCGACGTTTTCCCGGCGGCCGCTAGTCGTGAAATTATTGGCGGCAAAGCGGACGTGTTGATAGTCTTCGCTCTCGACGCTGACTGTGGCGTCGTCGGCCTTCACGTAGTCCAGCAGCTTCTGGCAAATCGCTTTGGCTTCCTGTTCGCTGAGCAGCATTGGCGTCTCCTAGGACCGTCCCGCAGCCGGAGCGGTGTTCAGTACAGTGATTTGCCGGAAGCGGGCCGCCGGGCAGCCGTGGCTGACGGCATTCGATTGCCCAGGCTCGCCCTTGCCGTCGAAAAAGCTGCCATTGAGCTCGTAGATGGCCTCACCGCCTTTGGCGTCGCATGCGCCCCAGAAGTCGGGCGTGCGCGACTGATAGGCGACATCGCGCAGCATCGCTCCTTTTTTGCCGTTCTTGATTTCCCAGAAAGTCTGCCCGCCGAACTGGAAGTTGTACCGCTGCTGGTCGATCGAATAGCTGCCGTCGCCGTAGATCAGGATGCCGTTCTTTACGCCGGCGAGAAGGTCGTCAAGAGTGATTTTTTCTTTCGAGGGTTCGAGCGAGACGTTGGGCATGCGCGGGAAGGGCACGCTGCCCCAACTGTCCGCGTGGCAGCAGCCGTAGGAAGTCTTCCGCCCCACCAGCGGCGCCAGCTCGCGCGTCGTCTGCCAGTCCACGAAAACGCCGTCCCTGACCAGGTGCCAGCGCTGGGCGGGCACGCCATCGTCGTCGTAGCCCACGGTCGCCAAGCCTGCTTTCTGCGTGCGGTCGGCAACCATGTTGACTATCTTCGAGCCAAACTGAAATTTACCCGTCTTATCAGGCGTGAGGAAACTTGTGCCGGCGTAGTCGGCTTCCCAGCCCAGCGCCCGATCGAGTTCGGTGGAGTGGCCTGTGCTCTCGTGAATGGTCAGCCAGAGGTGCGTGGGATGGAGCACCAGGTCATACTTCCCCGGCTCGACCGGCTTGGCCTTCAATTTCTCGACCGCCTCGTTGCCAGCCTGCTCAGCCTCAGCCAGCCAGGGATATTTCTCCGCGTACTCGTAACCCATGCCCTGCGGCCCGCCCAGCGAGCGGCGGCTCTGGAAATCTCCCTTGGCGGAATCTACAGCGGTGACGTTGAAGTTTGGGAAGCTGCGAATGATGTACTGCTCGATTCGCGAGCCTTCGCTGGAGGCGAAGAATTTCTGTTCGTTCACGAAGGCCAGCGAAGAGTTGATGAAATTGACGCCTTTGACCTTCAGTGCCGCTTCGTTCAGCTTCAGCAGGAAGCCAATTTTATCCTCGAGCGGGATGTCGAACGGGTCTTTCTCAAAGTTGCTCCTCCAGCTCGTCGCCACCTTCGTGACAGGCGCCAGTGTGAACGGCTTGCGCTGATAGGCAGCATTGGCTTGCGCGATCTCGATCGCCTGGAGGGTGATGCGGCGGACTTCCTCGGCGGTGACCTTGCGGCTGGAAGCAAAGCCCCAGGTGCCCTTCAAGAGGACACGCACGCCGCAGCCGAAACTCTGCGTGCGCGACACCTGCTGTACCTGCTTCTCACGCGTGAAGATGTTCTCGTTGCGGTAGCGGTTGATCCGGATGTCGGCGTAGCTGGCCCGAAGAGTTCTCGCGGCGGAGAGCGCGGCATCGGCTAGCTTACCCTTGTCCACCGCCTCGGCTTCAGCCGCTTCCAACTCCAGCAGCCACGCCGGCACCGCGGCCGCGCCCAGCGCCAGGCCAGAGGCTTTCAAAAACTCCCGTCGAGACGCCTTCACATCTCCAATGCAATTGAGGGAAGACGACATACGCACCTCTCCTTGAGGAAAAGTAGGACTGCGCAGTCTAGTCGTGTTGGTACGCGCCAAACAAGGGGAAGGTTTCAACATGGTTGCTGCGCCCGACGTTGACTCCTCCACCAGGAGCCCTGAGTGCCAGATTCGCGGCGTGGCAGCGAGGCTATTTCCCGGTTTTCTTGACAACGGGTTGAAGGACCGTATAATGGCCTTTCCCGCAGCGCACCGGGAGAAAACGCCATGTTCTTGGACGTAAAAGAGTTAGCTGTTCGCAAGATCCGCATCCGAAAGAATTATGCCCCCGGAACTGTGGATTTCCATACCGACGAGTTTCAGCAAGTTGAGCCACTCGAGGTGCGCGCCACTGCCGAACTGGTTGAGGGGCAGATTCGCATTTCGGGTTCGCTGCACACGCGGCTGGAGCTAACTTGCGCTCGTTGTCTTGACACCGTGGTCGAGGAAGTGAGCCGGGACTTCGACCTCTACTACCGGCCCATGTCCACCATCGCCAGGGAAGAAGAGGTTCACCTGCGCCGGGACGACACCGAAATCGGCTTTTTTGAAGGCGAGGGTTTATTCCTGGCCGATGTGCTGGCCGAGCAAGTGATCCTTTCGATGCCGATGAAGGTGATTTGCAGGAGCGATTGCCGCGGCCTGTGCCCGCACTGTGGCACCAACCTCAATAGCGAAGAGTGCCGCTGCGAGACGCATGGAGCCGACCCGCGAATGGCACCCCTGGCGCGCCTCAAGCAGGACTGGTTCAAAAAGCAAT
>WNFG01011772.1_pt1 | contig 12373 bp, 10 predicted proteins | sample 5400431 | NCBI WGS metagenome assembly WNFG01 (sample SAMN13153346, study PRJNA577476) | soil metagenome | isolation source: 120 cm saprolite under Douglas fir tree site 2 hole 3 replicate 2 | place: USA:California | collected 2015-04-18
CACTGCCGATCGAGACTGGCGCATGTCCAATACACCGGACTGGCCGCCTTTGAACTTCACCGTGACGGATGGAGAAGCGGGCTTGGCGTGCCGGGCCTCTCGAACTTCTGCCAGTGAGGAAGATAAGCTGCTCACGCTGTCAACGACTGCATTCGCGTTTGGCATGACTAGAAACTCCAGCAGGAGGAAGACCGCACCCTATCACAACGGTTCGAAGTAACGCGATTATACTCCTGTACCTTACTTATGCTTCGGGTTCGGCCCTTCCTTCAATGTCTTCTCGATCAGCCGATCCCGTTCTGCAGGATCTGCTGGGGCCTCCACCTTCTGTTGCCGGATTTCGTTGAGCAAGGCCCAGGCATAATCGCATACACGGTAGTGGAACTTCGCGCCGACGGTGGCGCCTTCCGAGCCAAAAACGGGAGCCGGCCGCTTATCACCGAGCAATTTGATGAGAGCCGCTTCAGCCGGAGTACCTTCGTCAATGAGTGCTTTGGCCGCGTCTTCCCAATAGTCATGAGGGAGTCCCCAGGTGTTGAAATATCGCGAAGTCTCCAGCGAAGAAACTAAAATGTTGACTCGAAATGACGTTTCGAGCGCGTGATATTGAGTTGGGCTCACCCGGCGAAGAGCCAGCAATGAAAGCAAGGAAGAACGGTCGGCCCGGGTCAAAGACTGCTTGAGATCTCCGGCGACCCCTTCGCCTCTCGAAACAGTCTCTTGATAGGCGGAAGAGTTAAACGGTTCCCTGCCCTTTTCGGAGTCCGATGCCAACTCCTGCGCCAGCTGTTTTGCATTCATGCCCTGCAATTGTTTTCGGCGGTTCTCGCGTTTGTCCTGCAAGGCACGCAACTCGGCGGTTTTGTCAGAGGGCAACCCTCCACTTCCCTTCTGCTGTCCACAACCTATGCCCAGGAAGAGGATTCCCAAAGCAACCGCGGTCCATGAACGAATCTCAATTTTATGTCTCACGTTGGACCCCCCTTCTTTATAAACGTGTGAACGCCGGAAATATGTTCTTCCCAACTCCGGGAGCGGTAGCATTCCACTGCGCGACCGCAAGGTCGACTGCCGTCTGGTTCCAATCCACACCGATCTCGTTGAACGGCGACCCTGTGCTTCCTCCCGAGTTCACAATGAACAGCCAGTAGTAATAGCCGAGGAGGTTATTCACGCAGCTGGAATTGGCATCAATCGAGACGGGCACGTCCACCGCATCGAACCAGCTGTTATCGGGCCAGCCGGAGGGACCATCTCCCAGCACAGCAGCAGTGGCATTGCTTCCCGTCGTCAAGTAACTAGCAAAAGTCCATCATTGTTGCGGGCGTAATAACCCCAGATGCGGCCATCGATCCGGTCCACTGCCCATCCATTCTGAGTGGCGTCCGCCTGGCCGGTCACAATGCGGTCATGCTGTTGCGTACTCGGCGCCAGGAAATCACCGGTATCACTGTCGATGATGCGGACGATTTGAATGTAAGCAATGGTATTGGTGCCGCAATTCGAGCTACAGGCTCCCGGAGAAAAGCTGAAGCTGGTAGAGATGTTCTCTCCGCGATTGCCATTCGGCGACCCGCTGAAGCTGAACGTGCCACAAGGATGAGTAGCTTGCCCGCATGCCGCGGCCAGCACAATCGCACCAACACACAGAAGTAGCAGCTGCTTGCGCATCTTGTGGCCTCCAATTCGCCCTCTCACGTAGGTAGTGCGCATAGGGGCATAAACGTTTCAAGGGTTTCAGCTGGAAGAGCTGGTGGAACTAAACCGGGGTCTGCGGCGGCATCCCAACCAGACGGCGCCCGAGAGGGAGCGGGCGGTGGTGGAGCTGCGGCAGGCGCACATGCGCTGGGGCCGCGCAAGCTGAAACGCATTTTGGAGCGCGACCAACCCGAACGAGAGTGGCCGGCGGCCAGTATGATCGCCACCTCGGGATTCGCCCACATGCTCATTCATCTTTCGCGACGTCGTCTTCCCAGGGTCTGTGCTATCTTGATTGTCCTTAGCAGACCGAACCAGGTTAGGTTTTAAGCGGGCGCCAGCTGGCTGCCAAAATTCAGAAAATCATAGGATTTAGAGCTACGGTCATTATTCTGGAATACTTTACCTACAAGTCCTTTAAACGTTGTCAAGGGATATTACCCCTGGCAGGATTTCCCCATAACTCTATGATTCCAAAAGACGGGTAGTGGTAAGCACGGGTTAGTACCTTAGTAGTAAACACGCGCTTTCTTCGGCTTTGCGGAGGCAGCTGGAGCAACGACCACGGAGCAAAAATAAAACCAGGTTTGCAATGATTAATGGATCAATGACAAATGATCGACGAACCAACCGAGCGGTCGCGTCTTCTGCTGCTACAATTTCCGTTTCCTGCCCTGGTGCAGCCAGCCGCGTCTCTACAACGAGGTGTCTCCATGCCCGAAACTTTGCAGCTTTCGAATCCCGCTCCGCTCACCACTCTTTCGGAAGACGAGATTCTGTTCCGCGACAACGTCCGCCAGTTTGCCGACGACAAGATTCGGCCGCTGGCGAAAGAGATGGACGAAAAGGCGGTGTTCGATCACAGACTGCTCGACCAGTTCTTTCAACTCGGACTGATGGGGATCGAAATTCCGGAGCAGTACGGCGGAGCGGGCGGCAAGTTTTTTGAGGCGATCTTAGCCGTCGAGGAATTTTCGCGGGCCGACGCTTCCGCTGGTGTAATCGTGGACGTGCAGAACACGCTGGTAGCGAATGCGATTCTGCGCTGGGCCAATGAAGACCAAAAGAAGCGTTACCTGCCAAAGATGGCGGCGGATACGGTTGGCGCGTACGCGTTGAGCGAGGCGGGATCGGGGTCGGACGCGTTTGCGCTGCAAACCAAAGCCGAGCTCAAAGGCAGCGACTTCGTTCTCAACGGACGCAAGCTCTGGATCACGAATGGCAAAGAGGCTGGATTGTTCATTCTGTTTGCCACCGTGGATGCGTCGAAGGGATACAAGGGGATCACGGCGTTTCTGATCGAAAAGAATTTCCCTGGATTCACGGTTGGCAAGAAAGAAGACAAGCTGGGGATTCGGGCTTCGTCAACCTGCGAGTTGATTCTGGAAGATTGCCGCGTGCCGAAAGAGAACGTGCTCGGCGAGGTTGGCAAGGGATACAAAATCGCGATCGAAACGCTGAACGAAGGCCGCATCGGAATCGGCGCGCAGATGCTGGGCGTAGCGCGCGGCGCGTGGGAATGCGCCGCGAAGTACGCGCAGGAGCGCATGCAATTCGGGAAGCCGATTGCGGAATTCCAGGGGATCCAGTTTCAGATCGCCCAAATGGCAACCGAGATCGAGGCGGCGCGCCTGATGGTTTATAACGCCGCCCGAATGAAAGATGCCGGAGTAAATTTTGTAAAAGAAGCCGCGATGACCAAGTTGTTCACGTCGCAGGTGGCCGAGCGTGTGACGTCGCTAGCAATCGAAGTCTACGGCGGATACGGTTTTACAAAAGATTATCCCGTCGAAAAATATTGGCGTGACGCGAAGATCGGAAAAATCTACGAAGGCACCTCGAACATGCAGCTGGCAACGATCGCGAAGCTGGTGATGGGGAAATGAAGGCAGCCACGAGCTACGAGCCTCGGGCTACGAGCAAACCGGTTGCCCGAATCTCGCGGCTCGAAGCTCGCAGCCTACTTTCTGAAGTGCGGCAGGACTTCGTCGCCTAACAATTTTGCTTGGCCCGTGCGATCGTCTCCCCAGATTTCGAGCATGATGTGAGTACAGCCCGCGGTGCGGTATTCTTCGATCTTTTGAATGCACTCCTCGGGCGTGCCCGCGATGGGACAGACTTTGCGCAGCAGTTCATCACTCACGGCTTGCGCGGCGGCTTTGCGTCCACCTTTTTCCATCGCGTCGGCAACCGGCTGAAGCTCTTCGAAGGTGATGCCCGCCGATTCAAGCAACACATCCGCTGAGCCTTTGATGTTCTGTACTTTGTTGGCAAGATACATGGCGGCTTGCTCGCGCGCACCTTCTTTTCCTTTCTTCGAATCGCGCCCAATGCTGCCGACGATCACGCTGCCCAGGATTAACTGCGAAGCATCTTTGCCCGCTTTCGCTGCGCCCTCTTCCATATTCTTTTTTGAGTAGCGCACGAACGCCGGAGTGGTGATCGACGCCGTGAGCAGCCCATCGCCGAGCGAACCGCCCAGTCTCTGCATCGCCGGTCCAGTTCCGGCAACGTACACAGGAGGAACCTTGCGCGACGTGTGCGCGGATCTTAGAGGCGGAACGCTGGCGGTGAAGACTTTGCCCCGATATTCGAATGGGTCGCCCTTGAGCACTCCGCGGACGATCTCGATGCTTTCGCGCATCACGGTTGCGGGTCCAACTTTCTCGCCTTCCCCTTCGCCGATTTCCTTCATGAAGATCTTCGACGCGCCGAGGCCGAGAAGAAAACGGTCACCGGCGAGATCCTGCATGACGCGAGCTTCCATCGCGATCTCGACGGGATGACGTGTGTAGGGAGAAATAATTCCCCAACCGAGTTGTATACGCCGGGTCTGGCTGGCGATGACGGCGAGAATTGCGGTGGAGGAGCGCGCCTCAAAGGAATGTTTACGCCACCAAGGATAGGCTTCAGCGATCCAGAAGGTGTCGAAACCTGCGTCCTCGCAAGCCTTGGCCATGGCTGCGGTTTCGTGGACGGGCTCCATGCTGAGTTGAAGAACTCCGATGTTGAATGGGATGGTCATAGTATTTCAGGTCTCAGGTCTCAGGTCTTAGCTCTCAAGAACGGCAAATTCTAATTCCCGTTGGTGCTGAGTTAAAGCTCAGAACCCACCGCCATGGATTTTCCTGAGACCTGGGACCTGACACCTGAGATCTTTTTCACTCCGGGTCGCTCCAGGCGTGCTCCAGGCCTTTCACCAGTTCCCAGACAGCTGTGTTCAACGGCGTGGGGATGCCGGTTTTCTCGCCCCAGTTCACGATTGCTCCGTTCATGAAATCAACTTCGGTCGGGCGCTTGGCGAGCACGTCCTGCAACATGGACGCTCGGTGCTTGCCGGTGGCATTCGCTCCTTTTTGCACCAGAGCGCGCGGATCGCCGTGCAGTTCGATGCCGAGCGCCCGTGCGACGGCCTCGCCTTCGGCTATCAGATCGTTGAAGAGTTGGCCGGTCGGCGCGAAGCGTGTGGCCGCGCCGTGATGTAGCAGCGTGAGGGCTCCGACGGGGTTGGTGGCGGCGTTGAAGATCAGCTTGGTCCACTGCGCGCCGCGGGCGTCTTTCAAGGAAATTACGTTCATCCCGGAGCGCGTGATCAGGCCGGCTAGTTCTTCGACCTTCGACATGGGAGTGTTGGTCGGTTCGAAGGGACCAATCCAGGTGTCGCCCTTGATGTCGAAACCGATGTGGCCGGGGGCGACCGGATGTCCGGCGGGGAACGTCGTGCCACGAATGACGTACTTCACGTGTTCCGCAATGATCTCTTCGTTGCCGACGCCGTTTTGAACGGAACAGACGGCGCTATTCTGGTCGAAGGCGCGGGCAACCTGCGCGATCGCGCCACGGGTGTGGATGGCTTTGGTGGCGACGATGCCATAATCGCAGCGCGGAAGTTCCTTGGGATCGTTGATAGCATTCAGTTTTGCGGTGAAATCGGCGGCGCCGGAAATGCGCAGACCGTGATTGCGGATGGCTTCGACGTGATCTTTCCAGACGTCATAGGCCCAGACTTCAGCCTCGCCCTTTTTGGCGAGGTGCGCGGCGAAGAGGCTGCCGACCGCGCCGCAACCGACGATACAAACTCTCAGCAAGCCAGAACTCCAGACCCAGAATTTAAGAGATCAGAGGTCAGATTGCAGAAGTGAAAAACAAGTGTCGCTTGAATCGACCTCTGCAATCTGACCTCTTACCTCCAACCTCGATTCACGCTTTCCCGCGTCTCCCCGCCTTTATAGAATTTCCACGGCACATCGGCCAGGCACTCGCCTTCGGTCTTGCCGACGCGATACGTGTCCTGGGTATAGAGGCAAACCTTGCCGTCCTGATCGACGACCTGCGGATGCAGGGAGAAGATCATGTTCTCTTCGAGCGGAACGTCTGTCTTCGCGCCGATTGCGGGAGACTCCAGCATGGTCATGCCGATGCTGTGGCCGGAGAGATGGCCGAGCGCGAAGCCATGTTTGGCGAATATGTCGGCGACGGTGCGATGCACGGTGGAGGCGAGTTCGCCGTGGCGCATCAACTTGCGCGCCGATTCCATGGCGTGCGGATAGGCGTCGGCCATCTTCTGCGTTGTCACGCTGGGCTTGCCCTGAATCAGTGCGCGAGAGAACTCGACCCAGTAGCCGCCGGCTCCGGTGACTTCGAGTGAATAAAGAAGAAGGTCATCGCTGGCAACCTTGCGATGGCCGGGAACTTTGAAGTAGGCGTTGGCCTCTCCGTGTTCGCCCGAGAGCAAAATGTTCATCATGCGCGGACCGGCGCCGCGAGCGAAGAAGCGCTCAACCGCGGGCGCCATGATTTCGGCTTCAGTCTTGCCGGGCTTGTAGCCGGCAATCAGCGCCCAGAAGCCATCCACGACGATGTCCATGGCGTCGTGAACTTCGACGAGTTCTTCCTCGCTCTTTACGGCGCGCGCCATGTCGAATTCCTGGTCAAAGGGCACGAGTTCGAACGGACCCTGCGCCAATTCGCGGTAGTCGCGAACGGCCATGATGAAGTTCATCCCAAAAGTGCCGATGCGCTTCCATTTGCGCTCGACGGCACGGTCACGCAGCCACTGGCCCGGAATGTTGGGCCAGACCTGATCTTTCACCCAGGGCTTTTTTTTGTCGCCGATCCAGCGAGCCTCGCGCGGAAAGACGAGCGTCGGTTCGTCTTCGAGTGGAATGACGACGTACACGTAACGATGAACGATTTCGAATCCGGAGGTGTAGAAGACCGCGCCCTCGAATCCGGCATATTGATTGCCGCAGACGATGAGAGCGTCCAGTCCGGCGGCTTGCATCCGGGAGCGGATCTTTGTGTAACGGCGATCGATTTCGTTCTGACTTGGCAAAATGACCTCGGACGCTCAGCCCCTAAAGGGGGATATGATTTCGAACTTTCGGCATCGCTAAAGCGATGCCCTGATACGAACCTCGGCTACACACTCACTCCGCACAATTCGGCGGCGGTTAGCGCATAAATCTTTGTGATGTCCACCAATGTTTGAATGCGAACTTTTTCGCCCTCTTTGTCGCGCGGGCCGCTGGAGGGGCCGTAGTTCACGGTCTCGACTCCGTAACGGCTGAGGACGCTGGCATCGGAGCACCATGTGACGACTTCCCGCTCGGGGGTTTTGCCGGTGATGCGCTTGTGATTGCGGTCGATGGCGCGGATCATCTCGTGCTCTTCGCCGATGCGCGCGCCCGGGACCGAGACGTAAGTTTCGAATTCCAGGCCCCAGCCCGCATGCGCCTTTTCGAGTTCGAAGAAGAGGCGCTTTCCCATGCTTCGATCCACTTCAGGATCGGCGGCATGAGTTCGACCATGCGGCGGATAGAATTCATTTCTTCGCGGCCCTCGCAGAACGCTGTGTGCACGTAAATTCCGGTACACGAGATGCGCACCCACATGGAGCCGAAATGTTCGAGAACGACATGCATGTCGGTGGGTTCGCCGAGAATGCACATGTCTGGCAGGACTCCGTGATTCACGAGGTAGTGCGTGCCGTATCCATAGCCGCGGTACTCTTTGCCTTTGAATTCACCCCACTGCGTTTTTTCGATTTCGCCGGCGACGGCGGCAATGATGACATCGCCCCTCAGGCGCACTCCCGCGCGCTGCAGCGCTTTCACGGCGTTGGTGTAGCAGACAAGCGCGCCCTTCATGTTGTAGATGCCGAGGCCGTAGATGAAACCGTCTTTGACGATGGCGTGCGGCTTGTATCCGATGCCGGTAAGAAATTCTTCCTGGCCAGTGTTGGAGGTATCCATGTGGCCGTTGAACATCAGGTTCTTGCCGCCGCCCGAGCCTTTCCATCGGCCGACCACGTTGGCGCGCCCTTCTTCGACTTCCTGCCAGGTGATATCGAGGCCGATCTTCTGCAGGGCGGATTGCATGTACTGCGCCATCTGCAGTTCGTCGCCGGTCGGGCTTGGGATGTTGATTACGTCAGTGGACATGGAGACAATTTCGTCTTCGCGAACTTCGGCGAGGATGCGGTCGGCGAGTTTGGAATCGAGGAGTTTGGGATCGTGGGCGTTCTTCGAGTTTGTGGTTGCGCTGGACACTTTTGAGCTCTCAGTTCCCGGTTCTCAGTTGTCAGTCTTCGGTTCCTGGCGATGTTTTTGCCAGGCGAAAATCGTCTGGGTCGGTGCACATTTTTTCGTTGCCGGCTTCGGTGATTAGAAAATTGTCTTCCAACCGCAGACCTCCACCGCCGGGCCAGTAAATGCCGGGCTCGATCGCGAGCACCATTCCCTTTTTGATTGTGCCGGTGCCGGCTTGATGCGCGTAAGGCCATTCGTGGGCGCGGGCGCCGACGCCGTGGCAGATGGGGTGGGAGGGCTGTCCGGGGTATCCACCTTCGGCGATGCGGGCGCGAATGAGTTTGTCGAGTTCAGGGAAGCTGGCGCCGTGGCGCGCAAAGGAAACGGCGCCGTTGAAAACTTTAAGCAGAAGGTCGAGCAGCTTGTGATACTCAGGCTTCAATTCGCCGGGACACGCATTCTTGGTGAGATCGGTCCAATAGCCGTCCACACAGACCCAGATTTCGAAGAGCGTGGGCTCGTCTTTCTGAATCGGGCGATCACCGGTGGCGGTGAACGTGGCGATTCCTTTCCCGGACCACACCAGCGTGAAGGCACGCGCCATCTCAACTTTACCCTGGTAGCCAACGCCGATTCCGTGCACGAAGCCTTCATACATGGCGCCGACTTCGCTTTCTTTCATGCCGGGGCGCATGTGCTCGCGAGTGTAATCCATGGCGAGGGCCGCGAGTTCGTTGGCTAAACGCATGCGCTCGACTTCCTGACCGGTCTTGATGGAGCGGGCTTCGTTGAGGAGCGGGGTCGCGTCCACGACCTCGCCGCAAAACTTTTTGAACGATTCGAAATAAGACATCATGAAAGTGGTCGGTTCGCCCACCATGCGGTCGGCGGACTGCGTGCCCATGTTGAGTTCGACGGCAACTTTGTCAGTCAGGCCGCGTTGCTTCAAGACTTCATACGCGCGATCCCAGGCGCGAAACTGCGGCGGACGCGGATCGCGCTCGTCATAGCCTTTGAAGTAGAGAATGTCTTTTGTCCACGAGTTACGCTCGGCGTCGGCCTGTTGCGGCTCGAGGGCAATCAGGGTGGGTTCGCCATCGCGCGGAAAAATGACAGCGTCATAACCCTTCATGCACCAATAGTTGGTGAGATAGAGAACATTGTCAGGCGCGCGGCAGACCAATGCGGAGAGTCCCTGATCTTTCATCAGGACGCGGACGCGATCGAGTTTCAGTTTGTCTACGGGCCAGGCCATATCTCTTACAGCGCGATCTCAATGCACGGTTACGGGTTTATTTTCGTCCTGAAAATTCCAGGCTGCTTCTTTGCCCTTGATCAGCCGGTATACAGCGGTGTGCAGCGGCGCTGGCACCCCGACGCGCTCCGCTTCGCGAGCTATGGCGCCGGAGAGAAAATCGATTTCGGTCGTTGCCTTATGGCGGACATCGTGAAGCATGGAAGGTGGGTGATTGGTCATGGCGCCGACTCGGTTCATCTCCCAGGGATCTTCACGAAGGCGAACCCCGGCTGCCTCTGCGACTCTTTTGCCTTCGTCGATCAAGGCGTGCAGCAGATGGCCGAGATCTGGAAATTTTCCTTCGTCGGAAAAGTGCGGCGAGTGCGGCAGGCCGGTCAGCGCGGACACGCTATTCACCGACGAATTAAAAATCAGCTTGGACCACTGCGCGGGCCGGGCATCTTCGAGCGCCTCGGCTTTGAGGCCGGCGGCGATGATGAGATCTGCCGCTTCCTTGACTACAGAGAATGGCGTGCCGGTCGGCTCGAAAGGGCCCATCCAGGTTGGAGTGTCGAGTTCGTACTGCACGTGGGTGTCGCTGTGGCGCGTGCCGCTCATGAAAGTGGTGGCGCGAATCACGTAGCCGCGAGTAAGCGTGGCGATGATTTCTTCGCTGCCGACTCCGTTCTGGGCGGAGAGGACTGCTCCCTTATCGAAGCGGCGGCCCACCGGGCGAAATGATTCTTTGACCTGCGTGGCCTTCGTGGCGACGATGCCGAGATCGCAATCCGGCAAGTCTTTAGCGTTGGTGGTGGCTCTTAGCGGGACGATGAAATTGTGTGTTCCGGTAACACGCAGGCCACCGCGGTTGAGCTCGGCGGCGTGGTCTTCGCGGCGAACGAAGGCCCAGACCTCGGCCACGCGCGCCAGGTGCGCGGCGTAGAGGCTGCCGATCGCACCGCATCCAACGATGCAGACTTTCTTCATTTCGTCTTTCTTACAGCCTGGAAACCTGCCGAGCTTCGCTCGGCTGGACGGACGAATGCGTCCGTCCCTACGTGGTTCATCTCTTTTCCAACTTTACTAACTGTGCCAACTGTCCGCCTTCGCGATGCTTGAGCGCGCGGAAGATGCTGTCACTATTATTAAACGAGTCGTTGATAAAGATACCTTGTGCAAACAATGCATCCTGCAGCGCCGCTGAAATTGTGTGCACCGGGGCCGCTCCTCCTTCGCCCATGCCTTTCGCGCCACTATAGCTGTGGGGAGAAGGTGTAGTCGTGTGCCCGTACTTAATGCTCGGAATATTCATGGAGGTGATCGGCGTGTAATCGCTGAAGGTGCTGGTCATCATGTTGCCTACTGCGTCATAGACACAGGTTTCCATCAGCGCCGCGCCGATGCCGTGAGCGGTCGCGCCATAGACCTGCCCTTCGACGATCGGAGGATTGATGACCGTGCCGCAATCGTCGACGGCCACGTAGTCGAGAATCTTCGGGACAAACGTTTCTCCGTCTACTTCGACGATCGCGATGTGCAGTTGCGATGCATAAGTCAGCGTGAGACTGCCGTATTTCGCTTTGGTGTCGGGAACCTTAAAGGGCGCCCGCCAGACGTAGCGGCAGTTGAGAGTGACATCATACAGCTCGGGCGGAAGCACGGCGCTGTTCACGTTCACAATGTTTGCGAGACCCCAGTAGTTGATGGATTTTTCGGTACTCTTTGCCTTAATCTCGGGCCCCTGCGCACCGACTCCGAATTCGAGATCGGTTTCTCTCGTTTCGAGAGAAAAAGCGGCCAGGCGCTTCATTTCAGATTTGAGTTTCTGTGCCGCGCCGTGAACCGCCGACAAACCGGAGACCGCGAATTGACTGGCGTAGGTTCCGGAGAAGCCGGTGTGGACGTTTCGCTCCGTGTCGAACCCGGTGCGCACGGTTATCATGTCGGGATGAATGTTGAGTACGTCGGCGACGACTTGTGCAGAGGTGGTTTCGTGTCCCTGGCCTTGCGGACACGAACCGACGGCCACGACGACCTCGCCATAGATATCGAGTTTGCAATTCGCTCCCTGCGAGTTGCCGGAGAAGGGCGCGTAGGGATTGATGATCTGCGACTGGCCGAAGTTGTTCGTTCCGGAATCGAGCGTGGTTCCGATGCCAATCCCAATCATGCGGCCTTCCTTACGCGCCTCCGTCTGCTTCTTTTTCCAGCCGTCCCAACCGATCAGGCCCTTCGCGACTTCGAGCATCTTCGGATAGTTGCCGGAGTCGTACACGCAGCCGTTGGGCGTAGTGTAAGGAAATTCCTCCGGGCGAATATAGTTGCGCAGCCGCATCTCGTCCGGTGCGATGCCGAGTTCGTGGGCGCAAATGTCGACGACGCGCTCCAGAAACCAGAGATGCTGCATGCGCGAATATCCCCGATTGGGACCGACGGGACACTTGTTGGTGACCGCCTGCCAGAAATCGATGCGAGCATTCTTAAAACGATAGACCCCGCAGAAAACCTGCGACCAGATCACGCAGCCCAGGGGCTCATAGCGCGGGTAAGCGCCGCAGTCGTCGATGTGACGCGAGTCGATGGCGGTGATGACGCCGTTTTTGTCGAGGGCCACGCGCGTGTTACGGAAGGTGCGCTCGTTGCCGTGAGCGCTCGAAACCATGTGCTCGGAGCGGGTTTCGACCCACTTGACGGGCCGTCCACCGGCCTTTTTCGATGCCAGCGCGCAGACCGCCATCTGCGGGTAACTCGTGATTTTGATGCCGAAGCTGCCCCCGATATCGAAAGTCTGAACCCGGATCTTATCGATATGAATCTTCAGATGCGCAGCCAGGAACTGGATCGCGAATGACGGGAATGAGTTATTGCACCAATAGTAAATGCGATCGTCTTTGGGATTCCATTCGGC
>WNFG01015404.1_pt1 | contig 12373 bp, 12 predicted proteins | sample 5400431 | NCBI WGS metagenome assembly WNFG01 (sample SAMN13153346, study PRJNA577476) | soil metagenome | isolation source: 120 cm saprolite under Douglas fir tree site 2 hole 3 replicate 2 | place: USA:California | collected 2015-04-18
GCGGCTGATTGCCAGCGGTAAGTCCAAGATGGCCGCCACGATCGCTGTCGCTCATAAGCTGCTCACCATCCTCAACGCCATCCTCAGAGATAAAAAGCCATGGCAAATCGCTTGACCCGCGACACAGTCGCTGAGGAGGGCGCGAAGCGCCCGTCTCGAAGGGTGGGCTACGCCGTGACTGGTCCCACCCTTCGAGACGCGGTCCTGCGGACCGCTCCTCAAGGTGAGGTGGAAAGTGATGCTCATTTCAAATCGTCGAGCGACGTGGCGCCCGGGCCCGGCGTGACCAGCGTCGGCCACTGATGGGAGCCGAACGGCACGGCGGGCGGCAGGAACGGCTGTTTGCCGCGGCGCTGCATCTCCGAAATGATGGTTTTGCGGGCATCGCCGCCCATCAGCTCGAAATCCATCAGCTTGTCGTTGCCGAAGAACAGCGCTCCGACCGAGCGGTCGGAGATGATGCGGACCATCGACGTCAGCATTTCCTGCGGCGTCGTGGTGAAGGAAATCGTCTCGATCAGCATCAGCCGGTCGTTGATCGCCTCGGGCGGGAAATACTGGGCGAGCGTGCTGAACAGCACGTTGTTCTGGCGCGCCACGTAGATGGTGTTGGCCGCGGCATAGACTTTGTCCCAATCCGGGCCAAGGCTCGCCCGCCAGCCGTCGAGCACGCCCATCCAGTGCTTGACCTGGGTCGAGGCCGCCCAGTTGATGATCAACTTGATGTCCGGTCCCTGCTTCTTGGCGAAGGCTTGCAGCGCCTCGAGCGTGATTACGCCCTTGGCCAGGCAATCGTCCATGAAGGCGACGTTGTTGCCCAGGATGTTCTTCACCGCAGGCTTCCAGTCGTCCTGGATGGGCAGGGCGTCGACGCCGTCGAGCGCCGTCTTCATCTGCGTGCGATAGCCCAGCAGCGGAGCCATCCAGCTCTTGTCGGCGGCGTTGCCGACATAGGGCATGACGACCTCGGAGATCGCCATGGTGCTGTGCCCGGTCGACTTCATGACCTGGTAGACGATCGGCACCGACGGCGCTTCCTCGGGCGGCCTGCCCGAGCGGTAGAGGATCATGCGCCCGCCGGCACCCGAGAACAGCGCCAGGATGACGGGATGCCTGTCCATGATGTTGCGCTGAAAGGTGCCGGCGGCGGCGTCGTACAGCGCAAACATCGAAGTGTTGAGCTGAAGGACGTCCCGAGTGGCGAGTGCCGCCGGTGTCTGCGGCGTCGTGCCGGTGATGGCGGCCAAATAATCGGGAAGGCCGGCGGTCCCCTGTGCTGATACCGAGCTCACGGTAAATCCGGCCACGAACGATGCGATCGCGAGCCGCGACACAATTCTAGTCATCGATATTTCCCCCACTCGTAGTCGGCATAGGCTATCCAAGTGTTGCGGTTTGTCACTAGTCGATCCTCTAGAAAAGCACGGTAAGACGCAGCGTCGTCGTCAGGGTCGGCGGCAAGTCGGGCGCCGCGCCCGGCGTCGGGATGAAGCTCACGGTCGGCTGCAGGAAGGTCGCGGCGAACAGGTGCGCCTGATAGTAGGCCTGGAACATCAGCTCGTAAGGCCGGGCGAACAGGACGGGGTTGAGCCGCGACAGTGCAGCGCCGATGCCCATCGAATCCAGCGGACGGTCGCCGATGAGGCCGAAGCCGGTGAGGCCGGCGCCGTAGTACTGGTTGATCGGAGACGTTTGGGCGTTGCTGGCGCCGAACTGGAAGAAGCTGCTGATGCCCGAACTCGGGACGCGCTCGTTCACGCCATGGGCAATGCGCTGGGAGCCGAACAGGTAGACGCCGCCGGCGCCGTCCTGTGTGACGCCCGGCGCGGTGAGGATGCCCGTCTGGTGCCAGAGGCCGATGCCGAATTGCCCGGGATGATTGCCCTCGCCGAGCGTCCAGTTGGTGCCGATCTCGCCGATGTTGAAGTAGTAGCCGTTGAACGATGGCGGGACCATGCCGGTCTGTATGCGGAGGGCGTTGTTTCCGTCGTAGACCCCGAGGTTGAGGTAGAAGGACTTGGTTGGGGTGAAGTTGACGGTCACGCCGTTTCCCGAGTTGTAGTAGCCGGGCAGGAAGCCGATCAGCGTGCCGTTGGCGAAGACCGTCGAGTAGATCAGGCCGCTGACCGACGGAATGTTCTGGTTGCTGTCGGTGAAGGTGACGGGGCGCAGGACGTTGTTGAAGTCAGCACCGGGATTGACGCGGCCAATGCGGATCTTGAGGACGTCCTTGATCATCTCCTGCGCGTACCATGCCTGGAACAGTTCGGTGCGGTTGAAGGGCGGCGGGCCGACGATGCCGTTGTAGCCTTGCACGCTGCCGGCCTCGCCGTTGGTGTTGCCGGCGTTGACTTGCAGGAACTGGAAGCCGAACGAAGCGCCTTGCCAGCCGACGAGCTTGTCGGCGTCTATGCCGAGGCCGACGAAAAGCGCGCTGTTGTTAGTCCATCCGCCCGGCTGGGCGCCGCCGGCGGCCACCAGGTTTGTGTCGGCGAGCCACACCCCGCCCAGGGTCACGCCCCATTCGTCGCGCAGACCGAGCTGGCGTCCGAGCCAGCCGGTGCCGGTCGAGAAGGTCGTGGCGGCCGGATTGCCGCTGACGGCGGCGACGGTCTCGGTGGAGCCCGACCTACCGGCAGGGCTGGGCGGGCTCTGTGCCGCTGCCTCTCCGCCGGTGGCGATAAGCGACGCCGAACAAAACGCCACGAGCCATGCTGGCCGAATGTCCCGGAAGCTCACGCGTCTTCGATCAGCCGGCCGACAGCCACCGTCGATAGCGCGATCGCCACCGGACTGTCTCGGCCATCGAAAAAGAGCCCCCAACGCCATCGCCTTGCCCCGCAGACGCTGCCCAACCCGCCGGTACGATGGATCATTTTCCGCGGCGTCGCGTGCGTTTGGAGGTCAAGAATAGATCAAGATTGGATAAAGCCGGTGTATAAAAGGAGACGATGCCGATCTATGCGTTCGGTCCGTTTGTCCTCGATCCTGCCGAGCGCCGGCTGACGCGTAGCGGCCGGCGCGTGGCCGTTCCTGCCAAGGCCTGGCAGATCCTGGTACTGCTGGCCGAGGCCGGCGGCCGGCTGGTCCCGCATGAAACGCTGCGGGCGAAGCTCTGGCCCAACGTCGTCGTCGAGGACCGCACGCTCACCGTGCATATGTCGACCCTGCGCAAGGCGCTCGGGGCCGGTCCGCCCGAGGACTGTATCGAGACAGTCGCCCGGGCAGGCTATCGCCTGGCCGTGCCGGTGCGTGTCCTGTCGGAGGCCGACCCGCCGCCGCAAGCCGTCAGCGGGCCGCCGATGGCCGAGCCCAGGCCGCTTGCGGTGCGGCCCTTCTCGACGCGCGACCTGGCCGAAGCCGACACCTATCTCGGGGTCGGCATTGCCGACGCGGTGAGCACCGCGCTGGGCGCGGTACCGGGCTTGACCGTATGGCCGGTCGGCGCCGTGGAAGATCTCGCCGGCGCGCGCGATACGGTCGAGGCCTGTCGCACGCTCGGGGTAGGGCACCTGCTGGAGGGCGCGGTGCGGCGCAGCGCCGAACGACTGCAAATCTCGGCACGCCTGATCGACGTGGCGAGCGGCCGCACGCAGTGGAGCGAGCGTTTCGAGCAGTCCCAGGTGGACGGTGTTGCGTTGCAGGACGCGATCGCCGAACGGGTCACGACCTCACTCCCACAATTATCGGCCGTCGACCATGGCCTGCACAGCTACCGCCCGCGAGCGGCGGAGGCCTATTTCCTGCAACTCGAGGCGCGGGCCCATCTCAAGCCTTTCACGCGGCTGCCGCTCATGAAGGCGCTCAGCCTGTTCGAACAGGCGCTGGTGCTCGATCCCGACTATGCCATGGCCCACGCCGGGCTCGCGTCGACCTACCTGCTCATGGCGTCGACCGCGATGTTGCGGCCGCTGCAGGTCGATGAGGCGATGCCGATGGCGCGCCGGGCTGCCCAGAGGGCGATCGCCCTCGACGAGGGGCTGGCCGAGGCGTGGGCCGCACTTGGCCGCGTGAAGATGGAGTACGACTGGGACTGGGACGGCGCCGAGGCCGACCTGGCGCATGCGGTCGCCCTTAATTCCAGCTCGGTCGAAGCGCTCGCCACCTTCGGCCAGTTCCTGAGCGCGATGGGCCGCCACGACGAAGCGATCGAGGCCATGGAGCAGGCGCGGCGGCTCGATCCGCGCAGCGTCGAGACGCTCCAGCATCTCGCAATCGTCTACTGGATGGCAGGCCAAGGCGACCGCGCGCTCGAGGCCGTGGACGATAGCTTGAAGGTCGCTCCTGGTTCTCCCCGGGCACACTATGGGCGCATGATGATTCTCGACCAGCTCGGTCGCCGCGACGAGGCGATGGCCGAGCGTCTTACGACGCTCCGGGGGCTGAGCGTCGCCCAGGGTGTTGCCGAGCAGGTGGAAGCGTTGGCTCGCAGCAAGGGCTGGCGACAGGCGATGGATGTGTGGATCGCCTTGCTCGAGCGCACCAATCGCTGGGAGGGGGCGGCGATGCAATGGATGGCCGCCGGCGAGTCGTCACGGGCGCTCGATGCCCTCGAGCACTGCGTGAAGGCGCGCACCACCTACCTGTGCTTTACGGCGCAAAATCCGTACTTCCGAGGACCGGCGTGAGCCCGATCAGAAAAGGACCGTGAGCCGTAGCGTCGTCGTCAATGCGCCGGGCAGCGTCGGCGAGGCGCCGGGTGTCGGGATGTAGGAGATGGTGGGCTGCAGGAAGGTCGCCGCGAAAAGGTGGGCCTGATAGTACGCCTGGAACATCAACTCGCTGGGACGAGCGAAGAGATTCGGATTGAGGCGGGACAGCCCGAAGCCGATGCCCATCGAGTCGCGCTCCCGATCCGCGATCAATCCGAACCCGGTTATGCCGGCGCCGTAGTATTGGGTAATTGGAAGCGTTTTGTCGGCGCGTCGCCACGGAATTCACTTACCTGTGCTAGCCTCGCGAGCGCGGCGGACTTTGTCGGGGGATTGCGTCATGAGAATTGAGACTCTCAAGCAGACGGCGCTTGTCGCGCTGTGTAGTTGCATGGTGTCGACGTGGGCGTTCGTCCCAACCAAGGTTGATGCCGCCGACCCAATCAAGATCGGCGCTGTGTTGCCGTTCTCGGGCGGCGTGGAGCTTTACGGCCGGCAGGCCAAGCTCGGTCTCGACCTTGCGGCGGCCGACATCAACGCTGCCGGCGGAATCCTGGGGCGGCCGGTGGAAATCGTCTATCGCGACGATGGCACGCGGCCCAACATTGCGACCGAGGCGGCGCGCAGGATGGTCGAAGAGGACGGCGCGCTCGCCGTCGTCGGCCCCATCACCTCGCAGAATCTCGACGCCATTGTGCCCGTGCTGGCGGCGCATAAGACGCCGCTGCTCTACGCCACCAACTACGAAGGCGGCAAGTGCAACCGCTACATGTTCTCCTTCAACACGGTGCCCAACCAGGAGCTCGACTCGCTCTTGCCGTACATGACCAAGACATTCGGCGCCGACTATTTCCTGCTGGGCGCCGACCGCGACTGGCCGCATCGCATGTTCGACGCTGCCGAGCCGCTGATTGCAAAGCTGGGCGGCAGGGTCGTCGCCAAGCAGTATACCCTGGGCACCGAGAAGGATTTTACGCCCCTGATCAGCCGCGTCGCCGACAGCAAGGCGAAGGTGCTGCTGTACGCGCTGAAGGGCGACGGCATGCAGTTCATTCCGCTCGCTTCCGACCGCGGCGTCTTCAAGACCATGACCGTGGCCTTCCTCGGCTTGACCGAAGCCGACCTCAAGGCGTTCGGCGGCAAGGTCGACAACATCTACGCGGCGGTACCGTTTGTCGTGGCGAGCCAGGATCCCAAGGCCAAGGCGTTCGTCGCGCGGGCGCGCGCCAAGGCGGGTCCGGACATGGCCATCTCCAACTATGTCGAGACGCACTACAACACGCTCCTTGCGGTGAAGGCCGCCCTGGAGAAGGCGGGCAAGGTCGACAAGGAGGCCCTGATCGACGCGCTCGAAGGATTGAAGTTCGACTCTCCCGGCGGAGCGGTGACCATCGGCAAGGATCACCACGCGACGCTCAACATGTTCCTGGCCAAGACCCAGGGGGCGAACCTGGTCGAGGTTCAAGCGCTCGGCGAGATCGCCCCCCGATCGGGCTGCACCGCCGGCGCGCTGGCGCGCTAGAGGCGCGCGTCATGATCTTCCGGACCGCGCGCAGCTTGCCCTGAGCTTGCCGAAGGGTCTCGCGCGCTCATGAGGATGAGCGAGCCAGAGGCTCGCGGTCCGGAAGAGCATGATTCATCTTGTCGTGAAGGCGGGCGGCTGGTGCGCGGTCAGCGGCGGCGGCGGGCCGTCGAAGCGCTCGATCTCGACCAGGCAGGTCTGGGCGATGCAGCCTTGGCTCAGCTTGGAGGCGCCGATGTCGAGGGTGAGTGCGTTGGGGTTGCCATGCTTCTCCAGCGGCCGGTTGGAGCCCGAATCGGCCGGATCGAACCACGCGCCGGTCGACAGCCGCACCACGCCGCGCCGGATGCGGTCGCTGAGACGCGCCGCGGCAAGGCAGGCGCCGCGGTCGTTGAACACGCGCAAAAGGTCGCCGTCGGCGATGCCGCGCGCGGCCGCATCGTCGGGATGGAGCGTGATCGGCTGGCGGCCTTTGACCTTGGTGGCGCGCGCATGCGGGCTGTGGTCGAGCTGGCTGTGCAGCTTGTCGGCCGGCTGGTCTGACAGCATGTGCAGCGGATAGCGCTCGGCCGTCTTCGAGCCCAGCCATTCGATCGGCTCCAGCCAGGTGGCGTGGCCGGGGCAGTCGTCGTAGCCGAACGACGCGATCTTCTCGGAGTAGATTTCTATTTTGCCCGACGGCGTCTTGAGCGGATTTTTAGCAGGATCGGCGCGAAAGGCCGCCAGCATCACGGGCTCGCGGTTCTTGCCTTGCGCTTCGGCGATGCCGGCCTGCCAGAAGGCGTCGAACGCGGGGATGCTCACACCGGCCTCGGCCGATTTTTGGCGCGACAGTTCATAGAGATGTTTTAGCCACGCCATGGTGTCGCGGCCCTCGGTGTAGTCGTGGCCCTTGCCCATGCGCCGGGCGATCTCGGCGAAGATCCAGTAGTCGTCGCGCGCCTCGCCCACCGCATCGCGCGCCTTCTTCATGGCGATCAGGAAGGGCTCGCGGCTGCCATAGCCGATGTCGTCGCGCTCCAGGCTGGTGGTGGCCGGCAGCACGATGTCGGCCATGCGCGCGGCCGGCGTCCAGAACTGCTCGTGGAACACGATGGTCTCGGGCTTGCGCCAGGCCGTGCGCAGCCGGTTGAGGTCCTGATGATGATGGAAGGGATTGCCACCCGCCCAATAGACCAGGCGGATGTCGGGATAGGTGAGGTCGTGGCCGTTGTAGGGCAGCTTGCCGCCGGGATTGAGCAGCATGTCGCAGAAGCGCGCGACGGGGATGAAGTCGCTCACCGCATTGGTGCCCTGGGGCAGGGTCGGGCCGGAATATTTGGGAAACCCGCTGCCCATCAGGTTGACCGGGCCGTAACCCACGCCGAAGCCGCCGCCCGGCAGGCCGATCTGGCCCAGCATGCAGGCCAGCGTCACCAGGGCCCAGAACGGCTGCTCGCCGTGATGACTGCGCTGCAGCGACCAGTTGATGCTGACCGTGGTGCGCGTCGCGGCCATCTCGCGCGCCAGGCTCGTGATGCGGCTGGCCGGGATGCCGGTGATCTTCTCCGCCCAAACGGCATCCTTGCCGGCGAGGGAGGAAGCGAACTTGTCGAAACCCACGGTGCAGCGATCGAGGAAGTCGCGGTCGTGGAGCTTCTCCTGCCAAAGCGTGTGACAGAGCGCCAGGATCAGGGCGGCGTCGGTGTTGGGCCGGATGGCGAGCCATTCGACGTTGCCGCCGGTGTCGAGATCGTCGGCGGTGGGCGTGACGTTGACGAAACGCACGCCTTTGTCGCGCATGCCGTAGAGCCCGCCCTTCACGTGATGCATCGTGGCGCCACCGGCATTGATCTGGCTGTTCTTGTGCGGCACGCCGCCGAAGGCCACGAACAGCTTGCAATTGTCGGCCAGCACGTCCCACGGCGTGTGCATCGACATCAGCTCGTCCATGGGCGCCACGATGTGCGGCATCAGCACGCGCGCCGCCCCCAGGCTGTAGGAATCCTGGTGGCGCACATAGCCGCCGACCGAATTCAGGAAGCGGTGGACCTGGCTCTGGGCATGATGGAAGCGGCCGGCGCTCGACCAGCCGTACGAACCGCCGAAGATGGCGCGGTTGGAATGAGCTTCCTTCACGCGCGTCAGTTCGCCGGCGACCAGGTCAAGCGCCTCGTCCCACGGCAGCTCGACGAACGGCTCCTGGCCGCGCCGCTCGGGAGCCGCGCCGGGGCCTTTCTCGAGCCAGCTCTTGCGCACCGCCGGCCGGTGCACGCGCAGCCGCGTCACCTCGTCGGACAGCATGTGCAGGCCGATCGGCGAGGGATCGGGATCTTTCGAGAAAGGATGCAGGCGCTTGGCCTTGCCGGTCGCGTCGTACTCGACCTCGTAGACGCCCCAGTGGGCAGCGGTGAGGGTGCGCTGATGGGTCATGGGTTACTCACGCAGACCTGGCGATGGACAGGAAACGCTCGACGTCGGTGGGATCGGTGTCGAAGGCGGTGACCAGGCGAAAGGCGCGCTCGCCCGGCCGGTCCGACGGCCAGGGATGATACTGCGCGCCGGCGGCCTGCAGCGCGTCGTGCATGTGCGCCGGCAGGACCACGAAGATCTCGTTGGCGTCGACCGGATAGAGAAGCTGCGTGCCCTTGAGCGGCGTCAGGCCGGCGACCAGCCGGCGCGCCATGGCATTGGCGTGGCGGGCATTGTCGAGCCACAGGCCGTCGGCCAGGTAGGCGTCGAGCTGCGCCGACAACAGGCGCATCTTCGACAGGAGGTGTCCGCCGCGCTTGCTGCGGAAAGCGAACTCGCGCGCCAGGCCGGCATCGAAGAACACCACGGCTTCGGCGCTGAGCACGCCGTTCTTGGTGGCGCCGAGGCTCAGCACGTCGACGCCCGCTTTCCAGGAGAGCTCGGCTGGCGAGCAGCCCACGAACGACAGCGCATTGGCGAAGCGCGCGCCGTCCATGTGCAGCTTGAGCCCGTGGCGATGCGTCGAGGTCGCGATAGCCGCGATCTCCTCGGGCGCGTAGACGGTGCCGCACTCGGTCGCCTGCGTGATGCTGACGGCCGCGGGTTGCGGGAAATGCACCACGCCGTAGACCGGCTGGGCCAGGGCATCGGCGAGCTTCTGCGGATCGACCTTGCCGGCCGCACCATCGATACGGAAAAGCCTCGCGCCCGACGTAAAGAACTCCGGCGCGTTGGTCTCTTCGGAGGCGATGTGGGCCGTCGGGTGGCAATAGATCGCCCCCCAGGGCGGCGTGCAGCATGCCAGCGCAAGGCTGTTGGCAGCGGTGCCGGTGATGACCGGGAAGGCCACGAGGTCGGGCTTGTCGAACAGCTCGCGCAGCCGGCGTTCGACCCGTTGCGTCCAATCGTCGGCTCCATAGGAATGAGCGGGACCGCTCGTGAAGGCGCGGCCCACCGCCTCGATGATCGCCGGGTGGGCGCCGACTTCGTTGTCGCTGCGAAAGTTCATGCCTGATCCTCTGCCCGGCGCGTTACGGCCTCGAGGCGGTTGCCGTCGGGATCGCGTACGAAAGCGGCGTAATAGTCGGAACTGTATCTCTCGCGGATGCCGGGCGGACCGTCGTCGGTTCCGCCGTTGGCGAGGGCTGCCTGGTGGAAGGCGCGCACGGCGGCGCGGTTTGGCGCCCGGAAGCACCAATGCCGGTTATCCGCCACCAGACTGGCCGTGCAGAGATAGACCGAGATGTAGGGCGCCGCGTCGGGCGTGCGCTCGCGCACGCCGTAGCCGATCGCCTCGGCGCGGCGGTTGACCCTGGGATAGCCGAGCGCGCCCAGCACCGCGTCGTAGAAAGCCTGGGCGCGGTCGAGGTCGGTTGTGGTGATCGACAGGTGATCGATCATCTAGCGGCCGGGGCCCGGCGGGAATTCGACGGTGCCCAACAGGGCGCCGTTGCGCGGATCGACGATGTAGGCCGCCGCCGGCCCGCCCTGCGTCTCGACATGGACGACCAGCCGATCGCCCGCCGTCGTCATCGATACCACGCGCGCACCCGACGGCAGCGCAATGCGTTCGCTGAACGTCCCGGTTGGCGGCCGGCCGGCGTTGGGCGTAGACATGCGGCGGGCGATCTCGGCCGCGATGACGACGAAGCCCGCCACGATCAGCAGGCCCATCACGATAACCAGCACCTTCAACCACAGCGGTGCAGAGGCCTGAGCAGGGGACGCCAAGAACACTCCATGAGCGACGCCGGCCGCCACTTCGTGACCTTCGACGACAGCGCCTCGGGCGAGCGGCTCGACCGTGCGCTGGCCGCGGCCTTGCCGTCCCTCACGCGCAGCCGCGTGAAGGCGCTGATCGAAAGCCGCCGCGTGGCGTTGGCGGACGGCCGGACGATAGAAGAGCCATCCCGCAAGGTCAAAACGGGCGAGCGCTTTGTCGTCGACATTCCGGAGGCTGAACCGGCCGAGCCGCAGCCGCAGGCGCTCGATCTCGACATCCTCTATGAGGACTCCGATCTGCTGGTCGTCGACAAGCCCGCCGGGATGGTGGTTCATCCCGCGCCGGGCAATCCCGACAAGACCCTGGTCAATGCGCTACTGGCCCATTGCGGCGCGAGCCTGTCGGGCATCGGCGGCGTGCGCCGCCCCGGCATCGTGCATCGCCTCGACAAGGACACCTCGGGCGTCATGGTGGTGGCCAAGAACGACTTCGCCCATCGGGCGCTCTCCAAGCTGTTCGCCAGCCACGACCTCACCCGCATCTACCGGGCCCTGGTGTGGGGCGGGCCCAAGCAGAAGGCCGGCACCATCGACGCGGCGATCGGCCGCCATCCGGTCGACCGCAAGCGCATGGCCGTGTCCGCGTCCATTTCGCCCACCTTGGTTGCCCGGTGGTGGGCGACCCGGTCTATGGGCGAAAGGCCCGCAACGCCGCTGCGCCGGAGCCGTTGAAAAACTTCGGACGGCAGGCATTACATGCGCAGATTCTCCAATTTCAGCACCCACGGACAAGACAGGACATGCGCTTCGCCTCAGAATTGCCTCAAGATTTCAGGAAGTTGGTGTCTGAACTGAACACCGTTAAGTATTACCTTTAATACCCGAGGGTATTAGTAGGATTTGGTTGACCTGGAGGTCGTCCGACTTCTAGACTCGGATTTAGCAGTCGATGAGTGAGAGTGCTAAACGCTCGTCACCCCGCGTACCAAAGAAAGGGGAGCTACATGAACGCCACCGCCAACCTTCCCGCCCTGCCGTCGTCCCTCACGCCGGAAGGCAACCTCAGCCGCTACCTCCAGGATATCCGCAAGTTTCCCCTGCTCGAGCCGCAGGAGGAGTTCATGCTGGCCAAGGCGTGGCGCGAACATGGGGATTCCAAAGCCGCCCACAAGCTGGTGACCAGCCATCTGCGCCTGGTCGCCAAGATCGCCATGGGCTATCGCGGCTATGGCCTGCCGGTCGCCGAACTGATCTCCGAGGGCAATGTCGGCATGATGCAGGCGGTCAAGCGGTTCGACCCGGACCGCGGCTTTCGCCTCGCCACCTATGCCATGTGGTGGATCCGCGCCTCGATCCAGGAATACATCCTGCACAGCTGGTCGCTGGTGAAGATGGGCACCACGGCGGCGCAGAAGAAGCTGTTCTTCAACCTGCGCAAGCTCAAGGGCCAGATGCAGGCGATCGAGGAGGGCGACCTCTCGCCCGAGCAGGTCACCAAGATCGCTACCCGCCTCGGGGTCCCCGAGGAGGAGGTGGTCAACATGAACCGCCGCCTCGCCGCGCCCGATTCCTCCTTGAACGCTCCGGTCAAGGCCGAGGGCGACATGGAATGGCAGGACTGGCTGGTCGACGACACGCCCAACCAGGAGACGCGCCTTGTCGAAAGCCAGGAACTCGGCCAGCGCAAGCACATGCTCGCCGCCGCCCTGAAACAGCTGACCGACCGCGAGCGCCGCATCATCGTCGAGCGCCGGCTGATCGATGAGCCCAAGACGCTGGAAGACCTGTCGTCCGAATACGGCATCAGCCGCGAGCGCGTCCGCCAGATCGAGGTGCGCGCTTTCGACAAGCTGCAGAAGGCGATGAAGAACATGGTGGTCGAGGCGGCCAGCGCCGCCTCGCGCAAGGTCGAGGCGCACGCCGCGCGCTAGACCCTCTGTCTCCCTATGATCGAAGGGGCCGGCATCTTCCGCGATGCCGGCCCTCTTCGTTTTGGCGGACCTACCTTCTCCGTCGTACAGTCGCA
>WNFG01012086.1_pt1 | contig 12372 bp, 9 predicted proteins | sample 5400431 | NCBI WGS metagenome assembly WNFG01 (sample SAMN13153346, study PRJNA577476) | soil metagenome | isolation source: 120 cm saprolite under Douglas fir tree site 2 hole 3 replicate 2 | place: USA:California | collected 2015-04-18
TAAAGTATATCACCATACGACCTCAGACTGGATTTACCGTACATTTTAGTGCCCCGGCCGAGGCAGAGGCTCGATTTAACTATATGATTCTTATGGAAGGACTGTTTTAAAGCTCTCCCTCCACCTCTTTTCGAAGCCTGTTGAAAAACTCTTGCATGTAGAGAAAACGTTCACGCGCCATGTCTTGACCGGCTTTGGTTGTCATACGTACAGGTAGATCTGCAAAAAGTAACTGAAACTCGATACTGGGAGAGTAGTCGGGTCTGCGTCTCAAATGGCGTATCATATGTGGGACAATCGGTTCCACGATATCGTCAGGTATGGGAGCATACACTTTCTGGTTGTAGCGGCCTGTGATGCAGTAAAGACGACCAATGCCAATCGCCCCCAGACAATCGATTTTATCTGCATCGTAAAGTATGCGTCCTTCAAGTGTTTGTGGGGTAACTCCTCCTGTCATACGGTGTTCTCTGATAGCTTGCTGTACCGCTGGAATGGAATCTTGGGGGAAAGGTGTGTCTTTGAGCAACTGTGCTGCCAATTCTGCTCCTATCGAGGCGTGATCGCCACCATGACGGCGTTCACGTTCCTGACCAATATCGTGAAGAGCGACAGCAGCCCAAATAGTGGAAAGGTCACCACCTTCACTGGCCTGTATTTTATCTGCGAGAGCTATGACACGCACTAAATGGTCGTAGTCATGTGCAGCATCTTCACTTCCTTCGTCTGCCATGAACTGCCTGGCAAGTTCAAGAAGCCACATTCTATAGGATTGCACTATATCTCGTCCCTACACTCAGGGCTGTTGAATAGTCCTTTTTCCCCGCCCTTTGCACTTCCACTCGTAGCTCTACTTTGAAACAGCCCTGTCTTTACACTTTCTCTAGCGCAGGTAGTGTGAAAATAAATCGGCTGCCTTCACCGGGGATTCCACTGCTCTCTACACGTATAGATCCCCCTTGTAACCTGAGCAACTGGGCGACGATGTAAAGACCAAGTCCAATGCCTCTAGTATTGCTCCGTTCGATGTTAGGAGCACGGTAGAAACGTTCAAAAAGACGTGGTTGAGCATCTTTAGGAACACCAATACCATTATCTTCGACACAGACTTCGATAGTCGCTTTGTCTTCATTGTTTGAATCGCAGCGTAAGCAAACCTTGATCGGCCCACCAAGCGGACTGTATTTTATCGCATTTTCTACGAGGTTAGCGATTATTTGCTGCAGGCGTGCGCTATCGCCCATGACAAGATAAGGCCTTTCGATTGGCTCGATAGTGCACATAATGGTATGTTCCTTTGAGATCGCACTATGACGTAAGACTACTTGCTGAGCTATAACAGAAATGTCAACTTCCTCAAAGTTAAGTGTGAGTTCTCCGCGATTTAGGCGTGACACCTCAAGGAATGTTGAAACAATATTGGTTAATTGATGGGTCTGATCCTCAATAACGGAAAGGTTATCAACGAGTTGAGGCAATTTTGTTATTCCGGCCTCTAGCGCCTGATCAGTGATACGTCTAAGTATGCGTGATATTAACTGACTCTGTGCTAGAATAACCGTTAGCGGAGTGCGAAACTCATGAGCAGTAATTGCAAGAAATTCGTCTTTGAGGGCGTTAGCTTCGCGCATAACTGCTTCGCTTGCTCGTGCGTTAATGGCTTCTTGTTGCCAGAGAGCCTGCTCAACTGCTAACCCTGCCATCTGGGCAATTCCTTCAGTAACCGCTATATCCCACAAAGTAAATTCGTTTTTCTGTGACTGTAGTTGCTCTACAGGCTGGAGTGCCGGATCATGCCTGGGATACGTGGAACGATCTAACGAAATAATCCCATGCAGCCGGTAGTTATGCATAATTGGCGCTGCAAGTATCATCAAGTGATCGAAAGGATTGGGTTGATGGGGGCACTGCTCAGCGTTAATAAGAGTTGCATGCCCTTCTAAGAGTTGTTCTTGAAAGCTATGATTTTGGTCAGATAAGGTATGAAGCCAGACTTTTTGATCGCTAAACCATTGCTGCTCAGTTTCACCTGAAAAACCAATAGAGAACAGTGGTGTAAACTGTTGTAGTTCCTCATCATAAAGCTGAACAACTCCACGTTCACAGTTTAGCGTAACGAGCGCTCTTTCGAGTACACTATGTAGGATGTCTTTAATTTCAGTAATCCCTGAAACAGCCTCTGCAACGTGCAGTAATGTATCGAGAGCCTGGCGAATTCGTTGTTCAACGCGAATTTGTTCAGTGATATCACGAAAAGCACTAACTACGCCAATTTGTTTCTCAAAAGCGTCGAATAACGGCGCAATATTAATCTCTAAAATGCGCTCGCTTCCATCTGCTCGTGTGGTAACGAATCGTTCACCTCGGATTCGTTCACCTCTTAGCGCACGAGTAAGGGGAAATTCATCTCCAGTGATTAGTTGTCCATGGATCGTATAGGCTGGATGACGTTTTAGTACTTCATCTAGCCGGTCTTTGGCATACCTATCCTTGCCGAGAAAAGAGGCAGCAGAGTTATTGCGTAATAATATCCGGCCATCTAAATCGAGTACGCTAATTCCCTCGTTCATGGCGTGGAATATGGCATCAAGAGTATTGGCTCGCTCGGTTGCCAATTTAGCGGCCTGGTGAGCATCATGTAGAAGACGAGCTTTATCGACAGCGAGCGCACATTGTGTAGCTATATCTTGAGCAAAGGCAAATTGACCTTTCGATGGATAAAAATCAGGTGCATGATAGTTAACGAAAGCCAGGCCCACACAACGCGAAACAGTGACCTGGGTACTTGATTGGTTTGTTAGCCTGGTATTTGGCGTAGTACCCACCATTAAAGGTACAGGCATTGCATTGTCCAAACCTAACTTACGGAACCAGATAATTTCCTCTCCTTCGGCTTGCGCTAACGTGACGAAAAGTGGAGTTCCAAGCTGGGCTGCGTGACAGCAATTGGGAAGATGAGACAGTGATGCGGTGATTTGTGTACTTGGGAAGTCTTCTTGCTGCACGCTAGAAATTGCTAACTGTAACGTTTCGTTGTCTAAAAGAGCGATCGAGCCTCCATCTGCGTTTAACCTGCGAATCAGGTGATTGTTAGCGATTTCCAGTACGGTTGGTAGGTCTTCTCCTGAGTTGACCGCGATTGCTACTTGATAAATAGCTCGAGCTCGATCGATCAATTGTTCTGCACGCCGCTTTTCGGCCTGAGCTTGTTGATAAAGTCGAGCATTATCGATAGCCACTGCTGCTTGTTGGCCGATTGCGCGCGCGAGTTGTAGTTGTTCTGGTGAAAATGCACGTGTTTTGCCAGGTTCGTCCAACGTAAGTATACCGACAGGCCGACCTTCGCGTACAAGGGCAATAAGCAGGATAGAACGCACAAGAAATGTCTCTCCCATAGCATGCATGCCTGGTTCTGTAGATAAATCTTCGAGGAAGAGCACCCCATTTTCGTTGAAAAGACGATGGACCATGGGATCAGATAAAGGCAGCGAACTATGGTACCAGATATGATCAGCCGCTATAATTACATGGCTATTCAATTGTTGAGAGGAAAGATGGTAAGTGGCCGGGCGTAATATATTTCGCGTATCTTCAAGTAACCAGACGGTGCAACGTTCGACTTCGCATACTTCAGTTGTTCTCTTAACAAGTACCTGTAAGATGCGTTCGAGATCTAGTGAAGATGCCATTAGTTCTGCGAGCTCGCGTAGAATTTCGCTTTCGCGCAGTGCCGCAAGCAATTGCTGATGTTCCTGGATATTGGAGGATGCAGGTTGATCAACTGACATATTCTAGACCTCTTGCATTGCACTCATCAAAAGGAATTATGTAATTCCTTCGAGTCAGATGCAATGGCTGATGATTACGTAGTGTGATGCAAAAACCTTTGCCTTCAGATAAGAAAGGGGATGAGTTACTACCACAGTCGTAAAAAGAGACAACTCCGGTTGTTGCGCTAGCCATTAACTATTATTATGTATACTTGATCTGGATACTCACTTCGTGGAAGTGTATCAGATGAGCCTTTCATTCGTCAAGCGCGATAAGACATTTGGGCAGGTTTTTTAATGCCTTATCGATAGTACGAAAAATCAGGGCAAATTTGCGCCACACTGATTGCAAAAGTGTTTGCCGGGACGAACTGGTGCTCCACACTGGTCGCAGAATAACGTTTTGCTGTTCTGCTCAGTTAGTACATCATCTACAGCGTGGACTTGAGGTGCGGAGGATTGTGGTGTTGCTGGCTTAGGTGCTGAAGCAGGTGAAGTTGGAGCACCTGGATATCCTTGACCTTGCGGGTTAGCGCTTTGTGATGAAGATTGAGAAGCTGCAGTCGACTGTACCCCTTGAGTAGTCTGAATTGTATCTTGTATTGTCTTTACGGCCTTGACTGCAGCTCCACCAATGGCCCCTGCAATTTTTAGTCCTTTGGCAATATCTTCCATATTGCTTTTCATTCGGTGTGTAGGAGGAAGCAATGTTGAATCTGAAACTTTTTCGAAGAATTTGTTACCGATTTGGATGCCATCAGGAGTGAGTTGTCCTTTTTCTTGGGTGCCATCATCGAAGTTGAAAGAGATGTTATTTCCCAAATAGGTATAACTGCCCTTTCGATGGGTTTCTGGAGCATTTACATCAACTTGTTGTCCACTTAAAAGCGATTTGGCTGCATGGCTTACCCGGCTGCGGTCTTGAACGGCAAAGATAAACTGTCTATTTGCTTGTAAAGTAAGTCGATCAATACGAGAGGTAAAGTAGTCGAGGCCAATTCCAGAACGGTGAAGACATTCATATTGGCCAGTCATTGATTTCATCACTGGAATTCCTTAAAAATTGCTCTGCTTGCTATTGGTTGCTTCGTTTTGACACTTGTAGCACTATACATTATATACGTTCAATGCTGTGAAATGTTTCGCAGATCTTCCTGTTTTTGAACGGTTGCGTTCGTATCTTGCAAGCCCTTATCATCAGTCGGAGTCGGTGTAGGATGTGTGATATCATGAACCATGACAGCCATATTATCGGGTAGGGCCCGTTTCCCCTGCGCATAGAACGCGTTGACTTCGGCGCCTCCCAACAAGATGACCGCAAAAAAGAAGAAGAAGAAGACAAAAATAATGGCAAAGCCTACCGTCCCGGTATAGCCACTTAAGAAGCGCGTCGCATAGAATGGAAAGAGTTGCAGATAGGCCTGAACGGCTACTGCTGCCAGGAGCGCTCCAAACCAACTGTCACGGAAACTGATGTGCTGATTGGGTACGACTAAGTACATCATTTCGATTAAGATCCAGCTGGCCAGCAACCCGCAAAATATCGTCAAGAGGACAAAACCGAAACCGCCGCTAGCAATCTGACCCAGGGGAGTTGTTTGCACAAATGCATCTACTACAGTAGGAATAGTGTCCGCGAAAATCATAAATGGAGCGAGAACGACGAAGACCAGAAGCATACCCAGGGCCATGATATACTGCTGGATAATGCCGCGAGTGCGGATTTGATAAATGATATCAAATTGTCCCTCCATCGCCACAAAGAGGCCTGAGCCACCAATGATAGCCATAACGATGGCGATGATTCCCAGCACACCAGCATCCTGGTTCAGTGTATTCAGGGCCAGCCCAACAATTTCTTGTGATGGTATTGGTGGCGGGAATATACTTTGAATGTGGTGAATAAGCTGTTCCTGGATAGCGGGATTCAGGCCCCCGTAGATGAATCCGGCTAGTGCAATCATGGCAATAATGATAGGGATAATAGCTACCATGAGGTTAAATGCGAGGCCTGATGCTAAGCTCAACACCCAATCGTTATTAAATTTCGTAATAAATGCCAGTAGCGATTTGAAACCCTTTGCGCCAGTCCTTACGACTCCTGGAGTGGTTGATGATGCCTTCTCGTCGGTTGCCATTGCATTGCTCCTCATCGGCCTTTCGTGAAAAAGTTCGAAGGTGTATGTACTATACTATAGTATATCAAAGAGATGGTCAATGCAGGCTGATTGAGGTTTTGTAAAAATCCAGAAAGACGGCATATATTAACAGGGTTGAAAAGCAGGCATGAGTTCACGACCACCACCTAAACAGCAAAGCTTTGCTGCGTTGCTATGGGAAGTACTACGACTTGGGGCACAGACTCTGTGGGGCACCCTGGCGAGTCCGGTACGCCCTCTATTCGAGCGCCAACAAGCACTGGCAGTATTGGGTTTGCCACCAAATGCTACTCGCCAGCAAATTAAACGTCGCTATCGCGTACTGGCAAAAAAGCATCATCCCGACCGTGGAGGAGACCAACGGGAGATGAAGCGTATTATTGCTGCTTATGAATTGTTGATGAAAGATCAAACGTAAGACTGCCTTCGCCCTCGTTATCCCTTCCTTACTTTAGCAGTGACTCCATTGAGTAATTCTTAGAACTAATGACCGAATTTCCTATTGACTTTCAGAATAGAACACTGTATGCTGAGAAGCAATAAAGCTAATGTAAGAGAGGAATACAGGCACATGGCTCGTTCCGCCAAAATTTCGTTGCCAATTCAAGATGAGTTAGAGTCACATGAACAACTTTCCCTTTTTGCGGCTAAGAGAGCAGGGGAGATAGTAGATAGTGTTCCGTCCAAATTGGAGAAGAAACCAGCAACACGATTAAAGAAGCAAGCAAGTTATTCAGCAGCAGATATTCAAGTGTTGGAAGGCATAGCAGCAATACGCCATCGTCCTGGAATGTATATAGGTTCTACATCTGCCTCTGGCTTACTCCATTTGCTTTGGGAAGCGCTTGATAACGCTGTTGATGAGGCAGTGGCTGGTTATGGCAATCAAATATGGGTGGGTCTCGCACGTGATGGCTGGATGACTGTGCGTGATGAGGCGCGCGGTATGCCGTTCGATCCCATGTTGTACCAGGGAGATTATTCACCAGCAGCTACGATCATTTTAACGATTCCGCATTCTGGTGGCAAATTCGAAGAAGGAGTCTATAAAACCGCGGGTGGGCTACACGGCGTTGGGGCAACAGTGATAAACGCTTTGTCCGAAAAGTTGGAATTGACGATCTGGAAGGGTGGCAAGCAGTTCACCCAGGTGTTCAGTCGCGGTGCTGCTATGCCTCATCATATAAAAGCCTGTGATCCCAAACTACATGGTACGCAATTGCGCTGGCTGTACGATCGGACCATCTTTGACGAAGACGCCTATTACTCTTTGGAAGCAATTGAAAGTCGCCTGAAAGCCTCCGCATACCTCAACTGTGGAGTATCGTTTCACCTGGAAGCCTGGGATGATGCGATTGAAGATCAGATGAAACGCACATATTACTCGCGTGACGGATTGCCCGATTTTGTGCGCGATCTGGCAACGAATACAAGTGCCCCATTAAGTTGAGGTCGCGTTACAACCAACCACAGGCTACAAGATTACCATGTATAGCTACGCAAATGCTGTTAGAACGCGCGATGGTGGCGTGCATGAAACCGGCTTCAAGGCAGCGCTTACCAAGGTTGTGAATGATTACGCTCTGAAATGGGGTAGTATTAAAAGCCGGGAGAAAGAAGGTTTCAAACCTGAGGTTATCCAGCAAGGGCTAAATGTTGTCATCTCGGTTAAGTTGACGAATCCGCAGTTCCAGGGACAAACCAAGGACCGCCTGAATAATGCTCCGGTGGAGGGTATCGTACGTTCGATTGTTGATGAGGGTCTGAAGGATTGGTTTGAGCGCAACATGAGCGCGGGAAAAGATTGGCTCAAGAAAATCTTGCAGATGCAAAAGGCCAGAAACGAGGCTCTGCTTGTAGAGGAACTGGCGCGGGCTGGCAACAAAAAGAACGGAGAGCTGATTGATACTACACTCTCGAAAAAGTTTTTACGCTGCAATAATTCTGATCCAGCTCGCGCGGAACTGTTTGTAGTAGAAGGTGACTCTGCTGGAGGAAGCGCTGGCCAGGGACGCTTCTCGGATTTTCAAGCCGTACTCAAGCTCAAAGGGAAACCGCTGAATGTAGCCAGGGCTGACCTGAAGCGTATCGTTGAAAACGAGGAGATACGGACGATCATCAATGTTTTGGGGACAGGAACTCGCGATTCATTTGATATCGCCCGTTTGAAGTTCCATCGAGTTATTATTGCCACCGATGCGGATGTGGACGGACTTCATATCCAATGCCTTTTGCTGACACTTTTTCACCAGGAATTTAGCGATCTCATTGAGCGGGGACATGTGTTTATTGCGTGCCCACCTCTGTATTCGGTCAAATATAAGGGAAAAGTAACGTGGTTGTTGGATGACGAGGCACGTAACCAATTCGTTAAGACGCACTCGGACGCCCAGGAGTTAGAGTTTAAACGATTCAAGGGCCTGGGTGAGATGAATCCCAAAGAATTGCGCGATACCATGTTTGATCCGGCGCGCCGCACGCTCAAGCGCGTAACGATGGAGGACGGCGTGCTGGCGGCGCGGTTGGTTGCCGAACTCATGGAGGATGAGAACGCTGAGGCTCGCCGTACTTTCCTGGCTGAACATGCCCGCAAAATTAAGGAACTGGATGTGTAGGTAATGGCACGTATCACAGAAAACTCAACAGAAATAGGTATCATTCGCGAAGAAGATTTTTCAGTCGTGATGTCACAGGCTTTTGCCACCTATGGCCTTTCGGTAGTGACAGACCGGGCACTGCCTGACGCACGAGATGGCCTTAAACCTGTACAACGGCGAATTCTCGCAGGTATGCGCGAGGCGCGATTTCTCTCCAGCCGTCCAACAGTGAAAAGCGCTGAAGTGGTCGGTCTCATTCTTGGTAACTACCATCCGCATGGCGATGCGTCTGTCTATGATGCTGCGATACGCCTGGCACAGCCTTTTACGTTGCGCTACCCATTGATCGAGGGACAGGGCAACATAGGTAGCGAGGATGGCGACGCACCCGCAGCCTATCGCTATACCGAGATGCGGCTTTCGCCATTAGCTGAAGCGCTGATGGAAGACATGGGACGCCAAACTGTCCCGCAACACCCGTCATACAAACAAGATCCAAAGGTACTTGAGCCGGATTATTTACCAGGGCATATACCACCAGTTGTTAATCCTTCGAGCGGCATTGCGGTTGGGCTCTCTACTAACATCCCACCGCATAATCTGACAGAAGTGTTGCGTGCATGTATTGCACTGCTTGACCGTCCAAGCATGAATGTTGAGCAATTGATGACCTACATCCAGGGCCCAGATTTTTGCCAGGGTGGGCGGATCATGGGTATCGAGGGCATCAAGGATTATCTGACGACAGTCAAAGGACGTATCGTCGTGCGAGCCGAAGTGCGCTTAGAGGAGACGCCGCGCAGTCGTTTATTGATCGTAACGCGATTACCTCCGATTGGACGGGATAAGGTGAAAGCTTCGATAGTCAAGGCGATCAATGCCCGCAAGTTAGAAGGGTTGATGCCTGAACTGCGTGATGAAAGCGATACCGAAAAAGGTATGCGCGTTGTGTTGGAACTGCGTAAAGATGCAGATGCAGCGCAGGTGCTCTCGCAACTCTTCAATGAAACTGATTTACAGATCTCACTCTCCTTTCAGATGGTTTTTCTCTTCGGAGAGCCGATGCAGGCTGCTCGACAACCAAAACAGGTGGGTATGGTTGAACTGCTCAACTATTGGAACGCACACCAGATTGATGTTTTGACTCGGCGTTCCCAGTTTGACTTGCGCAAGGCACAGGAGCGCCTGCACATTGTGGAAGGGTTAATTGTGGGTGCTGCCAATGCTGAACGTGTGGTCAAAATCTTCAAGCAGGCACAGGAGCGCGCCGAGGCACGTAAGAAAATAGAAGTTACGTATAAGCTCACACCCATTCAGTCAGATGTGATCGCTTCTATGACTCTGGCACAAGTAACACGCCTGGATGCCAGTAAGTACGCTAAAGAAAAAGAGGAACTACTGGTCCGTATCAGTGAATTGGAGCGGTTACTTGGGGACCGTAATGAATTGATAGCGCTGCTGAAAAAAGAGATGCAACAGCTCATCAAACAGTTCGGTGACGATCGGCGTACTGTCATCGAAGTAGAGGGACAGGCAAGTGCAGCCGTGACTGAGGTTGCAAGTCTGCACGAACGCGAGCCATTAGTGATTGCATTTACACGTAATGGAACACTCAAGGCATTGCCAGCATATACCTTTATACCTAAAGGTAAAAATGGAGATGCAATGTATTCACCGGTACGCGGAGATGAGCAGCTGCGACAGCTTGTTGCCGCTACCTCGCAAGATTATGTGTTATGTGTCTGCTCAACCGGTCGTGTCTTTCAGGTGGCGGCGCACCGTATACCTCAAGGGACACGTTCAGCGAAAGGCGAATCGATACGTAAGTTGTTAGAACTCGCCCCTCACGAAGAGGTAGTGGCAGTGTTACCTGTTGAGTCCTATGATGAGGATCGTTACCTCGTGAATTTTAGCAAGCTTGGTAAGGTGAAGAAGTCACCGTTGAGCGATTATAAGACGGCTGATATCGACGGCTTGCAGGACATGAAGCTGGCTGATGGAGATGCTGTAGTAGCTGCGTTGCTGTCTCGGGGGCAGGGTGAATACTTTGTGACTACGGACAATGCACAGACACTGCGTTTCAGCGACGAAGGATTGCGTGCCCAGGGGCGTGTCGGTCAGGGTGTAGCTGCTCTGGCACTGGGACCAGGCGCAAAGGTGGTAAGTGCTGCCTATCTTGATCATGATGAGCAGAATACGATGAGCGATCCGTTGAGCCTTTTCGTAGTAACTGAGAGTGGTTTGGGCAAGAAAGTTCCACTGAGCCAGTATCCGCAAAAAGGTCGTGCAACCGCTGGGGTGATAACTACAGAGCTAGTGGGCAAAGACAAAGTGTTCATGGCGATGATTGTACATGAGAAAGATTATTTTCTGCTGATCTGGAATGGCGGGGAGAATGGTGAGCAGGTGCAAGCAGTGAAGACATCGGAGTTGAAGGCGTTTATGCGAGCCAGGAAAGGCGAGCCTCTGGTGAATGGGAGGATGGTGGGGGTTGTGAAGTTGGGAGCGTAGTGCAGGCATCTATAAACCGTCTCCTTCTAATTTTCTCATATAATAAATAATAAACTCTGAAGCAGTGAAAGCCTCAACCCTTATTTCAGAAAGAATACTTTCTATGCCAACCAGACGTACTGGTCTCGTCTTCGATGAACGTTACCTGGGTCACGATACCGGCATGCAATCAACCGTTTTTATGCGCGATGGCTCGTTTCAATTAGGACCGGAACCGCATCCCTCATCTGCGTATATCACACAGCGTATTAAGCAGTTTCTCAACGGATCAGGTTTAACAGCGCAGATGCAATCTATCTCTGCACGGGCCGCGACCGAAGACGAACTCGCTGTATATCACACACGCGAGTTCATAGCCGGGGTGCGCGCACATGTTGAGGGCGGTCCAATCAAAGGTGACTGGGGCGAGATTGAGGGTGATACCCCTCTTAGTCATGGCTCTTTTGATGCGGCAATATTTGCGGCTGGTGGAGCAATGCAGTTCAGGCCGTAATGAACGGTGAAGTACGAAATGCCTATGCGCTTTTACGTCCTCCTGGTCACCATGCTCTAAGTAATAGAGCGATGGGGTTCTGCATCTTCAATAATGCCGTAATCGCTGCCCACTATGCGCGTAACGTCTATGGTCTCGAACGTATCATGATCGTGGACTGGGATGTACACCATGGTAATGGAACCCAGGACGCTTTCTACGCTGACCCTGGTGTGCTATTTGTCTCGTTGCACCAACAAAACTGGTATCCTAAACTTTCCGGAGAATTAGAACAGATGGGAACTGGCGCAGGCGCTGGCTTCACTGTCAACATTCCACTCCCGGCGGGTACTGGAGATAGGGGCTATCGAGCAGCATTCGAACACCTGGTAGTCCCAATTGGATTACAATATCGCCCGCAACTGGTGATAATCTCGGCCGGTCAGGATGCAAACTGGCTTGATCCTCTTGTTCAGATGATGCTTACTCGAGTGGGATTCCGCAGAATGTCCGAACTGATGCTTGGACTGGCAGAAGATGTTTGTGAAGGACGGTTAGTGATGTTGCAAGAAGGAGGTTACAGTGCAACCTATGTACCTTACTGCACCGTTGCCGCTGTAGAGCCTTTGTTGGGTGTAGACCTGGGCGTTGTCGATCTCTACGCTGGCACAGCTGAAGTTGATCGCAGCGAGACCATTTTTACCCAGGAGACGCGGGATGCGCTGGAGACTGCAAGGAAGTGGCACAGGAACTGGTGGCAGATTTAAACGATCACTTCTTATAGCCACAAATTATCAAAAGTAAAAGTGCGATACCATCTATGGCTTCCACGGCTATGGTATTATAGGATGCACAGGTTATAG
>WNFG01008336.1_pt1 | contig 12371 bp, 11 predicted proteins | sample 5400431 | NCBI WGS metagenome assembly WNFG01 (sample SAMN13153346, study PRJNA577476) | soil metagenome | isolation source: 120 cm saprolite under Douglas fir tree site 2 hole 3 replicate 2 | place: USA:California | collected 2015-04-18
GGAGAGATTGGACGGGCGGCGACGGTCCTTGCCGGGGTGATGATGCTTTCGCTTATGGCCCAAGGGACAGCCAAGGCCGAAGACGACGAGAGCTACCGACAAGGCCATTCACGCCATCAGCACTCGGGCTGGCTCAGGACAGGCCCGCCAGGGCCCGCAGGACCGCCAGGACCGGCCGGCCCACCAGGACCGGCCGGGGCACAGGGGCCTGCTGGACCTCAGGGGCCTGCCGGGCCGCAGGGAGCCACGGGGCCACAAGGGCCGCCAGGCGATCCGGCCGGGCTACTCGTTGACAGCACCGGCAAGACCATCGGGACGTTGGTGGACTGCTGCGACGTTCTCGTGAACGCCGGCTTTGGCCCGGTCTTGCTGATGGTCGACTCCACCGGGTTTCAGTCAAACGGAGTATTCTATTTCAAGGAGGACACCAGTAGTAACTGCCTCGGGACGAAGTACCTGGTCGCGCAGGGCGTCTTCTCGACGGACGTCGTCGACAAGACCACCGGCACCGTGTACGTCGCGACCGCCCTTGAGACGCTCCCGCTCTCGATGCATTCGCAGTCGTTCATGGGCCGTTGCCAACCAATCAACCCCCCGCCGGCAATCTACGGCGCCGCGGTGCCCGTGTCGGTCTCAGGATTCACGCCGCCGTTTTCGGTGAAGTAGCGTATCGGGGAGGGCGACCCTGACGGCGGTCGCTCTCCTTCCCTCAATGGCGGTCCACGAGCGCCGAGCATCCCTCGGCGCTCGTGGCGCCTTCGCGTAGCGACCCTCGCACGCGCGGGCGCCCTCAACCGACGGCGTGTCGCAGGCAAACTCATCGGAAAGGTTGACACACGGGCCCCTCTATCGTCATCTTGTCCGAGAGCCATTCATGCCCGCGCCACCCCACTCCCTCCCGCAGGACGTCGGGTCGGGCGCCCACTCGTACGGGCCCCCCGCCGCGCTGATCGGTGCCGGCCTCTGCGCCGCGGCCTTCTGGGTCGCGAGCGAGGCGGCGAACCACTACGTCATCCTCTACGGGCGCCACGGATGGGCCCCGCCCGAGGTCGCCTTCCTGCTGAACTTCGTCCTTCTCGGGTTGCCCTGCGCCGCGCTCCTGACGACGGCCCTCGCCCGCTGGTGGGGTCCGCGCCTTGCCGCCGACTTCGCGCGTCTGGCTGAGGTCCCGCCGCGAACCGCGCACTGTGCCGCGGGGCTCGCCGCGCTCCTCGTCGGCGCCCTCATCGTGCTCGCGCGCTACGGTCTCCTCCGCAACACCGCGATCACGGACGACGAGAACGTCTACGACTTCATGGCGCGCATGTGGGCGGGCGGGCATCTCTCCGTCCCGTCCCCCCCGCCGGAGGTGCGGGCCTTCTTCGAGAACCAGTTTGTCGTGAACGACGGGCGCTGGTACGGAATCTACGCTCCGGGGCATCCCGCCGTCCTCACGCTTGGCCAGTGGCTCGGCGGGATCCATTGGGTCACCACCGTCGAGGCCGTCCTCACCGTGCTCCTGGCCTGGTGCCTCGCGGATCGCGTGTTCGGCCGCCGCGCCGCGCTCCTGACGCTCGGGCTCCTCGCCGTCTCGCCCTTCTTCCTCCTGGTCTCGGCGACGATGCTGGCGCACGCCACGGCCGCCCTGGCTCTCACCGCCTTCGCGTACTCGGCCGTCCGCGCCCTCGAGGCGCCGGCCGCGAAGTGGTGGTGGCTCGCCGCCGGGTGTGCGCTCGGCGGGGACGGCCTCACCCGCCCCCTGTCGGCGGCCGCCTTCTCCCTTCCCTGGCTCGTCCTGCTGGCCCTCACGGTGCGCCGCGACCGGCGGGCGGTGCCGGGCGCGGCGCTCTTCCTCCTCGCCGGCGCCGTCGCGGCCGCCCTGTTCGCCAGCTACAACGCCGCCGTCACCGGGAGCCCCTTCCGAACCGGCTACCAGGTCTTCGCGGAGAACTACCGCTTCACGTTCACACTGGGCTCCCTCCCGGCGGCGGCGCCGGTGGCGGCGCTCTACGAGCTCTACTACTCTCTCGCGCGTCTGAACTTCTGGCTTCTCGGGTGGCCGGTCTCGCTTGCGCTCATCCCCTTCGCGGGCCGGGCACCGGCGAGCCTCGCGCTCGCCCTCGGCGCGCTCGGCACCGTCGTCGCATACGCGACGCTCCGGATCCCCAGCATCAACGTGGTGGGTCCGGTCCACTACGGCGAGCTCGTGGTGCCGCTGCTCGTGCTCACGGCGGGCGGCCTCGAGCGGCTGGCGCTGCGGGCGGAGCGGGTCCTGGGACGCCCCGTGTTCCTGCGGGTGCTCAGCGCCCCCGCCGCGCTCACGGTGGTTTCGGTCGTCTTCTTCTGGCCGGTCTACGCCCCGTCCCTACGCCAGATGGCGAACGTCGCGCGGGCGCCCTACGATCTCGTGGAGCAGGCGGGTCTCGACAACGCCGTGGTCTTCGTAGAGAGCCTCCCCGCGCTCGAGGCCATGCCGGGCGCGTGGGTCTACCGGCACCGGAACAACTCTCCCAACTTCTCCGATCGCGTCCTGTTTGTCAACGACCTCGGGTCCCTGGACGCGCGGCTGCGCGCATGGCTCCCCGGCCGCAAAGCCTACCGCATGAAGATGGAAGGGGGCCGGCTCGGGCTGTCGCCGCTCCCCTGACCGCCGGGCGGCGACGCGCCGCGGGCCCGCGGGGCGCGGTTCAGACTGAGGTCGCGACCGCCACCGGGGCCTCAGCGAGGGCAACGACGATGACGGCCCCGGTGTCGCCACCGGTCGCGCCACGTCCGGAGGCGCTCTCGGCCGTCGTGAGCCAGCCGACGCACGGGACCTCGTGGCCGACTCGGTCCCGGATCGCAAGCCATTCGTCCCGCGCCGTGCCGCCGAGAGCGGCGTAACGGGCCGCACTCTCGGCGACCAGCGCCGCCCGCACCGGCTGCCCCTCGAGCCGTTTGACCGCGATGGCGGCCGCCTCGGCGGCACCGTGTAGAAGCGTCGTCGCGTCGGACTCGCCGGGGCCGGCCGCGCCCGCGACGCCCACGCCGCTCTTGTAGGCGCCCTCGAGGCACAGCACGGCGAGGTTGCCGGGTTCCGCGGCGCCCTGCCCGCACAGCGGCCGTCCCGCGGCGCTGATGACCGTGCGCAGCTTCGGGCCTGCCAGGTGCCGCCAGCGGACCAGGAAGGCGTCCGTCAGCGACTCCGTGACCGGCAGCGCAAAGGCGAGTGCGACGCCGCGGGGGAAGTGACGTCGCTCGCTCGCGCCGGCCAGGACGAGCCGACCGACCCGCTCGGTGGCCGCCGAGAGCCCCATCGGACGCCCGGCACAGACGACGCTCGGAGACAGGGCGTCACCGTAGAAGCACATCACCGCCGCTCCCGCCGTCAGAAGACCCGAGTCCGTGAGGATGCCGGTCACCGACGCGCCGGCCACCGGGGCCCCGCCCGCGGACGCGCGGGCGACCTCCCCGAGCCCGGGCACGCCCGTCCCGCCCGTGACGAGAATGAGGGCCGCCTTCGGCAGCTGGTCCCCGGCCGCGCGGCGCGCGGCCGCCGCGGCTTCCTCGATGGCCCGGAGAGGATCACTACCCTCAGCGACGCCCAGCCAACCCCTGATCATCATCGCGCAAGCTCCCATTCCGGCTCCGCCGCGAGGCGTTTGGGCGCCGGAAGAACATGGGTGAGCAGCACGCGCGGGAGCCCGCCGCTCGGCGAGCGGGGCCCCGCGCAGCGCTCCGCGGCTTGTGCGCGTAGAAGAGCAGGCCGACCTTGCGTGCCTCGGCTTCGAGTTCGGGCCGATGGTCGTTGGTCGTCATGACGACAGGCAGCGCCGGCTCGATGGCCTTCAGGCGCGCCGCGAGCGCCGTTCCCGGCATGTCGTTCAGGGCGACGTCGATGATCGCGAGGCTGATCCGCCGGGAATTGGCGACGAGGACGGCTTCCTCGCCGAGCGGGGTCTGGTAGGTGCGAAAGCCCTGGCGAGTGAAATGATTGGCCAGGCGACGCGCGGACAGTCGGTCGGCGTCCGCGACGAGGATCCAGCCTGAATCAGGCTGACGTTCCGGTGCCTGACGACCCATGGCAACCCGCTCGCTGCACGCGGGATGCCACGGACTAACTAGCTGATATTACTTAATGTTTATAGAGGGAGGGAAAGGCAATGGGACCAGATGGCACGAAAACAGAGATCGAGGGGCAGGATTGGCACGGTCAGGAGGAGGGGGCACGAGATCGCGCGGAACGGACGACGGATGCTACAGAAGCCCGTACTCTTTGAGCCGCCGGTAGATCGTCCGACGCGAGAGCCCGAGAGCGCGAGCCGATTGCTCCTTGTCGTTCTTGTGCAGGGCCAGTGCCCGCAGGATGAGCTCTTTCTCGACCTCGGCGAGCGTGGGCAGGGAGTGGGTCGAGATCGGCGTGGGCCGGGCCGACAGGGTGAGGCTCGGCAGATCCGTCAGCGAGATGTGATCGCGGGCCCCCATGGCATAGGCCCGCTCGATCAGGTTCTCGAGTTCGCGGACGTTGCCGGGGAAGTCGAAGGCCTGCAAGGCGGCCAGCGCCTCTGGCGCGATACCGCTCACCTCCCGTCGGAAGCGCTGGTTGAACCTGCGGAGGAAGTGAGCGATCAGCGCCGACAGGTCGTCCTTGCGCTCCCTGAGCGACGGCATCTGGACCCGGACGACGTTCAGCCGGTAGAAGAGGTCCTGTCGCAGGCTGCCGTCCTTGACCGCTTCCTCCAGGTTCCGGTTCGTGGCGGCGATGACCCGCACGCTCACCGTGTACGCCTTCGTGGACCCGACCGGGCGCACCTCCATGTCCTGGAGCACCCGCAGGAGCTTGGCCTGGAGGGCCGGCGGCAGCTCAGCCACTTCGTCCAGGAAGATCGTGCCGCCGTGGGCCGAGCGAAACAGCCCGACCGAGTCTGAGACGGCCCCCGAGAAGGCGCCCCGCACGTGACCGAAGAACTCTGACTCGAGCAGCTCAGCGGGGATCGCGCTGCAGTTGACGGGGATGAACGGCCCCTTGGCGCGCGCAGACAGACGGTGGATGGCGGCGGCGACGAGCTCCTTGCCCGTCCCGCTCTCTCCCTCGATGAGGACGGGCGAATCGGTCACGGCGACCTTGCCGATGACGTCCTTGATGCGCTGCATGGCGGGAGAGCTGCCGACCAGCTCGTTGACGGCGAGTTGCTCGCCGAGCCGGCTCCGGAGCGCGTTCACCTCCCGGCGAAGGAAGCGACGCTCCATCAGGCGGGTCATGAGGTGGCGGAGCTCGTCCATGATCAGGGGCTTAGGCAGATAGTCAGAGGCGCCCTCTTTCAGCGCCTCGACCGCGGTTGACACGGTCGGGTACCCCGTCATGATGACGACCTCGATGGACTCGTCCTGCCGCTTGACCTCCCGGAGGAAGGTGAGACCATCCATCTCGGGCATCCGGATATCGACCAGCGCGGCATCGAAGAGCTGGCCCTGCATCGCGTCGAGTGCCTTCACCCCGGTCCCGACGCAGGTGACGTGATAGCCCCAGGCGGTCAGGGCCTCCTTGAGGAGCATCTGGATCGACTCCTCGTCGTCCACCACCAGGATTTTGGGTGCTTCCATCGGCTCCTCCGCGCCGAACAGGCGTCATCTCGACACTAGCACAGTGGGGTGTCATAGTGACAAACAATAACGGCCCGAAGCCGAGGGAGGAGATTGCGCTAAGTTGACCAATATGTTAGCGTTTTGCGGGAGGTCCTTATGTCGGAAAGCGCCCTGAACCTGACCGAAGCCACGTTCGACACGGAGATCGCCGAGCGCCCCGGCGTGCTGATGGTCGACTTCTGGGCCGAATGGTGCGCGCCCTGCCGGGCGATCGCGCCCGTACTGGACGAGCTCGCCCGGGACTCCGGCGGCAGCGTGGGGCTGGCGAAGGTCAACGTGGACGAGAGTCCTGGCCTCGCGGCCCGCTACGGTGTCCGCTCGATTCCGACGATCCTCTTCGTGAGGGGCGGCAAGGTCGTCGACCAGGTGATCGGGGCCGTACCCAAGGCGCAGCTGAAGAAGAAGCTCGACGCCCTCGCCTGATCGGGCGTTTCGGAGGGGTATCACGTCAGCCGGGGCCCAGATCCCCTCTCTTTCGCCGTCGCGGGATGAGTTCCGCGGCCTTGCCACCAGGGGCAACCTGATCCCGGTCTACGCCGAGCTGCCGGCGGACCTCGACACGCCCCTGTCGGCCTTCCTCCGGCTCAGGCCGGGCCCGTACGGGTTCCTGCTCGAGTCGGTGGAGGGCGGCGAGAAGTGGGCCCGGTACTCGTTCCTCGGCACCGACCCCTTCATGGTTCTGACTGCGAAGGACGGCCGGCTCGCCCTCCGGCACGCCGACGGGAGGACGGAACGGCTGCCGCCGGGCAACCCGCTCACCGCGCTCCGGGAGCTTCTGGCGCGTTTTCATCCGGTGGCGGTCCCCGGGCTGCCCCGCTTCCAGGGCGGCGCCGTGGGCTACTTCGGCTACGACGTCGTGCGGTACCTCGAGCGCCTGCCCCGGTCGACGCGCGATGACCTCGGCCTCCCAGACGCGGTTTTTCTGCTGACCGACAACCTCCTGGTCTTCGACAACCTCCGCCACCGCCTCCTCGTCATCGCGAACTGCCACGTCGACAAGACGGACCCCGCCGCGCTCGACCGCGCCTACGACCGCGCCGCCGTGAAGATCGGGATGACGCTCGCGAAGCTCGGCCGGCCGGCCCGCGTCCCGGCGCCGCTCACGCTCCCGGCGCTCGACCCGCTGCTCGCGCTGGACGAGGAGGGCTTCACCTCGTCGATGGACGAGAGCGCCTTCACCCAGGCCGTGCGTCGGGCCAAGGAGTACATCGCGGCCGGCGACGCCTACCAGATCGTCCTGTCGCGACGGCTCGACTGCCGCCTCGAGAGCGACCCGTTCACGCTCTACCGCGCTCTCCGGACGATCAACCCGTCTCCGTACCTCTTCTATCTGCGCCTGGGCCAGACGACGATCGTGGGCTCCTCGCCCGAGGTGCTCGTTCGCGCCGAGGACGGCCGGGTCGAGGAGCGGCCGATCGCGGGAACCCGGCCGCGGGGACGCTCGGACGACGAGGACGCACGGATCGCCGCTGAGCTCAAGGCTGACCCGAAGGAGCGCGCGGAGCACGTGATGCTCGTGGACCTCGGGCGCAACGACGTCGGCCGCGTGGCCGAGCTCGGCTCCGTGCGCGTCACGGAGTTCATGACGATCGAGCGGTACTCGCACGTCATGCATCTCGTCAGTAACGTGGTGGGGCGGCTTCGGCCCGGCGCTGACGCGCTCGACGTGCTCTCGGCGTGTTTTCCGGCGGGCACGGTGACGGGGGCCCCCAAGATCCGCGCGATGGAGATCATCGACGAGCTCGAACCCGCCCAGCGCGGGCCCTACGCGGGCGCGGTCGGCTACGTCTCGTACTCCGGCAACCTCGACTCCTGCATCACCATCCGGACGATCGTCTGCCACGGCCGCCGCGCGTCCGTCCAGGTGGGGGCCGGGATCGTGGCCGACTCCGACCCCAAGGCGGAATGGAACGAGACCTGCTCCAAGGCCCGCGGGCTCGTGCTCGCGTTGCGCATCGCCGCCGCTGGAGCCCGATCGTGATCCTCGTCATCGACAACTACGACTCCTTCACCTACAACCTTGTCCAGTACCTCGGCGAACTCGGCGCCGAGCCCGAGGTCGTCCGCAACGACGCGGTCGACATGTCCGGGATCAGCGCGATGCGCCCGGAGCGGATCGTGATCTCGCCGGGCCCGGGGACGCCCGACGACGCGGGTATCTCCCTCGAGGTGATCCGCAGGCTCGGGTCGGGCATCCCGATCCTCGGCGTCTGCCTCGGCCATCAGGCGATCGGCCAGGCCTTCGGCGCCACGGTCGCACGCGCCCGGCGGCAGATGCACGGCAAGACGTCCGCGGTCGAGCACGACGGCCGCGGCGTGTTCCGGGGCGTCCCCTCGCCGTTCAGCGCCACCCGGTACCACTCGCTGGCCGTCCTCGCCGACACGGTGCCGGAAGACCTCGAGATCTCGGCGCGCGCCGACGACGGGGAAGTGATGGGGCTGCGCCACCGCCGGTGGCCCGTCGAGGGCGTTCAGTTCCATCCCGAGTCGATCTTGACCGAGCACGGGAAGATCCTGCTGGCCAACTTCCTCGGCCTCCGATGACGCGCGGCGGAGCCGAGCGCCCCCGGGAGCACGCCCGGCCGGGCCAGCCGCCGTTCGTGCCGTGCGGAGGGGCCGAGCGCCGCCGGCCGCACGAGCGGCCCGCCCGGGCCGCGGCGATCCAGCGGGGCGCGCCGCTCTGGACGGGATCGGCGGAGGGGCACCGACGACCGATGCGGCGGGGGACGAACCGAGCGCTCGCTCGGGCGAGCGCCACGGCCGCGGCGCGGCGCTGATGCCCCGGGGAGGAGTCGAACCGCCGAGTCCGCTGCCCCCACGGGGGGGCATCCCGTCGCCGCGACCGGCACGGGTTGGAACGGGCGACGCATGACGCGGCGCGCGGTGACGGAGCGCGGACTGATCCGGGAGATGCGGCGGCTGTTCCAGGGGGGGGCAGGGGTCCGCGTCGGCATCGGCGACGACTGCGCGGTGCTGGAGCCCGCCGCCGGCCGTGCCCTCCTCGCCACGACCGACCTGCTGATCGAGGACGTCCACTTCCGGCGGCGGTACGCGTCTCCCGGGGATATCGGATGGAAGGCCCTCGCCGTGAACCTCTCGGATGTGGCGGCGATGGGAGGGCGTCCCCGCTGGGCACTCGTAGCGCTCGCGTGCCCCGAGACCGTCACCAGCGCGGAGGTCCTGGAGTTCTGCGAGGCGATGCGCGCGCTCGCCGTGGCCCATGACGTCGCCATCGTCGGCGGCGACACGTCCGCGTCGCCGTCGGGCTGGATCGTCAACCTCACCGTCCTCGGCGAGACCATCGCGAGCCCGAAGCTCCGGTCGGGAGCCCGGCCCGGAGACCTGATCGCGGTCACCGGCCCCCTGGGCCGCTCCGCCGCCGGCCTCGCCTTGCTCGAGGCGGAGCCAGGGGAGCGAGGCGACCTCGCGCGCGCGCACCTCAGGCCCGTGCCACGCGTCCGCGAGGGGCAGGCGCTCGGCGCGGTCGCCGGGGTGACGGCCATGATCGACCTCTCCGACGGCCTGGCCAGCGATCTCGGGCGGATCGCGGAGGAGAGCCAGGTCGGCGCGCGGGTCGAGCTCGCGCGGCTCCCGATCGATGACGCGACCCACGCCGCGGCGGCTCGGCTCGCGACCGACGCGACCTCGTGGGCGACGAGCGGGGGGGAGGACTACGAGCTGCTCGTGACCGTGCGGCCGGCGGCGCGCGCGGAGGCCTCGGCGGCGGCCTCCCTCACCGTCATCGGCGAGATCACCGCGGCCGGGCCGGTGGAATTCCTCTCCGCGGAGGGACGCTCGACCGCCCTGCCCCCGGGATTCGAGCACTTCACGGGGCGACCGCTCCCGTCGCCGGCGAGGGCGGAGGCCCCAGACCGCCGGGCCGCCGGGCGCCGCCGGACGGCGGCGACCCGCGCCGCGCGCGAGCAGACGGATCGCTGACGTGCTCGCCCTCAAGCTCATCGGCCTCGCGTTTCTCGTCGCCTGCTCGGCCCTCCTGACCGGTGCCGAAGCCGCGTACTTCTCGCTCGGCCGCGCGCGCCTGCGGGAAGCGAGCGGCGCGGCGCGGGCCGCGGCGCCGCTGATCAAGCGCCCCCACGACCTGCTCGTCACCCTCCTTGTCGCGATCACCTTCATCAACATCGGCGCGTCGGCGATCGCCGCCGAGATCGCGAGCGAGCTCTTCGACGCGCACGCGCTCGTGGTCGCGATCGGCGGGATGGTCTTCCTCCTGACCGTCTTCGGTGAGGTGCTGCCGATGACTATCGCCGTTCAGCGTCCCGCGCAGGTGACCGCCCTGGTGAGCCGACCCGTCGCCTGGCTGTCGTGGCTCCTCACGCCGGCGCGGGTGGCTCTCGCGGGGCTCACCGAGCTCACGCTCGCGACGATCGGTCACGGGAGGCCGGCCCCGCCCGAGCTCAGCGAGGAAGAGCTACGCACCCTGGTGGACGTCGGCGCGCGGGAGGGGGTGGTCGAGCGCGACGAGCGCGACATGATCCACAATGTGTTCGAGCTGGAGGACACGCTCGTCCGAGAGGTGATGGTCCCGCGCACGGACATCTTCGGCCTGGACGTGAAGACACCGGTCGAGACGATCCTGCCCGCGCTCCGCGAGCACCTGCACTCGCGGGTGCCCGTGTTCGAGGGCACGATCGACTCGATCATCGGAATCCTCTACACCAAGGAGCTCCTCCGGCACCTGCGCGGTCTGCCGCCGGACTTCGATCTCAGGGCCGTCCTCCATCCGCCCTACTTCGTCCCCGAGTCCAAGCGCGCCGACGCGCTCCTGCAGGAGTTTCAGGCCAAGAAGCTCCATCTCGCCATCGTCGTCGACGAGTACGGGGGCACGGCCGGGCTGGTGTCGATCGAAGACCTGCTCGAGGAGCTGGTGGGCGAGATCGCCGACGAGTACGACGAGCCCGAGCGGCTGATCCACGCCGTCGACGGCAGCACCTTCCGCGTGGCCGGAAAGCTCCCGATCGACGAGCTCAACGCCGCCACCGGCCTCAACATCTCGAACACGACCTACGACACCGTGGGCGGCTGGGTGCTCGACCTGTTCGGACGCGTTCCCCGCAAGGCCGAGCGCGTGGAGACGCCTGAGCTGGCGGTGACCGTCGAGAAGGTCGAACGCACCCGCGTGGTCGAGGTGTTGGTGACGATCCGGAAGCCGGCGCCCGGGGAGGCGGCGGCATGACGCTGATCGTGGCGGCCGGCGTCTGTCTCGTCGCGACGATGTTCTTCTCGGCGGCCGAGATGGCGTTCATCGCCGCCAACCGCGCGAAGCTCCAGCACGTCGCCGAGGAGGGCCATTCCGGCGCCCGCCGCTACCTCGAGAGCTTCCGGCAGCCCGAGCGGTTCCTGTCGACGGTGATGCTGGGCGCCACCCTGGCCCAGATCGTCGCCTCGTCCGCGGCGACGTCCGGCCTCCTCCCCTATCTGGGGGGCCGGGCGCCCGTGGCCGTCACGCTCGCCCTGACGCCGGTCATGCTGGTGCTGGGCGAGGTGATCCCCAAGGCGATCGCCCGCGAGTGGGCGACCGGCCTCATCCTCAAGCTGTACCGGCCGCTCACGTGGGTGGCGGTGCTCCTCTACCCGCTCGTCGCCGTCGCGAACGTCATCGTCGGCGCGGTGCTGCGGCCGTTCGGGCAGCGCGGGTCGGACACGCGCACGTTCGTTTCCCGGGAGGAGCTGAAGCTCCTGCTCCAGCTGGAGCCGGGCGAGGCCGACGTGACGACCCAGGAAGCCGAGATGATCGACAAGATCTTCGGTCTCGGCGACACTACCGTCCGGGAGATCATGGTGCCCCTCGTCGAGGTCGTGGCCGTCCCCAGCACCACCACCCCCGACGAGGCCGTCACCGTCATGCTGGAGCGCGGATTCTCGCGGCTGCCGATCTTCCGGCAACGCGTGACAAACCTGGTCGGCGTCGTCACCGCCATGGATCTCTTCCGCCGGGGCTCCTCGGTCCGCGCCCTCGAGGAGCTGATGCGGCAGCCGTACTACGTGCCCGAGACGAAGCGGATCGACGACCTGCTCCGCGAGATGCAGCGGAGCGGCGTGCACCTCGCCATCGTCGTGGACGAGTACGGCGGCAGCACGGGGATCGTGACGCTCGAGGACATCGTCGAGCAGATCGTGGGCGACATCCAGGACGCGCACGACCGTGCCCCCGCCAGCATGGAGCGGCTGCCGGACGGCAGCTATCGCGTGCTGGCGCGGACAGAGGTTGACGAGATCAACAAGGCACTGGACTGGGATCTGCCCAAGGAGGACTACGAGACGGTCGCGGGGCTGGTCCTGGCCTCGCTCCATCGCATTCCGCGCACCGGCGAGGAATTCCAGGTACGCGGGTACACGATCACCGTCCTGGAGGCAGACACCCGACGCGTGGTCGTGGTCAAGATCGCACGGACCGGTAAACCCGAAGGAGGCTAGAGGCGATGCCAGGACGGATGGTCGAGTTCCCGGCCAATGGCGGCACCGCGAGCGGGTACCTCTCCACGCCCGCCGCCGGGCGCGGACCGGGCGTGCTCGTGATCCAGGAGTGGTGGGGGCTGGTGCGCCAGATCAAGAGCGTCTGCGACCGGCTCGCGGCCGAGGGCTTCACCGCCCTCGCCCCCGACATGTACCACGGCCAGAGCGCCGACGAGCCCGACGCCGCCGGCAAGCTCTTCATGGCCCTCAACATCGCGCAGGCCGAGAAGGACCTGCGAGGCGCCGCGAAGGCTCTGGCCGGCCACTCGAGCACCGCCAAGCTCGGCGCCGTC
>WNFG01006964.1_pt1 | contig 12370 bp, 10 predicted proteins | sample 5400431 | NCBI WGS metagenome assembly WNFG01 (sample SAMN13153346, study PRJNA577476) | soil metagenome | isolation source: 120 cm saprolite under Douglas fir tree site 2 hole 3 replicate 2 | place: USA:California | collected 2015-04-18
TACGTCGAGGGCGAAATCATCACGGTCTTGGCGGACGGCCGGTACAAGGTACGATGGCTGACGTCCAACTATCAGAATCGGGTGACGACAGTTACCATGGAAGAGGTTCGCAAGAAGAGCTAGCCGAGTCGTCTGTGGCGTCTATCCTGCCCGGCTTCTTGCGAAATACGCGATGATCCGGTGTCGGTAGTAATAGAGCGGCAGCGCGACGGCCACCACGAGGGCCGTGAGCAGGATGATGTGCAGATAGTCGCCCGTCGCCGCATGGGCGCCTTGCGCGGACAGAATCCAGGTGCCCGGGATACGGCCGAGGGTGGAGACGACGGCAAAGATCCAGAACGGCATCGGACTCAGACCAAAGAGGTAGCAGATCATGTCCTTGGGCAAGCCAGGGATTAAGAAGATGATGAAACAGAGGATGGCGCCCTCCGCTTCCACGATAAAGCCCATCTTCTGCCAGATCTCCGGGCTGACCAGCTTCCGAACGTAGTGAACGCCCAACCACCGCCCGACGCCGAAGGCCGCCACCGACCCTAGGGTGAGGCCGATCGTCGAGTAGAGGAGCCCGATCCATTGCCCAAACAGATAGCCACCGAGGATCCCGGTCACCTCGCCGGGGATAGGTGCAATGATGACCTGCAGGGCCTGGAGGCCGATGAAGATGACGGGCGCCAGGATCCCCCACTCCCGCAGCGTTTGCTTGAGAAACCGTTTGTCGACGTAAAGTCGAACAAGGAACTGGTAGGCGGGCGCGTCCGTCAGGACGAGCCACCCACAGTACCCGACGAGGGCAGCGGTGATCACCCCGGCGATGATCCACCAGACTCTAGGCTTCACCGATGTGCTCGTCGCATTGTCAACTTCCCGCACCGACACCAAGGGAGGACCATCTTCCTCCGTTAAGGAAACGTGCGAGCCGCCGAATACGTTCCAGGCGCTGGAGGAGCAGTGATGCTCACCCTGAGTACCCCGCGGTACCGGGAGGTTCGTCGCGGCGTTGCGGACTCTGGCCCCCGCCCTGGTTGATCGTGGTAGAGCCTGCTCGAACCCGCACGGACAGCGAGAGGGCGCACTTGGATCATGCCTGCGCGTCCGTCGCGCGCTTCCACCGGCAAGCCGATGCCGGCGTCGTTCGGATCTCTCGACCTCCGACGATGAGGGCGTCGTTGAACCACGGGGGGGCCGTCGCGTTCGGCTCCGGGTCGACGATCAGGATCCGGCCGCCGACCCAGCCAATCGCCACCCGGCGGTCGGCGCGCTCGTAGAGGACGTACACGATCCGCGCGGTTCCGCCACCCTCAACCGGCAGAATCCCCAGGGCGCCGGTCTCGACGACAGGCCACAGAAACACGTCGGCTGCGATCCCAGGAGGTAAGCAGGGGCCTTGGATCGTTCTCGGCACTGTGGCACACCCTGTCGCGACGAAGACGAGGACAGCGCCCACCACCACCGTGAATCGTTTCATAGGTTCCCCTTCCTCTCGGGAACCTGGCCGCGGTGAGTCCCCGGCCTGGCCCGGACCCGCACTTTCACCGTCCGTCCTTGTTTGTATCTGACCTATCGCGGTTCACAGATAAGAGCGATGCGGCGTGGTGCGCGTCGCTCCGGCCAACTCGGGTATCCAAAGGGAGAGCTGGTCGACGCACACCCCCCAAGGAGCCACACTCCGAGGGCGGCGAGCGCGGCCAGCCGGATCAAGTTCGAGAGACCCATCCCTCGTCGCATCGCTGCGCTCCTTGTCGCGCGCTTACACCGGCAGGCCGATGCCGGCGGCCAGCCACCTCGATCCCGAACCCTTTCCTCGAAGGGCAGCAAGGGGCAGGCCATCGGAAAAACCCCAGCACATTAAGTAGTTATGGTTATAGCGCTCCGTGGCCCTTCCGCACGTCGTCACATGGGTGCCGAGCCTGAGGAGTCCCCGCCATATCGCATGGCGTCACCCTATGCACATGACCGTCGCCCTTATAGCTTTCGTCCGCGAGCACCAGCGGGGTTGCGACCATCGAGGGCGGGCTAGACGAGGAGCATGTGTGTCTCGCGTGCTCGTGCGGGGCGCAGAGCCAGCTCCCAAGACCTAGGGCTTGCTCCAGATGAGCCGCTCCTTCAGGGAGGATCTTGCCGGCGCCTACTCGTGTCAGGATCTAGCAACTCATTTTCTGGGTAAGGCCGGCCACCGGTCCGGCCCCGGAAGGGCTCGGGGCCTCCCGCGGCCAGACCCGCGACGCGGAAGCAGCGGGGCCGTAGGCGGAGACTTGGGGCTGATCCAGCTAGGAGACCTACTTCTGAGGGTCCCGGCTCAACCTGGGCTGCGCCCGGTCAGCCTGGCGTACCGGCATCGCGATCCGCTTGACAACCCCCGGAGCGACCCACTAATTCCTAGTCAGCGGTAGTCTTGAACGCCCCATCCGGGCTCGTTCCCGAGCCTTGACCCACTGATTCCGGATCGGCGTTCCCGTGAGTTCTCCAGACGAAGAAGGATGGACACAGGACTTCCAATCCTGGACGCGAGTCGTGGTCACCCTTGGGTGTTCCACCCGAAGGTCTTCCCGCTCCCCTCCGGGTTCTTCACACCCGCCCCCATCTCCGGGCTCGGATGAACGATCTGTTGGTATTCGTGATGATCCGTGACCTTCGAGGCGTCGACCTGAGCTCGTGCTTGCTGATGGTACGGTTAGCGACGCACGATTCGATCGGAGTAGAGTTCGAGTTAAGTAGGGCGGTCCACATAGCTTGGATCGTTGGCAATGCGGGTCAGGTCCCCAGATCTCGCGCTCACTGGCTGCCGCCGCCCCCGCCGCCCCAAGGTCGCGTCAATGCCCAAGAGCGCGCAGCAGCGGGCGGAGATGCCGCTATCCATTCCGCCGACGGGACACCTCAAGGCTCAATCCCTGCACATCGCCCTCCCACAACTCGAGGGAGAGGACGCCATGATCGGTTCGCAGTCCCAGGCGCCCGCCTGCCTCGGGGAGGCGCAGGCCACTTGGCCCGAACCGAAGCCGCGCCTCCTCGCGAGGAAAGAGTGTCTCAGCGTCCAGCTCCGCCTCGGCCATCAAGGTCGACCCCGATCCGATTGGCGCGGCGCCCAGGACGCGGGCGCTGGGATCTCGAAGGACAAGGGCTCCGAGCCCGAAGCTCCCCTTCAGACCGCCCAGCACCTCGTCGAGGGGTATCCCGTCTCTCAATTGCTCGACGAACCTGCTCAAGACGGCCAGCTCCTTGCCGGCCCGCCCCGCGACCTCTGCCCAGCGCTCCCGCCGCTTTCCGAAGGCAGCCGCGATGAGCCCGCACGCGGTCAATGCCAGGAAGGCGATGACGTCATCTGGCTTGCTGATCGTCAACGTCAGGTAGGGCTCGGTGAGGAAGAAGTTCAGACTCATCGCCGACACGAGCGCGGTGACCAGCGCCGCCTGACGACCGCCGAGTTCGGCCACAATGATCGTGAAGGCCACGAACACGAACGCCAGGTTCGCGGCCGCCGTCAGCGTCCGGAATGGGATCAGCACGATGCCGAGCACCATAGCCCCAACGGCCCCCGTCACGATCCACACTCGGGCCTCGTTCTCGTCTCTCATGCCCGACCCTCCCAACTGGGTCTGCTGCGCCCCCGAGGCGCTTCCGATCTCCGTCATCGTTTCAGCAGGTACGGTACGTCGGTGACGACGATGTTCCGGCGAAACAACAGGGCCCCTTTCACCAGCAGGGCCGTCTGGTTGTGCAACAGATGCTGCCACAACCTGCGAGGAATGAATTCCGGGAGCACGACCGTCACCATCCGATCGGCGCTATGCGCCTGGATCTGGTCGACGTACTCCAACAGTGGGCGCAGCAGCGACCGATACGGTGAGGCCAGGACGACCAAGGGGATGCCGAATCCGCACTTGGCCCACTTCTCTTCGAGGTGGTAGGTGCGGGCTGGGTCGGTCTCCACATATACGGCGCGCACGGCCACCGTCGGGCCGGCCAGCGTCTTCGCGTACTGCACCGCCCGGACGACGCCCTGATGGACGTCGCCGATGAGCACGAGCACCGTGTGCTCGAACTCGGGCAGTCGACCGAGGTCCCCGAGCGACAGCTCGGTTGCGACCTCTTCGTAGTGGCGGTGCATGGCGACGAATGTCGCGATGAGCAGCGGGATGATCAGCACGACGATCCAGGCGCCCTCGGCGAACTTGGTGACCGTGAGAGTCAGGAGCACGATGGCGGTGACGACCGCGCCCACTCCATTGACCCACATGCGCCATCGCCATCCCTTCTCCTTCAGGCGCAGCCAGCGGCAGACCATCCCGCTCTGCGAGAACGTGAAGGAGATGAAGACACCGATGGCGTAGAGCGGCAAGAGGGCATGGGTGTCGCCTCGAAAGGCCACGATCAGCAGAATGGCGAACGCACTCAGGATCAGGATCCCATTGGAGAAGACGAGCCGGTCGCCTTGGCTCGAGAACTGGCGGGGCATGTAGCGGTCGCGCGCGAGGATCGATGAGAGCCGTGGGAAGTCCGCGTACGACGTGTTGGCCGCGAGCAGCAAAATGAGCATGGTCGCCGTCTGGATGGCGTAGTACATCAGGCTCGGGCCGAACACCCGACGGGCGACCTTGGACACGACCGTCTCATCGCCACCGGGGACGATGCCGAAGTCGAACGCCAGATAGGTGATCCCGAGGAACATGGTGATGGAGATCACGCCAAGCCAGGTCATGACCGCCTGGGCATTGCGTCCCTCGGGCGGCCTCAGGGCCGGAACCCCGTTGGAGACCGCCTCAACCCCCGTCAAGGCCGTGCAGCCGGCCGCATAGGCTCTCAGCAGAAGAAACAGGCTGATTCCTTCGAGACCCGGGGGATGGGGTTCGTAGGGCGCTTCCGGAAGCAGCCCAAGCTTCGAGGCGATCAGCCCGTAGCCGACCATGCCGAGAATGCTGACGGTGAAGAAGTAGGTGGGCGCGGCGAACATCCGGCCCGATTCCCGGACCCCGCGAAGGTTGCCCAATGTGACGCCGACGACGGCCAGGACGCTCAAGGTGACGCGATGGGGAAAGAGTGCCGGGAACGCTGACGTCAAGGCGGCGACTCCGGCCACCACCGACACCGAGACCGTCAGCACATAGTCGGTCAGGAGCGCGGCCGCCGCGGCGAGCGCCGGAAAGATGCCGAGGTTATCCTTGGCGACGAGGTAGGCGCCACCCCCCTGAGGATAGGCCTGCACCGTCTGGCGGTACGACACGACGACCACGGCGAGCAAGGCGGCGATGCCGATGGCAACGGGAAGGGAGTAGCTCAGGGCTGCGGGGCCGGCGAGGACGAGGACAAGCAGAATCTCCTCGGTCGCGTATGCGACCGACGACAGCGGGTCGGAGGCGAAGACGGCCAGTGCCACCGCCTTCCCAAGACGCTCGTGCCGCGCTTGGGCGAGCGGCATTGGGGGGCCAACGAGGAGCCGCTTGATCGCGTCGATCCGCATGGCGTTGACGACTCTAACCGCATTTTCGGCCCATGGGACCGGCGCGTGGCCAATCTTGACACAATCTTGATGGATCGGACCCACGTCTTGATACCGCCCTTACCAAGGGGGCAGTGGCCGGCGAACCTTCAGTACCGGGTTCTGGTCGATCGGCCATGCGTAGGCGTTCCTCAAGAGCGGTTCTTGGCCGGTCCCAAAGCGAGGCAACACGACGGGCAGAGGACTTCCAATCCTGCGTGCATCTGAGCAGGTTGTCCCGACGCTGCTTCATCTCCCGCTTCAGCATAAGAACGTCGCCGATAACACCTTTGCTGTGATCCCGGTCATCGGTGTATGGAGTGCGATTTCGGTGGTTGCGGGGGCTGGATTTGAACCAGCGACCTTTGGGTCATGAGTGCGAGACGACCATGACTGGTACCCTCTGATCTTGCGGAAAAGACGCGGACGCGAGGAGTTCCAGGTTGGGCGCTGGTGCGTCGGTGCTGCTCCAGTTCGGCCGGTTTTGGGATGTTTGGGTGACGAGTTGCAGCAAACGTCACCGACGGGCATCAGGCTCCCCCCCCCCCATTTGTTGACCCGTCGTCTCCAGCCGATGTATCGGCATTGAGAGGGCCTTCCCTTCTCTTAGTCGAGACTTGCGAGGCCGTTGCCGGCAGGCGTTCCTCGAGGGCTCTGCGCGCGCCAGGCCTCGTTCTTGTGGCCGTGGTGTAGCCGCCAGCTAGCTGCCGAGGCGTCGCAACGCTTCGAGGGTCGTGGCGGGGTCCGGCCGGTCTCTGTAGTCGGCATCTGTTTCGACGGATCGCACGATGCCATTCCGGTCAATCACGAAGCGCGCCGGCATCGGCAGGGCCCACTCGCCGTTGACGATGGACAGGTCGAGCCTGAGCTTGTTGGCGTAGAGGTGTTGGAGGTCCGGAGGCACCTCGTGGACGATGCCATACTGCCGCGCCACCTCGTTGCCACGATCACGCAGGGCCAGGAGCGTCACGACCGGCTCCTTGCCGGTCTCGCGCCCAGCGCGCTGCACCTGTGGAGAGATCACGACGACGCTCGCGCCGGCCTTGCGGATCTCGGGAAGCGTCTCCTGCAGAGCTAACAGCTCCGCATTGCAGTACGGTCACCAACGTCCACGGAAAAAGCTCACCACCACCGGTCCCTTCGCGAGCAGCGCGCCGAGGCTCACCGGGACATCCTCGGTGTTTGGGAGGGTGAAGTCGGGCGCGCGCGCTCCGACTTTCAGCACGCGGTCGAGGATACCGGAGGCGCGCACCTCGTCGACGCTTCACTGCATGAGCGCTTGGGAATCCTCCGGAAGGCTCGCCCTGGCCATCGCCCTGATCGCCTCGATCTTGTCTTTGAGCATGCCGACCTCCGTTTGCGATCGCGTACCTCAGTCGACGGGGTTCTGCGCTCATCCTTGGAGCTGTGCAGCGAGATCGCGAATCGTCTTCGTCGTCTTCCGAGCCGCCCGAATCGCTGGTGCCACCGCTACCTGGTGCCACCGCTTCAATGATGTCGACCACGTTTTCGCTATCGTAAGGGGCGCGTCGTCACGCGCGCGGGAACGTGGGCGACCGCCGCCTGGGGCATCGGCGTAGTCGCGCTGGCCTCGTCCCTGGACGACATAGACCTGGCTGGGCCGATCGGGCATGGTGGCTCCGCCGCGCCGCGCGCTAGCGTCCCGCCAGCGCCATCTCGGCGACGATCAGCCGGTAGTCCGCACGCGGCTTGAAGCTCACGCGCTTGCTCGTGCCGTATACGACCAGCTCCTGGAACAGGTCCAGCGAAGGCTTCTCCTCGTTGCGGATCTCGATCGCCTCGGCGTAGAGCGCCTTGCGCTTCTTGGGATCGAGCGTGTAGCGGGCCTCCTCCATGAGGTCGTGGAAACGCTGGCCCGGCTGGCTGCCGATCCAGTACTTGCCGTTGAAGCCATTGGGATGCCAGATGCGCCAGAGCGAGCCGTCGGCATCGAGCAGCGTCGACTGGGGGTTGCCCAGCAGCAGGCCGTTGGGCGGGACGGCGCGGTCGTTGAGCATCCGCGCGCGGGCTCCCATCTCCATCATCTCCACCTTGCCGCGGATGCCCACCTTGGACCACATGTTGGCGATCACCTCGAGCAGCGCCCTGTCGTTGACCATGGTGCCGGTGCCCGCATAGAGCGTGACGTCGACGCCGGTCGCAAAGCCCGCCTCGGCGAGGAGTTGCTTGGCTTTGGCCGGGTCGTACGGGTAGGGCTTGATCGCGGGGTTGTGGCCGAAGTCCACGTCCGCCACGCCCCCGGCGACCGGCTTGCCCTGGCCCGCGTAGATGTTCTTGATGATGGCGTTCACGTCCACCGCGTACTGGAGCGCCTGGCGCACGCGCTTGTCGCTGAGGGGCGGCTGCGTCGAGTTCATCCCGAAGTTGACGATGCGGGTGGACGGAACGGTCAGGAGCCGCGTGTTGCGTCCCTCCGCGATGCCCTGGGATCGATCGGGGGGGACGTTGGTGATGATGTCCACGTCGCCCTTCTCGAGCGCGACCAGGCGGGGGAAGTCGTCGGGGATCGGCTTCCAGATCACGCGGTCGATCGCGGGCTTCTTGCCCTCCCAGCCCCACCAATCCTTGTTGGCCTCCATGACGAGCCGCTCGTCCTTCACCCACTCGACGAACTTGTAGGCGCCGGTGCCCACTGGCCGCCGGGCAAGCTCCTTGACGCCGTCGTCGGTCGTGAGCCGCGCGGGCAGGATCTGCGCCCCCATCTGGGCGACCCGCACGAGGAGGAGCGGGTCGGGTTTCTTGGAGACGATGCGGATGGTCGACGGGTTCACGATCGAGACGGAGTCGATCGTCGTGAACCCGGCGTTCACCACCGTCTTGCCGGGGACGAGGTTGCGGTCCAGCGTGGCCTTGACGTCCTCGACCGTCATCGGCGTGCCGTCGTGGAACTTCACGCCCTGCCTGAGCGTGAAGTCCCATGTGGTGTCGTTGACCTGCTTCCACGACGTGGCGAGCCCGGGCTGGAGCTTGAGCGCGTTGTCCCAGCGCGTCAGCGTGTCGTAGAGGTTGATGAAGTTGTTGACGGTGAGGACCTGGGTGCTGCGCCCCGGATCCATCGTGGTGGCCTCGGCGGGCTGGCTGATCGTGATCTGGGCGCCCGACTGGGCCAGCGCGGCGGAGGGCAGCACGAGGACGACGACGAGGAAGGCGAGGGCGACGGGCATGGCGATCTCTCCTTTGAGTGGCTCACCGGCTCCGGCGAGGGCAGAATAGACGATTCCGCCTCGCTGTGGAGCCCGCGTCAGGGCAGTGTCTTGGACACCGTCGTCTTCGTCGAGCCGTCGCTGCGCGTCAGGACGATCGCACGCCGCCCGTCACCCTCGTAGACCCACCCCTGGCCGGTGGCGATCCGCCCCTGCCCCAGCATCTCGTTGTACTGATACGCGAGGGAGCCGTCCGAGACCAGCGCCATCTGCCCGGTCGTCCGGAAGCCCTTGGGGTCGCCGACGGCGAGCTCGAACGATCCGTTGGGCTCCAGCACGAGCCGGACCGAGCGGTTGAGCTCGCTCGCCTCGTTCATGGTTCCCGTGTACGTCCCGGCCAGGCTCCGGAAGTCGCTCACCGCCACGCGGTTAGGCGGCAGCGTGGGAGCACACGCGGCCACCGTCATCGCGATCAGGCCGAAAGCCAGCTGTCGCATCCTCATCGTCGCTCTCCTCCTCCGTCCGCGCGGCTGGGCCGCATTCGACACCGCCAGCCGACAGAATCCCTACGTCCAGCATGGCACGGTGAGCAAGAGGGGCTAGGGCTCGGAGCCGGGCGTGGGCGCGGCGGGATCGAGGAGCCCGGCGTCCTTGAGGTCTGCCCACAGCCCGGCCGGGATGGGCCGCTCGATCAGGGCCACGTTCTCCTCGACCTCGGCGATCGAGCGCGCGCCGGGGATCACCGAGACGATGGCCGGGTGGGCGAGCACGAACTGGAGCGCGGCCGCGCGCAGGTCCACCCCGTGGCGCGCGCACACGGCGGCGATGCGTCGGGCCTTGTCCATCATCTCCGGGTCGGCCGGACGGTAGTTGTACGTCGCGCCCTCGCGTGGGCCCACCGCGAGGATCCCGCTGTTGTAGGGGCCGCCCGCCACCACCGCGATCCCGCGCTCCAGGCAGTACGGCAGGAACTCCGGCCGCGCGCTCTGGTCGAGCAACGTGTAGCGCCCGGCCAGCAGGAAGCAGTCACAGAAGCCGCGCCGCGCGAAGTCCAGCTCCATCTGCCACTGGTTCATCCCGGCGCCGATGGCCTTCACCCGCCCCTGCGCGCGCAGCTCCATCAGCACGGGGAACGCCTCCGCCACGGCCTGGGCGTGGTGGTCGTCCGGATCGTGAACGAAGAGGATGTCGACGCGCTCGAGCCCCAGGCGCTCCAGCGACGACTCGAACGAGGCGCGCACCCCGGCCGCGCTGAAGTCGAAGGCCCAGGTCGGTTGCTCGCCGGGCGCGCCGGGCCGCAGCACGCGCCCCACCTTGGTCGACAGCACGAAGCTGTCCCGTGGCACTCCGCGCAGCGCCCGACCGTAGCGCGCCTCGCTCTGGCCGACCCCGTACATCGGCGCGGTGTCGAGGTAGGTGAGCCCGAGAGCGAGGCTCCGGCGGATGAGCGCCACGCCCTCGTCCTCCGGCGTGGGGCGCTGCGGGTCAGTGGCGGGCGGCGCGCCGGAGAGCGCCACGCCGCCCAGCCCCAGCCGCGAGACGCGCAGGCCGCTGCGCCCGATCTCGGCGGTGTCGGTGGCGCGGGGAACGGGCGAAGGCGAGGCCATGGGGCGCGTGCACGGCGATACTGGGTGGGCGCGGCGTGCTTGTCAAGTAGTGGTGGCCCCAGCGGGATTCGAACCCGTGTTTCAGTCACGACCACGTTTTCGCCAAGCGGATGGTCCTCGTGGACGACAACTGTCCGTGGTGGCGGCCCGACGACGATCCCTACCGTCGAGCGTCGCCGCGCCCGGGTCTCTGATCGGCAAGAGCCGGCCGGGCGCGATCGGCGCCCGGCGCCCGGTACATCGCGATCACCCGGCGGTAGGACGTCGCCTGCCAGCGCTGCATCCGCGTGCCGACCGGCTCCGTGACCGGGTGGTTGCCGGCGGCCGAGTTCCGGAACAGCGTGCGTGGCGGGATCCTCGTCTTCGGGTACACGACCGAGCCCGCGGTCACCATCGCGCCCGCGCCCACGCGCGCCTGGTCGAAGACCACCGCGTTGGCGCCGATCACGGCGCCGTCGCCGACCGTGCAGCCGTGCAGGATCGCACCATGGCCGATCACGCATCGGCGCCCGACGACCACGCGCCCGTGCAGAACGACGTTGTCCTCGATCAGGCTCTCCTCGCCGATCCGGATCGGCTCGAAGTCGCCGCGCAACACCGCCCCGAACCAGATGCTGGCCCGCGCCCCCACCGTGACGCGGCCGATCACGTACGTCCCCACGGTGAGGAACGCGGTGGGGTGGATGCGGGGCCGATGGCGCCCGAACGCGATGCCGGCGGTGGCGGGGCGATCCCATCCGACGGCTGGCGGCTTCATCGCTTGTCGGCGCGCCGGCCGAGTATCTGCCGGAGGCCGCCGGGCCGGAACCCGCCGCCCTGCTGCTCGACGGCCTGCCACCATTCGCGGAACTCCTCGCTGCGCTTGCCCGCGACGTGGAGCAGGAAGTGGTGCTCCCAGGAGCGTCCCTGGCCCATGAAGTCGAGCGCGTCATTGATCGACCGTTTCACCGTCCGCACCGCGAAGGGCGGCATGGCGGCGATGCGCTCGGCCAGCGCCGTGACCTCCTCCTCCAGACAGCCGGCCGCCACGACCCGGTTCACGAGCCCGAGGCGATGCGCTTCGGCGGCGTCGAGCGCCGCACCGGTGAACAGTAGCTCCTTGGCCTTGCGGGCCCCGATCTCCCAGGGTTCGATCAGCAGCTGCACGCCGGGCATGGCCATGGCCACAACGGGGTTGGCGAAGCGCGCGGTCTCGTCGCAGACGATCAGGTCACACATGCAGGCGAGCATGAGGCCCGCCGCCACGCAGTGCCCGTGCACCTGGGCGATCGTCGGCTTCGGCAGGTTGCGCAGTCGGAGGAGATTGTCGACGAACAGGCTGCGCTCCATGTCCAGCCGGCTCTGGTCGGTGTACAGCCGCTGGTCGTAGCCGGGATACTCGAGGTCGTGGCCCGCCGAGAAGGCGCGGCCTTGGCCGCTCAGGACGATGACGCGCACGTCGGCGTCGGCGGCCCCGGCGGCGAAGGCCGCGTCCAGCTCCGTGATGAGAGTCGGGTGCTGCGCGTTGAGCTTGTCCGGGCGGTTCATGCGCACGCGCAGCACCGGGCCGTGGCGCTCGACGGTGATCGTCTCGGCGGCCATGCTCAGCCCCGTCCCACGAGTGTGATGACCTCGCCGAACGCCTCGAGCTGGCGGGGCCAGTCGCGGTAGCCGCACACGGGCGACAGCACGATGTACTGCGCGCCCGCGTCCACCTGGGCGCGGACGCGCTCGACACAATGCTCGACGGGGCCCGCGGCTCCGAAGCGCTCCATGATGGCGGCACCGTCCAGGTGATAGACCCGGCGCACGTACTCGGCGCCCTCCGCCAGGGCCCGGGCGGGGTCGGGGCTCACGTTGGCGAACAGGAAGGTGCCGAACGTGAAACCATCGACCGGGCGCTTCTCCGCGGCCAGGAAGCCGCACAGCGCCTCGACCAGCCGCGCGAACTTGCGCTCACTGGCGAAGGCACAGATCCAGCCGTCGCCGTGGCGGGCGGCCCGGCGCAGCGCTGCGTCCGAGGTGCCGCCCACCCAGATCGGTAGCGACGGCTGCAGCGGGCGGGGCGCGATGCCGACGTCCTGCACCGTGTAGTGCCGCCCGGCGTAGCTGAAGCGCTCGTTGGCCCACAGGCCGCGGACGATCTC
>WNFG01004018.1_pt1 | contig 12369 bp, 5 predicted proteins | sample 5400431 | NCBI WGS metagenome assembly WNFG01 (sample SAMN13153346, study PRJNA577476) | soil metagenome | isolation source: 120 cm saprolite under Douglas fir tree site 2 hole 3 replicate 2 | place: USA:California | collected 2015-04-18
CGGCGACATGGTGGAGATGGGCGTGATCGACCCGACCAAGGTGGCCCGCACCGCGCTGCAGAACGCAGCATCGGTGGCGGGCCTGATGCTCACCACCGACGCCATGGTCGCGGAGCTGGTCGAGGAGAAGAAGGGCGGCCACGGCGGCATGGGCGGCATGGGCGGCATGGAGGGTATGGACATGTAATGCCGGCGTGAAGCGTAAGGATCACCATGCTGGTAGCCGCGCCTCCAGGTGACGTGTCTCCAGGCAAAGAGCTTGGGCACTTCGAAATTGCCCTCAAAGGCCCGTCTCTGTAAGCCTGGTCACGCACAGACGGAGGACTCCGAAGCTGTCAAGCTCGGCGAAGTGGCAACGCAACAGTTAAAGGACTTCATCATGACAGCTTTTGTGAAAGCACCCTCGCCTCTAACGGATCTGAAATTTGAACAAATGACCCGGCGTCAAAAGGTCATTTTTATTATGAAGGTTACGGCCTGCATTGCCACATTCGGATTTGCCTTCCCTACCGTCTCAAGCGATTGAGGGCCGAAGGAGCTACCGCAGCGGCGCAGAACTGCCCATACGATCCGCGCTGTCTTAACAACCCATATGGGGGCTGGCAGCCCCTATAAACCCGATGGCCTCATGAATCCGTACAGCCCTTACGGAAGCCCATACAGCAATAAGTCCCATACAAATCCATATGCGACCGACGCGCCTCGCCTGTACGACAGCCAAGGCCAATACCCGGGTCGTCTGAGCAACAATCCGTATGAACCGGATTCTGTGGCGAATCCTTATGGTCAATACGGCAATCCCTATTCTCCAAACAGCATTAACAACCCGTACGGGGCCGGGAATCCATACAACCCAAATCCGATTTATGTAGTTCCATCTCGCTAGGGCGCGCCACGCCCCCACGAATTCGTTAGGTACCGGACGCTGGTATGCCACCACACTTCAGGGAGGCATTGTCAATGAAACCAGAAACCGCAGATAAGGTTAAGTATGGAGTTTGGGGCCTGATTATTGGGGCAGTCATCGCGATGACCATCGGCTTCCAGTGGGGAGGATGGTCAACCAGGGGCACTTCCCAACAGATGACCGACGCGGCGCTCTTGACGACTCGGGCGGCGATCTGCGTTGCCCAATTTATCAAGGACCCGAACTATAAAGCGAGACTCAAAGAATTGAAGGCGTCAAATTCCTGGCAGAGAACTGAATTCGTTGAAAAAGGGGGCTGGGATAAGATGCCCGGGGAAGAAAAGGCTAGCTACACTGTAAGCCGAGCATGCGCCGACGGGCTTGAAGTTCTGATCGAGAAATAGGCTAGGGTTCAATGGCCAGGTTGCGCTTTAGCCAATTCTCCGCTGTGCGCTCAGACCTGGGGCGCGGTTAGCCACGACCTCGTCACTAATCAATTTCACCGTCATCGATTCAGGTAAAACAGTATTCTGCTCCATGGCCTGAATGACGTGGAAGCGCGTGCAAGTGCATTGGCTGCGCGGCATGCCGATTGGGTTGCCAGGCGCGCGACACAGAAGTGATGGCGGCAACTTGACTCGGCGCTGGCGGTCAAGCCACGCGCAGGTCCATCGTGATTGAATCGCTGCTTCTGACCGTGACTCGGGTCACGACGATGTTCGGGCAGAAACACTTGAGCAACGCGACCGGCTTTTTTTCGAGCGCGATGACCGGTTGTTCCTCGTGACGAATCGACACGTGGTGCTCGACGAGGCGAGCGATCATCGCCCGGACCGGCTGGAGATCGAGCTGCATGAGTCCACGCGATCCGGACGGACGTTGCCAACCGCGACGTCCAGCAGGACGAGCACCTGGACCTGAACTGCGCCCGGTACGCCGACATCCTTCTGACTCTGACACAGCACGCCGCGGTCGAGTAAGGCCGGGTTTTGAAGCCGCCTCACTGCTTCGCCGGTGAAGGTCCGCTTCTGGCCGTAAGCGGACGCTTCAATCGGATCCCCGTATGCGGCTCGCGATTGCCCTGCCAAGGAATCGGGGCGTTAACATGGCTCAAAACCGGTCGTGGATTCGCGGTTAGGCTCCCAAACGCGGCTAAATGTCTAGTCGAACGAAACTTTCGCGCAACGCAGCAATGCTCGTTTGCAGTGTGGCGCTCGCCGGCTGCGTCCGCGTCCCGGTCGAAGAGCTGCTCGCCTCGACCGCGATCGTCGCCGAGCTCCAGCGTGAGAACGGCGCGCTGGTCGAAGCGGCGCGGTTCTCCGCGGGCCGCGCCGGCGAGGCGCCGCCCGGCGGTTGGGACCCCTTCATCGTTTCGCCCTTCTCGACGCGCACCGAGTATCGCCTCGTCGAGAGCGACCTGAGCGTGGTGCTCGAAGCGAGCGCGGCTGGCTCGGCCTCGGGGTTCTACCGGCGCATCCGCATCGATCCGACACGCTATCCGGTCGTCGAGTGGCGCTGGCGCGTCCTGCAGCCGCTGGCGGACGCCGACCCTCGGGTTCCCTCGCGCGACGACTCGCCGGCACGCGTGGTCATCTCGTTCCATGGCGACGTGACCCGGCTCGACTTCGTCGAGCGCACCACGCTGAGGCTCTACAAAGCGCTCTCCGGCGAGGTGCTGCCGTACGCAATGCTCATGTATATCTGGTCAAGCGGCGCCCCGGTCGGCACCATCGCCCCGAATAACTACACCGACAAGATCCAGATGATTGTCGTCGACAGCGGCAGCGACCGCATCGGCGAATGGCACGAGTTCCGGCGCAACGTACTCGAGGACTACCGGCTTGCCTTCGGCGCGGAACCCTGGGACATCGTCGCGGTGGGGGTGATGACCGACGCCAGCAAGACGCGCCAGAAGGCTCGCGCGCAGTACGGCGATATCACCTTTCGGCCTGCGCAGTGACGGTCGACGAGGAGACAGCGGTATTAGCGCAGCGCATTCGCAAGGTGTACGAAGCCGAACCGCTCGCATACCCGAAGTGCTAGGGGTCGACGCTCTCCGGGGCGAACAACACGCACATGGTGACGTTGGTGGAACGCCATTCTCGCTTCGCGATGCTGATCAAGGTCCCGAGCAAGGACACTGCGACCGTGGTCGGCGCGCTCAGCAAGCACGTGCGCAAAATTACCTGTGGAGCTGCGCCGATCGTTGACATGGGATCGGGCAAGGAGATGACCGACCACAAGACCTTCACCGTCGCCACCAACGTGCAGGTCTACTTCTGCGATCCCCGCAGCCCATGGCAGCGCGGCAGCAATGAGAACACCAACGGCTTGCTGCGCCGATACTTCCCGCGAGGAACAGATCTGTCCGGCTACTCTCAGGCGCATCTAAACAGGATCGCCTTGCGTCTAAACCAACGCCCCAGGAAGACCTTGGGCTTTGAAACCCCTGCCGATAGACTACGCGCAGTGTTGCATTGACCGGTTGAACCCGCCGCCAACAGCGGTCATTCGGATGTCCCGGCCTGCCTCTTGAAATATTCAGGCTCGCAGACTTGATAGTCGCGGTGACGCTAAATGGGCAACGGACGCAGGTGAGAACAGCCGCTACCGTGCCCGGCAAAAAGACATAACGTCGGCCCTACCCAAGGATCACGCGCACCTTGTGGGCTTGACCATCATCGACGAGCGGAACTCGCGCCGGGCCCTCCGGCAGCGTCTTGCCGTCGAGCTCGGCGTAACTGACGCCACGACTGACGCCGCGAGGGTTTTCGACCGCGATCTGGTAGCGCGCAGAGCGGTATTGGAAGACGATCTCGAACCCGGGCCACGCCTTGGGGATGCAGGGGGCGAGGAGCAGGAACGCGCCCTCTCGACGAACCCCGAGGATCGCTTCGATGCCGGCGCGGTGCAGCCACCCGGCTGAGCCGGTGTACCAGGTCCAGCCGCCGCGCCCGAGGTGCGGAGCGACCGAATACACATCGGCGGCGACGGCGTAGGGTTCGACCTTGTAGCGCTGCACGTCTGATCGCGTGCTGGTGCGGTTGACCGGATTCAGGAGCGAGAAGAGACGAGCAGCCTTGTCTCCATCACCGAGTGCGGCGAAAGCAATGAGCGACCATGCAGCGGCATGGGTGTACTGGCCGCCGTTTTCCCGGATGCCGGGCGGATAGCCCTTGATGTATCCGGGATCGAGCGGCGTGCGATCGAAAGGCGGCGCGAAGAGCAACGCCAGACCGTCGTCCGCGTGAATGAGCTGCTCATCCACGGCGGCCATGGCGCGGAGGGCGCGAGCCGGATCCGCCGCCCCGGAGAGTACGCCCCAAGATTGCGCGATCGAGTCGATCCGGCATTCGTCGCTCGTGTACGAGCCGAGCGGCGTTCCATCGTCGTAATAGCCGCGCCGGTACCATTCGCCGTCCCAACCGTCTCGCTCAAGCGAAGTTTGCAGCCGAGCCGCGTGCGAGCGCCACTTCGCGGCGCGCGCCTCTTCACCACGAGCGCTCGCTAAAGGCGCGAACGCGCAAAGCGTCGCGTGCAGGAACCAGCCGAGCCAGACGCTCTCGCCTTTGCCCTTCTCGCCGACCCGGTTCATGCCGTCGTTCCAGTCGCCCGTGCCGATCAGCGGCAAGCCGTGTTCGCCGACGCCGAGGCTCCCATCGAGCCCGCGCGCGCAGTGCTCGAAGAGGGACGCGGTCTCGTCCGCGGGCACAGGCTGGAAGTACGAATCGTGTTCCCCGGGCCGCAACGCCTGGCCTTCGAGGAATGAAACGCGCTCGTCCAGCACCGCGAGGTCGCCGGTCGTCTCGACATAGTGAGCAGCGGCGTAGGCAAGCCAGATCCGATCGTCTGAAACGCGGGTACGCACGCCCTGGCCGGAGGGCGGCAGCCACCAATGCTGGACATCGCCTTCGACGAATTGCCGTGCGGCGGCGCGCAGGAGATGCGCCCGCGTCATCTCCGGTCGCGACAGGGCGAGCGCCGTTCCGTCCTGGAGCTGGTCGCGGAAACCGTAACCGCCGCTCGCCTGATAGAACGCCGATCGCGCCCACACGCGGCAGGCGAGCGTCTGATAGAGCATCCAGCGATTGAGCATGATGTCCATGGACCGGTCCGGCGTTTTCACCTGGAGCGTGCCGAGCAGATCGTCCCAATACGCAATGACTTCGCGCAGGACCGCATCAAGATCGGCTGCCCGGTAGCGGGCGATCAGGGATTGCGCATCGGCCGCCGTCGCTGCCTCGCCGAGGAAGAAAACGATTTCGGCCGCGCCGTCCGGCTCGAGCTCGACCGGGGTTTGCAGAGCGCAGCAGGGATCGAGGCCGGCGCCGACCCGCTGTAGGAGGGGCGTTTCCCCTGCAAGCGCGGCCGGGTTGTCGAGCGCGCCATTGCGCCCCAGGAACTCCCGCCGGTCGCCGGTCCAGGCGCTCTGCCGACCGCCCAGATCCGCAAAGGCGACACGGGAACCGAACGTCATGTTCCATGGGTTGCGAGCGAACATCGCGCCGGTTTCCGGATCGATCTCCGTCACAATCGAGAGCGCAGATGCTGTGCGCGACGGGCCGAGCACCCACTCGACATAGGCGGTGACCGAAAGCCGCCGGGGTCGCTCCGACGTGTTGCGGATCGTCAGCCGCGAGATCTTGATCGGATCATCGAGCGGCACGTATTGGAGAAGATCGAGCGCGACACCGTGTGCGGCGTGCTCGAACCGGCTGTATCCCTGGCCGTGCCGCGCGATATAGGGCGCAACCTCGTCACGGATCGGCGACGCCGTGGGCCCCCACAGCTCGCCGGACTCCTCGTCGCGCAGATAGAGGACCTCGCCCGGCCGATCGGTCACGGGGTCGTTCGACCGGGGCGTGAGCTGGTTCTCGCGGCTGTCGAGCGACCATGTGTAGCCGCTGCCCTCGACCGCCACTTGAAAGCCGAACGAGGGATTGGCGATGACGTTGATCCACGGGGTCGGAATCGACCGCCCGGCGCCGAGGATTGTCACATACTCCCGTCCGTCCGCGGCGAATCCGCCGAGCCCGTTGAAGAATTCGAGGTTCGGCGGCGCCGGAACGGTCTGCGGCAGGTCCGCGGGCGGCACGCGCCTCGGCGACGGCGCGGCGGTGGTATCCGCTTCCTCGAGACGGTTGAGCTGTTCGGAGAGCGTTCCGCGCCGTCCGGCAAGCACCGCCCGGGCCATCGAGAGAAGCAGGGCGCGTGTCTCCGCCGAAATGAGATCCGCGCGCAGCACGAACACCGAGCCGCGCGCGACGTCGGCTCCGATCTGCGATCGGGATTGGCTCGTCCGGGCGAGCGTCTCCAGGGCGATCTGAAGGTCCTGGATATACGAGGATGCCCGTTCGTTCAGGATCACGAGATCGACGGCGAGCTGCTTCATCCGCCAGTATTCATTGGCTCGCAGCAACGGGCGGACGATGGCGATGTCCTCGATGTTGTCGATCCGCACCAGAACGATCGGGAGGTCGCCGGAAATGCCCTGGGCCCAGAGCGCGGTCGGCCCGCCGCCGCCGCGGCGTATGGCGTCGGACGGCGGACGCATCGACGGATCGGCGTAGAGCACGGCGCCGGCGAGACGCTGAAACAGGCTCGCCTGATCCGCATCGACGCCGAGGTGACTCAACTGCACTTGCGCCTGGGTCCATGCCAACGTGGCCGCGCGGTCGAAGGCCGTCGTGTCGTGATGCTTGTCGGCGAGGTCCAGCACATCGCCACGGGACGACGCGACGACCGTCCAGAATGCGACGCGCACCACACGGCCTGGCGGAACTCGCACGCGGCGGCGCAGCGCAAAAACGGGATCGAGGACAGTGCCGACGGTATTGGAGAGCGGCCGGCCATCCATCACAGCGACCGGCGCCCGAACCTCGCGTCCACGGCCAAGGAACCGGCCCCGCTCAGTTTCGATCTCCGGCTCGCCCACCGCCTCGCCTTCGACGACGGCAAGATGCGCCGCCCAGATTTCGGGCTCGGTGGGCGAGCGGCGCCGCCGGGTCGCCAGGATGGCGCCGATCCTGGCGAGATATTCGGTTTGCACGAAGAGCTTGGAAAAGGCCGGGTGCGCCGTGTCGGCGGCGGGCGGCGCCAACACCAGCTCGGCGTAGGAGGTGAGCTCGATGTCCCGCGCCCGCGTGCCCGCGTTCGCGACCGATACGCGGCGGACCTCGGCGTTGTACTCCGGCGAGACGACGACGTCGAGGATCGTGGTGATCGTTCCGTCGCGCCGGACGAACTCGGCGCGATCCTCGGTGAACGTGACCTCGTAACTGTCCGGTTCGACGCCGCTCGGCTGGTAGCCTGCGGACCACACCTCGCCGCTCTCCACGTCGCGCAGGAAGACGTAGGCGCCCCAGTCGTCGCGGGTGACGTCTTCGCGCCAGCGCGTGATCCCGAGATCGCCCCAGCGGCTGTACCCGGAGCCGGCGCCCGTCAGCATCACCGCATAGCGGCCGTTCGAGAGCAGGTGCGCCTGCGGCGTGGCGTGGTGCGCGGAGCGGAACCGTCGCACCGCAGGAATCTCCAGGTCGCGGACCGTGGATGCCGTCTCGACTTCCTCGGCCCTGGGATGCGCCACCGCGACATCGCGCGGCGTGCGTTCGTGCAACAGAAGCTCCGTCGCCTGCACGATCGGCTCGGCATGAAACCGTGCCCGCATCCTCCCGTCGAGAAGACCGTTGGCGATGGCGACGACCGTCATGCCCTGATGGTGCGCCATGAAGGCGCGGACGATCGCGACTTCTTTCCCCTCGGGCAGACGCGTGCGCGTGTAATCGAGCGCCTCGTAGAAGCCGTAGCGGCCATGCGCGCCCAGCGCGGCGAGTCGGGCGAAGTTGCGCGCCGCCGCTCCAGGATCGACCATGGCTGCGAGCGCAGTCGCGTAGGGTGCGACGACGGTGTTTTCGCCCAGGCCGCGTTTCAAACCCAGGCCCGGGACTCCGAAGTTGGAATATTGATAGGTGAGCTCCAGGTCGCGGACGTTGTAGGCGGATTCCGAAATGCCCCAGGGCACGCCGAGCGCGGCACCGTAGGTCATCTGGCGGCGCACGACGAGACGGCTCGTCTGCTCGAGGAGGCTCCCGACCGGTGCGCGCATGACGAGCGACGGCATCAGATACTCGAATATCGAACCCGACCAGGAGAGGAGCGCTACGCCACGTCCGATCGGAGTAACGGCACGCCCGAGCCGGAACCAGTGCCGCGCGGGAACGTCGCCCTTGGCGATCGCCACGAAACTCGCAAGGCGCGCTTCCGAGGCGAGCAGGTCGTAGCAGCTCGGGTCGAGAGTGCCCTCCGCGACCCGATAACCGATCGAGAGGAGCTTGCGGTCCGGGTCGAGGAGAAAGCCGAACTCCATCGCGGTGGCCATGGCCCGCGCCGTCGCCTCGAGCGTCGCAAGGCGCCGTTCCAGGGAGCGGGCAGCGTCGGCGGTCTGTGTAACGTCCCGGCGGTGACTTTCGATCGACGCTATCGTCGCCTCCGCCCAGAACAGCATTTCGGCGCCGGCGTCGTCGCCCCGTTCGCTTGCCAGCGTGCGGGCGATGTCGACCATGGTCGTGGCCTGAGGCGCGGCCACCGCCAATCGGGCAGCGACGTCCTCCGGCGGCACATGGTGTTGGAGGAGCGGGTCCTCGCGGAGAGTAGCCGCCAGCGCATCGAGCGCATCGTCAAGCTGATGCCGCGTGATCGTCTGCGTTCTCCGGTCGTCGGGAAGTCCCTGCAAGGATTCGCGCGTGAGATTCAGGCCGTCTTCGATGGCGGCAAATGATTCAGGACCTGCCTGCGGGCGGCGAATCCACTCCCTGCAGGCGATTGCAAGAGCGATCAGGTGCCCGGCCAGATTGCCGCTATCCACCGAAGAGATGTATTGCGGGTCCAGCGGGCGAAGGTCTCGCGTGTCGTACCAGTTATAAAAGTGGCCGCGGAACTGCTGCAGGCGACCCATCGTTGCGAGTGTCGCTTCCAGCCGGTCGACGGTCTCGGTCGTCCCGGCCCATCCGAAGTCGCGCGCGCTGACCGCTGAGAGGAGGTAGAGGCCGAGATTAGTGGGAGAGGTCCGATGCGCGACAACCGGCTTCGGGTCTTCCTGGAAATTGTCCGGCGGGAGCATGTGGTCCTCGGCCGTAACGAAGGTCTCGAAGAAGCGCCAGGCGCGGCGCGCGACCAGCCGCAAAGCACGGGCGTCCGCATCCGAGACCGACAGGCGACCCGCCACGAGCGGCGACAGGCTCGTCCATCGCGCGATCGCCGGCGATACGATCCAGGCGAGCACCAACGGCGCCGCCACCGGCCAGGCGTCGTTCCTGCCCCACCAGACGACTATCGCAGTGACGATGCCGATGGCGACGCCACCGTTCATCTGCCGATAGAACCCGGGGAGGTCGAGCCGCGGACTCACCTTCGCCTGAGCTGCCGTGACCCAGTCGAGCAGATGGCGGTGGCTCACGGACAGACGAAACAGCGTTCGTCCGATTGCATCGGCCATCAACCATGCCTGGTGCGCGAGGAACACGACCAGCAATGCGGACTGGGACAAAGCGAGACCGACATCCGCGGCGAGAGCGCGCAGGTGGCTGCGTGCCGTGATCCGGGCACGTCGCGGCACGATTCCCGCGAGAACGGGGAGCAGCGTCGACAGCGCAATCGTCGACAGGACGAAGCCGGTCCAGACGACGGCAGCGTGCAGCGGCAGTGCCCATCCCGCCAGCAAGGCGGCGACGCTCGCCGGCGCAGACAGCGACCGCCGCAGGTTATCCAGCATCTTCCAGCGGCCGATCGACGGCAGCGCGCTCGCGCGCTCATGATCGCTCGCGCTCCGATCAGCGACGGAGGCGTCGCCGCGGCCGAGAATCCACGGCAGCAATTGCCAGTCGCCGCGCACCCAGCGGTGCTGGCGTGCGGCGGCGACGTCGTAGCGTGACGGAAACTCTTCGACCAGCTCGATATCGGAAGCGAGGCCGGCGCGGGCGAAGGTCCCCTCGAACAGGTCGTGACTGAGAAGCGTGTTCTCGCGCACGCGGCCGTCGAGCGCGGCTTCGAACGCGTCCACGTCGTAGATACCCTTGCCGGCGTAGGAGCCTTCGCCGAAGAGATCCTGGTACACGTCCGAGACGGCGGAGGCGTAAGGATCGATGCCGCTGGTGCTGGAGAAGATGCGCTGGAACAGCGACCCCTCGCGACCGATCGGCAGCGAAGGCGTTACGCGCGGCTGCAGCACGCCATATCCTTCGACGACGCGCCGGGTGCCGGGATCGAAGCGCGGATGGTTGAGCGGGTGCGCCATCTTGCCGACCAGCCGGCGGGCCGTTTCCCGCGGCATTCGCGTATCGGCATCGAGCGTGATGACGTACCGGACACCGGCAGGCAGCGCGCCGAGACCTACGAAGGTCGTATCTGTTGCGCCGCGCAGCAGACGGTTCAACTCGTGAAGCTTGCCGCGCTTGCGTTCCCACCCGATCCACCGCTGCTGCCCTTTGTTCCAGACCCGCCGGCGGTGGAGCAGGAGGAAGCGGTCCCCCCCGGCTACCGGTCCATAACGGCGATTCAGGCGGGCGATGCCCGCGGCGGCCGCTTCGAGCAGTGCGTTATCTCCTGCGACGGTCTCGGTCGCCGCGTCCGTCCAGTCCGAGAGCAGTGCGAAATAAAGCTCGCCTTCCGGACTTGCAAGGTGGTGGATCTCCAGACGCTCGATCTGCCCTTCGAGCGCGGCCTGCGTCGTGAGAAGGATCGGAACGGCGACCATCGTGCGCAGGTGCGAAGGGACGCCGTCGCGCAGTTCCAGGCCCGGCAGGATCGTCGCACCGACCTCTCTCGTGACGCTGCGGTTCACGAGCGCCATCGCCGCATCGATCGACGGAATCAGCCCGAGCAGCGCAAGAAGCGCGAGCCACCAGTCTTCGACTCCCCTCACCGCCAGTGCAAACAGTGGCAAAGAGAGAAGGATTGCAGCGACCATGATGACGCTGCCGACATAGCCGCCGATGCCGATCGTGACGTTGAAACGACGCAGCCAGTTGCGTATGGGAGCGCGAAATCCGACCGCCGCTTCGAACGCGCGGCGCCCTCCGGCAATCAGATGATAACCAGGATCGCGTTTCCGGCCGTCCGTACCGCCCCCGCAGTGATGGACACCGCCGCCCTGTTGCTCACGCGCCAGACCGCTTGCGGCCAGAAGAGCCGCTTGCGCAATCTCCATTTCCGTCAGTTTCGAGCCCCGCGCCAGCTCCTCGATCGCGGTGCGGTAGAGGTTGCGCGTCGGGAAATCCATGCTCGCGAAGTCGCTGCCGATCCGTAACGTGTCGTCGACAAGACTGACGCTCTCGACGAGCTCCACCCAGTCGAAGTCGGAGATCAGCCGCATGCTCGTGATGACGTTGCGGACCGTCACGTTCGTGGCGCCCTGTCTTTGGTGCTCGTCGCGCACGATCGCATCGGCGGTCGTTCCCTGTGCCACCAGGCGCTCCTCCAGCCACATCAGCGCCCGCGTGACCTTCGGATCCTGGTCTCGGAGCCGTTGCACGAGCTGGACGGCGAAGGCTCCCGGCAAGGGTGCCTGCTCGTAATGCTGAAAGACCGGGCGGAACGGTTCGGCCGGGCGCGCGTTCACGCCCAGCAGCCGGTCGGCGAGCGCGTCCGCTTCCTGGCGCGCGGCCCGGCTCGTCACGATGCGCCTGGCCCCGCGTCGAAGATTTTCCACCAGCACGATCCGCAGCGTGATCGCGACCGCCCATAACTCCCCGATCGTCAGCGGCTGAACGCGCTGGTAGGCGCGCACGAACCGGCGCAGCATCTCGGGGTCGAAGCGGCTGTCGGTATGAGCGACAAACGCCCAGGCGATGCCGAAGACCCGCGGATAGCCGGCGAAAGGTCCGGTGGCCAGCTTCGGCAAGTGCCGATAGTAGGCAGGCGGCAGATCGTCGCGAATTTCGCGGATCTGCTGTTCGACGAGATGGTAGTTGTCGAGCAGCCACTCGGCGGCCGGTGTAATGCCACGACCCTCGCCGACCGCGCTGGCGATGGCGCGATACGCTTTGAGCAAAACCGATTCGTTGTCCCTCAGTCGTACGGCGAGGGATCGCCCGGCCATCGGCCGCGCGCTGACAGGTTGGGCCGCTGCGAGGCTCTCGGCATGCTGCTCGAGACGCTCGATGCTGAAGAGCTCCTCGCGGATGGACTCTTCGTTATCCCACGGTGCGGCCTGCGCGACGCGACCGAAAGCGCGAAGAAATGCCGGTCTCAATGTGGTGTGCTCCGTAAATAATGGATCAGCGGGCCGAGGTCACGAGCACGCCGGTTGTCGTGTTTCAGCGTGAGATCGGCGTTTTTTCCCAGGTCTTGCGGATTCAGTCTCACGGCTTCTCGGCGGCAGGCGCTACCGTCGCCGGATACTCGGGGCGGATATCGAAGTGCAGCCGGCGATGAGCGATGCGCAACGCCATTTCCGCATCCGCGGG
>WNFG01004019.1_pt2 | contig 12368 bp, 9 predicted proteins | sample 5400431 | NCBI WGS metagenome assembly WNFG01 (sample SAMN13153346, study PRJNA577476) | soil metagenome | isolation source: 120 cm saprolite under Douglas fir tree site 2 hole 3 replicate 2 | place: USA:California | collected 2015-04-18
GATCCAGTCGTCGCTCTCCCGGATCACGGCAATCTCGGGAACTTCCTCGACGACGGAGATCCGATCGTCTGGACCAACGTCGCGCGAGGCGATCGACACCGCCCGCTCGTTGACGAGCACACGGCGCGCCGCGATCAGCTCGCGCGCGCGACGGCGTGAGATCTTGGGATAGCGAGCGGCGATGGCTTGGTCGAGACGCATGATTCGCTGACTTGAGGATTGTTTCGACTGCTTGGATCGGTTACATTGTGATGGCCCGGGAACAGGTGAAAGTCGGCTCCATGCCGGGTGTTCGATCCCAACGGGATGGAACCTAGCCTGTTACGGGCTTTAGTTTTTCCAACGTCAGCGGATTTGAATCGCTGTACCACTCACCGTACGCCTTTCGCCGTGTGTCATCCAAATCCATGATGATTCGGTAATGCTTTGCCAACGGCGCGAAGTACCGATCATCGCGCCGCTCGTAGAGCCGCTGCAGAGCCCAGAGAAAATAGTCTGTCGCTTGCAAACCGCCTGATTCATGCGGATAGGCGGTGGCGACGTCGCAGCGGCCGAAATTGCGTGCGCCCCATCGCGCGGCGAAGTTCTCCTGGGCGCGTCCGATGGCCGCTGTCAGTGTTTCCTTGCGATCTCGCGTGCCGCGGTGTGCGACGACGATCGAATTCGATTCCGCGAGATGAAGTCTGTTTCGCAGGAGCCGGGACACGAGCTCGTCGTAGATTTCGCTATCCGATAGCCGGATTCCCCGCCGAAAAAGCATGCGCGCTTCTTCAATCAGAGCCTGTTTCGTCCGAATCACCGCAAAGATCTGCACATCGAGGATTGCCAGCAAGCTAAAAACTTTGTATCGAACCTCGGGTACGTCGTCTTTGGCGTGAAAAGCCACGGCAGTCTTTTTTCGCGCCGGGTCGAGTGAGGGAATGCGATTCAGTAGGGGATCGCGAAGAACGTCATCGCGGAGCGATGCCAGTTGCTGGTTGAGTGATTCTGGATCCGCGACGAACGCGGCGCCGACCATGAAGTAATTGGAAACGCCTTCGATTCCAAGCACCACTTGCCTTCGTCTGTTGAAAAGCGAAAGATCACCGGCTTCGTCGATGAAGTGGTGCATCATCGCCAGTCGTTGCTTCGGTTTCGTCATCGTAAAAAAACGAAAGGCACAGCGGGGCGCTGTGCCTTTCCATCATCGACCGCAAAAACTACTTCGCCGCCAACCGCGCCGGCTTCGACGGAGCCGCCGCGGCAACCGCCGGTTCGCCGCCTTCGATCACCGTAAGCTCGGGGACGCCGATGCCGAGGGCACGGCGCACCTTGGCTTCGATCTCGCCGGAGAGGTCGGGGTTCTCCTTGATGAACGTCTTGGCGTTCTCGCGGCCCTGACCAAGGCGCATATCGCCGTAGGAGAACCAGGAGCCGGACTTGTCGATGATCTTGTTTTCGATTCCGATGTCGATCAGCTCGCCGGTCTTGGAGATTCCCTCGCCGTAACCTACGTCGAACTCCGCGTGGCGGAACGGGGCGGCACACTTGTTCTTGACCACCTTCACCTTCACGCGTGAACCGACCACTTCTTCGCCTTCCTTGATCTGATTGGTGCGGCGGATGTCGATGCGGATCGAGGAGTAGAACTTCAGGGCACGGCCGCCGGTGGTGGTCTCGGGGTTGCCGAACATCACACCAATTTTTTCACGAATCTGGTTGATGAAAATCAGTGACGTTTTAGACTTGGAAACGATGGCTGTTAATTTACGCAATGCTTGTGACATTAAGCGTGCGTGTAATCCCATATGAGAATCGCCCATCTCACCGTCGAGCTCGGCCCGCGGCACCAGCGCGGCAACGGAGTCAATGACGATCACGTCGATCGCTCCTGACCGCACCAGAACCTCGGCGATCTCCAGCGCCTGTTCGCCGCTGTCCGGCTGCGAGACCAGAAGGTTGTCGATGTCGACCCCGAGCTTCTTGGCGTACTCGGCGTCGAGGGCGTGTTCGGCGTCGATGAATGCCGCCAGGCCGCCGGCTTTCTGCGCCTCGGCGATGACGTGGAGCGAAATGGTGGTCTTGCCTGACGATTCCGGGCCGAAGATCTCGATGATCCGCCCGCGCGGCACGCCGCCGACTCCGAGCGCCGCATCGACGCCGATCGATCCGGTGGAGATGGCGCTGATCGGCACGAACTCCTTCGCGCCGAGGCGCATGATCGAGCCTTTGCCGAACTGACGCTCGATCTGCGTCAGCGCTGTTTCTGCTGCCTTGAGTTTGTCTGAGGGTACTGTGGCCATGGCTACTCCTTCGATGATTCGAATGGGTGAATAGAAAGGTAGTGACGAATGGTCGGATCGGCGGGCATTCGTGTGGTGGAGCGAGTGTACGCCGCGTTTTTTTCAGCCGTCAAGAAACTCTACTATCTGTAGCTTTTCAGGCCGAAATGGCACTCCAGATCGCTTTCAGGTCGGCTACGAAGCGGCGCATCTCCTCGTGGCGCGCCTCGTCGCCCAGTGCGCGAAGGATCGACGACGGGTGCACCGTGGCGGTGACGAAGGGGGCGAGATCAGACGCGACGAACTGCGCGCGTTGCACGGAAACGTGAAACTTCGGGCCGATCACCGCCTGCGCCGCGGTCGAGCCGAGGCAGACGATCGCGCGTGGATTTACGACGACGATCTCCGCCTGAAGCCACGGGCGGCACGCCGTAATCTCGGCCGCATTCGGCTTCTTGTGGATGCGCCGTTTGCCGCGCGGCTCCCACTTGAAGTGTTTGACTACGTTCGTGACGTAGACCGCTGTCCTGTCGATCCCAGCCTCGACGAGGGCCTTGTCGAGCAGGGCGCCAGCCGGGCCGACGAACGGCGCGCCGGCGAGGTCTTCTTTGTCACCAGGCTGCTCGCCGATGAACATCACCGTTGACGTCTGCTTGCCTTCGCCGAAGACAGTTTGTGTGGCGCTCTTCCAGAGATCGCATGCCTGGCAGCCGGCGGCCGCGGCTTGTAACTTCTTGATGGTTGGCCGCGGCGGAATCTCGATCTCTCTCACGACTCCGGCGAGAGTGCAATCGACGATCCCGCCCTCGTCAGAACGCTGTTCGCATCTCCCACTGCAAATTGCGTCGCGTCGAAATGGACTTCACATCGAACGATGAGGATTTGGGTTTCGAAGATGACGATTTCTCGTCAGGAGATGACGATTTCTCGAGAAAGATGACGACGTTGATGTCGACCGATGACGATTTCTCAAAAAAGATGATGATTTGTCAAAAATGACGACGACGTTGATGTCGATGGAAGACGATTTGTCAAAAAAGAAGACGATTTCTTATGGAATGACGCCGACGTTCACACCAATTTTGGCAGATCGATTTCGGGATTGGTTGGAATGCCGACTCCCTCCGTCACCGAAGTCTCTGAAAAACAGGAACTTACGTCCCCGATGCGAAGGCGATCGATGATCCCACCCAGGTGAATTGCTTATTGAAGTCGACGCCGAGCATCCTGCCGCGCGAGAGGCGGACGAGGTTCTGGGCGAGGATCGGCTTCGCCTCGTTGTCCGGACGAAGGAACATCATGCGGATCTCGATCTTCACGCCGCCGCCGTCGGCGGCATGCAGGGCCGGCTCGTATTCGATCTTTTCCTGCACGCACCAGGCGTGCCTCTCGGATGCCGGGATCGCGGCGAGATCGGACGCCGTCGGCTCGATGTTCACGCCTCCGCCCGCAAAGGAGAAGAGCGGCTTCAGAACGTACCGCGCCGTGAAGTCCTCCGGAACCCGATCGAGATCGGAGACAAAGGTCGCCCGCGGTACGGAGGGATGATTGAGAAACGGCAGCGAGTACTTCGACCAGGTCCAGTACCAGTTCGGATGCGGAGCCCATTCGACGTCAAGCTCGTCGCGATAGTCGAACGGAAGCTCGATCTTCTTGCTGATCAGCTCATCGAAGACCACGCGGTTGTAGATACGGCGTACACGCGTGCCGCCGCGGAAGAGCTGGCGGCCCCGTCTGGTGAGTGCCCGCGGATCGACGGCATCGACGCCGGTGAGCAGCCTGGTAGCCGCGAAGTCGGGATAGGTCTTCTGTTGCGGCGGATCGATGTCCATCAGGATCACTTCGGCCGGATCGTGCCCGCCGGTGATCGTGTGCCGGGCCAGATCGATGAACGAGTGGCGATCGAGGCCGGAGAACCAGCACGACCATTCGCGATCGAGGCCGTTCATCTCGCGCATGGCCTCTCGCCAGGCGTCGCGCTGCACGACCTGAAGGCAGGTCAGCGAGGGGAAGCCCTGGAGCTCGATCAGTTTGGGGACGAGTACGCCGTTCTCACGCACGACCGCGAAATCGACCTGCGTGAAGCTCGGCAGCGAATCCATTCCGGGTGTGTCCCATTGCGCCGGAATGGCCCGTTTCATCGCCTCGACTCGCGAAGGATCGGAGAGCTGCGCGACGATCGCCTGCGCCGCCTCGACAATGCTGGCCTTGAAATCGTCCGGCAAAAAAACCGGCGACTCGGCGAGGCGGAACTCGAACGTGGTGTCTAGACGCCGTGATAGCTCGCGCATGTACCACTCGTAACGTTCCGGAGTGATCTGGGTGTTGAACAGAGTGCGAAAGCGGTGATCCATGGGTCTATGGGATGTTCTACGCCGAGTGGACTGCACAGCGTTCTGCCACGATCCGGGTCAGATGATGGCGGATCGGGCCGAGCAGTGTGTACTCCGAGGTCAGGCGGCTCTCGCCCTCGAACCGGCTGAAAAGATCGCGCATCGTGACGACCCGCTCCCGGTACCAGTCGTCGGAGACTTCACCGCGCGCGTGTTTCTCCTCGAGCACCGTCGTGATGTGTACGCGGTCGACGATCTCGGGATGGTGGTTGACGCCGAGGATACGAGGCAATCCGTCGGCGCTCCGTGCGAATTCGACCATCGTCACGCCGTCGCCGTTTTCCTCCTCGCGCGCGATTACATTCGCCGATGAGGAGTAGTTGGCGATGAGATCGAAGAGGCGATTGTCGACGACGCGGAAGTGGCGGCCGTCGGTCAGCCGACCGGCGAATTGTGAAAACCACGGATGCGACGCTCCGCCGGGCGTCAGGACGTTTTCCGGCATTCCGCTGCTCTTTTTGGGGCGCAGTGCCACCCGCGCCGCACCGGACCAGCGGCACATCAGTCCGAAACTGTGGCAGACGCCGAGGAGCGCGGCGGATTCGTGTGCGGCGATATCGTCGTACAGGCGGAAAAGCGGCGCCTCCCAGGCGGAGCTCTCCGCGATTCCCTGACTTTCTTCGTTCAGCCCGTCGTTCTGGCGCGGATCGAGGTGACCTGGGCCTCCTGTGCCGATGTAAAGCTGGAAACGGCCGTTCGGCGACTGCGGGATCTGGAGTGTGCGGCGAACGTCGTATGACAGAACGCGGACTTTCGTGCCAGCCGCGACGAGCGGATCGCGCAACGGCTCAGCCGATTCGAGCACCGCGTGCACGAGCGAATCGTGGCCGAGGTTGGGCCACGAATGGTTCATGTCGAGGATAGCCACATCGATGCGATCGGGATCCGGCGGCGGCTCGGAGCCGGTCACGCGGACGTACTCGAAGAAATCGTACGGTTGATGGATATCGCGTCGGGGCATTGGGCTCTCGTCAGACAACGCCGTGCTCGGTCTCGCTGATGATGTAGTCGACGACGTTTTTCAGATCGTTGGTCTCTTCATAGACTTTCAATTGCCGGTCCGCCCCCGTTCCGCCCGAAACGATGGTGCGGGCGTAGTAGACGGCCTCGCGCGAGCCGAGCTCGTCGACGACGTCATCGACGAAGGCGAGCAGCTCCTCAAGCAGTTCGGTATACGGCACCTCTTCCATCCGGCCGAAATCGATCAACTTTCCGCCGATGCCGAATCGCGCCGCGCGTGCCTTGTTCTCGTTGAGCAGCATGCGCCGGTAGAGGCGCCAGCCCATGTTCTTGCGGTAGAGCGTCCACAGTTTGTAGGTGATGGCCTGGAAGAGCGCGGCGATGCAGATCGTCTCGTCGACGCGTAACGGCACATCGCAGATGCGGTATTCGAGCGTCGGGAAAAACGGATGCGGGCGGACGTCCCACCAGATCTTCTTGGCGTTGTCGATGCATTTCGTCTTGATGAGGAGCTGCACATACTCGTCGAACTCGCTGGCCGAGCGAAACGAATCGGGAAGGCCGGTGCGCGGGAAGCGCTCGAAGACTTTGGCGCGATAGCTTTTCCAGCCGGTGTTCTGTCCGCACCAGAACGGGGAGTTGACCGACAGCGCGAAGACGTGCGGCAGGAAGTACCGCGCCGCGTTCATGACATGGATGCGCGTCTCCTGATCTTCGATGGCGACGTGAACGTGCAAACCGAAAATCAGGTTGGCGCGCGCGACCATCTGCAGGTCATAGACGATCTGGTCGTAGCGCTCATTGGACGTGATCGGCACGCTGGCCCAGTGCGAGATCGGATGCGTGCCGGAGGCGGCGATGCGCAGGCCGCTCTCGCGCACCAGGTTGATGATCTCGCGCCGGAGCCTCGTTACCTCGCGTCGGGCGTGCTCGACATCAGTGCAGATCGGAGTGCCGACCTCGATGACCGCCTCGTGCATCTCGCGCTTGATCTCGTCCTTGAGCCGCTTCTCCCCTTCCGCGAACATCTCGGAGATATGCGACCGCAGCTCGCGCGTTTCCGGATCGACGACCTGAAACTCCTCCTCGATTCCGAGGGTGAAGGTAGGTTGTGGAGGCATGGGGGGAAGGATATCAGGGTGGGCGATGGGTTTGCGTTTGCGGGTTGTCGGTTATCGGTTATCGGTTATCGGTTGTCGGTTGTCAGTTCGCGAGCCGCGAAGCCAGCAAATGCCATTCCCTAACCGACAACCGACAACCGACAACGCACCGCAGGTGCCGTTAAATCGCCGTCTCCACATCCTTGCTCGTGTTCAACGTCTGCGGCCAGGTGCCTGTCAGCTCCATCTTCCTGCCACTCGTAACGATCTCGATCAGCGCCTCAGCCATGTTCGAGACGACCCATTCGAAATTCGTCTGTCCGACCGAAACCAGGTCCGCGTCGGGAGCGCAGTTCATGAAGTCGATGGCGTAAGGGATGTCGTCGCGCACCGCGAACTCGACGGTGTTCATGTCATAACCGAGCGCCTCACACAGCGCCATGGCATCGCGACGGATGCGGGCCTCGAACGCGGGCTCCATCGGGGGCGGGTTTTTCACGTAGCGCAGGTGGTGTGGCTGCTTCGGGTCGTAATGCATGATGTGAACGCGGTTGCGGCCGATGACGTAACAGCGGTAGTAGCGGTCGAACTCGATCGCTTCCTGCGCCATCATGGTCAGATCGCGCGTCTGGTCGTACGCGGCAAAGAGCTCCTGCCGGTTGTTGCACTTGTAGACATCCTTCCAGCCGCCGCCATACGCGGGCTTCATGAAGATGGGGAAGCCGAGGTAGCTGAGAACCTCATCCCAGTTCACCCACTTCATATTGCGGAAAGACTTGGCCTCGGTGCTCGGCGGATACTCTTTGTGAGGCAAGAGTACTGTCTTCGGCACGGCGACGTTCACCGACTTGGCGACGAGGTTGTCGAAGAACTTATCGTCGGCGGACCACCAGATCGGATTGTTGACGATCTTCACGCCTGATGCCGCGGCGCACTTGAGGTACGTTCGGTAGAACGGGATTTCGTGGCTGATGCGATCGAGGATCAGGTCGTAGGGAAAGACACCGTCGTCCTTCAGATAGGAGATCTCCGCCGGCATCGCTTCGACCTGGTCTCCGCCACGGCTGTTGATGGCGTCGATCAACGCCCAGGGGAACGTGTCTTCCATGCCGAACACGAGAGCAATTCGTTTTTTTCGCATCGAAATCTCCGGGCGGCGGATCGTATAGAATCCTCGGTCCCGCCGCAAACGGGGGAAAGAAGCAGAATGCTGAATGTTCAATGTCGAGTGTTAAATGTTGAATGGATAACGTCAATCGTTTTATCTTCATTTAACATTCAACACTGAACATTCAACATTCACCATTGAATATTTGAGGGTACTTTCATGTACCGCGACCATGTCCATTGGCACAGCTCCTCTCTCGACCGTCCGATGGAGTTTCTCTGGTACGGAAAGTTCGGCCGCCCGGTGATGCTCTTCCCCACCTCGGCCGGCAGTTACTCTGAGAACGCCGACCGCGGGATTCCGGAGTCTCTCTCCGACAAGGTCGACAGCGGCGAGATTCAGCTCGTTCTCGTCGATACGGTGAACAACGAGAGTTGGTACAACCGCGGCGTTCATCCCGCCGTCCGGGCCGCGCGTCACGCGCAATATGACGCCTATCTCCGCCACGAACTGGTCCCGTACATCTTCAACCGCGCCCAACGCGGCGATCTGGCTGTCTACGGCGCCAGCTTCGGCGCCTACCACGCCGCGAACTTCGCGGCCCGCTATCCCGACGTCGTCAGCCGCGCGATCTGCTTCTCCGGCATCTACGATATCCACGCCCAGCTCGACGGCTATTGGGACGACAACTGCTACTTCAACTGTCCCACCGCGTACATTCCCAACATGGACGGCGAGTGGGCCGGCAAGCTCTCGCGCGTAGACTGGATCATTGCCACCGGCGAATACGACACGATCGTCGACAAGAACCGCGAGTTTTCGGCGCTGCTCTCGTCGAAGGGCATTCGGAATTACCTGGAGATCTGGGGCGGCGTCTTCGGCCACGACTGGCCGTGGTGGCGCGAGAACCTGCGCCGTTTCCTCTGATCGCAAAGGCTTTGCAAGCTATGGGGGACCCCCTATGCGTCGCTTCGCAGTTGCCGTCGTTGTCCTTGCCGTAACCACCGCCGCCTCGGCACAGTTCCGGGCAGAGAGAGCCGACGGCACCGAGATCGCCATTCCGTCAGGCGCTGAAAAAACGACCGGCGTGATCGTCGAGTTCATTGCTCCTCCGGCCGCAATTGCGGCGATCGGCTCCGGCAAGACGGCCGTCGCTGACTACCAGGCCACGTTCACCCGATTCCGCAACGATCTCGGCACGATCCTCAACTCCACACGGAGCGGAAAGACTGCCATCGACGTTCCGATACGACGCCAGTACTTCGTCGTCTTCAACGGTGTCGCGCTCGACGTCGCACCCGACGTTGCCGCACAGATTCGCGCTCTCCCCTACGTAAAACGAGTCGTCGCTGACGGCACGGTCCATGCTCTGGCCGACAGCGGCAACATCACGCTCATCCGAGCCGACAAGGTGTGGTCGACATTCGGCACGCGGGGGAAGGGCGTGGTGGTGGCCATCATCGATACCGGCATCGATTACACGCATCCGGCTCTCGGAACAGGCTTCGGGCCAGGTTTCCGCGTGATCGGAGGCTGGGACTTCGTGAACAACGACGCCGATCCGTTCGATGACGCCGGCCACGGCACGCACGTCGCCGGCATCGTGGCGGGGCAGTCGGACGTGATCACCGGTGTGGCTCCGGAGGCGTCGCTCATCGCGTACAAAGTGCTCGGCGCAACCGGCAGCGGCAGCGATTCCAACGTCATTGCTGCCATTGAGCGCGCTGCCGACCCGAATGGCGACGGCAACACAAGCGATCACGTCGACGTCGCCAATCTGAGCCTCGGCGGCGGCGGCAATCCCGACGATCCCACCTCCGTCGCCGTCGACAACGCCACAACGGCGGGAGTGACGTTCGCCATCGCCGCGGGGAACAGCGGCGTCTTTCACGGCATCGCCAGTCCCGGTACGGCACGGAGCGCAATCACGGTCGGCGCGAGCGATCTCATCGACCACATTGCCAGCTTCTCGTCTCGCGGGCCGAACATGAAGAACATCACCATCAAACCGGACGTCGTCGCTCCCGGCTTTGCCATCTATTCGTCCTTCCCCGGCAACCGCTACGTGTCCCTGAGCGGGACGTCGATGGCCACGCCGCATGTTGCCGGGGCGGCCGCTCTTCTCAAATCGCTGCATCACGACTGGACGCCCGCGCAGATCAAGCTGGCGCTGATGAACAACTCCTCCCTCCTGCAGGACGACATCATGGCTACCGGAGCCGGACGTATCGACGTGTTCGCCGCCGCGGCCGGCACGGTCGTCATCGATCCGCCGTCGCTGAGTCTCGGCCTGGCTCCGCTCGAGCAGAACTACTGGACGGCGGCTCGCTCGCTGCATTTGACGAACCGCGCCGCCCAGTCGGTGACGTACAACGTCAAGTCGAATGTCGCAACGGGCGAGAGTGTGACGATCTCACCTGCAAGCATCACCATTCCCGCCGGCGGCTCGGCGGACATGTCGCTGACGTTCGCCATCGACAACGGTCTCACGCGAGCCGGCACCAGCTCGTTCACGGGTGGTGGTCAGATCGTTTTCACGAACGCAGCCTCGGCATCCGACGTCCACAACATCCAGTTCGCATTCACGAAGGCGGCACGCGTAATGGTGACGTTTGATCGCGCCTATCCGGACGCGCTCTGGATCAACAACGCGCGCACGAGCCTCATCGGAGCCGCGTTTCTCGATGAGAACACCTCCGAAGTGCTGATGCTCCCGGGCAGTTGGGACATGCTGATCTACACATCTGAAATCGACCCGAAAACAGGCGTGGCCACGTCCGTCGATTTCATCGCCCGTGAAGCGTTCCCCGTTACGAAAGACACGCTGATCTCGCTGACCGCGGCCGACATCCCTCACACGATCGCGCTGGACGGCAGGAAGGAGACGGGAGAAACGCTTGCCGGAGCCGGCTACGCGAGCTCGGGGCGCATTCTCCTGGGTGGACAAACAGGAGGGGTCACCGCGCTGGGGTTCCCCTGGAGCAGAGTGCACACGATGCACTTCTCCGACGTCACCAACCAGAAGACCTTTCTCTTTTACGAAACGCTGCTCGACACCGTGTCGAAGGACTACTACGTGATTCAACATCCGCCGCTGACCGGAGTGTCGGCGGATGCATCGCTGACAACCGGCGGGTCCGCGCTGCGCGGTGGCACGATGCAGATCAGCGTGCCGCCGGCGTCGCGAGGCGACCGGCGCCTCAGCGCGCTGGTGACGACGGCGGCGGGAGCCTCGGGGCTGCCGGCCGCGGTCGGCGTCGTCGACGCGCTGGTCACCAACGCGCGGGTATTCGTTTCGCCGGACGTTCATCCGAGCTACAGCTACGGGCTGACGTTCAGCGCGATCACCGATGCCGTCACGCAATACACGACGCCGATGCTGCGCGTCATGAACGACAAGCTGATCAGCCTCTCCGGCGCTGGCCTGCTGCCATGGACTTACAGTGGCCCAACCTATCAATTCGGCCTCGGTCCGCGCTTTCCGACGTCTTTCTTTACAACCGCTGGATCGATCAGCACGATCAGGCTGCGCGCGACCGTGACGGTCGAGATGCTCGGTCCACTCGGCGAGGCACGAGTGCTCGATCGCGTCAATACCGTTACGACTCTCTACGGAGCCACCGGCACGCAGATCCTCAGCGGCGGCTACTCGACTGCGATCGATGGCGCCACGCCGGGTCCTTACCGTGTCGAGTCGACGAATCAGGGCGAGCTCTATCCTGGCATCAACAAGACCACGACGATTTCGATGGCCATCGACTCATCGCGAACCGACTATTTCCCGCCGACGCTGACGACGATGATGATGCTCGACGGTAACGGCTCATTGGTCTCGCGCCTCGATCCCCACGGGAGCGGTTCGCTTCTTTTCTCGGCGGCTGACTTCGGCCTCACCCCCACCGGCAATCGCACCTATCAAACGATCCGCGGCGACGCCACGCATGTCTCCTATCGCTACAGCGGCGAAGCGGCGTGGCGTCCACTCACGGCAGCGCAAGTTACGGAAGACACGGCGAGCGGAGCGGGGATTCTCTACCGCGTCGATCTCGCCAGCGTCACAAACGTCGAACGCGGCTTCGTCGACCTCAAGATCGATCTGGCGGACGCTGTCGGAAACACGACGACGGTGACCATGGCCCCGGCGTTCTCCGTGGGACCGGAAGTTGTGCCGAGGCGTCGGGCCTCGCGGTAGGCCGGCACGGCCGGCGGCGTTGGTTGCCCAAGGCTCCGCCGACAGTGTCGCAAGAACCATCTACCGCGCAGACTCCTGGGCAAGTCCAGATACAATCGCCGCATCTCGATGGATCGTCGTCCTCTCAAAACGCGCGAGCGCGGCTGGGCGAAAGCGCTGGCGTCGCTGCTTGTGCGCTGGCGGGTGCAGCCGAATGCCATCTCGATTTTCAGCATCGTCTTCGCCATCGGTGCCGGCGCGGCGTTGATTGTCAGCAGGAACGCGGAAGGGGTGAATCGCGTCGTGCTGCTGATCGCCGCCGCGGCAGGCATCCAGTTGCGGCTTCTCTGCAACCTGTTCGATGGGATGGTGGCC
>WNFG01004026.1_pt1 | contig 12360 bp, 19 predicted proteins | sample 5400431 | NCBI WGS metagenome assembly WNFG01 (sample SAMN13153346, study PRJNA577476) | soil metagenome | isolation source: 120 cm saprolite under Douglas fir tree site 2 hole 3 replicate 2 | place: USA:California | collected 2015-04-18
CTGTATGCTCGTGTGCGTTTTTTTGTGCATGTTTGCACACGAGACCGCGGGTGCAGCGCGCACCCGGCTTTCCCTGCGCCCTCTTGTTCTTATCGAGGGCGGCAATCGACGCAAAGCTCGGGCGCATCGCGCCGCGAGATCGCGAGGCTGTGTCTGCAGACACGCGCTGTTTGAAAATTGAATCAGCAGATATTTATCGCGCACACATGCGCCACATCCCCCACGTGGTCATCGCCCGGCTTGACCGGGCGACCCAGTATTCCAGAGCGCCAATGATAAAGCGCAACGCCGCTGCGTACTGGATACTCCGCTTTCGCGGAGTATGACGGCCTACTATGGAGCAGCGCAGCACGTTACCACTAATCCAGCCTCTTCCCGCCCTCCGTCACGCCATCCAAAAACGCCCCGGCCTCGCGGTTGAGGAACTCCACGTCCGCGGGGATCGCGCCGCCGGCCGAGGCGTGGCCGGTGACGGTGCCCGGGCTGATCGTCATCATCTTGACGTTGGTGATGTTCTTGCCGGCCTGCTGCGGCTCGAATTCCGGGTTGAGCAGGTCCTTGGTGCCGGTGAGGATCAGTGTCCGGGCCTTGATCGCGGCCAGCGCCTTGGCGGTGTCGCCGTTAAAGCCCGGCGTGGTGCCGACGTCGTGCCGCTCATAGGCCCAGGTCTGGTAAATCCAGTCGTTGGCATCGAACGCCTTCAGCGCGGCGGTCTCCTGCGCTTCCATCCATGGCAATACGTCCATGCCGTTCTTGAACTGCGCCGAGTACATGTCCGGCGTGCGCGCCGACAAGAGACTGACGATATCGCGCCACAGCCGGATGCCCTTCTCCGGCGGCGCATCGTAATTGCCGTCCTTCCAGGCCGCGTCATTCATGATCGCCTTGCGCGAGGCTTCCACCACCGCGACGCTCCAGGCCGGCGTCTTCGCCAGCGGCACCATCGGCACCAGCGCGTCCATGTAATCGGGATGGCTGACGCCCCATTGCAGCACCTGCATGCCGCCCATCGACGGGCCGACCACGGCGACGACGTGGTCGATGCCAAGCTTTTCCTTCATCAGCCGATATTGCGATTCCACCATGTCGCGGATGGTGAACTTCGGGAATTGCATGCGCGGCTGCGCCTTGGAATTGCTCGGCGAGGTCGAGAAGCCGTTGGCGATCGCGTCGGTGCAGATGATGAAATATTTGTCGGGATCGAGCGCCTTGCCGGGGCCGATCATGAAGTCGAGCCGATGGTGATTGCCCGAGATCGCCGTCGCCATCAGGATGGCGTTGGATTTTTTGGCGTTCAGGGTGCCGTGGGTGACGTAGGAGATCGAGAAATCCTTGATCGCCTCGCCGCTTTCCAGTCTGAGGTCGCCTTCGCTGTAGGACTGATGCGGCGGCTGTTGCGGCGTATGCGCCGCGGCGGGCAGCGCCAGCAACAGGCCCAAGGACACGCCCGAGGCAACGAGATGTGCGAGTTTCACGTTGAAGTCCCTCCCGTGATGGAGGGACTTTGACGGCCGCCCTCCTCAGCCGACGATACGGGCGCAATGGATCGCTGTGAAGCGCTGCCATGACATCAGGCAAAGATTTGCCGGGCGCGGCGTGCGGAATAAATCGATGGCTCGGCGGTTTTCCCGTCCAAACCGCCGCATACAAATCTTGCGGGATTTGCTATTCCTACGCCGCGCCGAGTCTTTCAACCGGGCGCAGGGAGATCGTCATGGCCAAGGGTCAGATGCGCAGCAACAAGGAAAAGAAGAAACCGAAGGCCGACAAGAACCTCAAAAAGGGCGGCGCCGCGCCGGTCAATCCGTTCGCGGCGGGCAAGACCCCGGCCGGCCAAAGTCCGAACAGCAAGAAGAGCTGACGCTCAGAGTCTGATCCAGCTTCGCTGAATCAGACTCGCCGCTTATCGTTTGTTCGGCCTAGGCCCCGCTCGCCTTGCCGAGGGCGGCGCAGAAGGCTTCGGTATCGGTCATGATGGCGTCGCCGGCAAAGTGCAACGCCTCACAGGAACGCTGCGCCGCGTCGGCATGGCCGGCGCCACAGGCATCTTCGATCACCACCGGAATGATGCCGAGATCGGCGGCGTGGCGCGCAGTCGGCTCGATGCCGATTTCCATCGCAATGCCCACCATGGCGAGCGCACCAATCCTTTTACTCGCCGCATTTCCCAGCCCGAAACGGGCACAGGATTCACCGACATCGACGGCGGAAGCAAACAGAAATTTCGGGCGGACGGCCGTGCCGTGGCGGCGGAAGGCGCCGCTGAGCGTATCACAAAAATACAGCCCGGGGTTGTGAACCATTTCATATCTCGCAACACCAAATGAGTTCACAGGGCCGGAATCTTTGGCTGAATGAGACCTGCACAATTCCTTTCAAAATGGACCGGCGATGCGAGTCGGGCACAGGCGGAGAATAAGTGGTCGAGGATCTTCACCGGCAGCGCGTGCTGAATTTTCTCGATGCGTTCTATGCCGGTGACATTGATGCGGCCGTGGCCTGCTGCGACGACGAGTTCGACACCGTCACCTATGCGCCGATCGAACTATTTCCGCATCTCGGGCACAAGCACGGCCGGAGCTGGGTCGCCGAGTCGATCCGGACCCAGCAGGATCGCTATTCGAGCCGCAAGTACGAAATCAAATTGCTGTCGGTCGACGGCGCCAAGGTCGCAACCATCCAGCGCCTTCGTCTGCGCAAGCGTAGCGATGACCGGGTCGTGCGGCTCGAGGTCGCGGAATTCTTCACGCTGCGCGGCGGGCGCATTCTCGAACACCGCGGATTTTTCGATTCGTTCGATTTGGTCCAGCAGTTGCTCGGCCAGGACCTGACCGACGCCTTTGCCGCCAGCGTGCGCAACGCCATGCGGGGATGAGCTGAGTCACCGCATCACCGCGCGGATACATTTTTCATCGCGGCGTTGAACTTTGCTCGCCCCTGCCACGACCAACGCAAGGCTTTGCAGGCATCGATCCGAAATCACATCCATGAAAATCGCGTTGCTTGCGCTGCTGGGTCTGGTGCTGGGCGTACTCGGCGGCGCCGCGATCGGCATCGGCGCCGGGCTTGCCTGGGTCGAAATCTTCAAGACCACCAGCTTAGAAGGCGATAGCGGAATGCTGGTGTTCTTTACCTTCGTGCCGCTTGGCGCTGTGGTCGGCGGGCTCGGCGGCGCGCTGGCGTTCGGCGTGATGGCAATCCGCGACGCCGAAATCGCCATCGAAAAGGAGCCTGCACGCCGCCACGACAGCTAACGCCTGATCCAGCTGCAATCACAAAAATGTGGATTGCGTTTTGACAAATTGATATTATTTGAAGCTTAAAATATTGAAGTGCAGCATCCAGGCACGGCGTCGCCAATGACGCCCGTTAGGGCCGTTTGCTGAGTAACCCATCCAGTTCAGGAACAAGACATCATGACAGAGCACAGTCTCTGGCGTTTTTCACGCGCGTTGTATCGCGCGATCAACGAACGCCAGCGCGAAGACCTCGAGCCCTTGATCGACGAGGACGTCGAGTGGGTGATCCATGGACCGATCATGTTTCCGTTTCTCGGCGCACGCCGCGGCAAGGCAGCGGTGCTCGAGGTCATCAGGCAAGTCGCGGAAAACGTGCGCGTGCATCGCTTCGATCGCGAATCGATCATGCTGGGCGTGGATTCGGCGGCCTCGATGATGCGCTATTCGCTGACGGCGCTGGATTCCAACAAACCGATCAGCCTGCGGCTCGCCCACTTCGCGCAGTTCAAGGCTGGCCGGCTCATCAGCATCCGCGTCCTCGTCGATACCTTCGATCTGGTGGAGCAGGCGCTCGGACATCCAATCCCCCTGCCGAAGCTCGCGTCATGGTGATCGTCTGATTTTTCAGGCCAAGGCACCGGTAATAGCCCAGCCATCGTTTTCTGCCATAGTGAGCGAATCGGCGATCAGGCATGGGCGGGGGCGATGATTCCCGGAAGATTGGTTGGCCGCGGTTGTCAGCTGTTGCTGGCGTCCGGCCTCAGCCTGGCTGCGGTGCTGCAGGCGCACGCCCAGACGGTGCCGGCCGGCAAAAATCCCGACGCTGCGGAAACACCACTCCGTCGAAGGCGCGCCCTGCGACGCAGGCGGCGGCGGGCGCGGACATGTCGTGGTCGTCCAAGGACAAATCAAATGGCGCGACCGCGGTATCGGTGAAGCAGTCATTGTCGGCATTCCCGGATGCCCGGGTGGGCGCCGATATGACCGTGGTCAATCAGCCCCAGACGTTGACCAGTTCGGATCTGCTGCGGCAAAAATTTGCCAGCGACGCTCAGCCATCGCAATCCACGGCAACGGCATGGGCCGCGATCACGACTCCAGGCCTTGGTTCAATTTGGGACAAGACGGCGGTCGAAGCGCGGGTCGATCCCTCGCACGAACAAAGCAAGCTTGGCACCTCCCTGAGCAAGTCGCTGCCCCTGAGCGAGCAATATTCGCTGACCCTGCAGAACGGCTACAACTTCATCCAGCAGGGTGTCGTGCCGGTGCCCGGCATCCCGCCGGTGCCCGGCATCCCGGGACGCCCGGTGCGTAATTATGAAACCGACCAATCGGCCAGGCTGAGCATTACCGACACCGGCACCAGTTTCATCGCCGGCCAGACGCTTTCGTCGACCGACGACAGACGGCTGCACAAGATCGGCGCCGAGCAGAAACTGTTCGGCGATATCAGCATTTCGGGCTCGATCGGCGAAACCGCGCTCGGCACCTCGAACAAGAGCCTTACCGCGGGATTCAAGCGCAGCTGGTAGCCGCTGGTGCAACCTGAGAGTGCGCCTAAATCCGGGTGAAAGTTCCATCATTGCCGCATATTGGCCGCGATGCGGTCAAAATCAGCAGTCCAGATGCGGCCCGGTAAAGTTCATTGTGCGGGGGATAACCGCGCTCGCTCAACGCGTAACAGGGGTATTAAGTGATGAACGTCATCCGTCCTGAAAAAATCGATTCTATTGACGAGGACGAGAATCTCGCCGCGGTCACGGAAGTCGAGGCCGGGATCCGCGACTTCGTCCGCAACGACGTCGCCTATCTGCGCCGCCCGACGCCGGGCATCCTGGGCAGCACCGAGGCGGCGCTGGAGCCGAACACCGAGGCCACCGTCAATAACGTCAACTCGCTGATCCAGCGCGTCGCCGGAACCTCGCTCTCGGAAATCGAAAACCTGATTTCGGAACTCGAGAGCCTGCGCGACCTGCTGCATGCCGAAGGCCAGCGCGTCCAGCGTGAGATCTCCGGCTATGCCCAGCTCAGCCAGGCCGCCATGAAGTCCACGCGCATGATCGCCGATAATGTGTCGCAGTGGAAGCGCGCGGCGGACGGCCTTCGCAACAGCTGATCCGGAAACCTACAACCGACGATCGCCGCCGCCTCCCGTATCGGGAGCGCGGTGGTTTTATTTGCTGTCAACACATTTGAAACTTGCCGAGGCCCGGCCGCGATAAAGAACGGGCGCCGCGACGCTGCGAGGGCAAGTCTTAGGTGGAAAAGTCTTGGACGAAAAAGTCTTGGGTGGAAAAGTCTTGGGCGGAAAAAGTCTTGGACCGAAAAGTCTTGGGCGAACAGCCTTGGGGGGAAAAGTCTTGATGAAAAGCATTCAGACCGACACGAGCGATCCGATTCCGTTGCGGACTTCGCCGCACGGGATTGGCACCATCACGCTCCGGTTTGTCGGACTGCTGGCGGTGGCTGTGGTGATTCTGGCGCTGGCCTGGAGCCGCTGATTTTTCGGCTTCCATGGTTAGCGGAAGCTGACTTATCGGCTGGCGATCTGCGCGCCATCTAGCGAATAGGCGCCGTCGGCGTAACCCTTCACCACCATCCCGGCGGTCAGCATCACCGCGAGCGTCACGGTTGCGAAGATAAAGCCCACAAATTTCAAGCCGCTGCTGTCTGCCATGGTCGTCCCCCTGCGCCGTCAGTCCCTGACTGCGTTATGACAGGCACAGGTTCAAAATGCGTTAGCAGGCAAATGGTTCCAGGCGCGCGCTCAGGGGCCGGCGTTTCGCCGCGGCACAAAAGCCGTCGCCAGCACTGAAAACACCAGCTCGCCGCGCTGGTTGGTGCCGGTGTTGCGGACCTGCACGACGCCCCATTCAGGACGCTTCTCCGACGAGCGCAGCGATTCGACCTCGCTGGCGTAGCTGATGGTATCGCCCGCCAGCACCGGCTTGATCCATCGTAATTCACGAAAACCCGGCGATGGTCCCCAGACCGCAATCTTCTCACCGCGCGCGAGAGCCTCCTTGATCAGGCGCTGGCCATCGGCCACCAGGAGCTTCATGCAGACCGATCCGACGTGCCAGCCCGAGGCTGCGAGCCCTCCGAACAGCGATTTGCGCCCCGCCTCTTCGTCGAGATGAAAGGCTTGCGGATCGAATTGCGCCGCAAATTTCTTGATTCCGTCGGCGGTGAAGGTGAACGACCCGACGTCGCGCCGCCGCCCGATCTCGATGTCCTCGAAGAAACGCATCAGCCCGCCTGCCCCGTGGCGATAGCAGCGCGTCGCTGCACGATGATGGGCGAGACCATCTCGCACAATGCCACCCCTGCCGCGTTGCGGACCAGGCCTTTGAACGTCACGATACCGGTCCCGGGACGGCTGCGGGAAACCCTTGCCTCCGCCACCTCGACATCGAGCGTGAGATCGTCTCCCGGCCGAAGCGGCGCGAGCCAGCGCAATTCGTTAACGCCCGGCGAGCCCAGCGAGGCGGTGCGGCCGATAAAGCCGTCGAACATCATCCGCATCATGATCGAGCAAAGATGCCAGCCCGACCCCGAGAGGCCTTTGAGCATCGATCGGGATGCCGCCTCTTCGTCGAGATGCATCGGCTGCGGATCGAATTCGGCGGCAAAGCCAAGGATCTCCTCGCGGGTAACCCGGCGCGGACCAAATGTCCCGAAATGACCGGGCGGAAAATCTTCAAAGCTGAGCATCATGATGAGGATTGCCAGAAGGAGGCCTGATTGTGGCCGTTATTTGCGGCAATCTCAACCGCCCCACGCGCATGACTCGTGCAATCTGGGCGAGTACCGTGTTTCGGTGCTTTTGCCTGACTTGCCCGGGACAACGTTCGGAGCTAGGCCGTGTGCTGTCAGCAGCGATGCCTATAGTTAACCCCTTACTTAATTTGACTCGCCAGGAGAACGACCGATGTTCGAATTTCGGGATCTGTTTCAGTGGGATCGTTTCATCACGCCCACCATCATCAAGACGTTTTACTGGCTGGTCATCGCGTTAATCGGGTTGTTCGGCATTTCCGGGATTTTTTCAAGTCTGGCGGCGATGGCGATCAGCCCGTTCGGCGGATTCATCCTGCTATTGTCCTCGATCGCCGGCGTTATCGTCGGAATGATCTTTTCGCGCATCGCCGCGGAATTCATTCTGATCGTGTTCCGCATCAACGAGCACCTTGGCGCGATCCGCGACCAGGGGCAGATGCGCTGAATTGCAACCCTGAGATGCGCGCGCTTCTTGTGCGCCTCGAAGGATGGGCACGTCGACCATCGACGCCACCCTTCAAGGCCCGCCCAAGGACGCGGTGCGAGAGCATCGCGGGGCCAGCCCCAGGGAATGGCGGCCGGCGGCTAGGTATTGAACCGGAAATGCATGACGTCGCCGTCGGCGACGACATATTCCTTGCCTTCCAGCCGCAACTTGCCGGCGTCGCGGGCGCCGGCCTCGCCGCCCAATGTAACGTAATCGGCGTAGGCGATGGTTTCGGCCCGGATGAAGCCCTTTTCGAAATCGGTATGAATCACGCCCGCGGCGGCCGGCGCCTTGGTGCCGCGGTTGATGGTCCAGGCCCGCGCTTCCTTCGGGCCGACGGTGAAATAGGTGATGAGGTCGAGCAGCTGATAGCCGGCGCGGATCAGGCGGTCGAGACCGGCCTCCTCCAGTCCCAGCGTCTCGAGAAACTCCGCGCGCTCCGCGCGTGACAGCGTCGCAATCTCCGATTCGATCTTGGCGGAGATCGCAACCGCGACCGCGCCTTCCTTGCTGGCGTGATCCATCACCAGCTTTGAATAATCATTGCCAGCCGCCGCTGAGCCTTCCTCGACATTGCAAACGTAAAGCACCGGCTTGGAGGTGAGCAGGCCGAGCATGCCGAAGGCACGTTCCTCCTCGGGCTTGCGCTCGAGAAACCGCGCCGGCCTGCCCTCGCGCAACAGCACCAGCGCGCGGTTGACGAGGTCGAGCTGCTCCTTGGCCTCCTTGTCGTTGCCCTTGGCTTTTTTGGTGAGATTGTCGACGCGCTTTTCCAGGCTGTCCAGATCGGCGAGCATCAGTTCGGTCTCGATGGTCTCGATATCGGCCAACGGCGCGATCTTGCCCTCGACATGGGTGACGTCGGAATCCTCAAAGCAGCGCACCACATGCGCGACCGCGTCGACCTCGCGGATGGTGGCGAGAAACTGGTTGCCGAGGCCCTCGCCCTTCGAGGCGCCGCGCACCAAGCCGGCGATATCGACAAAGGTCAGCCGCGTCGGGATGATCTGGCCGGATTTGGCGATCTCCGCGAGCTTGTCGAGCCTCGGATCGGGCACTGCGACCTCGCCGACATTCGGCTCGATGGTGCAGAACGGATAATTCGCCGCCTGCGCCGCCGCGGTTTCCGTCAGCGCGTTGAACAACGTCGACTTGCCTACATTGGGCAACCCGACGATACCGCATTTGAATCCCATTTCGTCCTCAACGATTTCTCTTCGTCATGGCCGGGCTTGTCCCGGTCATCCACGTCTTGTTTCGTTCTTAGCAAGGAAAGACGTGGATGCCCGGCATCGCAGACAAGTATACGCAGTCTGCGCAAGCTTGACTGCTTTGGCCGGGCATGACGGCGGCGTATCTATTTTGCGCCGGCGCGAGAAGTCAGTCCTGCTTCCCGCCGTCTTCCTCATCGAAAAATCCCTTGTCCTGCAGCGCCAGATGCACCCTGTTCTGGAACGTCGAGTCCTTCTCGGTCACGAGCAGCCCGGCGTTCTCGGCAATCGCTTCGCACAGCGCCGTGACCCAGGGGCGGTCGCTCTTGGCGAAATCGGACAACACGTGACCGTGCACCAGTTCCTTGATGCCGGGGTGGCCGATCCCGAGCCGCACCCGGCGATAGTCGTTGCCGATATGCGAGGAGATCGAACGCAAACCGTTGTGGCCGGCAATGCCGCCGCCGACCTTGACGCGCACCTTGCCCGCCGGCAGTTCGAGCTCATCCTGAAACACGATGATCTCGCCCGCCGCGAGCTTGAAGAAATTCGCGGCCTCCTGAACCGCACGCCCCGACTCGTTCATGAAGGTCGCGGGCCGTAGCAGCACTACCCGCTCGCGATCGAGCGTGCCTTCCGCGGTCTCGCCCTGAAAACGGCGGCGCCATGGTGCGAAACCATGACGCCGCGCAATTTCATCGACGACCATGAACCCGATATTGTGCCGGTTATGGGCGTACTTCGCGCCGGGATTGCCGAGGCCAACAAAGAGTCGCATGACGCGGCATCCCGCGCCCGGTTACTTCTTCTTGTCGCCGCCAGCAGGCGCTTTGGCGCCGGCCGCAGGCGCCTTTGCACCAGCCGCGGGAGCAGCCGCTGCCGCAGGCGCAGCAGCACCTGCCGCCGGAGCTGCACCGGGTGCCGCCGTAGCAGCCGGACCGGCAGCAGCGGCAGCCGCAGCCGCCTTCAGTTCTTCGGCGTAGCCGGATGGCGGAACGATGGTCACCAGGGTCACGTCTTCGCGCGACAGCGATTTCACGCCGGACGGCAGCTTGATGTCGGACAGATGCAGCGAGTGGCTGATTTCCAGGGTGCTGACATCGGCCTCGACAAACTGCGGAATGTTGTCGACCGAGCATTCCAGGTCGATGGTGTGGGTGACGATGTTGACAGTGCCGCCGCGCTTCACGCCGGGTGCGGATTCCGCGTTCTGGATGTGCAGGGGAACGCTGACCCGGATGGTGGCGCCTTCGCCGAGCCGCATGAAATCCACATGAAGCGGAAAATCGCGCACCGGATCGAGATGGAAGTCGCGCGGAATCACGCGGTGCTTCTTGCCCTCCAGATCGATGTCGTAGATCGTGGTGAGAAAACGGCCGGCCATGATGCGCTGGCGCAGCTCGGTATCGTCGACCGAGATGGTCACGGGGGGCTGGTTATTGCCATAGATCACTCCGGGTACTCTCCCGGCGCGACGCTCTGCCCGTGCGGCCCCCTTGCCGCCTGCCGGACGTCCGGTCGCCTTCAATTCCTTGACGGTCGCCATTGGATTAAGTCCTTGTTTTCCAAAAAGTTAAAGGCCGCATCGCGGCCCGTTTGCCGCCGCAGCAAGCCTCCAGGGGTGCGGGGGCTGCGGACGTGGCGGGGTTCTAGCCCCAAAGTCCCGAAATGACAAGGAAATGCGGGGATTTTTGTGCGGATTTGGGGGGAAGTACGTGCTCTTCCAAATTGTCATGGCCGGGCTCGTCCCGGCCATCCACGTCTTTACCGCGCCTAGAAAACGTGGATGCCCGGGACAAGCCCGGGCATGACGCCGAATATCACGAAATGCTCTACCCATCCGTCTTCAGGCTGCCGACATCCGGCGCCGAGGGTGAAACGCCGAGCTTGGCTTCCAGTGCCGCGATGCGCGCTTTCAGCGCCTCGTTTTCCTCGCGCGCCAGCCGCGCCATGTCCTTGACCGCCTCGAACTCCTCGCGCTTGACGATGTCGAGATCGCGCAGGATTTTTTCGGCCTGATTGCGGACCACCGTATCGACCTCGCGCTTGACGCCCTGGGCGGCGCCCGCGGCGTCGTTCATCAGGCGCCCGATCTCGTCGAAAAACCGATTGCTGGTCTGGGTCATCTTGGGAATCTCCGGTCGGCTGCGAACTGGAACGTCGAGTCAGACAATGGCGATCCCAAAGGCGCGGTTCAAGGCCGGTGTTGTTCCCTCATGCGGCAAGTCGCCTTGTCATGAACCGGTTTCCTTGTAATCGTATTGAACGCCCAGCCAAGAAACCTAGAAACCGCGAGCGCACAGAAACGCCATGATCGACCAGCAAATCGACATTCCCACCAAGGACGGCCACGCCACCACCTTCATCAGCCATCCCGAACGCGATGGCCCGCATCCAGTGATCCTTTTCTACATGGACGCCCCGGGCATCCGCGAGGAACTGCGCGACATGGCGCGCCGGCTCGCGACCTCCGGCTACTACGTGATGCTGCCGAACCTCTATTACCGCTTGGACGTCATGGAGCTTGGGCCGTTGCCGGCGGATCCGGAAGCGCCCGAGCGCAAGCGGATGTTCGGGTTCATGAACTCGATCAACATTCCCCTGGTAATGGAGGATACGACCGCCCTGCTCGCTTACGCCGACGGCCAGTCCGCCGCGCGCACCGACATTGTCGGTGCCGTCGGCTACTGCATGAGTGGGCGATACGCGATCAACGCCGCGACGCACTTTCCGGGTCGGGTCAAGGCCGCGGCCTCGATCTACGGAACCCGTTTGGCCACCGACCAGCCCGACAGTCCACATCTCGCCGCGAGCAAGACCAAGGCCGAGCTCTATTTCGGCTGCGCCGAAACCGATATTTACGCCCCCACGGAAATCATCGAGAAAGTGAAAGCGTCGATGAAGGACGCCCATGCCGAGGTCGAGATGTATTCCGGCACCCATCACGGCTTCGCATTTCCGAAGCGGCCGGTTTACGATCGCGACGCCGCCGAGCGGCACTGGGAACGGCTGCTGGCGCTCTATCGCCGCAATCTCTCGACATGAAACCATCGGGTGCCGATGACGGATATCAGGATCAGGGATTACGAGAACTCGGATGCGGAAGACCTCAACCGGATTGCCGTCTCGGCCTTTGACCAGTTTCGCCATCAGTACCAGGACTGGCCGGCAACGCTCGCCGGCCTTTCGAACACCGCGGCGCTCAGCGCCACCGGAGAAATCATTGTCGTCGAATTTCAAAAGCAATTCGCGGGAGCCGTTGCGTATTTCGGGCCGAACAGCCAGAAAGCCCCGTTCTTCGATCAACGCTGGCCCGTTATCCGCATGCTGGTCGTCGATCCCGCGTTTCGAGGCAAAGGACTGGGGCGCGCCTTGAGCACCGAATGCATCGCAAGGGCGAAACGCGACGGATCGGCCATCATCGCGCTCCACACCAGTCCGACCATGACCGTTGCCTTGCCGATGTATCTCAGGATGGGTTTCGTCAAAGCCTATGACGCTCCGCCAATCTTCGGCGTAGCCTACGCCGTCTACACCAAAGCGCTGTGAGCCAGATGCCCGTTCTCACCATCGCGTTTCCGGTATTCGATCCGATCGCCATTGCGATCGGACCGATCGCGATCCGCTGGTATGCGCTGGCCTA